>Ga0105046_10019944_pt1 | contig 10158 bp, 7 predicted proteins | sample MAT03_FD_78385 | JGI IMG/M metagenome (GOLD analysis project Ga0105046, IMG submission 78385) | Freshwater microbial communities from Lake Fryxell liftoff mats and glacier meltwater in Antarctica - MAT-03 (megahit assembly) | ecosystem: Environmental > Aquatic > Freshwater > Ice > Liftoff... | reverse complement strand
TGCTCCTGCTGGATTTGCTCCCATCGCCATTGGTCTCGGCCTCACGCTGATTCACTTGATCGGGATCCCGGTTACTAATTTGTCTGTCAATCCAGCACGTTCGACCGGGCCTGCCCTTTTCGTCGGTGGCTGGGCGATTTCGCAGCTTTGGTTATTCTGGGTCGCACCGATTGTCGGCGCAGTCGCGGCCGGGGCACTTTACAAAAACTTCTTCGAGGAACAATCGGCACGCTGAAGCATTTATGGTCTGCCAAATGCCAAATCTATGCTGCCAAATCTATACTAGCGAATACCAGTGGCCGCAGTCGCGACGCGATTTGGCCCGACCGGAGTTTGTTGTTCGATGAAGGAGTAGTAAACTGGGGATGCGCATTACGGTCGTGAAAATGGCGGTACGGCCACGTGTGCAATCGGCTGACGAATTAACGCCTCTCATTCATTGCAGTGCTGACTGGATACAGCAACATACGAGCGTCTCCTTTCGTCGCGTCGCAGAAGATGACGTCTCCCCGGCGCAGCTTGCGGCCGTTGCGGCGAAGGAAGCAATTGAGGTTGCCGGTCAGCCTGATTTGATTCTTTACTCAGGCGCGTTAACTCAGCAGTTGGTACCCGATACGTCAGCCTTCGTCCAACGCGAACTAGGACTCGATGGAATCCCAAGTTTTTCGGTCAACCAAACTTGCCTGTCGTTCATTGCCGCTCTGCAAGTGGCGAACGGTTTGCTGCGAGCTGGAGTACCGAGGGGAGGCTAAACAGAACGGATTGGTTTCGAAATGGTTCGAGCCGGATCGTGAGGTTAGTTTCGGCCGTTTTGTTCCTCCGTGTACGGCGGAGTTGGAGTATTGCTCCACTGGATTGATGCTTGGCTGGCCACTGGCGAATTCCCTGCCCAGCCAGATGGACCAGCGGAGGTGGCTTTTCACCTTTAAGACGCTGGTGTCTCTTCCCTTCCGATTCTACTAATGTATGCGGCAAAGTCAGCGTCTTCTCCTTGCAACAGAACAGGAAGCGCCGTTCGAAAGTCGTCTCGACGACACCACTCTCGCATAAAATCATCCCAAGAGAGCCATCTTCTTCGTTGGTTGGGTGTCATGTCATCGTTGAACGCTGTTAGATAGGCTCGTTCGAAAAGTGAAATCAATATCTCAAAAAGAACTTGCATGCGTTCATGCTGTTCGTCTGTCAGGTCTGGTGTTGCGGTTTGCGTTTGAAGTTTAAGAAGATTTGCGAGCCAATTGAACTTTGCTATGTCGAACGCTGTAGCCGAAGTATATGGCAAAGCCGATCGCCAACCATACTACAAGTCGCAACCAGTTCTCTTTGCCAAGTCCGAAGATCATGGCGCCGCAGACGAGTACGGCTAGAATTGGAACCAATGGAACCAACGGTGTCCTAAAGGGTCGCGGAGCATCAGGCGCTATTTTGCGCATGATGATAATCCCGATAGAAACCAAAGCGAATGCGAAGAGAGTTCCGATGCTCGTCATGTCGCCAACAATGCTGTCGGGAACAAAGGCTGCAAAAAGGGAAACAAAGACGAAGAAAAACCAATTGGACTTGGAGGGTGTCTGGTACTTAGGGTGAAGATCGGAGAACAGTTTGGGCACAAGACCATCTTTGGCCATCGAATAAAATACGCGGCTTTGACCGAGCAACATCACCAAAATCACGGATGAGAATCCGAACAGAATGGCAACGGTAATGAAGTTACCAAGGATACCGTAACCTGGCATGTAAGTTTGAATTGCATATGCGACCGAAGCTTCTTTGCCCTTGGATGGATCGCGGAAGTCCGCGTAAGGTGCAATGCCAGTCAATACGTAGCTAAACAAAATATAGAGGACAGTGCAAACAGCGAGTGATCCAAGAATTCCAATTGGCATATCGCGTTTCGGGTTCTTGGTTTCTTGGGCAACCGTCGAGACAGCATCGAATCCGATGAAGGCAAAAAACACGACGCCTGCACCGCCGAGAATCCCCCAAATACCGCCGAATGCGTGCCCATCGTAAGTGTCAGCTACAGGGATCATCGGGACATGATTTGCGGGATTAATGTACTGCCAACCAATTCCAATGAAGAGGACGACGATAAATAACTTGACGGAAACGACTATCGCATTGAAAGCTGCGGACTCTTTGATTCCTCGCACAAGAACAATCGTCAATGCGAACAGGATCACTATTGCGGGCAAGTTGATTAGTCCATGAACGCCACTTTCAGAAACCTCGAACGGTGAATGGCAAAATTGATATGGGATCATGTAGCCTTCTCCCAGAAAGCTCTCTATCAATTTGTTGAGGTATTGCGACCAAGCTATTGCAACAGTTGCAGCCCCCAATGCGTATTCAAGCACAAGATCCCAGCCAATGATCCAAGCAAAAAACTCGCCCATGGTCGCGTAGGCATAAGTGTACGCACTGCCGGATACTGGCGTCATAGCCGAAAACTCGGCATAGCACATACCAGCCAGCGCGCATCCGATTGCAGCGACAATAAAACTGATCGTCACGCTGGGACCTGCGTGCTGAGCCGCTGCGGCGGCTGTTCGCACAAAAAGTCCAGCCCCAATAATGGCCCCGATGCCAAGTAGAATAAGATTGCCAGCCCCGAGATGACGTTTCAGCGTTCCACTGCCTTCAGCGTTCGCTTCAGCGGTCAAATCCGCCATCGATTTTCTTGCAAATAAGTTCATGCGTTATCCATTAAAAGATGGGAAGTTCGGTAAAGCCATTTGTCGTCATTACACACCCGCTCATGATACATTAGCCACGCACTAAATTGATGCAAGCAAGGAATTTTTGAAACGGGATCATCCCCGTTCGAAAACAAATGAACTCGTATCAAAGCGAGAGAAACTACCCTGTTCCAGCCTTAATGTGCTAACATGAGGATTGATGGATAATCTCGGCGCACTCGAAAGAAATTGGATGTTTCAGCATTTGGACCGTTTGTCCCGTTGGGCAATTTTAGTAACGCTGTGTTTGGCTCCGTTTCTGCTCTACAGTTTAGCTCATCTCCCTATTGGTTCTGCCTCGGTGCATCAATGGCTTCCGGACGGTATGCCGGAAAAAGACAGATACATGCGGTTCCAGCAGAACTTTGGCGACGATCAGTTCTTGATCGCGTCCTGGGAAGGCTGCAATGTCGAGGATCCTAGGCTCGAATTGTTTCGGACGCAACTTCTATCCGCTCCTGTCAAAGTGCCGAAATGGATTGAATCCGTAAAGACCACTCAGGACGTACTCCGTACTTTGATGGAAGCACCGCTTGAACTTTCGCTAGATCAGGCCCGGTTTAGGCTCCAAGGGAACCTGGTGGGTAAGGACGGTACGGCGGCCTTGGTCGTGAGTTTCAGCGAACTCGGACTAAAGCACCAATCGGACTCGATGGCTTACATTTATAAACAAGCCGACGAAGTTTCCGGTTTGGGGCGCGATGCCCTTCGGGTGGCGGGGTCCGTGTACGAATCTTACGCCGTCGACCACGCAGCCGAAAACAGCCTAAAGATGCTCGTTGCTCCATCGTGCTTCATCGGAATTCTTTTGTCCTGGCTCTGCCTACGCAGCATCCGAGCTGCTGTCGCGGTGCTGATCATCGCCGGTGTCGGCCAGCTTCTGGCTATCGCTACCGTCTATTATTCCGGAGGAAAATTCAGTGCCGTTCTCATTGTTCTGCCTACTCTCGTTTTCATGTTGACCTTATCCGGCGCGGTTCATTTGATGAACTACTATCGAGATATCTCAACCGTTTATCGTGATTTCCGCGGCAGTCGTGCCATGTTACTTGGCTTTAAGCCAACTCTGTTTGCAAGCATCACTACGTCACTGGGAATGGCTTCTCTTGCGACTAGCCAACTATCGCCAATCCGAGAATTTGGTTTGTACTCTGCGATCTCCCTTTCGTTCGCTACGCTTTTTCTTCTCCTTGGATTTCCGTTTATCTCGGATTGGTTCTGCAGTGGGAGGTTTGCGAAGGGTCCATCGGAACTAGTGCCGGAGGTAGAACCGCAAATGCCGAAAGTGCATTCGCCCGTTGAGCTTCTGCACCACTCATCGCCGCGTGTCGTAGCCTATGTCGCTTGGATGCAGCGCAATGCAATTCCTGTTTCCATCGCTGGGTTTGCGATCTTGTTAGTGAGCTTTTGTGGATTGATGTTCCTCAAGTCTTCAACGCAGTTTGACGACCTTTTTCCAGCCGACAGCCCGACCGTACGCGACTTGACGTTTATCGAGGAGCATATCGGTCCGATTGCTTCAATCGAGGTCTTGCTTCGATTTCCTTCGGAGAGCGAACTCGACGTTTACACGCAAGCAACCTGGGTCGATAAAGTAGCCAACGAACTACTAACGCTTCCTGAAATCGGAGCCGTGATGTCAGGAAGCTCCTTTCTTCCAACGTTGCCAAAATCAGGTGCTGCTCGTGACGTCGCGCGTCGCTCGATCATGCGAAAAAAACTCGCCAACGCACTGCCGCAATTGATCGAACAGCGTTGGGTTGCTGATACCGACTCAGGAACGATATGGAGAATAACGGCCAAGGTATCCACACTGACAATTGATGATTACGGCGTGCTAACGAAGCGGGTCGAACAATTGGTCGGAACCGCAATGCCTATCCATGGCTCCACGGCGATTGCACGAGCCGAATTTACGGGACTCTCGCCTGTGATGCAGGAAACCCAAAAGATGTTGCTGAGAGATCTCGGTGCCAGCTTTACCACCGCGTTTCTTTTGATCACCCCTGTCATGATGCTAATTGCGAGAAGTTTTTGGGCAGGCCTCTTAATCATGATTCCCAATGTCCTACCCGAGACGCTCGTGTTTGGTGCGATGGCCTGGCTTGGCTTTCGATTGGATATTGCTGGCCTGCTCACCGCGAGCGTGGCGATGGGAATCGCCGTCAACGACACATTGCATTTTGTGAATTGGTACGCCCATCGATTATCGGCAGGCGATTCGAGGAGCAAGGCGATTGAGGATACGATGTCGAACTGCGCTGTCGCGATGGTTCACACCATGCTAATCAGTTGCTGCTCAATGCTCCCATTTATGTTTGCCGAGTTCACTCCTACTCGCCAGTTTGCTTGCCTGATGATCGCGATGATCGGAAGCTCCATTCTTGGTGATCTGGTTCTGCTACCTGCGCTGCTTCTAAGCCCACTTGGATTGTGCCTAATGCCGCGCAAGAGCCCGAAACTGCCTGTCGGCTAAACTTGCCATTGCCTTATCTACGTTGATTTTCGGGGTAGCCGAACTCGCCAAGATTTTCGGTGTGCACCTGGAATTCTTTCGGTGAAGTTGCCGAAAGCCTTGGCGGCTTCCGCTACGATTGAACCACAAAACCTTGCGGGCGGATTGGACCAAAGTAGAAACGGCGAAATCACTCACGCTCTGACCAAGCTCTGCGGCTGCCTGTTCAATGGTTTCTTTCAATTCCGATGACAATCGAAAATTCAATCGGGCGTCACTTCCAGCCGTTGACATGAAGTTTCAACTCCTAAGGCAAAAACAGGGCTGTCTGGGCTGTCCCAATCGTACGTCCAAATGCCAAACGAGGCAATTTCGATCGAATGAAAAAAGGCCAAAGCGTTTGCTTTGGCCTTTGAATTTCAGTGCACAACTAAGCGAGTCTAGCTACAACCGAGACTGTTTCCGCAGTTGTGGCACAGGTAGCAGTTTCCGTTGCGGACGGTGATCGAGCCACAGCTATCGCAACTTGGAGCATCGCTTTGGAAGCCAGCAAACTGCCCGTCCCGCGAATCCATTTTCGCCGACTCACGCATTGGAGCTTGTGTTTTCAGATCATCGAAGCCGATGAACCTAGCGTTGGTGTAGTTATTGCTTCGGCTCGAAACCTCTGCTCCGTTGCCATTGACGGGAGTCTTAGTTAAATTACTAACAACCTTGGGAACCGCCGGTGCTCCTTTCGCTGAATCCGCCTTGGAGGCAGCGAGAACGTCGGCCTTAGCCTTTTGTTCTTCGCGATAGCTGTCCAGGAACGATAGTCCTAGCCAACGGAAAATGTAGTCGACCAAGCTCTTGGCGATTCGGATTTCCGGATTGGTGGTGTGACCCATCGGCTCGAATCGTGTATTACTGAACTTGTTGACCAAGACCTCAAGAGGCACGCCATACTGTAGCGAAATGGATGTTGCCGTACCAAAGCTATCCATCAAGCCACCGATTGTACTGCCTTCTTTGGCCATCGTGATAAACACTTCGCCAGGTCGACCGTCCGGGTAGAGACCGACATTGATGTACCCTTCGTGACCACTGATGCTGAACTTGTGAGTCACGGAGTTGCGGGTATCAGGCAATCGCTCGCGACGTGGCTTATAGACCACTTTTTCTTGAGCAGCGGCAGCCGCATCTTCGGCTTTCTTACCTTCGCTTTTGGTGGAAAGAGGCTGGCTTTGCTTCGAACCATCGCGGTAAATCGCAATAGCCTTGAGTCCCAGTTCCCAACCCCAGAAGTAGGCTTCTGCAATGTCTGCGACCGTGCTATCGGTAGGCATGTTAACCGTCTTGCTGATCGCGCCAGACAAAAACGGCTGAGCGGCGGCCATCATTTCGACGTGTGCCTGCCATCGAATGCTTCGAGAACCATTGGCTGGCTTGAACGCACAATCGAAAACGCACAAATGCTCGTCCTTGAGATAAGGAGCGCCTTCGATCGTGTCCTTTTCGCTAATGTACTTCTCGATTTCGACGATTTGCTCTGGCAAATAGCCGAGGGTCTTCAAGCCGAGTGACACGGATCGATTCAAAATCTTGAGCATACCGCCGCCGGCCAACTGCTTGTACTTGACCAACGCGATATCGGGTTCGATACCCGTTGTGTCGCAATCCATCATAAAACTGATGGTACCTGTCGGCGCCAACACGGTCGCTTGAGCGTTTCGGAAACCGTTGCGAGAGCCAAGCTCAAGCACTTGATCCCAAATGTTTCGAGCCGCATCCTTAAGATACGCTGGTCCGCTTGGGTCGATTTGCTCGACTGCATTGCGATGCATTTGCATGACGCGCATCATTGGCTCTGCGTTGTCTGGATACTCGGTAAAGGTACCGACAACACCAGCGATTTCAGCGCTCGCCAGATTGGCTGCACCGTGCAACAAGGCCGTAATCGCTCCGCACATGCTGTGACCCGCTGCCGAATCGTAAGCCGCACCACTCGTCATGATCAGCGAACCGATATTGGCATAACCCAAACCAAGCGGACGGAACAAGTGGCTGTTGTGAGCGATCCGATCGGTTGGGTAGCTCGCATGATCGACCAAAATTTCTTGGGCAATCAAGAACAGGCGGCACGTTGCAACAAAACCGTCAGCGTCGAATGCGCCATCTGGTCCACGATACTTCATCAAATTGATCGAGGAAAGATTGCACGCGGTGTTGTCCAGGAACATGTATTCCGAACAAGGATTACTTGCATTGATGCGACCACTGTTTGGACAGGTATGCCACTTGTTGATGGTGGTATCGTACTGAACCCCTGGGTCGCCGCAGTGCCAAGCGCATTCAGACATTCGATTAAGAATATCCTTTGCTTGGTAGGTCGGAGGCTCACTGTCGCACTTGTCACTGACCCAACGCGTTTTCCATACTTTGTTCTCGGAAACTGCATTCATGAACTCGTCCGTCAAACGAATGGACAAATTCGCGTTTTGGAACATGACCGACGAGTAGGCTTCGCCGTTAAAGTTGGATTCGTAGCCCTCGCGGATGAGTGCGTGCGCCTTTTGTTCTTCTTTCCATTTGCACTCAATGAATTCCATAATGTCTGGGTGCCAGACTTTGATCGATTGCATTTTGGCTGCACGTCGAGTCTTGCCACCAGATTTGACAACGGCAGCGATTTGGTCATAAACACGCATGAAGGAAAGTGGGCCGCTCGGCTTGCCGCCGCCTGAGAGTTTTTCGCGGCTGCTGCGAATGGTCGACAAGTCCGTACCGGTTCCCGATCCAAACTTGAACAACATGGCTTCGCTCGTCGCGAGTCGCATGATGTCTTCCATGTTGTCATCCACGCTTTGAATAAAGCAGGCCGAGCCTTGAGGATATTCGTATGGGTTCTCAGGCTGTTCGACTCGCCCAGCTTCGACGTTGTACCGCCAATTGCACTTCGTACCTACAACGTTGTACTGCTGGTAAAGGCCGACATTGAACCAAACGGGCGAATTGAATGCTCCGTGTTGGTGCAAGCAAAGCCAACTAAGGTCACGATAGAAATTTTCGCCATCCTCGGGAGTATCAAAGTATCCGTCAGCGATTCCCCAGTCCGCGATCGTGCGAGTTACGCGATGGATGAGTTGGCGAACGGAATACTCACGCTCTTCGACGTTGGTCGGATCGCCGTAGAAGTATTTGCTGACGACAACGTTAGTTGCCAATTGGCTCCAACCGGTAGGAACTTCGCAGTTGGTTTGTTCAAAAAGTGCCTTGCCACTCTCGTCCTTGATAGCAGCGCTACGGGTTTCCCATTGAACCGTGTCGAACGGAGTTACCACGTTCGTTGGGCAAAATCGGGATTCGATTTTTAGCCCAGAGCGTTCCCCTCGAACTTCTTGAGTTGTGCGTGATTTATTGCTACGCTCGCGTCCCATTTCTACAGTTGCCATGCGTTCGTTCGACTCCCTCGAAAAGTATTGCCGTTAGATAAAGGATGAATTGAAAGCAGTAATAGAACCACGATGCCCATCGAGCTGCCTTGCTACTAGACTTAGAACATTCCGTTTTTGACCGGGGTTTCGTACCCAATTGGAAAGCTTCCGACGCAAAACTAACGATTGGATTGCCCGGTCAGTTTGGCAACCCCTTCGGTAGCGACAAATCTGCAGAAAAACCACTACAGGTAGTATACCTTTGGTTTGCCTGCACAACATGTTGCGCCATTTGGGAGCAGTGTATAGATTCCTATCGCTGTGTCAAATTTTCATTTCAAGGCTCCGTAAAGGCTTGCCCACAAGGGCTTTGGGGACAATGGCGTGAAAACCGACTTTCGTTTTTTTACCCTGTTAGCTGTCGCTAACTCGCTGTTGCGGCTAGGGTTAAGAAATTGTGAACCTTGCTCGTGACACGTCAGGTCACTGACCAAAAATTTCGAAATCTTTTTTATATGGTCATTACGATGAATGAGTTCATGCGAATTGCGATCGAGGAAGCTCGGAAAGGGCTTGACGAAGGCGGGATACCGATTGGCTCCGTGCTGGTCATCGACGGAACGATCGTTGGTCGCGGTCACAACCGACGCGTTCAGCGCGGCAGTGCCATCCTGCATGCCGAAATGGACTGTCTCGAAAATGCTGGTCGACTCACCGCCTCAGAGTACAAGCGTTCGATCCTTTACTCGACGCTTTCGCCATGCGACATGTGCAGCGGCACCGCCTTGCTCTATCAAATTCCTCGCATCGTCATCGGCGAAAACGAAACGTTCCAAGGGCCAGAGCAATATGTCCGATCTCGCGGCGTGAAGCTTGAGATCCTCGACGATGCGGAATGCATCGAACTCATGCGAGCGTTCATCGCAGCAAGCCCCGAACTTTGGAACGAAGATATCGGTGTCTGATGAAATTCTTGCGGTATGACTAGATCATGATGTATCCGTAGCAGAAGCCGCGTAGGCTTTCGGCGAATTGCAGATGCAAAGTGCCCGCAAAAGCGATTGAGGACAATCGCTTTACTCTTGGTTCACAGTCCTAACTAAGCTTGGCAAGACAATCATTCAATTGATCGGGACTCTCGATATGCCTGCGCACAAGCCGAAATGCCAGGAGTCGATTTGTAGAATGCCACGATCCGCAGAGATTGAAAATCTAAGTTTCGCAGTCCTAGCCCAAATGGAAATTACTGATATTAGAACAAACATCGCCTATGCGATCCAAACGTGGATAAAAAAATGGCAACAAAAATGAACACCGTTGGAATCCCAAGCAGGAAGAAGTAGTTCAACGACTTCGAAAAACGGTTTTCCTTCCGGCACATCAAAAAGAGATCCCTAGGTGGGGTCACCCAAAACGAAAGCTCTTCCGGTGAGAACGCGCGACCTGGCCGAAACCAAATCGTCCATTTCAACTCTTCTGTCAACATCTTATATGCTCGGCATAAATCATTCATTGTGGGATAGGTTTCCAGCGTGTCGTTTTTCAATTGGACAGG
>Ga0105046_10019941_pt1 | contig 10158 bp, 12 predicted proteins | sample MAT03_FD_78385 | JGI IMG/M metagenome (GOLD analysis project Ga0105046, IMG submission 78385) | Freshwater microbial communities from Lake Fryxell liftoff mats and glacier meltwater in Antarctica - MAT-03 (megahit assembly) | ecosystem: Environmental > Aquatic > Freshwater > Ice > Liftoff... | reverse complement strand
CGTAGCTCACGCGGACATGGCTTTGAGCACCGAGGTGGTAAATTTCGTCGGGTTTGAGTTCGTAGATGAGCTTGACGAGATTGACCGAGTCGGCGAGGTCGCCGTAGTGCAGAAACAAGCGCGATCCGTTGACGTGAGGATCTTGGTAAAGGTGGTCGATGCGGGCGGTGTTAAATGTGCTCGCGCGTCGAATGATGCCATGAACTTCGTAGCCTTTCGCGATGAGGAGGTCTGCGAGGTAGGAGCCGTCTTGGCCAGTGATGCCGGTGATGAGTGCTTTTTTCATGGTTGAGAAAGGAAGGTTTTTTGGAGAGAGAGAAGTTGGTCGATGCCGATGCGGGCGGCGGCGAGCATGGAGTCGAGCTGATCCCGGCTGAAGACACTTTCTTCGCCCGAGCCCTGGACTTCGACGAAGTCCATCTTGTCCGTCATCACGACGTTCATGTCCACTTCTGCATCTTTGTCCTCGGGGTAATCGAGATCGACGAGCACCTGGCCGTTAACGACGCCCACGCTGACGGCGGCGACGCGATTTTTGATGGGGAGCTCAGCGAGTTTGCCCGAGGCGACGAGCGACATGCAGGCGAGTTCAATGGCAACCGACGCACCGGTGATCGCGGCTGTGCGTGTGCCGCCGTCCGCTTGCAAAACATCGCAATCGACCCACAGCGTGCGTGCGCCGAGCTTGCGGAGATCGACGACGGCCCGGAGCGAGCGCCCGATGAGGCGTTGAATCTCTGTGCCGCGTCCGTCCACTTTTCCACGTGTCGAGTCGCGCTGCTTGCGGCCTACGGTTGAGTAGGGGAGCATGGAGTATTCTGCGGTGAGCCAGCCGCCGGGGACGTTTTGCTCCTTCATCCACCGGGGCACAGATTCCTCGATCATCGCGGCGCAAATCACGCGCGTGTTGCCGAATGCCACCAAAACCGAGCCTTGAGCGTGCGGGGCGATGTTTTTCTGGAATTCTACGGGGCGAATTTGCTCCGGCGTGCGGTCGTTGTGTCTGGGCATTGTCGGGAGAAGATGAAGGCGGACAACGGCGGAGGGCAAGAACCGAATTGGTCGCGGCGCGCGGGTTTGCAATGGCTTCTTGCACCGGGGCGATCCGTTCGGCAGGAGAGAGGATGGTTTCCGACATTGCGAAGATCCTCTACCACGAATCCACAATTCTGAGCCGCCTTGACGAAATGGCGCACCTGATCACGGAAGACTACCGAGGCAAAGACCTGACTGTGATCGCGATTTTGAACGGGAGTTTTATTTTTATGGCCGATCTCTTGCGCCGCATCCCGTTGTCCTTGCAGGTGGATTGCTGGAGCGTATCGAGTTACCACGGAACCAGATCGACCGGGCAGATCCAGTTTCGACAAACCCAACTCGCTGACGTGCGAGGGCGGCATGTGTTGATTCTCGATGACATTCTCGATAGTGGGATCACCTTGAGCGCGATCAAAGCCCGCCTGGCCGCCGAGGCCGGTGCCGAGAGCCTCCGCTCTTGCGTGCTCCTGCGCAAACAGGTCGAGCGCGTGTGCGAAATCCAGGCGGAGTATGTCGGGTTCGACATCCCCAACGAGTTTGTCGTCGGTTACGGTCTCGACTACAACGAACGTTATCGCAACCTGCCTTTCATCGGCGTGTTGAACGGACCGGCCATTGAACGGCATGCGAAGTGATGCGGCGGAGCGGGGCTATCGCGACTGCATTCCTGTGACGGCGCCTGCGTAGCCTGTCATTTCCAAGTATCCGCGCGCTGAGACGGGCTGGTTGGTACGGGTTCCGGCGGCGGTGATGGCGCCTTCCCAGTAGGCGAAGGGCGCGGCGTCGAGTTCCTGGGCTTTGTTGGCGGCGCGGAGTGTGAGGTCGAGGGAGAGTTTTGGGATTTGGATTTTCCAATCGACGGGGTATTTGCCTTTGGACGAGGGGCTGGTCCACCATTCGAGTGGGATGAGAGAGAAGTCGGCGTTGGCGATTTTTTCGGATTTCCCTGAGGCGTCGATGAAGGTTCCTGACGAGTAGGCGTCGCGACCGCCGTCGGTAGTGCGGATTTGGAAGAGCATGAGTTCGGAGCCGTCGTCGAACTGGAGGCTGATCCAGTCCCAGCCTTTTTGATTGGCGGCCAGCTGGTTGGTGGCCCACTCGTGATCGAACCAACTGAGGCCATCGACGGAGTGTGTGGTGCCGTCAATGCTGATCGTGCCAGATGTTTTGAGGCGTGTGAGAGAGTAGTAATGCGAGGCGCGGCCGACGCCCTCGGCTTTTTGGCTGACGCCGTTCTCGCCGTGGAAAACCGGAGGTTTGAGTGATTCGAGATCGAGGGAAATCGAGACACCGTCCTGCCTGGCGGCGAGATGAAACGAGTGGGGGCCGGTGATGCGCGCTTCCCAATTTTCGATCCATGCGAGGCGGGTGGAATCTTCAAACCCCGCTTGCCCGAAGCTCCCGCGCGAGAGTTTTTGAAAGTGGTGAAAGCGATTGTTTGCGAGTTCGCTGACGGCGAAGTGGGCGAATTTCACGTCGCGCGTCACAAACGAAGACGGGGGAGTTTTTTGGCCCGGAGGGATCACACCTTGCCGAAAAAACGTGAGTTGGTAACCGAATTGTTTCCCGTCCGGAGTCGCGATGTTACCGGTGAAATACCACCACTCCGTTTTGAAATCGGGATGATTGCCGTGATCTCGCGGAAACTCGTATTGCCATCCCGGCAGTGCTTCGCGCCATTGCGCGTCCGCCGTGCAGCAGCATGCGAGGAGAGCGCAGAGGGCGCAGAGGGCGAGGTGGTGGAGATTCAGTTGCATCGATTTGCTTTTGGGAGAACAATTCCCGCATTGATGCTAACTTCCGCTCCGTTCTGGTTCCGATGGATTTCTTTCAATGTGAATCCCTCGATGGCTTTTGCTGAACAGGCGAAGATTTGCACGACGAATGCGTCGGCGATGGCGATGGTAGTTTGCGGGGCGATTTTCGGAGGATTCAATTGGGTGGATGGGCGGGCGGCTCTGGTGCCATTCAACCTGACGCTTGCCGCTGTGGGTTTTGCGGGGTTGTTTCTTGCGATTCGCCGACAGATTAGCGCGGCGTTTTTGGTTGTCACGATCGGTGCTTCGGTGGTGTTTATCGTTACGGGTTGGATGTATCGCAACGGGGCGGAGAATTTTCTACTCACGGTCATGGCTGGTGCTGTCTTCGTGCTCGAAGTGAAGGCAATTCGGTGGGGGGCTTTGGTTTTGTATGGCACCGCATTTGTGGTTGTTAAACTCTCGCACTTTGATTCCTACGAACAAGACTTGGTGTCGCGGTCGCTTTATACGGCGAATTTGGTGATTTTTCTGATTGGCCTCACGTGGTTTCTGGAGCTCTTCCGCCAGATCAACGGCGATTCGCTCAGGGTAATTGCTGCCAAAAATCAAGATCTCGAGCGAGACCAAGAAAAGTTAGTGGCACAGAGTGTGGAGTTGATCGCGGCGACTCGTTCAAAGGAGCGTCTCTTTTCCGTTGTCGCACACGACCTCCGCGGCCCGGTGGGGGCGTTGCGCCTCTCGCTTGAAATGTTTGAAGACGGACAGTTGCCGCCGGAAGATTTTCGTATGGCTCTCCGGGATCTGCGGATCGGAACGGCTAACGTGCACGAATGTTTGGAGGGATTATTGGTGTGGGCACAAGGGATGCTCAAAGATACAGAGCCTGAAATCCGAAGTTTGAGCCTGCTTGATGAGGTGTTGCCTGCCGTGCGCCTTCTCACTGCACTTGCCGACTTGAAGGGGATCTCAATAGATAATCGTGTGACGACCGAGGTGCGCGTCGAGGCGGACGCAAATCGCCTCCGCACCGTGCTGCGGAACCTCATCTCGAATGCCGTCAAGTATTCGCAAGAAGGCGGGGAGCCAGTCGTGGTGGATGCGCGGCGCGAGGGAGTGGACTGGTTGATTTCCGTCAACGACCGGGGCGCAGGTATGTCGGAGGAGCGATTGCAAGAAGTGCTCCGCGGGGAACTCGACCACTCGGTTGCTGGCACAACAAATGAGCAAGGTGTCGGACTCGGAATCCAGCTTTGCCGGGAGTTTCTGAAGGAGATAGGCTCCGACTTGGAAATCCTGAGCCGCCCCGGCGAGGGGACGACTGTGGCGTTTCGCCTGCCTTGCGCCGCCGTTTGATTATTCCCGCGATGCGTAGAGTGCGACGAGGGCGGCACCGACTGCTTGGGAGAGTTCGCCGAGCGAGGCGGGGACGATTTTGAGAGTCCGGCGTTGGACGGGGAAAAGCCATGGCTCGGCGGCGGCGTGGATGCCGCCGAGATAGCGGGCGCGAAATTCTTCGGTGGTCGTCCCGGGGTCGATCAACCCGCCGCCGATAACAACATATTCCGCGTCGAAGGCCATGGAGAGGTTAGCGATGTGGAGGCCGAGCGCTTTGGCCTGGTAGTCAAAAATCTCGAGCGCGAGGAGATCGCCTTCCTGCGCGCGTTTCCGGAGCGAGAGGGCTTTGTCTTTTGGTGAGAGGCCGGCCTTGGCAAGCTCGTGGTCGGGGTATTTGGGGAGAAGGTGATCGAGGAATTGAGGAAGTCCCGAGATTGACGTATAGGTCTCGAAGCAACCCCACGTGCGCCCGCAGCCGCAAACAAACGCGGGCAAGCCGAGCAAATGGAGCGGAGCGGGCATGTGCCCGGCTTCCATCCCGGCAAGCGTGTCGCCGTCGAGGGGAATTCCGCTCGGATCAACGTAAGCGGTGCCGAGTCCCGAGCCGGGGGCCAGCATGATGACTCCGCATTTTTTGGTTCCACGAACAAGGGCCGCCTCTGCCACGCCGCCATAGTTGGCGTCGTTGCCGCAGACAAGCGGAATCGGGCGTCCAGCTGCGCGTTCGATGATGCGTGAATACTCGGCATGGAACTCCCACCCCGCGAAAGACGGCGGCAGATTCGCCGTGCGATCGAGGACGCCGTAGCTTTGGTAAGGGCCGGGGATGGCGAGGCCGATGCCTTGCACTTGCTCCCACGCGAGTTGGTTTTCTTTGAGGAAGAGTTCGAGTCCGGCGATCCATCCCGAGAGAACGGCGTCGGTGCCGGCCTGCGCATTGGTGGAGCTTTGTGCGAGTTGAAGCGAAATGGGTGTGCCGTCTGCGAAAACACCGCAAGTTTTGGAAGTCGTCGCGCCGCTGTCTGTTCCGAGGAAGATGGGTTTCATGAGGGCATCTACATTATCAGTGTGATGGCAGTTGAAAAGCGCAACGTTCCGTGCGCCCGCGGCGACATTTTCGAGATTCGGTTTTGGATTTGAGAGCGTGTGGGATTAGAGTCGGGGCGTGGAAATTCATTTTTCGGAGAACCGCCTTACCGAGTTGCGCGACGTTCAGCCGTTTCTCTTCGAGTTGCTTAAAGAGATCGTCGTCGTTGCGGGCTCGACCGATCCACGGGTGGAGGCGCGGTTTTTTCCGGCACCGATTGCGGGCAGCGACGAGTCCGGACTGGCCGACGACTGGAATGCGTATGTGCAGCCGGGGTTGCAGGATGGTTTCCGGGAAGCAAGAGATGTCGTGCAGGCGGACTTGCGCGGCGCTTCTGCCCGCGGGGATAATTATTTTCTCGAGATCGCGTTTCCGCATATCGAGGCGTGGCTCAGCGCGCTTAACCAGGCGCGTCTTGCGATTTCGGAGGAGCATGGTTTTGGCGAGAGAGAGCTCTCGGAGGAGATTCCTCCTGCGATTGGAAGCCTCCGGGATCGCGCGCTATTGCAGATGCATTTTTACGGAATGCTGCAGGAGTGGTTTGTCAGGTCGCTGGAGTGAGCAGACTGCGCAAAGTGGCGGCGTCTTGAGCGAGCGCGGAGGTCGCGCCGTCGCGGACGAACTCCAGAAGCACGGACGGGGTAAGCCCCGCCGCTCGGATTTCGTCGAGGTAGACCGTCCATCGATCCGCGCCGTCGGAGAGCGGATGACGCGTTGCGGAGTCGGGCCACCAGTGAAACGCATGGACGTTGAGAAGGCGCGGTAGGATCCGGCGCAAGCCCGCGAGGCACTCTTCGGTGGAGAGCCCCACCGTTGGCTGCCACAAGATGTGAACGAAAGGGTGAACGGTCGTATCGAGGAGGGCGCAGGCGGAGTCCACCGTATCAGTTAGAGTGCCGCCGTGGAACTCATACGCGATGGAGATTCCCTCCGCGCCGGAAAGATCCGCGCACCGCAGCGCATCGTCGGCGACGTGCGAGCGCCAAGTGGAATCGGCCTCGCCCGAATCGCGATTGCCCGCCCAGACGCGTATGGTCGGTGCCCCGAGGGCAACAGCGGATTCGAGCACGCTGGTAAAAGAGAGGCCGTCGGATTCGCTGACCCCGAGGCTGTAGTAAGATCCGTAGGCTGCAACGCGAAGTCCTGCCTCGCGGGTGAGGGATGCAACTTCCGCGGCGCGTTTCTGGTTGCCGTGTGGGACGTGGATGTCACCTCCCCACTCGATTTCCTCCAACCCGTTGGCAACGCATACCGCGATAATGCTCTGGGGGGTCTCTTTGCGAAAGGTGATGGAGACGAGACCGGGGCGCATGAGATCAGGCCATGGAAGCGAGTTGGTTCTTCGAGATGGAATAACGCAAAGGCTCCTTCGCGCAGAAGCGGCGGAGCTCTTCGGCCATCCAGCTCCCCATGCGCGCGCATTCGAGCTGCATGCTGCCGGCGATGTGCGGAGTGAGGAGCACGTTGGGGAGTTGGCGAAGAGGAGAGTCGGAAGCGGGCGGTTCGGGGTGGGTGACATCGAGAACAGCCGAGAGATCGGGCCGGGTCGCGAGCACCTCGCAGAGTTCATCCTCCGCCACGACGGCACCGCGCGATGTGTTGATGAGTGTCGCGCCGTTCTTCATCCGCGAGATGAGTGCTCCATTGACCATGCGCTCGGTGGCCGGAATCCATGGCGCGTGGATGCTGACGACTTCGCATTGTTCAAAAAGCGATTCGAGCGAAACAAGGGTGACGCCGAGTTCTGCCGCCTGCTCGGCGGGGAGGAAGGGATCGTAGGCCAGAACGTCGATCTCGAACGGCTGCAACAAGCGGGCTGTGGCGCGCCCGACGGCGCCGAGGGAGACAAGACCGACTTTGGACAGGTAGGCGCCCGGTATCCGGAGCGCTTTCTGATTTGAGCCCTCGGGTGTGCGCATGGCGCGGGTGAAGTGCCAGAACCTTTTGAGGCTGAGGAGAATTGTGCCGAGTGAGTATTCCGCCACGGGCACGCCATTGGCCGCCCATGCGCTCGAGATAGTGATTCCGCGCGCCCAACTGGCTTCGGAGACAAATCCTTTCACGCTGCCGGCTGCGTAGAACACGGCGCGGAGTTTCGGGGCGGCTGCGAGAAACTCTTCGTCAAGTTTTGGCATGCCCCAAGTCCCGGCGATGACCTCTGCCTCGGAGAGCCGGTCCGAGGCTTGTTTCCAGAGAGAGGGTTCAACGGGGTTGCCTAGGAACGCCGCGCTACGTTCGAACTCGCTGATGACAGACTCTGGGAACACGGATTCCACGAGATGCTCGGGAGCGAGCAGCAGGGCTTTGATACGCATCGTAGCAAGGTATTCCCGCGGGTGGCTTCGAATCCAGTCCTGTTTTTTGATTCGGCTTCTGTCACGATGTTGTGATGCAGCAAGCGGAGGGAATTCTGATTCGGCGTTATTTGTGGAGCGACACGAGCTTCATCACGACCTGGCTGACGCCGCATGCGGGCAAGCTGCGCCTGATGGCGAAAGGCGCGCGGCGTCCGAAAAGCTCCTTCGCCGGCAAGGTCGATTTGTTTTATCACGCCGAGATCGGTTATGTGTCCGCGCGGGGGACCAGCACGTTGCACACGCTGAGCGAAGTCCGGCTCGTGGCGCCCTTCGATGCCGGGAGTGTGCCGTGCGCGAATGTCTTTCTGCTCGGGTATTTTGCCGAGCTTGTGGATCTCTGCACGGAGGGCGGGAACGCCTCGCCGGAACTTTTTGATCTCCTCCTGCGGGCCGTCGAGCACCTGAGAAAAAAACCGGCCACGGCGCGCGCGCTGGGTCATTTTGAGACCGAGCTTTGCCGGGTGCTGGGCATCATAGAGGAACGAAAGCCTGCGCTCGGTGTTTTGGCGGCGTATTGTGGCAAAGTCCCGGAGTCCAGGGCCGCCGCAGTGCAACTTCTCGCAACACAGTGACTTTTTGCTCGCCTGAGAGCCGTTGCGTGAGGTAGCGTTGCATAGATGCAGACGACTGCCAATTTGTGGGACGTTCTCTGCCGCGACCTCGAAGAACAACGCACGCTATCCCCGCGAGAGCAACATCGGGCGGCGGCGGATCAATTTCGCGAGGCAGCGGCGCACGTTTTCCGATCCAACAGCCCGCGTCTCACCGATGCGCTTGAGATTTCCGGCGACGTTTGCCAAGCCTCGGGATTTCTTGACGACGCCGTGAGGGATTTTGAGGAATCCCTCGCACGCCACCGCGAGCGCAACGAATCGAATGGTGCGGCGCGTGTGGCGACGAAGCTTGCTCTCCTGCTCGACCATCAAGGCAAGGAGCAACTCGCTCGAGACCTCTACTCAGAGGCGCTGACATTTTTCGAGGATGCCCACGACCGTTCCCAGCACTGCATGCTCTTGAGCAATCTTGCCGCGTTGGAGAAACGCACCGGGCATCTCGATAAGGCGCTCGGTTATTATGCCGAAGCCGTCGAACTCTCCGCGCGTCTCTACAACGAAGTCCATCCCGAGGTCGCCCTGGCCTGCAACAACATCGGCGTCGCTCAAACCGAAGCCCGCGACTGGGTTGCTGCTGAAAATGCTCACATGCGTGCTCTCGGGATTCGCGAGAAACTCTTCGGTGCGATGCACCCCGACGTCGCCCAGTCGCTCGCCAATCTGGCTGTGCTTTACCATTCGAGTGGAAACGTCGACAAGGCCGATTCATTTTACCGTGCGGCCTTAAAAACTTACGCGGCGTTCGTCCCTGAGAGCGATCCGCATGTCGTCAACGTGCGTTCCAATTACGAAACGCTCCAGGCCTCGCGCAAATGATTATGCCGCGCATTCTGGGTGTGGCGGATGCGCGTGCCGAGCGCGACCGGATTGTGGCCGGTGGCCGGGAGTTGGTCTTTACAAACGGGTGTTTCGACATCCTCCACCGCGGCCACACGGAGTATCTGGCCTTCGCCCGCGCCCAAGGCGGTGCCCTCTGCGTGGGCCTCAATAGCGACGCCTCCGTCCGCCGCAATAAAGGCCCCACCCGCCCGGTCAATCCCGAAGCCGACCGCGCCTTTGTTCTCGCCTCCCTGCGCGCAGTGGATTTTGTCGTCATTTTCGACGAGGACGAACCCAAGGATCTCATCGCGAAAATCCTCCCTCAAGTCCTCGTGAAAGGCAAAGACTGGGCGCATTACGTCAGCGGCCGCGACATCGTCGAATCGCACGGCGGACGCGTCGTCCTCGCCGACCTCGTCGAAGGCCGCTCCACCACCACCACCATCGCCCGCGTTCTCGCCGCGCACGGGTGACTCAATGTTCGGCTGCAAGGAGGCGCAGGGCCTTGCCTCGCGCACGGAGTGCTTTCTCCAACTGCGATTTGAGAACAAATCGATCGACCAGTTTTCCGATCAATCGATACGGGCTCTCAAAGTGGAAGCGGTCGACGAAAAGCGTTTCGTCGCTGCTGAGTTCGCGAAACTCATATCTGTGGCCGAAAGCGCGGAACGGACCGCTCACGAGCTCGTCCGAAAACAAAAACGGGCGTTCGTATTCCGAGATGCGGGTCGTCAGTTCAAATCTCATTCCGAAAAAACGAGCTGACCACCGCGTTTCATCGTCGATCTCGGAGAGGCCAGAGCATCGACCTCCGACAGCGCGGGCCGAAATGCCAGAAGCGGTTGCGCAGTGCGTTTCGATGCTGCGAACGAGATCGAAGCACGTGCAGATCGGTGCGGGCAGTGTTGTGGTGTAGATGAGGTGGGTCACTGATTTTTCTCACGGCAGCGTTCGCAGAGAGCGTTTGCTGCCTCGGGCCAGTTGGGAAACTGAAATTGGAATCCGCTCTCAACAACCCGGGTGGGAATGACGCGGCGACTTTTGAGTATCAGCTCCGATTCGGTTTGCATGAGCCAGGCTCCTGTCTCGAGGATGATGCCGAAAGCGGGGAGTCCGAACGGAATGCCTGCTGCGGTGCGGAGGCTTTG
>Ga0105046_10019938_pt1 | contig 10160 bp, 5 predicted proteins | sample MAT03_FD_78385 | JGI IMG/M metagenome (GOLD analysis project Ga0105046, IMG submission 78385) | Freshwater microbial communities from Lake Fryxell liftoff mats and glacier meltwater in Antarctica - MAT-03 (megahit assembly) | ecosystem: Environmental > Aquatic > Freshwater > Ice > Liftoff... | reverse complement strand
TGGTGCGAATCAAGGCGAAGTCGACATCGATGGCGTTGTCGCGGAGGACGAGTTCTCTGGTCTGGGTGACGTAGCCATCGGCCGACGCAGTGACCGTGTACGTGCCGGGAATCTTGAGCTGAGGCAGGCTGTACGAGCCGCTGTCGCCGAGGGTGAGGCTGGTTGCGGTGCGGGTGAGGTCACCGCTCGAAGCGCTGATCGACACGCCCCCGAGCGGCTCCGCGGCGGCGGTGATGCGACCCGAGATCGTCGCGACGCCCGGCACCATCGACACGGCGATGCCGTTACGTTGCTGCCCCGGATCGAGCGGGAGTTGCTGGACCTGGGTGCCGTACCCGCGCAGGGTGGCGGTCAAGGTGTAGGTGCTCGGCGTGCTGAGCCCCGTGACCGACCAGGCACCAATGGACCCGGCCTCACTCGACGTCTTGGTGTTGAAGGTCAGCACTCCGTCGGTGACGACGATCTCGACCCCGCCGAGCGGCCCGTTCGGGCCGTTGACGACACCGCTGGCCGAACCCGACGCCGGGTCGAGAACGATCTCCATTGCCACGGCTTTGCCGTCTTCGGGTGGGGTGACGATGAACGACTTGGTGTCGAAACCGGGTTTGGCGAACGTGATTTCGTAGTTGTCGGGGATGGTGACATCGGGGAACATCCACACACCGTCGCCGTCGCTGAACGCAGAGATGACGGATTCCGTTTCGCGGCGCTCGCTGACGCCGGCGGTATTGGCCCGGTTGTAGCGGGCAGACCAGATCTTGGTGGTGCCCGCCGGACGGCCGCTCCCGCGGGCGAGCGACGCCGCCTCTGCTGGAGTCTCGTCGGCGTTGCCGCCCAGCGTTGCCGGAGCCAGCGACACGGTGACGCCGGCATCGTTGCCGGTGTCGCCGGCTTTCACGGTGCCGCTGATGACGGTGGAGGAGGGTCGGACAGTCTTGGCGTCGATCTCTGCGTCGGTGTCACCCTCGGCAGCGCCGCCGCCGGCGCCGGCGCCGGACTGACCGCCCTCGGCGTCGGCTCCGTCGGGCAGGGCGCCGATCGGCGTGTCGGGGACGCCGTCGCCGTTCGTGTCGATGAGAGCTTCTGTTTCGGCTGCGGTGGGATTGTCATCACCGCGTTGGGAGTACCAGTACGCGCCGCCACCGAGGAGGCCGGCCCACAGACCGAGCAGTGCAAGGATCGCCATCCCCGAACGAAGCCGGCGCGGCACGACGGGGCGCTGTTGGAACGTCGCCTCGGCATAGATCGGCGCGGAGCGGCCGATCGCGACGACCGTGATGGCGTGGTTGGCGGGGTCGCGCACAAGTCGCCGCTCGCCGCGCACGGAACCGGAGAACGACACCGAGTCACCGGGCTGCAGCCGCAGCCGCTTGCGGCCGAAACGGAACTCGAGGTCCTGGCCTTGGCCGGAGATGTCGAGATCGACGAGGTGGCCTTCGCGATTGTCGATCTCGACGAGGAAGCGTCCCTTGCGGCGGCCCGTGACGGTGCTCGGGTTGACCCGCATCGCGACCTTCTGGATCGACGCGACGTCGACGGTCATCCCGGCCAGTACGGGGCGCTCGCCGCGACGGTCCGACGTGATCTCGACCGCCAAGGCATGTCGACCGGCGGCGAACTCGGCGGGTACGTCGAGGCTGACGTCGAACCGGGCCTCGGCACCGGCGGGCAGCGGCTCGTGACCGAGCGGGTATTCGATATCCACCTCGTAGAGTCCGACGACTCGTAGGGTGTACGCGGAGGGGCCCGTGGAGTCGTTGCGCACACGGACGCGGCACATCGCCGTCTGCCCTGGCGATACCTCGACAACGGGGTCGAGCAAGTCGATCTTCATGTTGGGTGCCCGTTCCGTGTCCGACTACGGCGCCCGTACCTGCCCCGGAGCTCGAAACACTGCATTAGAACAATACCGGGATCTGGAATATCGGCACCGTCAATTGGGTCGCTGGTTGCGTCAAGATCGACAGAGAATCGAGAGGATCCGGCGACACATTCGTCTGATACACGGCGACCACATAGTTCTGCGGAGCCTCAAGCGCATCGAAGGTGTACAGACCGTTGATGTCGGTCGTCTTTGTTGCCACGGGGGTGCCGGTCGGGAAGTTGGCCGCCAGGAACAGTCGCACGGTGGCGCCGGCGTACGGCACGTAGGTCGCCGAGGTCGGCGGGGCGGTCGTTGGTGGCGAGGTGGCGGGCGGCGTGGGGGGCACCGTTGCGTTGGGATCGGGCGTCGTCGGCGGTCCCGTCGCTGGGGTCGTGGTGGTGGTAGCCGGGGTGGTGGTGGTGGTGGTGGGCGACGTCAACAGCAGGACCTGACCGGTCACGGATGCTTGGGACGACAGCGAGATGTCGAGATCCTGGTCCGTATTCGCGATCACGTTCACCAGCCGAACCGAGGCACTGGTTCCGGGGAGCGACGCCGAGATCGTGTACGCGCCGGGCGCGACGTTGGTGAAGCTGAACCGGCCGAGCGGATCGTTGGCGGTCGACAGCACCCGCTGTGTGGTGCCATCACTGAGCGTGACCGTGGCGAGGGGTACCGGGCTGTTGTCGACACCGCGGACGACGCCCTCGATGTTCGCAGTGTTGCGCGGCAGGGCGACATCGATCGCCAGGGAATCGGCTTGATTGGCAGGATCCAGGTCTTGAATTCGCACTTGTTGCGAGAGTCCGGTCTTGGCAAAGGTGAGTGTGTAGGTCGCCGGAATCGGGATTTCATCGACGAAATAGCTGCCGACGACCCCCGTGCTCGCTGTGAATGTCGTGATCGTCGTGTCGCCCGCGCTGATCGTCACCGCCACCCCACCGACCGGGCCGATGCCGACCTGACTGACCGTGCCGCCGAGAGAGCCGGTCGACCGCTCGAGGAGGATCGCCGAGGTGTCGAGATCTTGCGCTGTGGTGAGCGAGACGGTGCGGGTCTCGGTGCGATATCCCGGTCGCGAGATCGTGAGTGTGTAGGCCTGCGGGTTGGCCAACGAGCGCAGCGCGAACGCTCCGATCTCGCCGTCGGTCAGGCTGACGGTGGACACCGTCGTCACGCCATCGGTCGCTTCGATCGTTGCGCCGCCGAGCGGCCCGGCCAGATTCGCGATCCGGCCCCGGATCACGCCGTCGCCCTTGCGCAGCACGATCGTGATGTTGTCGACGGCTTGCGCCGGGCCGAGGGCGACGCTGCGGGTCTCGGTGGCGTAGCCCGGCTTGCTGACGATCAGTTGGTAGCTGGCGGGGGAGGGCACCTTCTCGAACAAAAACTTGCCGTCGGCCGACACCGGCAGGGTGAGGACTTCGGCCGGCACGTCATCTGTCACCGTACCCGGCACCACCAGGGTCGCGTTGATGCCGGTGAGATCATCGGCCTCCACCGTGCCCGCCACGCTGCCGGGACGGCCACCGAGGGTGACGTCGTTCATCGGCGTCACCTTGCCGAGCTCGACCTCGAGTTCGACGGCGTCGGCCGCGGTGGTGCCGGACTCGTACCACAGCTCGTTGAAACCTGCGCCGCTGAAGCGAACCTTGAACGTGCCGGCGTTGAGCCGACCGAAGGCGAAACTGCCGTCTTCGCTGGTGGCCGAGGTGGAGATCGGCACCTTCACGTTGTCGCTCGTGAACAGATCGGCCTGCACGCCGGCCACTCCGTCGCCGGTGCTGAACAGCACCACCTTGCCGGCCAGGCCACCGGGATCGACCGGCACCATCTGACCGCCTTCGCCGCCCTTGTCGAGCGCTTCGGTGAGCAAGCCTTTGTCGACGGTTGCCTCGTCGACCACGGTGTCGAACGTGCGGCTGAGCACGGCGGCGAACACCGCCGCTGCGGCGAGCAGACCCATCAGCGACATCACCCACCGGCTGATCCGCGGCCGCTGGATGAATGTCGCCATCGCCTCGACCTTGGTGGTGCTGTCGACCGCGAAGGTGACGACTCGCACCTTGGGTTGACCGAACCATGGCCGCTTGGCCCGCACCGTTGCCTCGATGATCGATTGCTGTCCCGGCGGCAGTTCGATCGCCGCGGGGGCGAGTGTGATCGTCGCCATCTCTTCGGGGTCCGACGCCGATCCGACCGCAGCGATGGTCGTGTTGCCGTCGTTGTTGACGATCAACCCGAACGTTGCGTCGCTGCCGCCGGTGACGACGGCGGGATCGATCCGCAACCGCACCCGGTGTTGACCCAAGGCCAACAACCCGAGCGAGGTCAACGCGAAGTTGGCGGGGTCGTTTTCGGAGCGGACGTGGACGCTCAGTTGGCGGTGCCCGGCAGGGAAGCTCGCCGGCAGGTGAACCTGCAACTCGACGTTGCCGATCTCGTCGGGGAACAACGACAGCCGCGACGGCGTGACCGTCACCCACTCGGGATCCAGGCCGAACAGGCTGACTTGATAGCCGTCGATCATCGTCGTGGTATTGGTGATCCGGACAGCGATCGTGCAGATTTCACCGGGTCCGACCTCGACGAGCGCTGGGGAGACGTCGGCGAACATCACGAACCCGTCGGGAGACTGATGTCTCGGACGAGGGCCTGGTCGGCCGTGATCGTCACGATCACGACTCGCGTCGCGAGCCCGGACTTGCGGAAGGTGAGCGTGTAGTTGCCCGGCTCGACGTCGTTGAACCGGTAGGCGCCGGCCGGCGACGTGGCGGTCACCGTGCTGCGTGGCTCGGTCCCACTGGACAGTTCGACGATGACGTCCGAGGCTCCGGTGGAACTGCTCGACACCGTGCCTCCGACCGAGCCGAGCGCCTTCGGCAGCACGGCGTCGAGGCCGCCGACGGCTCCGGCCCCGGCGAGGTCGGCGCGGATGGTCTGGCTGATGTAGCCAGGGCTCGAGAACGTGATCGTGCATGCCGCAGGTGCGGGGATCTCGGCGACGGTGTAGGTGCCCGCCTGCTCGGCCGCGCCGGAGGTGGTGAGGGTCGCCGTGTTGGCCGAGAACGCGCCACAGCCGACGTCGACCGTGACCCCACCGAGGGGCAGCCCGGACGCATCGGTCACCCGTCCAGTCACCGTGCCCTGGCCGCCGACGAGCACCACGGAGACGGTTCGGGTCTCGCCGGAACCGAGATCGACTGCCACGGTCTGCTCGGTGTATCCGTCGAGGCTGAACGTGAGCGTGTAGGTGCTGGGCGTCTGCAGTCCGTCGATGCTGAATCCACCGATGTTCCCAGCGGTCGGTGTCTTGGTGGTCTTGACGAAGTCGCCGCTGCGGACGGTGACCTCGACGTTGCCGAGCCCAACCCCGGTCGAGGAGACGACAGCTCCGTTGAACCCACCGGCCGCCGCGCCGAGGGTGACTGTGTTGATCACCTTGTTCTCACCGGCGTTGAGCGTCTCTTGCAGTTCGCGCGGATCGAAACCGGGAGCCTCGATCCGGATCGTGTACGGCGCGGGCGTGATCATCCCCGCCAGGGAGAAGTTGCCCGCCGCGTCGACGGGTACCGGCACTGGCTCCGGGAGGGGCTCACCCTCGACCGGGTCTTCGATCAGCTGTGTGATGGTGACGGTGATGGCTGCTGCCGAACCTCGATTCTCCGGGGCGACGATCTGGCCGCCCATTGCGCCGGGCTTGCCGACCATCACGACGTTCAGGCCCTCCCGAGCCTTCGCAGGGTCGATCGCGATCTCTTCGGCGCTGCCCGAGTCGGGTGCGGCCGGGTACCACAGTTTGTCGAAACCCTCGGCCGAGAAGCGCAGCTTGTAGCGGCCGGGCAGCAATGATTCCAGCCCGAAGGTTCCGTCATCGCCGGTGCCGGCCGATGCCACGGATTCCTCGTCTCCGCTCGGTTTGATCCGGAATGCCTCCACCGTGATCAGCGGCAGCGGGGCGCCGGTCGATTGGGCCGACACGGCACCCGACATCGCGACAGCGACCGCTTCGAGATTGACCTCTCCGGCGCCGCCCTTGTTGAAATCGGTCGCGACCGACTTGGTCGCGTCCGGCTTGTCGCGCAACGCAGTGACCACGAGCAGGAACACCGTTGCCCACAGCGCGATGATGGCGGCGAGGATCAGGATCGTCAGCACGCCGCGTGGGATGCGTGGTCGCTGGGTGAACGTGGCGACGGCCGGCAGCGAGATGACCTGCGGTTCTCCGGCCTGCGCGGCGATATCGCTCCCGCGATTGATGTCGCTGCCGCGGTTGATGTCGCTCCCGCCGCTGATGTCGATCGTGATGTTGCGGCTCACCGCTTCGCCGAACAGCGGGCGTTTGCCGTCGGCGTGGATCTCGACGGTGTGAGTCTCGCCGGGCGGAACGCTCACGGTGGCGGGATACGCCACACAGTTGAGGTGGCGATTCTCATCGCGGGTGTTGATCACGAGATCGGCCGTGACGTTGCCCTCGTTCGCGATCGCAGCCTGGAACACGGCGGTGCTGCCGCCGACGATCACGCTCGGGTGCAGCGTCAATGACGCTGCCAGGAGCGGTTCGACCGACAGCCAAAACTCGTGGTCGGAATACCGATCGGGGTCGATGATCGACACCACCTGGACGCTGACGAGGTACTCGCCGGCGAGACAGTTGGTGGGCAGTTCGATCCGCAGCGACAGGGTCGAACTGGCCTGTGGGAACAGGCTGACGACCGGCACCACCAGCGACACCCAGGCGGGGTCGAGGCCTTGAATGGTTGCGGTGACGCCGTCGATGATGTCGGACGTGTTCGTCACGTCGACGTCGAGGACTGCAGGCTTGCCGGGGGTGACCCGGAGATGAGACGTGGCGACCGCGGTGCGCATCAGACGGCGTCCGTTGGACGAGCCGTCCCGATGTCGGAACTGGCGAAGACCACACCTCCGACCGGCGGGGCGACGACGGACCGTGGTGGCTGAAGTTCGAGCACGATCTCGTCGCCGGCGCGAGCCGCGATGAGGAACCGGCCGGAGCCGTTGACAACGGTCACGCCGAGCGGCGAACGGATCGTGGCGCCGATCGCGGTTGGGTCCTGGCACTCGCCGGCGATCCGACGTGGTGGTGAAGAGACCGCACCCGTCGTGCGGTCGGCGAGCGAGATGCCGATATCGCTGACGCCCTTGGCCAGCGGCATGCCTGCGCCAGTGTCGACGACTGCCGTCAGCAACAGTTGCAGGCCGAGCTTCATCCGCCCGTCGAGACGGAATGTTTCGGTGTCACCGGCACGCGCCAGGCTCAATTGCGGACTCGGCAGGTGGCTGATCGAGGCCGGCAGGTACTGAGCGGGAACGTCGCTGTGGCTGAGCAGCGCGATCGTCAGTGCACCCAGCAGGGCTCGCTCGTCGTCGTGCTCGGTCGTCCAGACCGAGACGAAGTAACGCAGATCGATGCGTGGCAGCGCCATCCGCCGAACTTCGACACCGTTGCGCATTGCGGTCTCGACTCCGGTGACAGCACGAGTCGAGGAGCGGCGAATGTCCCACAGGTGGACGCTGACCGTCGGCCGGGTGAGCTTGGCGCCCCACTCGTCGTCCGGCGTCTCGAACGCGAGGTCGATGTCGACCGCGCTGAGCGGCGTCACCGCCCGCAGGAACGACTCGAGCCCTTCGTCGACAGCAACGAGCATCGTCACGCTCCCGAACGAATTCGAGACTGGTCCCGTCCTACTGCCACGCCCGGGAGTGTAGTCGCCCATACCCTGGCGAAGAAGGGGTATAGACATCAACACTGCGGAATCCCAACGGATTGACCACTGAATCGTCAGGGAGCGTGCTGAAGCGCACCGGAACACATGGCTACACTCGCAGCATTCGCCCCTCGGTCCACGCCCTCATCAGCGTTCTCGCCCTCACCGGTCTTGTCGCGTGCAGCGATGACACCGATCCCGACGCGCCGAAGACGGAGGGCGTGTTGGAGGTCGACACCGGGCAGTGCCTGCTGGTCGACGAGGCGCTCGGCGCCGAAGTGTCCAAGCTGCCGGTCATCGAGTGCGACAAGCCGCACAGCCACGAGATCTTCGCGACGGTCGAGAACACGACCGAGGTGTATCCAGGGCTGACGGCGCTCGAGACGTTCGCCGAGCGCGAGTGTTACGGAGACTTCGAGGGCTTCGTCGGGATCAGCCCGTTCGATTCGTCGTTGTTCATCACGTGGATGGTGCCGAGCCTCGATGGCTGGAACGACGAGGACGATCGCACGGTGTTGTGCATCCTCGGTCGCAAAGACGGTGGCCAATTGCAGACAACCGCCAAGGGCCTCGACCTCTGACGCGGCGCTGCCGGCTCCTTGCGGAGCCGGCAGCCTGAGGTATTCAATGGTGATCCAGCGGAGCGCTGATCAGCTCTCGTACTCGCTGTCGAGCGTACCGATTTCGGTGAACGTGCCACTCGCTTCGCTCCACTGCAGCACCTGCAGTGACTCGAACGAGAATGGATCCTCGTCGCCGTTCATCGTGTACTCGACGCCTTCACGTCCGAGCGTCGGGACGAACTGCAGGTTGCGCGCCGCCTCGATGATCGACTGGCGGCTGAGGGTGCCGGACTCCGACGCCTTGATCAGGACCGCCACGGTGTACTCGCCGACCGACCAGCCAGTGGCCGTCGTGGCGAGGTCTCCAGCGAGGCCCTTTGCCGCGTAGGCCGCCTCGAAGATCTGCACGCCCGGGTTCGCATCGAACTTGGGATCGGACGGGTCGACAAGGTTGCTGGAGGTGTACACACCGTCGGCACTGCCGGCAGCGAGAGCGCTGATCAACAGGCGCGAGGCGCAGGTGTTGGTCTGGAACACGACTGGGTTCCAGTCGCCAGCGACCGCCTTGGCGTTGACCATTTCCTTGGTGAAGGTCGGGCACTGGGCGCCGAGCGGGATCGCCATGATCGCATCGGGGCGAGCGCTGGCGAGTGCGCCGAGTTGGTTGGTGGGCGGCGTCGTCTCGGCGGGCTCGATGGTCTGCTCGTCGATGATCTCGAGGCCCGCTTCTGCGGCAGCTTCCTTGAAGGCATCGGAGTAGACCTTGCCGAACTCGTTGTTGACGCTGAACAGGCCGACCGTGGTCACGCCGAGATCAGCCATGGTCTTGGCGTAGATCTTGGACTCGATGTCGTACGGCACGAGTGCGCCGGTGAGCCAGGGGTAGTCCTCGCTGTCGCCCCAGTCGGGCGAACCGGTCAGGGCCAGCAATTGCGGAATGCATTCTTCGTTGAGCGTGTCGCGAACGGCCAGGTTGTTCGGCGAGCCAATGATGCCCGAGAAAATCGCGACGCCTTCGTCGATCAACGACGAGACGACGTTCGGGGTCTGGGTCGGGTCGTACTGATCGTCGCGGATGTCGATGCTGACGGTGTGATCGGGGATCAGACCCTGAGCGTTGGCGTACTCGAAGTACAGCTCCATGCCCTCTTTCACCGGAGCGAAGGCAACGGCGGGAGTGCCGGACAGCGGCTGGGCCGAACCGATCTTGATGTCGCCTTCGATCGGTGCGGTGGCCGCGTCCGGATCGGCACAATCGTCGACATTGACCGTCCAGGCCTCCGCAGGCGCTTCGGTGTCGGCGGTGGTGGTGTCGGGCGCCTCGGTGTCGGCAGTGGTGTCGGCCGTCGTGGTGTCGGACGCCTCGGTGTCGGCGGTGGTGGTCTCGGGCGCATCGGTGGCGACCGTGGTCTCGCCTGCGGCGACCGTTGTTGTGGCTGCGTTCGTGGATGTGGTCTCTTTGTCGTCGCTTCTACAGCCGACGAGCAACAAACATCCCACGGTGGCGATCGCAGCAAAGCTCTTGCCGTGTCGAATCATCGTGTTCCTCCCCTGTCTTTTCTTCATTCAAGCTCGCCAGCAAGGGCTGGCGAGGGTTGCTCTTGGAGCTCTGGTGCTGCCGGCGGCCGCAACGGCCGTGGCGCGATGGTGAACAATCTACGACCCTGGGTCTTGAAGAACCCGACAAGGCCGAACGGTGCGATGAAGACGAACACGATGACGATGATCGACAACAGGAACGGGGCGACTGCCTCGCTCTTGAGTGGACCCGGTAGGGGCCAGCCGCTGGCGTGCTCTTTGACGTAGCGGTTGACGAAGTAATAGGCGAACGCGCCGACGACGGGCCCGGTGAGCGTCGCCGCGCCACCCAGGAACAATGCGAGCAGGTAGATGATTGCTTGGAGGATCAGGAAGTCGGTCTCGAACATCGCCGACGACTTGGCCGCGAACAACCAACCGGCCATTGCGGTGATACCGGCCGACACACCGAATGTGATCGTCTTG
>Ga0105046_10019937_pt1 | contig 10160 bp, 7 predicted proteins | sample MAT03_FD_78385 | JGI IMG/M metagenome (GOLD analysis project Ga0105046, IMG submission 78385) | Freshwater microbial communities from Lake Fryxell liftoff mats and glacier meltwater in Antarctica - MAT-03 (megahit assembly) | ecosystem: Environmental > Aquatic > Freshwater > Ice > Liftoff... | reverse complement strand
TCGCCACGCCGTCGAGGTCGGTATTGTGCGCGGCGACTTCGGGGCGCGGGTTGGGTTGGCGTGCCATGCGGATACTCGGCCGGAGTTTGCGGCGAGTCGCCACGGGCGATTCCCGCACGCCCGACCCGGCCGCGCAAGCCCAAGCCGCGAACCGTGTCGTACACCCTTTTCGCCCCCGTCCGGCGCGTGCGCCTTGTCAGGTGGGCGGCCGGCCGCTAAAGTTCACTTTCTTGCCTCCACCGACCGCGAGAAAATCCGGAGCCTGCGTCATGGCTGTCGAACGGCAGATCGAGTTGAAGCGGCGTCACCACCGCAAGTTGAAGATGAAGAAGCTGAAGACCAAACTCGCGACCGCCACCGGCGAGGACCGCGAGAAGGTGATGTACAAGATCAAGCGGCTCAGCCCGTTCTGGACCGAGGCAAGCCTGACCCAGAAGCTGCGCACCGAACCGAGCGCCACCCACACCGAGCGGAAGCCGTCCGCTTCCCGGCCGAAGGCCGCCGGCCCGAAAGGTCCGCCCAAAGGCGACAAGAAGTAACACGGCCGGTATCACGGGCCGAGTTTGCGATGTCGCAACCGCAACTCGGGGGTCGGGTCGCCGGGCTTGTCCCGGTACAGCTCCACGGCATACACCCCGCCGGCGGTTCGCATCCGCGCGGCGTAGTACCGCTCCCCGCCGTCCGGCGCGGGGGTCGGAAAGTCGCCGTCTTGAAGGACCGTCACCGCCGTGACCGTCGCCCTGATCTCTTTTTCGAACTTTTCCTTGGCCGGCCTGGCGTAAGTCTTCGGCGACTGCCAAAACTCCTGATAACACCTCATCGCCGTCACGTCCGTTGTCTCGAACACGTCGTAAATCACCCCGCTTTCCATGGTCGCTTCCCCGACGTACCCGACACCCACCTCGGACGGGTGAACACGGAGCGACTTCACCGGGCCGTGCTTCATTCCATACTCCTGCTGGAGAGCGCGCCGCAGGGTTCGCTCACTCTCCGCCGTCGGTCGCTGACAGAGCGAATGAATCCGACCGCCGTCCCGTTTCCACCGGATGGCCAGCCGTTCGCCGTCGGGCAGGGTGCCGACAGCGGTCCCATCGCCGGTGATCTCCACGCCCGCGAAGGACAGACCCGCCCGGTCGCGCACGTCCGCCTTTAACTCCGTCACCAGCCGGTTCCGGTCGTCGAATGGGAACCAGCCGAACTTGAACGCCATTCCGCCGAAGACAACCATCGCGGAGAGGAGCAGCAGCACCACTTTTTGGACCAGCGGCGGAATCCGCGACCGGCCGGCGGCCTCACCCCGCCGGGAGAAGAACTTGTTCGGCGGCGGGTCGGCGGTGGACATGAGGGACTCGTGGGCGACGGATGGTGCGGATTTACTTGCGCGGCTGGTCAGGCGTCGATGGCGGACAGTTTTCGAGAGCCGCCAGCCACCGGCATTTGTAAACCGCGTACACAATACCGGTGATCGCGCCGAACAGTAGCCCCATTAAGAGGCTGGGATACAAGCTCGCGTAGATAAATAACTGATTTAGTTTTTCCAATGCCGTCCGTTCGTCAGCCGTTAGGGGCGTATGGAGTGCGGCCCAATGGCACTCTTCACCAAAAAAAGTCCCCAGTACCGAACCGATTCCCATGCCAGCCGTGCCGAATCCAACCGCGCAGCCCACGATGTCCGGACGCTTCGGAGCCTCCGCAGGGAGCAACCCGCTGGCGTCCTCGAAGCAGCGACCGCCGGGCCAGCGGACATCCACTTCCCCCACTTCCATCGGGAACGGCGGTTCGACGATCACGCCGACCCCGACGCCCCGCCCCCCACGAGTCGAAGTCGTTGGGCCGCCACGTCGCGGGGTTCTTCACCACCGGATCGCCGATTTGGAATGTGGTCATCGGTTCGTACTTTCCCTTGTTTTGCAAGACCTCACCCCCCGGCCCCCTCTCCAAAAATGGAGAGGGGGTGTTCAACTCGCGACGGTGGTCGGCATTCCGAATGGCGGTGTTGAACCGCCCAAGGAAACCAAGCAAGGAATGCTGTGAGTCGGCGACGTTTCCCTGTTGAACACCCCCTCTCCGGGACGGAGAGGGGGACGGGGGGTGAGGTCTTGAAAACTTCACACCGGCAGGGAGACGGCGTTGCGCTGGAGGTCTTCCAGATCGACGAACTCGAGCGTGGCGATGTGGGTGGCTTCCAGCACCACCGGGGCGATGACGCCGGCCTCGAACGACGCCTTCCAGCGGGTGACGCACACGCACCAGCGGTCGCCGGGCCGCAGGCCGGGGAAGCCGTAGTGCGGCACCGGCGTGGACAGGTCGTTGCCGATGCTCTTCTGGTGGGCGAGGAAGGCGGCATTCACCTTGCAGCAGACCAGGTGCAGGCCGACATCGTCCGCGTTGGTGTTGCAGCAGCCGTCGCGGAAGAAGCCGGTCAGCGGTTCGGTGGAACAGGTTTGCAACGGCGTGCCGATGACGTTCTTGGGGCCGGCCATGGGGATGATCTCGATTTGAGGGGAAACGTTACCGGTTATCATATGCGATCGCGGTCATTCGGGCGGGGCGGCCCACGGGCAGACGGCGTACACCTCGTCGGCCAACCGGCGGGCGAGGTCCGACATTTCCTTCTCGGCGGACGGGCCGACGTGCCGGGAGACGAGGACCACCGTCAGGCGGCCGGGCGGGCGCGCGGCCGGCGGGCGGAGCAGGTCGGCCACCCACGCCGTGCCGGACTCGGAGCGCCGCGCCCCGTGCCCGGCGGCGTCCGCCTCCGCGCCTTCGTCCCACACCCGCCGGCCGTCCTGGGTCCAGTACAGAATGAAGTGCTGGCCGTTCGTGATGTCGAACTTCCGCGCGGTGAGCGGCAGTTTCCCGCCGCCGGTCGGTTCGACCGTCACCCCGCCGCGATACGTCGGCACCCCGCCGCGGTTCCCCCAGCAGACGTCCGGATGGTGGTAGCCTTGCACCGCCGACAACGACGACCAGTACATCAGCCAGCAGTGAACCTCCCGACCGAGGTTGTCGGAATAAACGCGGTACAGCGCCACGTCTTGCAGCAGGATCTCAGTGACGTGTTCCGGAATTGGCTCGTCCCGTTTGGACTGCCACGGGCCGAGTCGCATCGGGATGCCGTCGAGCGGCACCTTCGCCAGACTTTCGCCCAGCGCTACCCAACCCAGCCGCACGGCGTACGCGGTGCCTACGGCGGACAGCACCAAGAGGAGTGCCACGAGCCAGTTGAGGTTTTTTTGGTCCGAGCCGGAAGCGTGAGCGACGGTCTTGCCCGAGCCGGAAGCGTGAGCGACGGTCCCAATACCAACACCGTCGCTCACGCTTCCGGCTCCGACGGACACGGATTCCCACGGTGTCGCCAGGCGGCCGAGCGCGGACGCCAAGCCGAGGATGCCGGCCAACCCGACCAGCACCATGACGAATCCGAGCGCCTCGTGCCAAGTGCCCTGGATGTACGCCGTGCCGAACGTCTCCTGAATCATCCCGCTGAGTGTGACGCGGAGGACGTTCGTCGCCGCGACGACTGGGATGGAGAGCAGTACCAGCAGCCCGCCGCCGAACGGCCCGAACCCGCGCAGGAAAGCGACGAACGCGGCGATGGCCACCAGCGCGGTGAGCGACCGCACGCCGCTGCACGCCTCGGCCACTTCCAGCGGGCCGCCGGGTAATGCCAGCACGAAGCCGGACTTTGATACGGGGTACGGCAGCGCCAGCAGCCAACCGGACAGGGCGGTCGTGACGATCTGCAAGTTGTGTTGAAGCGGCACGAGGACGCGCGCCGGGATCGGCAGCGCGAGCAGCGGAAAGAGCAGGGCGAAGGCGCAACCGCGGACCTTCGGCCACCCGTGTCGGACCAACAGTGCCCCGGCGGCGGCGGCGCTCGCGGCCACCGCTTGCCACCACAACAGCACCGTGCGCGGGCCGGCTTGCACCTGCACCAGCCACGCCAGCGGGAAGGCCACGGCCGCGACGACGACCAGCGGAAGGCCGGGCGAGGCGGACCATACCGACGGACGCGACGGAGCGGTCGGCCACGCACGAAGGGCCGCCCACCCCGCGCCCAACAGGATGAGGAAGCGGTCGGCGAATTCGGCCCGCGCGCCCCACCGCACGGCCACCGACACGACGGCGGCGGCCGTCAGTGCGGCGAGCGCGAACAGGGCGACGCGATCCGATGGGCGGGTCATGGCGGGGTTATTCCGGATTGAATGGATTCGTGATCGTGTGCGGGATGCGATTCCCCCCACCCGTCGGTTCGCTCCGCTCACCGCGCCGACCTCCCCCCTCGTGGGGGAGGTCGATCCGAGCCGCAGGCGAGGAGCGGGTGGGGGGAACCAGTGCCGTCACGAATTGACCGAATTCGAGGTTACTTCTTGGGTTCGTCTTTCTTGGCGGGCACCAGTTTCACCACCTCGGCCAGCAGCGCCCCGGCGTCCGGACGGTACACGAACGCGCCGCGGGCGTCGAGCGCCGCCTTCAACACCTTTTGCGCGTCCTCGTACTTCTTGCGGTCGCTCAGCAGTTTGCCGGCGAAGTACAGCGCGTCGAGCGACATCGTGCCGCCGGCCTTCAGGACGGCCAGCAGGTGTTCTTCGGCTTCGTCCACCCGCCCGGCCTTCAGCTTGCACCAGCCGAGGACGGCGGCGGCGTCGGGCGAGCGGGGGTTCTGTTGCACCAGCGCGACGGCCAAGTTGATCGCCCGCTTCTGCTTCTCGGCGTCCCCGGACTCGGCCAGGGAAATCGCCAAGTTGCCGACCGCGAACGGGTCGTTCGGGGCGTCTTTGTAGAGCGATTCGAACACGGTCGCGGCGGCGGCGAAGTCCTTCTTGTGCCGGGCCAGCACCCCGCTCACGGCCAGGGTGTCGCGGGCCGTCGGCTCCAACTTGACGGCGGCCTCCACATACGGGGCGGCGGCGTCCGCCCGGCCGTCGTCGAGCAGCCAGTTGGCGTAGGCGCGGAGCGGCTTGGCCGATTTGGGGTGGGCGGCGACGGCCTTCTTCAGCCACCCTTCCGCCTCCTCGCGGTGCGCCCGCGCGTCGGCCAACTTCGCCGCGCCGTTCGCCTTCGCCGTCCACAGGGCGGCCATCCGCAGTTCCGGCAACTCGACGACCGGGTCGTCGGCGTGTGCCTTCGTCAACTCGGCGAACGCCTCGTCGGGCTTACCCTGACCGAACAGGGCGTTCGCCAGCCGCGCCCGCACCGCGCCGTTCTTCGGGTCGTCGGCCAGCACCGCTTGCAGCGTCTCGCGGACGCCGGCGGCGTTGCCACGGCTTTCCAAACAGGTCGCCAACCCGAGGCGCGTTTCCAGCAAAAACCGCTTCTTCTGCGCGGCCGTCCAACGCACGTCGGCGGCCAACGTCTGGGCGTGCCGTAGGCTGAGCAGGGCGTCCGTCACGCGGCCTTCGCCGAACGCCACGTTGGCGTTCATCAAGTACCCCTCCGGGTGGGTGGGGTCTTCGACGATGGCGCGCTCCAAGTTCAGGCGGGCGTCTTGCGGGCGGTTGGCCTGCGCGAACCACTCGGCCAGGATGAGCCGGGGCGGGCGCAGGGTGGGGTTGGCCTGCGTCGCCTTCCGGAGTTCTTCCAGGCACGGGTCGAACTTGCCGGCCTTGAACAGTTCGAGCGGCTTGTCCAACTCGGCGGGCAGCTTCGGCGGTTCGGCGGCGGCAAGGCCGGCCAGCAGCAGGGCGAGGAGCGGCGCGGTTCGGGTCATCGATTCTCTCGTTGGAGGGCTTCGTAAGTGCGGCGGTAGTCGGCGTCTTCTTGCTCGGTCCACGGGCGGATTTTGGCGGCACGGGCGGCGGTGAAGGCGGCCCGCGCGTCGTCGGTTCGCCCCCGTTTGAGATACCCTTGGATCAGGTGGAAGCGGGCGGAAGGCGTGGGCGCGTATCGCACCACCAGTTCCAGCACCCGCACCGCCGAATCGAGTTGACCGTCGGCCAGGTACACCGCGCCGAGGACTTCCAACTGCCGTGGGGTGAGCGGGTCGCCCCGGCGGTCCGCGGCCATCAGCGGGGCGGCGGCGGCCACGGCGCGGGCCACGTTCTTTTCCCCTTTCAGCCGGAGCCACGCGAGCGCGGCGGCGGCGGGCGTGTCGTCCGGGTGTTTCCGCAACACATCGGCGCAGGCATCGACCGCCGGACGCAGGCGGGTCTCGTTCCACGGCGGCGCGATCCGTTCGGCGGCGTGGGCCAGCAGGTCCGCCCGCGCGCGGAGCAGTGCCACGTCGTCCGGCCAGCGGTCGAGCCATCGCGCGGCCGTGCGAACGGCCGTGGCGGACCACTCGGCATCGAACGGGGCGTCCAGGATGCCATTCAATACGGCGGCGATGAGCGCCGGGTTCTGCTTTTGAACGGCCGCGTCCTCGCACTTCTTGAGGAACGGTTCGAGTCCACCGAGTCCGGCTTCGAGTCGGCTCCGGACGTACCAGCGGGCGGCCTCCGGGTCCCCGACCAGTCGGTCTTCACCGATCCGCTCGGCCAGCGTTTGGAGGGCCAGGTGTGGGTCGCCGGCGCGGAGGTACGCGGCCGCTTCCAGCCGGGCGGCGAACGGGTTCTTCGGCTGCGTGCGGTACACCCTCCCGCACGCGGCAAGGGCCAAGTCCTGCCGGCCGGCGGCGACGGCGGCCTCGGCCGCCAGCAGTTGCAGCGGCACGTTGTCCGGCTCGCGGTCGGCGGCGGTGGCGACCACGGCGTAGGCCAGGTCCGGTCGCTTCAACCCTTGCAGCAGTCGCGTAAGCAGGGCATGCAACGACGGGTCGTCGTCGGCCGCCGTCAGCCCGGCGATGGCGGTCTCGGTGGCCTTCGCCACGTCCCCGGTGCGGAGGTGGGCCAGGGCCAGCCCGTGGTACGCCTTCGCCTCCTTCGGGTCGCGGTCGCGGACGGCCTGCCACACGGCCCGCGTCCGCTCGTGGTGGTCCTTCACCACCGAGGCGAACTGTTCGTCGGTCATCGCCCGATCCCGTTTCAGCCGGTCGAAGGCGGCGAACAAGCGGTCGCAGGTGAGGCCGAGTTGCACCAGCGTCGGCACGTCCCCGGCGTCGGCGGCCGTCTTCGTCGCGGACTCGATCAGCCGGCCGATGTCGGCCACCGCCAGCGCCAAGGATTGCGGGTTCGGGTCGGTCGGGTGAAACGCTTCCAGGTAGCACTTCAGCAACAACACCGTCACGGCGGGCGGGTCGGCGTCCGCGGATAAATCGCGGAGCCGGCCGACGATGACGCCGCGCAAGAACGACCGCACCGGGGCCGGATCGCGGCCGGCCGCGCGGAACAACTCGGCGGCGAACAGCACCCCGGCGGGACTCGCGCCGACGCGCTTGCCGGCCGGGTCGGGCAAGGCGTCGAGCCGCTTGTTCGCGGCGGCGCGATCCTTCCGCTCGAGCGCGGCGGCCACCTTCGCGCACCGGCACACCCAGTCGTCCGGCTCGTGGGCCAGCCGCTTGTCCGCTTCGCGTTCCGCGTCCGCCCAGCGGTTGTCGCGGACGTGCCGCAGCACCGTGACGGCGCACATGCTGGCGTCGGTCGGGTCGGCGTCGCCTTCGTCCAACGCCTGCCGCCGACGGCGGACCAGCGGGTCATCCGGGTGAAGCGCGGCCAAGTCCGCGAGTGCTTGCTTCATGCCGGCGTCGTCCAGCGCCCGCGCGGCCTTCTCGAACGCGGTCCACCCGGCGGCCACCTCGCGGACGCGGACGGCGTTCGCGCGGGTCACGAACCAGTAGTACCCGCCGGCGGCGAATGCGGCGGCGACCACCAGCACGGCGAGCGCGCGGGACCAGCGGGGGAACCGGCCCCACCAGCGGCGAAGACGCCATTTCGACGGACGGGCGAACGGCGGCGGCATGGTGACGGAGTGGGTGACGGTGGGGAGTCGTTCACCGACATTATAAGGCCGCGACCGTGTGGGTTGCGAGTGGACCGCCCCGCCGTGTAAAATGCGCGAACGCCACAGAGAGAGGATACGCCGCATGGCCACCGTCGTTGCCCCACCGCCCGCCGGACTGACATCCGTCGCCGAGTTCCTTCGCCGACATGGGGACGACTCCGGTATCGAACTCGTTCACGGCCGCATCGTGAGGTTGCCCATGCCCGGCGCTTTGCATGGTGAAGTGTGCCTGAATGCCGGGAGCATCATCCGCGACTTCGTGAAGCGGAATCAAATCGGCCGGGCGATGGGCAACGACACGTTCATCGTGACTCGGACCAACCCGCCCGGAGTGCGCGGCGCGGACGTGCTGTTCATCAGCTACCAATCGTTACCCGCGCAAGTGCCCACCCCAGCCGGGGCGCTGACACCACCGCTGGAGTTGGTGGTCGAAGTACGGTCGCCGTGGGACTCGATGGCGGAACTGTTGGCGAAGGCGGCCGAGTACCTCGCGGCCGGCGTGATGGTGGTACTGCTCCTCGACCCGGCCACCGACACGGCCACCGTCTGCCGGCCGAGCCAGCCGGACCAGACGTCCGCCGCCACCGCCACCCTCACGCTACCCGACGTGCTGCCCGGCTTCGCGGTGCCTGTCGCCGACTTCTTCGGGTGAATCAATCCCCCTTATCACCCCGGAAATGCACCTCGCGCGCCGCGATCCTCGCCAGGAAGCGCGCCTTTTGCACGGGCGTCAACTCCTTCACGAACCGCTTTCGGACGGCCTCGATCCAGCGAATCTGGCGGTCGCCGTAGTCGGTGGCGATCCGCACCAGCACCGGCCCGGCGTACCCCATCGCGGACTGCACCACCCCGTCCAACTCGGCCGGTTTCGTCGCCTCGATGTACCCGACGCCGAACCCGGCTGCCAGCGCGCGGTAGTCCAGCTTCGCCAGGTGAGTCGCCGTGGTGCGGCGGTACGCCGGCTTCTGCAACGCCTGCATGTAGTGGTACGCGCGGTCGTCCAGGATGAAGAACTTGACCGGTAACCGCTCGCGCGCGGCGGTCGCCAACTCGGTCGCGGACATGAGGAAGCAGCCATCACCGGTGAGCGTGGCAAGGGCACGGCCGGGGAACGCCTTCTGCGCGCCGATGGCCGCCGGCAGGCTCCACCCCATCGCCTGATTGTCCACCGGGTTGAAGTAACTGCGCGGTCGGTTCACGCCGAAATGCTCGGCCGCCAGGTGTTCGCTCGCCGTCACGTCGGTGAACAAAAGCCCGTCGTCCGGCAGATGCTCGCGGATCGCGCGGATGAGGTGCAGCGGGTCAATGCCGCACTTCGTCGCCGGGATCGTACACGCGGCTTTCTCCGCCTCGGCTTTCCACTTCCGGATGCGGGCCGTCAGGTGCGCGTCGGCCGGTCGCCGGAGGTTCGCGCACGTCGCCAACTTCGCCAGGAATAGCCCGGCATCGGCGAGGACGCGCACGTCGGCCGGCATCACCATCCCCAGGTTTCCGCCGCACGCATCGACGTGAATCACCCGCTTCGGCTTCGGGTTGCCGTAGTAACCGGTGCTGACCTCGCTGAACTTCACCCCGACCGCTAGTAGCGTGTCCACGTCCGCGAACGCCTTCTCCGCCGTCGTGGTGGCGTGCGGGCCGAACCCCCAGCCGACGGCCAGAGGGTGCGACTCCGGAATGCACCCCTTACCGCTCACGCTCGTCGCCACCGGCGCTTGCAGCAGTTCCGCCGCGCGGGTCAGCGGTTCGCAGTAGTCCATGCACCCGCCGCCGGCGTAGATGCCGACGCGACACCGGCCGTCGGCCAGCAGGGCCACGGCCTTTTCAAACGCGGCCTCATCGAACGGCAGCGCGGCGAGCGCCACCGGCGGGCTGTTGAACTCCGCCACTTCGATGAACAGGTTGTACGGGATGACGACCGCCACCGGGCCGGGTTCGCCGGCCACCGCCGCCGCGAACGCGGTGCGGATCAGTTCCGGGATTTGCTTCACATTCGACGCGCGGTGGACCACTTTCGTGACCGGCTTCAACAGCGCGGTGGCGTCCAGCGAATGCACCTGGAACGGCCGGTATTTTTCCCCGCCCGCAATGTCTCCGACGATGGCCACGACGGGCACGGAGTCGAGCAGCGCTTCACCCAAACCGGTGAGGGCGTTGGTGATGCCGGGGCCGGGGACGACGCACAGCACGCCCGGCCGACCGGTCGCGCGGGCGTACCCGTCGGCCATGCACGCCGCGCCGAACTCGTGGGACGACAGCAGGTACGGCACGCGCCGGGACTG
>Ga0105046_10019932_pt1 | contig 10162 bp, 9 predicted proteins | sample MAT03_FD_78385 | JGI IMG/M metagenome (GOLD analysis project Ga0105046, IMG submission 78385) | Freshwater microbial communities from Lake Fryxell liftoff mats and glacier meltwater in Antarctica - MAT-03 (megahit assembly) | ecosystem: Environmental > Aquatic > Freshwater > Ice > Liftoff... | reverse complement strand
CAAGTTGACAGCGGGTTTGCTGAAAACCATTCGCCAGAAACAGCAGTTGATACAAACCATTGAGAGTCTTAAACAAACTATTGCCCAACTGGTCGAAGATTCATTAGGCGAACAGTTTCTACGAACAGCACTCCTTTATGTGAGTATTGGATCCGGCTTGACAAATATCGAAGTCGTGGCTATCTTTCGTAATATTTCAACCAAAACCGACAGCATTATTATGTCAGCTTACGAAACCTGGGTTCAGGAAGGAATTGAGGAAGGTATACAGAAGGGTATGCAACAAGGTATGCAACAAGGTATGCAACAAGGTATGCAACAAGGCACTGAACAAACCAGCATTCAGTTTATCAAAGGACTGCTTAGTTTGGGGATGGACGCGAAAGCAATTTCAGATGCCTTTACCATGCCTTTAGGAACTGTTGAACACTATATTACTTTGATTCAGCAGCAGAAAAAAAAGTGAGTTACCCCAATACCGGCAGTGTTAGCCGCATGAGCCAATCCCACCCGCTACCATGTTTTCACATACTCTGCTTAATCCGCTCAATCAGGCTTGTTGTCGAGTAGCCCTTTACCAGCGGGATTGTTTCAACGGTACCGCCGTTGGCCAGCACAAAATCGGCCCCTACAATAGTGGCTACCGTGTAATCGTCGCCTTTGACAAGAACATGGGGACGAATGGCCTCAATCAGTTCTTTGGGGGTTGGCTCATCAAACAGAACCACAAGGTCGATAAACGCCATAGCGGCCATCATGCGCGAACGGGCGTACTCATCTACCACCGGGCGCAGGGGCCCCTTGATCCGGCTCACCGAAGCATCGGTATTGAGCCCCAGCACGAGCCGATCGCCGAGAGAGCGGGCTTTTTCGAGGTAATCAATATGACCCAAATGAACAATATCGAAGCAGCCATTGGTAAACACCACGCGCTGCCCACTGGCCCGCCATTGGGCGGCTTGCTTAATAGCCTGGGAAAGGGAAAGGATTTTGGAGGACGTCAATTTTCAGGTGTTAATCAACTTACGGATGGAGTCGGGATCCCGGTTTATGTGCCGAACGGCAATTATTTCAACCTCGTAATTGACAGTATCGGTTACGAAGAAAACAGCGAACGGAAATCGCCGTAAAGGAGCGCGATGAACAAATTATAGATACTCTGAGTATATGAGCGGATTATCTTCTAGGCAAGCGTTCGAATTCCATTAACCATTGTTTGCCAAGTTTAGGTTGTCGGCTTTCATACCAATCCACTATATCATCACGCTCTTGCTGAGCTAATAACGTAAGCGAAATGTGATATGACTTACTTCCAGCCATATTGCTCTCTTAGTTTTCTAGTTGATTCACGAGCGTCTATCAGCGTTTCAGGATTAGCTTTGACGTATTCGTACCGTTCCAACAACATTCTCTGAGTTTCTTCCTCCCGTGCCTGCCGTTGGTCTGCGGTTTCCAATTCGGGATTTTCAACGGCCCCATAAGCTGGAATATGGTAATACGTTTCTTCTGATAACAACTCATTCGCGGTTGCCAGCAACTCCTGTTGCTGTGCTTTGTTCAGTTCGTCTATTTTCTGGTGTAATTGCTGTGCGATGTTCATAACAGCCCTTTATTTACCCAAATATACCCATTTACCGCACAACCTCAACGCCTTTTACCGACTCTCGCCGGTTGCGGGCCAGCACAATCAGGAAGCTGATTCCACCAAAAAAAATCACGAATATCCACTGCGACAGCAGCATCAGTGTGGCCAGCGTTTGTCCATCCTGTTCGGTTAACCCATACAACACCAGAGCCGAGCCGACCAGAATATTAAACGACCCCAACCCCCCTTGGGTGGGCGCGGCCATGCCGATGCTACCCATCACCAGAATTGTTAAAGCCGCCAGCGGACCGAGTTGCGCTGTTTGAGGCATGGCAAAAAACAGCACGTAGGTTGTGCCGTAATACATGGTCCAGATCAGCAGCGTATGGAAAATAAACATTCCGGGATTACGTAGTTTCCGAACGCTCAACAGGCCATCGAGCAAGCCCAGCCCAAACTGAATCACTTTGGCCAGTAACGGATTTTGCATCAGTCGATCTTTATACCGGTTAAAAATCCACCAGGCTCCGGCAATACCGCTAACCAAGCCAATCACCGCTACAATCAGTAGCCACGAATTATCCTGAAGTTTACCAACGTTGAGTTTGCCGTTAAGAAAATCCGTCAGGAACGTACTCAGGCGACTGAATTCCAATATGAACGTCAGGCCCATCAGTATTAGCAGCATGAGTACGTCGAAAAGGCGCTCGGCTACCACTGTGCCAAAGCTCACGTTCACCGGCACATCGTCGGTACGGTTGAGGGTTCCACAACGGGTCACTTCACCCATTCGTGGTATGAGCAAGTTAGCAAAATACCCCGTCAGCACGGCCATCGTTAGGTTGCTTTGGCTGATTTTCTGTTCGACCACCGGCTCCATAAGTAAACCCCAACGCGCACCCCGGCTCCAGTGAGCCACCAGAATCAGTACGCCATAAACAGCAACCCAGCGGTAGTCGGCCTGACCAATTGCCGTGAGCATGGCCGGCAGGTCAATATCTTTGAAAACATACCACAACAGCCCACCGGCCACTGCAAGAGAAATGAGGTATTTCAGCGCGTTTTTCATCCCTTTATCAATCGATTATTATCATCCGGAAATACAACCGTTGGCTTGTGGTTGCGGGCTTCTTCAAGCGTTACCATCGCGTAGGAAATGATAATAATTATATCGCCAACCTGCGCCCGACGGGCAGCAGCGCCGTTTAGGCAAATGATACCTGTTCTGCGTTCTCCTTTGATAACATACGTGATCAGACGTTCGCCATTGTTGTTGTTGACAATATGGACCTGCTCATTTTCGAGGAGGCCAACGGCATCCATCAGGTCTTCATCAATGGTGATGCTGCCGACGTAGTTGAGTTCGGCCTGGGTCACACGAACCCGGTGCAATTTTGATTTTAGAATGGTAACGAACATGTAATTAATCGTAAGTCGCGCAAAAGTAGCATGTTTTTCCACGCTGACGCGGCACCGTTGAAACACGCGCCCCCCGCCTTTGGTTGCAGAAGTGCCGAAACGGCTATCTTTGCAGGAGAAGTCATTTCGCTTCGCTGTCATTGGTTGTCATTCATAGTCATTCCTTGTTTTTACAATAAATGACAACCAATGACAGCGAAGTCAATGACGAATGACCACTGACAACTAACAAAAACATGTCTCGAGTTTTGATTATTGGTGCCGGCGGTGTCGGCAGTGTGGTGGCGCACAAATGCGCGATGAACAACGATGTTTTCACCGACATTATTCTGGCCAGTCGCACCCAGTCGAAGTGCGATAAAATTGCCGCTGAGGTGCTGGAAATGCACGGCGTTACCATCCGCACGGCCCGCGTGGATGCCGATGTGGTAGCCGAAGTAGCCGCCCTGATCCGGCAATATGAACCGAAATTGGTGATCAACGTGGCCCTCCCTTACCAGGTGTTGCCCATTATGGATGCCTGCCTGGAAACCAAAACCCACTACATGGACACGGCTAACTACGAACCAAAGGACGTGGCCAAGTTCGAGTATAGCTGGCAGTGGGCCTACAAAGAGCGGTTTGAACAAGCCGGGATTATGGCGCTGTTGGGCTGCGGTTTCGACCCCGGTGCCACGCAGGTGTTTACGGCCTATGCGGCCAAACATCACTTCGACGAGATGCATTATCTGGACATTGTCGATTGCAACGCAGGCAACCACGGCAAGGCATTCGCCACCAATTTCAACCCCGAAATCAATATTCGCGAGATTACGCAGGCGGGCAAGTACTGGGAAAATGGCGAGTGGATCGAGATTCCGGCCATGAGCCAGCACAAACCCATCGACTACCCTGGAATCGGCCCCAAAGAGTCGTATGTGTTGTATCACGAAGAACTTGAATCACTTGTCAAGAACTTCCCCACGCTCAAACGCGCCCGGTTCTGGATGACCTTCGGGCAGGCGTATCTCACCCACCTGGAGGTGCTACAAAACGTGGGGATGACCAATATTTTGCCCATTAATTTCCAGGGTCAGCAGATTATTCCGCTTGAGTTTCTGAAAGCCGTGTTGCCCGCCCCCGACAGTCTCGGCGAGAACTACTCGGGCCAAACGAGCATTGGTTGCCAGATTAAGGGTGTGAAGGATGGTCAGGAACGGACCTACTACATCTGGAATAATTGCGACCATGCTGAGACCTATAAAGAAGTTCGTGGTCAGGCGGTTAGCTACACTACGGGTGTTCCGGCCATGATTGGGGCCATGTTGATGCTTCAGGAAACCTGGCTGAAGCCGGGCGTCTGGAATTGCGAAGAACTTGATCCTGATCCATTTATCGAGCAGATGAACAAGCAGGGTTTGCCCGTTCAGGAGCGGGTCAATGTACCTCTGCCGCACGAGTATTAGCGTATTCAGAAAGAACATAAAAAGCCACTCCCAAGCAGGAGTGGCTTTTTAGTTCACCAAAATAAACCGTTGCTGAATGGTAGCGGTCAGAAGCGCAGTGGCTTCCAAATGGTTTATTGCGGGCCGGTCGTGCGGGTATCCCAGAACACGGGCCGCTCACTTAGGTTGTTGCGCTGGGTGATATTTGGATTAGCATCTACCTCCTGCTGAGGGTACGGCAACGCACGCGGAACCCGGCCTCCGTTGGCGGGGTTAACCGCTGCCGGAATCCGCGACAGGGCAGGATACCCCGTCCGGCGCCAGTCGTTCCAAGGCTCCATAGGAACCATGAAGTTGCTCACGTACTTCTCTTCGATCAGCTGCTGCAACTGCTGATCGGGGGTGCCGGTCAATGTACCCTGCCGGGTAATGTAAGCAGCTGCCTGCGCGGCCAAACCAGCGTCTGTGAACGAGGCCGTGATACCCCGCTGGAAGAACGTTTGCGTATCGCCAGGGCCATTATATCGCAGAGCCAGTTCAGCCCGAATAAAGTTGTACTCGGCAAATGTCAGCATCTGAACGGCCGCTGTCCCGTCGTAGGTCAGTTGGGCAACGCCCAGAGTTGGTCCCGCCGGGAGTGAGGCCGCTGCAGTTGTCAGCGCACCACGCGCAAACGTGTGAATTCGCGAGAGGGTGTTCCGAACCTGATTACCACCCGTGCCGTTGGCCAGCCCGATATACCCGCTGGTGCTGGTGGGGGGCGTGGTAAGCAGGGCCGGGCTGAACGGCGCAGGCGTGAAGTAAGCCGCCCGGCGCGGGTCGGCCTTGCTGTTCATCAGATTAATCATCGTCGTGCTAGTGCAGATATCGTCGGTGCGGGTCAGGATAAACTGATGGACCGGGTTCTGGCGGTTGGCCGTGGTCTCGAACCGCTGCTGAAAATCGTCGGCTACGGCAGTCATAAACCCAACGGTGGTGCTGGCTTCGGTAGCACGTACAAACGTGTTCACCGCATCGGCCGTTACGGCTCCCGAATTGAGCATGTGCAGATACAGCCGGAGCTTGAGTGTGTTGGCTAACCGAATCCAGCGTTGTGCGTTCCCGCCATACACATAATCGGCGGTGGTGGGAGCTGTCAGCGACGAGGTTTTGTTGAGTTCAACAATAGCCTCATCGAGCAACCGAATCAGGCCGTTGTAGATGTCGCGCGAGGGATCTACTTTGGGCTGGGTGTTTTTTGTTCCCTGCAACGCTTCCGAGAACGGCACATCGCCCCAGAGGTCCGCCAACACACTGTAGCTGTAGGCCTTCAGTGTTTTGGAGATTCCGAAAAAGGCTGGGTGGGTGCTCTGCGGATCTTTTTTGATGATCTCTTCCAGATCGGCGAGTGCTCCGGCATATAGGTTGCTACGGAAGAGGTTGTTTACCTCCGTTGACTGCACGTTATAAATATCCCAGGCTTCGGTTTGGCGGCCGTTCTGGGCGGCAATCTGCTGCACAAACAGCAGCGAGAAACGGCCCACTTCTCCGCCGGTAGAGAAACCCAGCATGCCCTCGGCACTGGTCAGTAACAGGTTTGCAGGGGCCGTGGCAGCCAGGTTAGGGCTGGTATTGACTTCGAAATAATTGGCGCAGCCTGTACCGGTTAGCAGCAACAGGGCCACTGACAACGTACGGAAGCTAAGTGTATGGAGATTCATTGTTGATTCGTTTTTTGGGGGTGAACTGTCCGACTCAATTAGAACGACATTCGCAGCATGGCTCCGTAGCTTCGTGCCTGAGGCAGGGTGTTGAACTCGATTCCCTGTAGATTCTGGTTGCTGTTGACGTTGAACTCGGGGTCAATGTGTGGTACTTTCGTGAAGAGCAGCAGGTTGCGCCCGTTCACCCCAAACTCCAACGACCCAAACGGCGTACGGCTCAGCCATTTTTTTGGCACGGTGTACGTAATGCTGGCTTCGCGCAGACGGGTCCAGGAGCCATCGAAAATAAACATACCCGGCGCATTAAATCCGTAGAGCTGCCCCCAGTACTGTTGACCCGAAATGGTGGTCTGGTTCAGAACAGCCGGTGCGCCAGCAGCCAGCGTTTGGCTCTCGCGATTGGTCAGGATGGGTGCGTTCAGCGTATTATTGATTGAGCCATTCCCGTAAACCCCCTCAATGGTGTAATTACGCAACGGCTGACCATTGGCATCGAACCGGGGCAGCTCGGCGGTTTCGGCGGCCACACCCGTCCGGCGAAGGTCGCCAATCACACGCGACAACACATCGCCACCCCGCCGAATGTCGATCAGGAAATTGATGTTTAGTCCTTTGTAGCTGAAGTTATTCGTAACCCCTCCCGTCCACCGTGGGTTGGGGTCGCCCACCTGCTGCAATCCACGCGGGTCGAGGAAGGGCAGACCATTGGTTGGGTTCACCACCATTTGTCCCTGTGGCGTACGAAGCAGGGTGTTGGCAAACATGGTGCCGTAGGGCAAACCCGCCTGAATCCGGCCCTGCGCCGTTGTGAAAGGTCCGAGCGAGATGTTTTGAACGCCCTCGGCCAGTTGAATCACGTTGTTGCGAATGCGGGCACCGTTGAAGTTAATGTCCCATTTGAAGTCGGTGTTCCGAACGGGAGTGAAGTTCAGGTTCCACTCCCACCCTTTCGATTCAAGGATACCCGCGTTACGGGCCACGTTGGTAAAGCCCGACGCGGCCGCAATGGGCACCGAAATAATGATGTCCGTTGATCGCTGACTAAACCGCGTAATGTCCAGTCCGATCCGGTTTTGCCAGAACTTCATTTCTATCCCAAACTCGGCACTCCGCGTAAACTCCGGCCCCAGTTGCGGGTTGCCGGCTCCATCCTGTAGGGTGCGGCCCTGCTGACCCAAAAACGGGTACTGGATTTGGGGGCCAAAGCCATCGGCAGGGTTTGTATTATCGAAGTAAGTGGCGGTTGCAAACAGGAAGGCTTCACGGCCTACCTTTGCCCAGGCTCCTTTTAGTTTCAGAAACGACAGCGCATCCTGATTGCCAAACACTTCAGGCAGGGCATCCGACAGAATCAGGCTACCCGATGCCGACGGATAGAAGTACGACCGGTTTCCCTTCGCAAAGGTCGATGACCAGTCGTTGCGGCCCGTCAGGGTTAAATTGGCCCAGCCTTTATAGCGCAAATCGACGTTGGCAAACACGCCCGCCAACCGCCGACTCAACTGCTCATAATACGGAATGAAGTTGGTTGCGTTGTTGATGTTGTTGAAGTCGCGGGTGGCCAGCGTGTTGCCTACCACCGCCTGATCGAATTGATTGATCTGGTTCAACTCGTTGCCCAACAGCACCGTCACGCCAAACCCATCACCGAATTCTTTGGTAGCCGTCAGCGTGTTGTAGAAACTCGTTTCCCGGCGCGTAGTGTTGCGATTTCCGATGGCACCCACCCCGGCAACAGCATGATTAGCTTGCCCACGGGCCCCAATAGCATCGACCGTAAAGCGGTTTTCGGTGAACATATCCGTACCGGCGCGGCCCGTGTAGGTCAGCCAGTCGGTTAGTTTGTAGGTCAGGTTCACGTTGCCAATCAGGCGGCTCCGGTTGTCGTTATACAGGTTGTTCCGAAGCGTCCAGAACGGGTTATCTGTATTGGCGTTGAAATACACCTGCGATCCGTCGGGGCGGGTATTGGGCTCGTTTTTCAGGTCGTAATCGCGGGGAAGGAACCAGCCCCGGAACAGCGGATTCGATAGCTGATTGCCAATCTGACTGCGTTTCGAGGTGTTATATATGTACTGAATATTGGTCCCCAGGGTGAGTTTATTGGTCAGTTGCGAACTGGCATTGGCTGCAAACGTATGGCGATCAAGCTGATTCCCTTCCATGTAGCCTTTGTCGCTCAGCAGACCGTAGGAGAAGTAGTAGTTCGACTTGTCGGTTGCTCCCGAAAAGCTGACGTTGTGCTGCATGTTCATGCCGCGCCGGAACATGTCGCGTACGTTATTGGGGTAAGCCGTCAGCACGGTTGAGTCGGGCAGGGCAAACAGCGTGCGGTCGGCGGCCGAATAAGCACTGCCCACGCGCTGCCCCCGAATAATTGGCCCCCAGCTGAGTTGATCGGCGTTGGGCTGATAAACAGGCGAGGCAGGCTGTCCCTGCGCATTGAGCGATGTCCCCCGGCCATACTCGTTCTGGTAGTCGGGAAAGCGGTTCACTTCCACGGCGTTGTATGACCCGGTGTAGCTAACGGTGTTTTTCTTACTGCCAGCCGCTTTGCCTTTCTTGGTCGTGATCATGATAACCCCAGCTGCTGCCCGTGAGCCATAAAGAGCTGCTGCCGCAGGGCCTTTCAACACGGTCATGGTCTCGATATCGTCCTGATTCAGGTCAATACCCCGGTTGGAGTTCGACACCCCCGTTTGAGAATTCGACGTGTTCAGCAAACCTGAGCCACCCACGCCCCCGCCGTTATCAACCGGAATACCATCCACCACAAACAGAGGCTGGTTGCTCTGGGTGAAAGTGGTCAGGCCGCGAATCTGAATGTTCGACGACGAACCCGTCATCCCGTTTGACCCGGTAATGCGTACGCCCGCAATTTTGCCACTCAACGCATTGGCAATGTTGGTGGTACGGCCAACGGTCAATTCCTGATTGTTGATGGATGTCTGAGAAAACCCGAGCCCTTTGGCTTCTTTCTGAATACCAAGGGCCGTAACAACCACCTCACCCAACTGCCGCTGATCCGATACCAGCCGCACGTTGATAACCGACTGGTTACCCACTGCAATTTCCTGAGCAACGGAGCCAACAAAGCTGAACACCAGCGTTGTATTGGCCGCAACATTCAGCGAATACTTTCCCTCGCTGTTTGTAGTGGTGCCGCGCGTAGTACCCTTAATGGTTACGTTGACACCGGGAAGTGCCGTGCCGTCTTCCTGGCTTATTATCTGGCCAGTGAGGACACGATCCTGGGCGTTTGTGGTCAACGCCATAGCTGTCAGCCAGACTCCCAGTAGAATGCGTAAAAAGTTGTTTAGCATCTTAATGAACTGTGTTTAAGTGAATAGTTGTCGCAGATGAATTGGTTCATCTTGCGGCAAAGTTACTAATACCAGTAAAATTAAAAGTATTTTACTAAAATTTGATAGTTATACTAACACCTAAAGATCTCTTTCTAAATTCTTTGCTCTGGACGGTATCGTTGTAAACTCTACCTTGCAATTTGCACAAAAAAACCTGTTGCCTGGCCTGAAAATGGCCTGCTGTTATGAAATTTCCAGCTACTTTACTGTTAGGTCTGCTTATATCGGCAACGACCTATGCACAAGATAGTACGGATACCAAATCGAAGGTTCGTAAGTCTCCGTATGAACCCGTTGACAGGGCCGTTACGCCAAAGTCAAATCCGTTTCAACAAATGGGTTCAAACCTTGACCTAACCCTATTTGGGCAGATTTCCCGCACCGACAACCGCCATGAAGGCGTGCAGGGGACTCCTTATTTTTTGGATAGCTGGACACAGGGCCGTATTGGCCTGGTTAATGGTACCAACTACGAAAATGTCCCCCTCAAACACGATGTCCGCAATCAGAATTTGGTGCTTCGACGCGATCAAATGCGCGATCCCATTATCGTTTTCCCCGTGCAGGTGAGCCAGTTCTTGCTCCGCGCCGACGATGGCGCCATGTGGGTACTCCAGCGATATCCAATGGTAGTATTACGACGGATTATGAAATCCGGGTAGTTTG
>Ga0105046_10019926_pt1 | contig 10163 bp, 10 predicted proteins | sample MAT03_FD_78385 | JGI IMG/M metagenome (GOLD analysis project Ga0105046, IMG submission 78385) | Freshwater microbial communities from Lake Fryxell liftoff mats and glacier meltwater in Antarctica - MAT-03 (megahit assembly) | ecosystem: Environmental > Aquatic > Freshwater > Ice > Liftoff... | reverse complement strand
CGGCTACGCCGAAGCTCGTATCTGATTCGCTTGCAGCCTAGTTAAAGCGTAGGTGTCGCGGCCACAAGTCCTTCGGGGTGCGGTCTAACGAGCGTTGCTGCAGTCAAAGGCATGGCGGTACGCGGTGTAACTGCGGTGCTGCGCACCTCCGTTCACAGCTAATTTATTACAGCCTTTGCAGCAGAACGCGGCGTTAGATGGCCATCAAGTTGCGGTGTACGAATGGCGACCACAGGTTCTCCACTTCCGATTTCCTCGCTCTCCAGTTGACGGGTGCCAGAAATGAAGTTCCTCATTACGTTCGGTACACTCTTCGCGACGTACGCCATCGCTGGCTTTGCTCAAACATCTGTCCCACCGAGCGTCCGATTCATAGCGGTCGAACGGGATGTCAAGCTGCAAGTCGTGGACTGGGGCGGCTCCGGTCGGCCCGTTGTTTTGCTCGCAGGCCTAGGCGTGACGGCGCGCGATTTCGATGGCTTCGCGCATGCGTTGACATCGACCTATCACGTGATCGGCATAACACGCCGTGGATTCGCCCCGTCCAGCATCCCGACCACCGGCTACCTCGCAGACCGCCTGGCGGATGATGTGCTCGCCGTCCTAGACTCGTTGCAGCTCCAACGGCCCGTGTTAGTTGGTCATTCTGTTGCAGGTCAGGAGCTGAGTTCGATTGGCACCCGGTTCCCGTCTCGAGTCGCCGGCTTGGTGTATCTCGACGCGACGAATTCATACGCGTTCTACGACCGTTCGATCGGCAACTACCGCGTGGATCTCAATGAGGCCGAACGTCGCCTTCACGAACTCTCGTCCGCGCGGCCCCGCGATCAGGCCCGCCTGATCGCGCAGTTGCTCGGGAATGATCTTCCGGCACTTGAACGGAGCCTCAAAGCGCGCCAGGCGCTCGTGCCCACACCTGACTCGTCCGCCGTCGCAGGGACGGCGCTGTTCGTCGAGCCGCGGTTTGATCTGCGACAGGCGATGCTTGAGGGGCATCAGCGCTACACGACGGTCAGTGCGCCGGCGTTGGCGATCGTCGCGCTCCCGCATCGCTTGCGGCCAAGGGTCGCGTCCGATCCGCGGCAACTGGCGCAATGGCAGACGTGGGAGGCCCAAGACGCTGCGCAAGCCGATGCAGTTGAGCGGAGTATCCCAGGCGTGCGAGTGGTACGTCTCCCCAACGCGGATCACTTTGTCCATAAGTCCAACGAGGCAGACGTGCTTCGAGAAATTCGCGCCTTTATCGCGAGATTGCCGAGGTGATGCACTGCTGGCATCCGTGCGTCGGCCATCTAACGAGCGTTGCTGCAGTCAAAGGCATTGAGGTACGCTGTGTAACTGCGCAGCGCTTCGCGCTGCTCCGTTCACAGCTAATTTATTAGAGCCTTTGCAGCAGAACGCGGCGTTATGCGGCCAATCAAAGACCACCACACACATGGGATATTTCTACGTCGACGCTTCCGTGCATGAGCGCGGCAACTCTATTCTCTGCGCCGCAGTCTACAGCCGGACCGAACTTGACAGCGAGATAAAGTTTCAATTAGAACGCGCAGGTTTCACTCCGGGTATGGACGAATTTAAGAGTGGGGTTCGCATGGATCGCAACCCTAGAATGATGGAGTTGCGTTCGGCGTTGATGAGCGACATCGGTGGGAATCGACATATCGCAATCATCGTAGCTCCGATTGCGGAGCGCAGTCGTCTCGCGTCCATCGTGCTTCAGGCACTTGCGCAGTTTGCTGATGACAACGAAATCGTTGATCGCTCGGGCGCTGTGTTCATCGATCAAGGCATGTTTTCTTCGGCAGCCAATGGGGCGAGGGAAGCCGCAACGTACAGCGCGCTCTCTGGGTATACGGTCAATGTCGAACAGGACTCGCGCATCATACTCGGAATTCAGTTGGCCGACCTCGCTGCGCATACATGTGCGGTGATGCTTCTAGATCAGCTAGGCGTGGTAACCAAGACTGTAAAAGCCGGAGAAAACTCCGGCTATGATCCAGAAATGGACTTGGAGCTTGGCTTTGCGCTTTGGGCTCAAATTCGCTACTCGTTCTTTCGCCGCCAGCACCCGGACCGAGATCCTGAGAATCCTTTGCTGGATACGCGCTCTGGACTTTTTATCGATCCATCGAGCTCCACCGAGCTCGTCGACGCGGCGTTGGCGCGATTCGGCAATGTATGGATGGGATGCATCCACTAGGGTCTACGCGAGGCCGTACAACGAGCGTTGCTGCAGTCAAAGGCATGGCGGTGCGCTGTGTAACTGCGCAGCACTCCGTGCTGCTCCGTTCACAGCTAATTTATTGGAGCCTTTGCAGCAGAACGCGGCGTTATACAGCGATCAACTTTTTGTTGGTTGCGTCGCGGATTCGATTTCCGACGCAGAAAATCCTCTGCTACAAGACAGAGGCTTTCTTCGGACGATGGTGTTGTCGCGACATGGAGCAGGGTCAGCGTGAAAACGTGAATCGCTGTCTACATAAGTAGCTCCACGAGTGGATGATGTACGCTCGCCAGACTGACGACGATTTTCGAAATGCTTACGCCAAGAAAGATCGCTCCCAGTTCTTGTAGTGATTTGCGTGCCGCCTCCCTCTCTGCCAATATGGGTGAGACACTGATCCATCCCGAGTTTAGTTTACGAGGGTGATTGAGGTTGTTCTGATGGCCGTTGCTGGTGCTCTTTCCCATCCGCCCGTGTTGGCGCATTCTACGGAGGTGTAGTCCACTCGCACGCGTCCTCGTTTTACGACCGCGCAGAAGCTGTAGATTGTGTTGGAGGCCGAGGCGTGCACCGAGCGGGGCGCGCTTGGTGCGTTGTTGCGTCGCGAAGGCTTGTATGCGTCGCAGCTGGCGCAGTGGCGTCGCGCCTATGAGGCCGGTGCATTGCGAGGCGCGAGCAGGGCCCGCGCCGAAGCCCGTCGACCCGTCGGTCGCGCGCATTGCGCAACTGGAGCGCGAGCTCGCGAAAGTCACGGCGCGTGCGGAGCGCGCCGAGCTCCTCGTCGACGCCCCAAGAAAGTTCTCGCAGCTCTTGGGCCTGACACTCCCGACGCCCGACGCACCCACCGAGTCGCGTTGATGGAGACGGTCACGATGCATGGCGCGCGCGGTCACGTGGAGGCCTTGTGTGCGAGCTTGAGCGTCCCCAGGGCGAGTGACTATCGCGCGCGACGAGACGTCGCGCATCCGCCCGTGCGGGCGCCGCGTCCGACGCCCCCACGCGCGTTGACGCCGGACGAGCGGCAGCAGGTGCTCGACGTGTTGCATGCCCCGCGCTTCGTCGATCTCGCGCCGGCGCAAGTGTATGCGACGCTGCTCGACGAGGGCCGGTACCTGTGCGCCGAGCGCACGATGTATCGCGTGCTGGCATTGCAGCAGGAAGTCCGCGCGCGGCGCGCGCAGCGTCGGCATCCGGTGTACGCCGCGCCCGAATTACTCGCGACCGGTCCGAATCAATTGTGGAGCTGGAACATCACCAAACTGAAAGGCCCGACGACGTAGTCGTGGTATCAATTGTACGTGATACTCGATGTCTTCAGTCGCTACGTGGTGGGCTGGATGCTCGCCTCGTACGAGTCGGGCGTGCTCGCGGAAGATTTGATTGCGACGTGTTGCATCCGCGAACACATTGCGCGCGATCAGCTCACCATTCATGCAGATCGCGGGCCGGCCATGATCGCGAAACCGGTCGCGCTGCTGCCGTCGGATCTCGGCATTACGAAATCGCATTCACGGCCGCACGTCTCGAGCAACAATCCGTACTCGGAAGCGTTTCAAAACGCTCAAATATCGGCCGGACTTTCCCACACGCTTTGGCTCGCTCGAAGATGCGCGCGCGCACCTCACGGATTTCTTCGCCTGGTACACCACCGAACATCGGCACAGCGGCATCGCGTTACACACCCCGCACGACGTGCACCATCGTCTGGCTGACGCGCGCAATGCCGCACGAGCCGTCGTCCTCACCTCCGCGTATCGCGCGCATCCCGAACGCTTTGTGCGATCTACGCCGACACCACGCCGTCTCCCAACGGCGGCGTAGATCAATCCGCCACATGCTGCCGCAACACCGTCTGCCCTTCTTTAAACTTTTCCACTCGGTGTCTCAAAATCATTGACAGGTTCCGCGCGCGCGTACACTCGGGACCGTGGATGATCACGATTACTGAATTACAAAGAAGTAACTGACGATGTGCCTGAAACCAAAGCGCCTCAGCGCTTGCTCAAGTAATTTCTCGGTTCGGGCTTTGACGGCCATGCATTACTTGTTCATTTGCTGTTGACTGAAACTGAGAGGTGCTCGTTGCAAAATTATCGCCCACGTACATCCTGTTACTCCGCCCTGTTGCTAGTTACCACATTGTTGGTCGGCGCTTGTGGTGATGCGGAAGGTGTGACCGTCATTCCGCTTGCGACACTGCAAGCTTCCGTCTCGATTGAAGCACAGCTTGAGCGCGGCGAAACCGTTCAAGTGAGTCGAACTGTTCGACAAGTGCAAGGAGGTGCAGGACAATTTCAGACAATGGCGTTAACAGATTCGGCAGTGCAAATCAGCCACCCTGTCAAGTCGCCGATAGCAGCACCCATCGGGACGACGGTTCAGGTGTTGAAATCGATGGGTGGTATCAATGTGCGAGCATTCGCGACAAGATCGATCGCGGGCGCACCAGTCTAAAGGGTCGAAGTACGCGACGGTGAAGCCTTCATACTCCTTGTGGAGTCGAATTGGGTATTGACTGGTGATCGATACATCTTGGCTTCACGCACCTACGAGCGGTTTACAGCTGGTGGCAGAAGGGTTCAATCGACTGTAGCGTTTGGTGTTACGCCGACGCGACCGACTTTGGCATGGAGCGCGTCCTTGTCGCAGTCTGGGCGCACTTCTGGCGAGGCGCACTCGTTCACGCTTCCTCCGAGTATCGCACCGTTTCCCGTCGCGACGTTGGATGACGGTTGCGGTGACGGTGGTGGTGGGGTGATCCGGGCCGCCACTCATTTGCACGCTGCACTTGTGGACTGTGAGGAGTCTGGATGCTTCTTGAAGGGTGTACAGGTAGGTCTCGCGGCAGCTGCAGCTAGTTTGCTGCTCACCGGAACCGTGATCAATGGACTTGCGACCCTTGCAACCGGCGGCTTTCTGGCTCCGGCAGAGGTCTTGTTAGTTGCAGGATACCTGGCTGCAGAGGTCGTCTACTTCAATAGGCTCGATTTATGGCTTGAATGCATGTATCCATAACGGGCGGCTTTAAGCTGAAGGATGGGACGGAGAAGAACGCTGGGGGCGGGGCATACTTAAATTTGAGAGAAGGCTTCATGCTGATGTGCTGCTACTATTGCGATGAGTCGTTAGGATCGAATCGAGTACTCGAATCATCGCAAACTGGATCCCACGTAGTCTTCAGCTCGGCTCGCAAGCGTGTTTGGTTCGCTTGCGAGCAATGCGGTCGCTGGAATCTGACGGACCAGACTTACTTGGCCGACCTACTGCTGCAGTGTGAGAGACACTACTTGTCGGCCAAGAATGCGGTAGTCTTTGGCGGCGTGGGTCAGGTGATGCTGGATGGTCTGAAATTGACACGAGTCGACGACTTGAAAGAATCAGAATTCCTGAATGCGCGACACACGATGCGCGTCCGACGCCGATCGCTCCTCCAGCGTGGTTTCGGAATAGCGATCGCGGCGTCATCAGCAATCCTCATCTGGAGTTCTGTAACACTCTTTGGCGGAATTGGCGGTGCGTTAATCGGCGGTGTCACGTCCGCGATCACCTTGCTCGCACTCAACTGGATTCAACAACTCCGACATGTCAATGTGCCGCTCACCGACGGCAGTATCCTTACCCTTACCCGGGGGCACGCAGCCGCCGCCCGACTTGTAGAAGAGGAAGACAACACTTGGGGGCTACGCGTCCGAACAGTAACCGGCGTGCGCATCCTGCATGGTGCCGACGCGTTTACAACGATCTCTCGAATTCTTTCTCTCTTTGAGGGAATCGCGCAACCTGCCGAGATCACAAGTGCGTCCAATCTGCTCCTCAAGTCTGCAACTCCCGATGCTGCGATACTCCAGGTCATCAAAAATCAACGGCCGACAATCTCAGGCCAATCAAGACCCCTTTGGTTTATAACCCCCGTTGGTACGATCCGATCACTTCCCACAGCGGAGCGGCTTATGATCGAAATGATCGCCACAGAGCAACATGAACGAAACTTGCTGGCCGTTGACGTTTCCAGCATCAAGCTGAAATTTGATGAAGCGACGGAAATTGCTGAGATAATCGAAGAGTTTTTCCCGTTGGACAAAGACAATTGAATTTCGATTACCATAAATCATCGAAACCCGACCAGTTCCGGCCGCACGGAAACACCACGTCGTCAACGACGGCAACGATGTAAATCATGAACCCCACAAACTTGATTGGGATGCAGAAGCATCGTGGAAAGTTTCGTGCTTGAATGCAATCGACGGGTGTCCGCCAAACCCTCTCTGCCATGTCGCGCACCGGCCGTTATTGCTCCGATCTGGGCCTCTCAGGAACGGTAGCGTGTCCGCGTGAGATTGTCGAATCATCCAGGAGACAGAATTCAGGTCGGTTCGGTGAGTGAGGCGATTGGTTCTTGAACCAGTGGCGCACGCCTATCGCGGCCTCCCTGTGACGCGCAGATTCACATTCACCCATCGTCGCGAGATCGGCGCGCGAGCACGAACGGCACGACCGATCACCGCTTACAATAGTTTCGGCGCCGCCGCTGTATAACGAGCGTTGCTGCAGTCAAAGGCAGGGCGGTACGCTGTGTAACTGCGGCGCTGCGCGCCTCCGTTCACAGCTAATTTATGGGAGCCTTTGCAGCAGAACGCGGCGTTATCTTGCACAGAACCACCATTCTCGCACGTCAGATGCCTGACAGATACGAAGTATTTCGCGTCGTTGATCGCTGCACGACTCCGGTGTTCCGTGGGCTTGCGGATGGCGAGCCGACGTTTAATTGCACAGGCACACTCTTGAAGATCGCTGACAGCGTTATTCTGCTGACTGCCGGGCACAGTCTACGCGAGCACGCTCCTTTTCTGTTCCGGCGAAATGGCGAAATCACGCCACTCTCGAATCTCCCGTCGTTCAGAACGCAGTCACTCAGTTTTGCGGATCCTGTTACGGATTTCGCGTGCGTCCGTCTCACGAATTCAGAGACGGCGAGTGTGCGGCCCGAAAGCATCGTACCCATATCCTGCGCCGACCCTTTCGAATATCACAATGATCTAGCAGCATCGTACCTGATAGTCGGATTTCAAGAGACGGCACAACGCATGAATCACGCGAGCCGGGTTTGGAACCACGAAGTCACAAGTCTGCTGACGTATCCGGCGAAGCGTGAATTCTATGGAGTCAATCGTTTGGACAGAACTCAAACAATCTTATTCGACGCGAGACCCAGCACCTTCAGGTCTCGTGACCGAGGTTCAGGTGGTGCGCCCCACATGCACGGAATGAGCGGTTCTGGCGTATGGAGATTCGATGCGGACGTGGTTGGCACTTACGGTCCGCCGCGACTTGCAGGTGTGTTCCTTGGTCGTCCATCGGTGAGCCAACGAAAGGCGACGATGGCTGTGCGAATCGGACCAGTCCTCGAACACCTCTCGATCGTATTTCAAGATCTCAAAGAGCACCTGCCAGAATTCCGTGCGGGTGCAAGCTAACGAGCGTTGCTGCAGTCAAAGGCGAGGCGGTACGCTGTGTAACTGCGCCGCGCTTCGCGCGGCACCGTTCACAGCTATTTTATTACAGCCTTTGCAGCAGAACGCGGCGTTATGCGGCTTATTCGACACTAACGGTCAGTTGCAGTTTTCCAGGAATTCTATGACCAGTACGTTCTTAACAAGGCGTGCCCAAGTGGTTCGACGATGGCACACTTGGGGTACGCTACTCGGGACCGTCCTCGCGAGTGCGGCGACGGTCCCGCTTGTCCTGAGGACGGATCATCACGGCACGCTGCTAGGCGTGCTTGTGACGACGCCGGCCCTCTGGTTCGGCGCGTTTGTACTCGCTTCACCGGTCCTGATTGCTATCTTGATCGCGTGGTTCCGCCTCACGCGGCGGTATCCGAATTTCGAGCCCGATCACTGGTTCGCGTGGCTTGGCCGTTTACTGATCGCAATCGTCATCGCCGTGGTCGCGCACGCCAGTCTTTCGGTGTTCGCCGGCATTACGGGTGATGACCGGTCCTTCACTTACATCCAGTACCGTTTCGTGACGGATCGCGAAGTCTTTGGCCTGCTGCTCGTAGCGGCGATTGCTTGGTTTGTCATCCCGCGGATCTGGATCCGGAAGCTTAACGAGTAAGCCTCCCTCGTATCTGCACTGACCGACGTGTGTGCGCGCGCCTCATAACGAGCGTTGCTGCAGTCAAAGGCGATGCGGTGCGCTGTGTAACTGCGCAGCGCTCCGCGCTGCTCCGTTCACAGCTATCTTATGAGAGCCTTTGCAGCAGAACGCGGCGTTATGCTGCACATTGACGGTTCGACGCATCCCCAAGCCTTGAAAGGAGGCGAATTCATGGATGGTAAGAAGACAACGCTGACCCAGCGACTATCTGAGGTTGAAGTTCATCAGCTGCTCGCGCGAGCCGCCGAACTCGACGCACGATTCGGTGCGAGTGTGACGACCGAGCAACTGACAGCCGCCGCCCTCGAAGCGGGCATTTCGGCCGAGGCGATAGCGCAGGCTTCGGCCGAACTCGCCGCAGGGAAACTCGGATCGCCGGCACGCGGTGCGGCAATAAGTGCAAGCATCGCAACCGCTGGCCGCGTTGCGGTGTCGGCCGTTCTGATCTGGTGGCTACTCGTAGACGCCAGTCGGCCGGTTGCGCAGGGGCTCGCTCTCATCTTCGCAGTGTACGGCGTCTACAAGGGTCTCGAATGGCTGTCCCGTCGGTTCAATCAGGGGCTGAGGGCCGCAACTGGCCGGAAACCTGCAGTGCCGCTGGAGCGGGCCGCCGAATCAACCGATGACCACACCTCATTGTCGATACGGCTATTCGCCGCTCCGGATGTTTCCTGCGGCACGGCATGACCGGGCGTTGCTTCCGGCGTGGCTCGGGCACTGGCCCATGTTTCCGGTCTCGGTCTGTGCGACCATCTGCAGACTCCGGCATTCGCGCGCGTGCGGCATAACGAGCGTTGCTGCAGTCAAAGGCGATGCGGTGCGCTGTGTAACTGCGCAGCACTCCGTGCTGCTCCGTTCACAGCTAATTTATTGGAGCCTTTGCAGCAGAACGCGGCGTTAGACACCCAAACGGGCATCCCCTAACAACTGGCATTTAATCGCATCCCATCACAATTTGTTCAATCCTTCTTCGGAGATCCCGTGCAAAGATTCATTGTCCCGTTCGCCGTACTTTTTGGTTTCGCCGCGCAATCCATTCACGCGCAGGTTTGTATTGGATTCCCTTCATTCGCCGCTGGTATGGTCGGGATCGGCGCGAATGTGTACGGGGCGCCTGGAGTGACGGGCGGAGGGGCGAGTGTCAATATCGGCAAACCCTCTGGGATCTTTGGCGGAACACAAATTGGGCTTCAAGAAGTGAGCGTGGCGCGTGACCTGTATTCCGACCAACTTGTCGGTTCGATGCGTCTCGGTGTGAATGCCGGCTATGAAATTTCGCTCGGGAAAGCTCATCGAATCAGCCTGTGTCCGATTGTCAGTTTCGGCCATCGCTTTGGACCAAACTATACAATCGGTTCAGCCAATATTCGTGAGAGTGGAAGCGATTATGCAGCCGATCTTGCATTCGGCGGCGCGATCAAGTTGGGCAGCAAAGCAGATTTGGTGCCGAGCGTTTCTCTTGGTTACGGCGCATGGAATTACAAGGCTATGATCGTTGGCGGAGAATCAAACGAGGGCAACGATTCAGCATTCGATGCCACGTTCAGCGCAGGAGTAGTAATTGCATCACGGTTCGGGATTCGACCATTCGTTTCGATTTCGTCGCAAGAAAATAGTGATCCTACAATTGGGTTGAGTTTTCGCGTTCAGCTTGGACAAAAGCGCTAGTTCAATAACCATCAGCGTTTGCAACAAAGACGCAAGATCGGCGCAGGGGTGTCTAACAGTATGTTGCTGCAGACAAAGGCATTGCGGTGCGCTGTGTAACTACGCAGCG
>Ga0105046_10019923_pt1 | contig 10164 bp, 6 predicted proteins | sample MAT03_FD_78385 | JGI IMG/M metagenome (GOLD analysis project Ga0105046, IMG submission 78385) | Freshwater microbial communities from Lake Fryxell liftoff mats and glacier meltwater in Antarctica - MAT-03 (megahit assembly) | ecosystem: Environmental > Aquatic > Freshwater > Ice > Liftoff... | reverse complement strand
GCCTGCCGTCCACGTCCCACACGAAGCACCCTTCGCCGCGCGTGAGCACGACGGGGAGCGGGGCATAGTTGCGGGCGCCGTGCGCCTCGGCCTCGTCGATGGACGCCTGGGTCGTCGTCGATACGTTCACCGGAGCACCTCCTCCACGCGGGCCATGAGGTCGGGGCCCGAGAGCTGTTCGAAGCGATAGCCTACGCGGACGATGGGGATGGCGACGTCGATGACCCGCTCCAGGTGGGCGGGGCTCCCGTCGAGCACGAGCTCGGCCCCCGAGGCGGCGATCGTGGCCGCGAGGTCGGCCCGCTGCGCCTCGGAGTACCCCAGCGCGGGGAGGACGCCCCGGAGCTTCGGGTACTTCGCGAGCGCGTCGGCGATGGTCCCGACGGCGAAGGGGCGCGGGTCGATCACCTCGCCGGCCCCGTAGCGCCGCGCGGCCACCGTGGCGGCGCCGAAGGTCATGCCGCCGTGGGTGGTGGTGGGCCCGTCCTCCACGACGAGGACGCGGCGACCGCGGACGCGCTCGGGCTCGTCCACCACGAGGGCGAGGTCGGCCTCCACCCAGGCGGCGCCGGGGTTCACCGCGCGGCACCGGGCGCGCACGGCGGCGAGGTCGTCGGGGCGGGCGGCGCGCACCTTGGTGGCGACGACGACGTGGGCGCGGCGGAGGTTGGTCTCGCCCGGGTAGTACTGCAGCTCGTGGCCGGGGCGCAGCGGGTCGACGAGCGTGAGGTGGAGCGTCGGGCGGACGAAGGGCTGGTCGTTGTTGCCGCCGTCCCAGAGCACCACGTCGCACTCGGCCTCGGCGGCGCGGAGGATGGCCTCGTAGTCGACGCCGGCCCACACCACCAGGCCGCGGTCGATGTAGGGCGTGTACTCCTCGCGCTCTTCGAGCGTGCACGCGGCGGCGTCGAGGTCGGCGCGCGTCGCGAGGCGCTGCACCCGCTGCCGCCGCAGGTCGCCGTAGGGCATCGGGTGGCGGAGCACCGACGCGCGCACGCCCTTGTCGCGGAGGTGCGCGGCGAGGGCCTGGGTGAGGGGGCTCTTGCCGACGCCCGTCCGCACGGCCGTGACGGCCACGACGGGGCGCTCGCTCACGAGCTCCGTGTCCTTCGGGCCGAGCAGCATGAACGACGCCCCCGCGGCCTGCGCCCGCGACGCGAGGTGCATCACGTCCTCGTGGGCGAGGTCGCTGTACGCGAGGACGACGAGGTCGATGTCGCGCTCGCGCACGAGCTCCTCCAGGCGCTCCTCGGAGAACACCGGCACGTCCTCGGGGTAGCCGACGAGCTCGCCCGGGAAGCTCCGCGTGTCGATGCCGGGGATCTGCGCCGCCGTGAAGGCCACCAGCGTGAAGCGCGCGTCGCCGCGGACGAGCCGCTGCGCGTCGTGGAAGTCGCGCCCGGCGGCGCCGAGCACGAGGCAACGGAGGGGGGAACGCATCGTCGCGCGAGGGTACAACCGCGCGGCCCCGCCGCGACACCCCCGACGCGCGGCGCACCGAACGCGCGGCGCGGCGCACGACGAGCGCAGTGCGCGACGTGAGTCGGTTCGCGGCGCGCCGCACGCCGGTCGCTTCCGCGTGGCACTGCGCGTGCTCGGGTACGTCCGCGAGGCACCCGATGACCCAGGCCCGCGAGCTCCGCTGCTACGAGTACGTCAACCGCCCCTACGAGCGCGTGAGCTCCGTCGTCGTCGCCGACCCGGCGGGGCTCTTCCAGCGCGCGACCACCACGACCGCCGAGCGGGCGCGGTCGCTGGGGGCGAAGCTCAAGGTCACGGTGGCCGGCCTCGAGGTGGGCAAGGAGGTTCGCATCGAGGTGACCTCGGTCGACGCCAGTCGCCGCGCGCCGGGCGAGCTCACGGGCCCCGCGCTCGCGGTGGGCCTCCGCTGGCAGGCGTCGTCGGGCGAGTCCTTCTTCCCCGAGATGACCGCGGAGCTCCTTGTCTACCCGCTCTCCGGCGACGAGACGCAGCTCGACCTGCGCGGCGCCTACGTGCCGCCGGGTAGCGTCGTGGGGAGCGCCGTCGACGCGCTCGTCGGGCACCGCGTGGCGGAGGCCTCGGTGCACCGCTTCCTCCGCGAGGTGGCCGAGCGGCTGAGCGCCGACGCCGCGTAGCGCCCGACGCGCACCTCGCCGGCCGGGGTCAACAAAACGCCGCGGGACTCCGGCCATTTCCGCGCGGCGGCACGTCAGCGTTGACAGCGCGTGGCGGATTCGCGTTTTATCCCGCGCTGACATGGCGAAAACCGTTCACCTCCCGGTCGTGGGGTTCGGCAGCACGCTGCGGAAGGACGCGTGGTGGGCAGGGCCCGCAGCGACCGCCGCGGTGCTCGCGAGCTTCATCGCGTACGCGACCTTCCGCGCGTTCGAGAACAACTTCTTCGAGTTCAAAGCGGGGGGCGCGGACTACCTCTCGCCGATGTACTCCCCGCTCCTCTTCAGGGGCGCGTGGGCGGGCTTCCTCACCCCGGCGATGCTCATCCTGCCGGGGCCCGCGAGCTTCCGGCTCACCTGCTACTACTACCGCAAGGCCTACTACCGCAGCTTCGGGATGGACCCGCCGGGCTGCGCCGTCGGCGAGCCCTCGCGCAACTACAACGGCGAGACGAAGCTCTGGGTGTTCAACAACCTCCACCGCTTCACGCTCTACATCGCGATCGCGTACATCCTCATCCTCTGGCACGACGTCTACCGCTCGGTGTGGTTCGACGGGCGCTTCGGGCTGGGCGTCGGCACCTTCGTGATGGCCGTCAACGTCACCCTCCTCTCGCTCTACACCTTCGGCTGCCACGCGCTCCGCCACCTCGTCGGCGGCTCGGTCAACAGCTACTCGACGGCGCCCTTCGGCGCGCTCCGCTACAAGCTCTGGTCGGCGATCACGAAGCTCAACGAGCGCCACGCCCTCTTCGCGTGGCTGAGCCTCTTCGGCGTCGCGCTCACCGACCTCTACGTCCGCTCGGTGTCGTCCGGCGCCATCGCCGACCTGAGGTTGCTCTGATGACCGAAAAATTCGAGACGCACGAGCACGACGTGATCGTGATCGGCGCCGGCGGCGCGGGCCTGCGCGCCGCCATCGAGGTGAGCGCCATGGGCCTGTCCGTGGGGCTCGTGTGCAAGTCGCTCCTAGGCAAGGCCCACACCGTGATGGCCGAGGGCGGCATCGCCGCGGCGCTCGGCAACGTGGAGTCCAAGGACAACTGGCGGGTCCACTTCCGCGACACGATGAAGGGCGGCCGCTACCTCAACCAGTGGCGGATGGCGCAGCTCCACGCGATGGAGGCGCCCGACCGCGTCAACGAGCTCGAGCAGTGGGGGGCCCTCTTCGACCGGACGGCCGACGGGCGCATCCTCCAGCGCAACTTCGGCGGCCACAAGTACCCGCGCCTCGCCCACGTCGGCGACCGCACGGGGCTGGAGATGATCCGCACGCTCCAGCAGCACGGCGTCCACACGGGGATGAAGGTGTACATGGAGTGCACCATCACCCGCCTCCTCGGCGACGGCGACAAGGTCTCCGGCGCCTTCGGCTACTGGCGCGAGAACGGTCGCTTCGTGGTGTTCCGCGCCAAGGCCATCGTGATGGCGACGGGCGGCGTCGGGCGCTGCTTCAAGATCAACTCCAACTCCTGGGAGTGCACCGGCGACGGCCAGGCGCTGGCCTACCTCGCGGGCGCCGAGCTCATGGACATGGAGTTCATGCAGTTTCACCCCACGGGGATGGTGTGGCCGCCGAGCGTGCGCGGCACCCTCATCACGGAGGGGGTGCGCGGCGAGGGCGGCACGCTGCGCAACAAGGACGGCAAGCGCTTCATGTTCGACTACATCCACCCCCTCTACGCCAGCGAGACGGCGCCGACGGAGGAGGAGGCGGACAAGTGGCTCAAGCTCTCGGTGCTCGGCAAGGGCGACAAGGACGTGCGCCGCACGCCCGACCTGCTCCCGCGCGACATCGTGGCCCGCGCGATTCACAGCGAGGTGAAGGCGGGCCGAGGCTCGCCCCACGGCGGCGTCTTCCTCGACATCGCGACGCGGCGCTCGGCGGAGGACATCAAGCGCAAGCTCCCGGCGATGTACCACCAGTTCAAGGAGCTCGGCGACGTGGACATCACGCGCGAGCCCATGGAGGTGGGGCCGACGGCGCACTACATCATGGGCGGCATCCGGGTCGACTCGGAGACCCAGGAGTCGCGGGTGAAGGGCCTCTTCGCCGCGGGGGAGTGCGCCGCGGGGATGCACGGCTCCAACCGCCTCGGCGGCAACTCGCTGAGCGACCTTTTGGTGTTCGGGCGCATCGCGGGGCGCTGCGCGGCGGAGCACGCCAAGGCCAACGCCGCGGTGAAGGTCGAGGACGAGGAGATCGACATCGCGGCGAAGGAGGCCCTGGAGCCCTTCAGCCGCGACCGCGGCGAGAACCCCTTCGCGGTGCATGAAGACCTCATGAACCAGATGCAGAAGTACGTCGGCATCATGCGCAACGCCGAGGACCTCGCGCAGGGCATCAAGGAGGTGGAGCGCCTCCAGGAGACCGCGCGCAACCTCCGCGTCGAGGGCAACCGGCACTTCAACGCGGGGTGGCACGAGACCATCGACCTGCGCAACATGCTGATCGTCTCCGAGGCGATGGCGCGCTCGGCGGCGGCGCGCAAGGAGAGCCGCGGGGGCCACGCCCGCGAGGACTTCGAAGGCATGGACAAGACCCACTGGGCGAAGGTGAACCTCGTGACGCGCAAGAAGAAGGGCGCCGACGAGGAGATGGAGGTCGAGGAGGTCCCGCTCCCCGAGGTCCCGCCGGAGATCAAGAAGGTGCTCGAGGAGGAAGGCTGATGGGTGACAAGGCCACGCTCCGCATCTACCGCGGGGACAAGGACGGCGGGGAGTTCAAGGACTACGAGGTCGAGCTCTACCCGGGGATGGTGGTGCTCGACGCCGTCCACGACGTCCAGGCGCGCTACGCCCCCGACCTCGCCGTGCGGTGGAACTGCAAGGCCGGCCGCTGCGGGAGCTGCAGCGCGGAGATCAACGGCAAGCCCAAGCTCCTGTGCATGACCCGCATGACGGCCTACGCGCCCGGCGAGCCCATCACCATCACCCCGATGAAGGCCTTCCCCATCATGAAGGACCTCGTGACGGACGTGTCGCACAACTTCGAGGTGGCGAAGAAGATCCCGCCGTTTACCCCGAAGCCCCGCGACGCCGACGGCTTCTACCGCATGCAGCAGATGGACATCGAGCGGGTGCAGGAGTTCAGGAAGTGCATCGAGTGCTTCCTCTGCCAGGACGTCTGCCACGTGATCCGCGACCACGACCGCCGCACGGACTTCGTGGGGCCGCGCTTCAGCATCCACCTCGCCAACCTCGACATGCACCCGCTCGACACGCTCGACCGGCGCGACATGGTGAAGGAGCAGTTTGGCCTCGGCCTCTGCAACATCACCAAATGCTGCACCGAGGTGTGCCCTGAGCACATCCACATCACCGACAACGGCATCATCCCGATGAAGGAGCGCGTGGCCGACGAGCACTTCGACCCGGTGCGCTGGCTGCTCCGCAAGGTGGGCACGCTGGAGGAGCGCCGGCGCAAGGCCACCGCGGCCGACGCGGGCCCGGAGCACGTCGCGCGGCAGCCGAAGTTCGAAGAGACGGGCGCGCTCAAGGCCCGCACGAAGGCGGAGTGACGCCGGGCGAAGGGTCTGTCTGCGACGCGGAGGTGCTGCGATGAGAGAGTATGCGCTGAAGGAGCTCCCCGAGAACGGTCTCGAACGCGCGCTGGCGAAGGCCGAGCGCTACCGCGTCCTCAACGACCCCGAGAACGCGGAGAGCATCTGCCGGGACGTGCTGGCGAAGTCGCCCGACCACCCGGCCGCCCTCGTGGTGCTCGGGCTGTCGATCACCGACCAGTTTGCCCGCGCGTGGTCGCGGCGCTTCGAGGAGGCGCTCGAGGTCTTCAAGCGCCTCGCGGGCGAGTACGAGCGCCTGTACTACACCGGCATCGCGTGGGAGCGCTGCGCCAAGGCCCAGCTCGACCAGGGGCAGGTGCACAACGCCGCGGGCTCCTTCGAGCAGGCCCTGGTGTACTTCGACCGCGCGGAAAGCGTCGCCCCCGACGGCGACCCCGACCCCGTCCTCCGCTGGAACCGGTGCGTCCGCGTGCTCCAGAACGACCCCAACCTCGCCGCGGCGCGCCGCGACCTCCACGCCCCGCAGCACGACGTCGGCGACTGAAGATCTCGAGCTCGACGGTCACCCTCCCCGCCGTCGCGGGTCGTGCGCGCGCAGATGGGGGAGCGTCGCGTCGGCGAGCCGCGGCGCGTCGCGGAGCACCGCGAAATGATCCCCGGCGGCGGCGACCACCGCGACGCTGCGATGGAGGGCCGCCCAGCGCTCGGCGTTGCGGTTCTCCGCGGGGCGTTCGGCGGCCTGGACGTAGGTGAGGTCGGTCGTCGGGAGCTTCGGTCCGTGGGGGTGGTACAGCGCCTCGGCCTCCCCCATCCAGCGCGCGGCCCGCTCGAGGTCGCGCCGGACGGTCGTCACGTCGGCGTCGGGGTCCACGAGACGTCGGTAGGGCTGGAGGAGGTGAGAGAGCGCGACGTTCAGGTCGGTGGCGGCGTCGGCGGGGAGCGACGCGCGGAGCGAGGCCGCGAGGAGGGCCGCGACGTAGGGGAGCTCGCGGCCCGCGGGCGGGCGCTCGCCATCGGCGTAGCCCCCGGGGTGGTACGTGTCGAACATCACGAGGTGGGCGACCTCCACGCCGTGGCGCGCGAGCGCGACGGCGAGCGCGTGGGCGACGAGCCCGCCGAAGGACGCCCCTACGAGGACGCAGCGCCGCGCGCCGTCGAGCGCGTCCAGCGTGCCCTGCAGGAGGGATGACACCCCCTCGGCGAGCGTCTCCCCGTCGCGCTCCAGGGCGTACACGCGGCGCTCGCGGCCCAGCGCGGCGCCGAGCTCGTGGAGGTCACGCGCCCGCAAGAACAGCGGCGCCGCGAGGAGCGCAGGGAGGGGCTCCGGCGGGCCGGCGAGGAGGCGGAGGCGCGCCGCGGGAGCACCCCCGCCCGCGAGGTGACGGGCCAGCGCGCGGAGCGTCGGGTGACGCTGGAGGACGGCGCTCGTCACGGCGCGCCCGGCCACCCGCTCGATGGCGACGCCCAGCTCCATCGCGTGGAGCGAGTCGAGCTGCAGATGACGCTGCATCTCCTCGTCGGGGTCGAGGCGGAGGCGCGCGAACTCCGCCACCACCTGCGTGAGCTGCTCCAGCAGCGCCCCCTCGGAGCGAGCGGGCGGCGGAGCGGCGGCGGGCGGCGGAGCGGCGGCGGGCGGCGGCTCGCTCGCGTCGTGCTCGCTGCGGTAGAGCACCGGGAGCGCTCCGTCGCGGTAGAGATCGCGCGCGCGCCCCCGCTGGGCCTTGCCGCTGGTGGTGCGGGCCAGCGAGCGGGGCGCGACGAGCGCCACCGTGCGGACGGCGACGCCAGGATCGCGCGCGAGGGCCTCCCGTAGCGCGCGGGCGATCGCGGGGCCCTCCGCGCTCGCGCCGGGGTCGGTGAGCTCGGCGGCGACGAGGACCCCTTCGTCGAGTGGGTCTTGCAGCACCAGGAGCCCGCCCGGTCGGAGGGCGGGGTGCGCGTGGAGGAGCGCGCGCTCAAGGTCGGGGGCGGCGTGGTTGCGCCCGTGAGCGATCACCACGTCCTTGAGGCGCCCCATCACGAAGAGCTCCCCCTCCCAGAAGAAGCCCTCGTCGCCGGTGCGGAGGTACGCGCGGGCGCCGTCGCTCCCGGCGATGCGGGCTTCGAAGTGCTCCGCCGAGCGCTCGGGCTGGCCCCAGTAGCCGAGGGCCTTGCTCGGGCTGTCGACCCAGACCTCGCCGACCTCGCCGGGGCGGCGCTCCGCCAGGGACTCGGGGTCGACGATGCGGACGTCCACGCCCTTCGGCGCGGGGCCGTTGCCGACCAGCGCGAAGCTCCCGGGGCGGGCGGCGCGGTCGGCGGCGAGGGCGCGTCGATCGACGTGGGCGAGACGTCGGCCGCGCACCGTGACGCCGACGGTGTGCTCGGCGAGCCCGTACGCCGGGCAGAACGACCACGGGTCGAGGCGCGACGCCCGAAACGCCTTCAGGAACGCGTCCACGGTGTCGGGTCGCAGGGGCTCGGCCGCGCTCATGACGACGCGGAGGGAGGAGAGGTCCCAGGCCGCGCGCTCCTCGGGCGTGGTCCGGCGGACGAGGAGCGCGTAGGCGAAGTCGGGCGCGGCGGTGGCCGTGGCGCGCTCGCGGTGGCACAGCTCCATCCAGAGCGCGGGGCGACGGACGAAGCTCTGGGGTGAAGTGAACACCGCGCGCAGCCCGAGCTGGAAGGCGAGGAGCAGCCCCGTGATGAGGGCGAAATCGTGGTACATCGGGAGCCACGCCACGCAGACGCTGTCGCGCGTAAAGCCGAGCGCGTCGGCGCAGAGCGCGTGGGCCTGGTGGGCGAGGTTGCCGTGGCTGACGATGACGCCCTTCGGGTCGCCGGTGGAGCCCGACGTGTACTGGAGAAACGCCACGTCCGAGGCGCCGCGCGGCGGGTCGCGCCACGGGGCGGGGTCGGTTGATTCCATCGCGGCGTCGGCGTCGGCGTGCCAGCGGAGGGAGGCGGCGCGCGCGCGCGAGGGCGAATCCGGGAGCGCCTCGGCGAGGTAGGACGGGAGCACCTCGTCGTAGGGAGCCGGGCAGAGCCCGAGCGCCGCATCCGCGTCCGCCACGACGTGGGCGAAGGCCGCGAGGTCGCCCGGCGACGAGCCCGGCACCGGGGGGTACACGGGGACGGGGACGATCCCCGCGCGGAGGCACGCCACGAAGCTTTCGAAGAAGGCGAGGCCCGGCGGAAACGCGAGGATCACCCGCTCCCCCGCGCGGAGGCCCCAGCGCTCGGTGAGGGCGCGCGCGAGGCGACGCGTGCGGACGTCGAGGGTCCGGGGCGTGTGGCGCTCGACGAGGTTGCCCGACCCGTCCGCGAAGGCGAGGAACTCCTTGTCCGGCACCTCCGCCAGCACCCGGTGAAAGGCCATGAGCGGCGTCGGGCGCTCGTCGCGCAGGTCGGGGGCGGTGGCGTACGACGCGAGGACGGGCTCCCGCTCGAGGGGCGTGACGACGCCGTTGGCGGCGACGAGCCCCGAGGCGATGGCGTCGTCGTGCCAGGTGAGCCCGCGCGTCCAGCTCCCCGCGAACCACACCCGCCCGACGCCCTGAATCGCAGGGAGCTCCGCGCGGGCGGCGAAGGTGGCCCGGTCGAGGTTGACGTGTTCGAAGGCGACGCGGGCGGTGGGGCCGGCGGGCGGCCGGGCGCGCGGTGACTCGCCGCGTCGGCTGTAATCGTGGGTGACGAAGCAGGGCGTGTGCCCGTCGAGGTTGCACGGCGCCCGCTTCGTGGCGACGAGGTTCATCGGCCGATCGACCGCGTCGGGCGGCGGGACGGTGAGGTTGTGGTAGCGGTGGTGGCCGACGTCGCGCGGGAGGAGCGACGCGTCGAGGTGGGCGACGGGGGCGTTGACGGTGTGGCCGACGGACCCGAGCACACGCTGCTCGTCGGCGCTGGCGGCGTCGCCGAGCACCCGGAGCGCGCGGTGCGGAGCGACGGCCAGGATGACGTGGTCGAAGCGCGTGAGGGCGCCGTCGACGTCGAGGTCGACGCCCGTCCGGTCGCGGCCGCGCACCGTCACGCGGACGTCGGTTCGGACGGTGGCGCCGAGCGCGACGACGGCCTCCACGAGGGCCGTGACGTAGGCCCCCGAGCCGCCCTTCATGCGGAGGACGGGCTGCTCGCCGCGCCGCGCGAGGTCGAAGGCGTGGCGCAGCAGCGGGCGCAGCGGCATCGCCCGGTAGTACGCCTCGGGGTGCCCCGGGAAGAGGTACACCACCTGCCCGAAGAAGAAGTACCGGACGAGGGCGCTGGAGAAGCCGCGCTGGTCGAGGTACTCGCCGAGCGTGACCGCGTCCCACGCGGGGTCGCGCAGGAGTTGGGGGAGCTCGTCCCGGCGAAACGCGGCGGCCTCGGCGAGGACCTCGCGGGCGAAGGGGAGGTCGGCCAGGTCGGCGTACGAGACTGCGCCGTCGGGCGTGCTCCACGAGCGCGCCTCGGCGAAGGGGGCGACGGGCTCGGCGGCGATCGACGCGCGCGCACACAGCCGGAGGAGG
>Ga0105046_10019921_pt1 | contig 10165 bp, 8 predicted proteins | sample MAT03_FD_78385 | JGI IMG/M metagenome (GOLD analysis project Ga0105046, IMG submission 78385) | Freshwater microbial communities from Lake Fryxell liftoff mats and glacier meltwater in Antarctica - MAT-03 (megahit assembly) | ecosystem: Environmental > Aquatic > Freshwater > Ice > Liftoff... | reverse complement strand
TCGATTGTTTAAATCGAGTACGGTCAGGCATAAAGCGTTAGCCCTCCCAGCCAACGGAATCCACGATCATCTTCGTGAACCAGCTCGTGATGCTAATGTTCGATTCTCCGTTCCACGACCACATGTTTCTCACGATGTCGGTGACCAAAATCCCAGACATTCCCATGAATGCAATGATGCACAGTAGCGTCGCAACTTGCCAGCCAGCCAATGGTACTTCGGGAACACCTCGGTAAGCCCCTGCCGCTGCACCGGCTGAAGCTGACATACCCAAACCACCCTCACCAACATCATCGATGGAGCCGCTATCACCAATGCTCGGTGCACCGAATGGGTCTTGGCGAGCGCCCGAAAAGGAATCTCCCAATTCTGAGGAGTCTTCGATTTCAATAACTTGGGATCCACTGTCTTCTTCGACATCCATCCCACCTGAAGGTGAGAGCTGAAAGTCTTCGGCAGCCGCGAAATCGATACCGCTGATTCCCGAGCCTGCTCCACTCTTGGGGTCACTTCCGCCGACATCGCTGCCTGAGCCTTCGCCTCCTAGATCAAGTCCTGAGATGCCTGTTCCAACTAGATCAAGAGGTTCATCTTCTAAGGAGAGCCCGCTATCAGAAGGGCTCATCAAATTGATACCCGAATCGGCCGTCAATCCAAGATCACTTGCACTACCAAGAACCAAGTCATCATCGCCGCCAGATAACTCTAGCCCATCATCTAGCTCGATGGAGCTATCGCTATCTCCCTGAACTAAATCAGGAGTCCCACCAAGGTCGGATGTTTGCAGCCTGAGGTCGGAACCAGCAAGGACATCAGAATCATCTCGTTTAGATGGCTTCTTCGCGGCCGACAGTTTACTTTTGGAATCGCTTGCAAGTTCGAGGTCGCTTCCCAGGCCCATGCCGCTGCCGGGGCCGAGCGATAGCGAACTGGCGTCAATTTCCATTTCGCCGCTGTCCTCGTCCTCAATGCCCAGCAGTTCATCATCGTCGTCTGCGAACCCACCTAACGGCGGCGTCTGCGAAGCACGATTTACAAGCCGAACGCCGCTGCCGCTGCTTGGATCTGGAATAAGGGTGACGTCGCTTCCAAGCTGAAGCGCATCGCTGTCTTCCTCGTCTGGTTCTAGTTGTAGGTCACTTTTTCCAGCGTTGGAGCCACTACGATCAGCTCCCAGGACACTTCCACTTTTTCCACTTAAACCGCTCAAGCCCGAACGCTCGGAGAGCAAAATGGAGGAACCGCCCCCGTCTTCATCGAGCACGTCACCGCTCCGCTCCAGAAGAACTCTTTCGATCTCCTCTGCCTTAAATTTCCAGCTCGATCCATCTCGGAAACCAAAGATTTCGCCACGGGATCTCAGTTCAACCAAGGCTTCCGGCGTAATGTGCAGCAAATTGGCTGCTTCATCTAATGTTATGTAAGTTGCCATAGACAAATATTCTTAGAATTTGCGTGATTGGAGAGACCGAATCCGTTTAAGACTAATCGACAACTGGGCGAGAATCCAGCTTCTGTTTACACAGAACTTATTAAAGTTCGACGATTAAGCCAAATATTCTACCTGACCGGTTTGCGACTGCAAATCGTGAAGCCGTCTAGCCGCAATCTCCACAGGTCCCTTTGAGAAAGACCGAATCGACTTGGCGAGTCTTACCAGCCGGGGGCTTGTGCTTATTCTTGAGCGTAACCTGAACGTCGGGCAGGCACTCGACTTTTCCGCAGTTATTACAAACGAAGTGAGGATGATCGCCCGGCGAATGACCGCCAGCTCCCCTTATTTCAAAACGCCATGCATGGTCTCCGGCGTCAATACGGGACAATAGATCTGAATCAGCAAGCTCCGTCAGGACTCGAAACAGTGTCGACTTATCATAGCCTAATGGAACTAGCGTTTCCGAGATTTCTGCATGACTAATCGGGCGATTTTGACCACTAAGGTATTCCAAAACAGCCAAACGCGAAGGGGTACTTCTAAGGGTTGCATTGCGCAGAAGCTCGCGAGCTGTCTCGACCGTAAGTCCGGCCGTCTTGTTTTTCTTGTCATTTGAAGCCACGGCCTGCTCTCCTACCCTGTAAAGAAACTGTTAACTTCCCATTCTTCCTAATAATATACGCGTACCTAGAGGATGTCGTAAGCAATCTTACGCCGAATAGAACGGGATTGGTCTGCATAATCGCGCATGAGGTACTCTTTTATTGGACTTTCGCGAGCCAGTTGATGAAGAAGACTAGAAAAACGATTCTCGCCTAAGCATACTTGAAGCTCATCAATGAATACATTGCTACCCCCGAACGGGCTTTCCTGCCCCTTCCCGGGAGAGCGGTTCGACTTCGAGGAGCTTAGCCTTGGCAACAAATCCAAAGAACAAAAAACTTACTTCGACTAAAAAAGTCGCAAACGCTCTTGAGCGTAAGCCTGAGTCAAAGGCCACGAAAGCCGCGAAAACAAAGCAGAACTTGCCAGTAAAACATGCGATTCAAGTACCTGTTGCCAAAGTTGTTGCCGCTGCAAAAAAAACCAAATCGTCGGCGCCCAAGCCTATTAAGCCCGAAGTAGCAACGAAAACTACTACTCCCAAAACTACTACTCCCAAAACTATTGCCCGAAAAACCACTACGACAAAAGTTTCTGCAACAAAAGTCGCGACTTTGAAGACTTCGTCGCAGCCGAAAAAAATTTCCAAGGATTTAAAATCGCAATCAACCAAGAAGACCTCACCAAAGTTGATTCCTCCGGCAACCAAATCGATACAACCGGTAAAGTCAGCAAAAAAGGTAGCCCCCGCCTCAATGATTAAGCCTAAGACGCCGATGGCCTCGGTCCCGGTTACGGACAAGGCGAAGTTGGATATTCAAAAAACGAAGCAAGCGTCTGCAGCATTGAAGGGAAAAACCACGATCGTGGCCGCTGGTGTGACGACTGGTTCCTCGAAGAAAATGGGGACGCTCGCAAGTCAAGCAAAACCTGCTCCGGCACCTATTGATAATGGTCCGCCGACAGACCCGAAGATCTTGGCCAAAATTAGGGGGATGCAGTCAATAAAAGAAAAAAGGAAGGATTTCGCTCAACTGCCGACGGCCAAACCGGTGCTGATCCATAGCAGCAAGCTGTTTGCTGAGGCCAAAGACCCAGAGAAGGATCGTCTGATCTTGATGGTTCGAGACCCATATTGGTTGCACGCCTGTTGGGATATCACTCGTAAAAGCGTCGAACGCGCGAAAGCGGCGTTGGCAGGCCATTGGCATGCCGCGAGACCCGTATTACGGCTTTTGCGAACCGAAGATAATTCGACGACGAGTAACTCCGAGTCCGTGTTCCGCGATGTCCCAATACACGGGGGTGTTCGAAACTGGTACATCGACGTCGAAGACCCGCAAACGACTTTTCGAATTCTTTTAGGATATCTTTTCGCAAATGGTCGATTTCACGAACTGGCTCGCAGCAACCCGGTTACTACCCCTGTTCCCGGTAGCGCCGACGCAACCGATGATAATTGGGCGGACATCGCGACCGATGCCGAAAGAATTTATGCTCTCAGCGGCGGCTATGACGAGGAGTCGACTCAGGTGGAGCTACAGCAGATGATGCAAGAAAAACTGAAACGGCCAGTAGGAACACCTGCTATGTCTCAGTTCGGCAGCGGTGCGGAAGGATCACTTAAGCGGTCCAAGAACTTCCATTTCACGCTTGATGCAGAAATGGTTGTTTTCGGATCTACTCCAGCCAACGCCTACGTGACTCTGAACGGCGAACCGATCAAGATTCGAAGCGATGGAACGTATTCTGCCCGTGTTCCACTGCCAAACAACCGCCAAGTAATGGCTGCGACCTCGAAAAGTCGAGATGGTCTAGATGAGCAAACGATTGTCATCGCGGTCGAACGCAATACGAAGATCATGGAGCCCCTTTCGTTGACCGAGCCCGACTTGGAGTAATGAAACTACTTTTCCATTGGCCTGCCTTGATGAAATTTGCGTGAGGGTGGCATGGCAGAGAGTTCGCGGTCCGTTATACTTTTAATGTACAGTTAAGAAGCCAAACCGGCTTTTGAAGCTTACTGCCGGGCTTCTGACTCGCCTGCCTTAATCGTCCTTTTTCATTTGATAGCGATCATCTGACAAAAGATTATGTTAGGGCAGTTTGGGCAAGGATCGGTATAGACGAATTGAGCCATGGATCGCTATTCTCCCTCCAAGCCTAATCCATACCCTTTCCTATTAACGGACACCGTTAAACTCGCGGAACACGGTGCGAAGTAAAACCAAGCATGAACACTTACAGTCTCGATTACATCGACGACTTGTATGTACAATACATTCAAGACCCGAATTCTGTTTCCTCGCAGTGGCGTAAGTACTTTGAGGAGTTTTCGCTAGCTTCGCAGCAGGAAAAAGCCCAAGGCTATGTCGCATCTAACGCCATGTCTGTTGGCAACCTAGGGAATAGCGGTGGCAGCACTGCGTTGGCTGCGGAGCCCGCGTCACTTCCCGATAGTCTATGGCTTGCGAGAATGCAGGAGCGGGTTGATCGGCTGGTGCGCGAGTATCGAGTTCGTGGTCACCTGATGGCTCAACTGGATCCGTTGGGTTTGCGTCGCAGTGGTGCGCCCGAACTAGATCCAGTGTCTCACGGGTTGAGCGAGGAGGACTTACAAAGACCTTTCACCGCTCCGACCGATAAGTACAGCGGTGGGAAAACGCTTGGCGATATTCTGCAGAAGCTTCGCGATACATATTGCCGGAGTATCGGAGCACAATTCACCCATATTGATGATGCAAGGATTCGCGATTGGCTGCAACGGCGAATGGAGAGCACCGAGAATCGACTTCAGCTATCACGAGACGTACAAGTTCGGATCTATCAAAAACTGGCTGACGCAACCATTTTCGAGGAATTTGTTCGAAAGAAGTTTGTGGGCGCAAAGACTTTCTCGCTTGAAGGAGCAGAAAGCTTAATCCCTCTGCTAGATCGAGCTCTTGAGAAGGCAGGCGAGCACGGGATCAAAAGTGTCGTTCTAGCTATGGCCCACCGGGGGCGATTGAATGTTCTTGCGAACATTATGCACAAACGTGCGAAGAGTATTTTTTGGGCGTTCGATGACCCAAGTCCTGAGCTATATCGTGGTGGTGGTGATGTCAAATACCATATGGGCTACAGCAGCGATTGGTCGACCGCTGCGAATCAAAAAATCCATATCTCGTTATGCTTTAACCCGAGTCACCTCGAATACGTAAATCCCGTTGTGTTGGGTCGTTGCCGCGCTAAGCAGGATCGAAACGGCGATCGAAAACGAAGCGAGCACATGTCGATTCAAATCCACGGCGACGCGGCCTTTGCTGGCGAAGGTGTGGTCCAAGAAACACTCAATCTCAGCCAGCTAAAAGGTTATGAAACTGGTGGCTCGCTCCATATCATCCTAAATAATCAAATTGGTTTCACCACCGAACCCCATGAAGCGCGTAGCAGCACTTACTGCACCGACGTTTTCAAGATGTTGCAAGCACCAATTTTCCACGTCAACGGCGAGGACCCAGAAGCGGTTGCTCAGGTTGTTGCAGTTGCGATGGATTTCCGTCGTGAGTTCCGGCGGGATGTCATCATCGATATGTATGCTTATCGTCGATTGGGACACAATGAAGGAGATGAACCTCGATACACACAGCCGCTGGTCTACGATGCGATTGATAAACGTAAAAATGTTAGAGAAAGCTACCTCGAACGACTACTAGAGATCGGCGATATTTCTCGACAGGAAGCGGAGACGATTGCTGAGATACGAACGAACAAACTGTCGGCAGAGTTCGAGGCTGCGAAGAAAGAAGAATTTGTCTCTGATCAACAGTCTCTTGGCGGGCATTGGATTGGTTACACAGGCGGCCCCGAACCTGAAGTGAACGATGCGACCCCAACAGCCTTAGTCGGATCGGTTGCGAAAGACCTGTTGGCTAGGCTGAGTCAATTTCCTTCGGGTTTCAATCTCAATAAAAAACTCCAACGTATGTTCGAGTTTCGTGCCGAGATGGCTCAGGAGATCAAACCTATCGATTGGGCATCTGCCGAGCTTCTTGCCTTCGCCGCTTCATCGGTCGAAGGCCATCCCGTTCGACTCTCTGGGCAGGATTGCGAACGAGGGACATTCACACAACGTCATGCCGTTGTTCACGACATGCAGACGAATGCCAAGTACATGCCACTGGCAAATCTTTCTCCAACTCAGGCGCGAGTTGAAATCATCAACAGCCCACTCTCCGAAGCAGGAGTGCTTGGGTTTGATTACGGCTATAGCTTAGACTGCCCAGAAGGTCTGGTTGCTTGGGAAGCTCAGTTCGGTGACTTCTGGAATGCAGCCCAAGTCATTGTCGATCAATTCATCACTAGCGCCGAAGACAAATGGAGACGTTTTTCGCGACTGGTGATGCTGCTGCCTCACGGTTTTGAAGGACAAGGTCCCGAGCACTGCAGCGCCAGGCTCGAAAGGTTCCTGTTGCTCACGGCGGAAGATAACGTACAAGTCGCTCAACCCTCTACGCCGGCTCAATATTTCCATTTGTTGCGCCGACAAGTTAAATCGCGTTGGAGCAAGCCTCTGATTGTCTTGACACCGAAGAGCCTCCTAAGAAATCCACATTGTGTGTCGTCTCTTTCGGAATTTACGCAGGGAAACTTCCGTAAGGTGATTGCTGATGACCGCCCCGCAGATACACCGACCAAACGCGTTATCATGTCGACAGGTAAGGCCTACTACGACCTGCTCGAAGAACGCAAACGACTACAAAACGAATCGGTAGCTCTCGTGCGAATCGAGCAGTTCTACCCGATGAATCCCAAAATCCTAATGGATGTTCTCAGCGCATATCCGAACAATACGGATCTCGTTTGGTTTCAAGACGAACCGACCAATATGGGTGCTTGGACCTTTATGAAGATGCGGCTGGGCGACGCGATAGAGCAGCGATTTAAGATGCGACTTATTAGTCGTCCTGAGTCGGCAAGCCCGTCAACCGGATCAGGGAACGCGCACAAATTAGAGGCGCGTGACTTGCTAGATCAAGCATTTCTAGGCTTGTAAGCCGGTCGGCAGGCTGTAAGTTACAAGTTGTAGTTTGGAACCCTTGTCCCAAACGATTCAACGGACGGGACATTGGTCCCATCCTACGGTACCTTTCGTTCTGCCGATCGCCTAATGCTCGTCCATCCCCGACTAAGAAAGATATCCTTCCTTGCAAGAAAACAATCAAGTTCGAATATTGGTCCTTGGTGCACATCCTGATGACGCCGAGTTTCATGCGGGTGCGTTTTTAGCTCGTCATGCAATTCTTGGGGCTGATATACGTATCGTAAGCGTTACGGATGGTCGAAGCGGCCATCAGTCGATTCCATCCGAAGAGCTCGTTAAAATTCGTCGTCGTGAGGCGGCTGCTGCGGGTGCGGTGATTGGAGCGGAATACGTTACCTGGGATTTTCCCGATGGTTCGCTAACATCTTCCTTAGAAGTGCGTCACGCCATCATTCGCGAGATGCGAATTTTCAAACCCGAGTTGGTCCTGACGCATCGTACGGTCGACTATCATCCGGATCATCGAGCTGTCGCTCAAGCGGTTCAAGATGCTTCCTATATGGTGCGTGTCCCGAAAGTTGTCGCCGACGTGCCATCGTTAGACCGTGACCCGATCGTGGCATCAATGAACGATAGATTCACAAGGCCTTGTCCTCTTCGCGCAGACTATGTCATTGATGGTACGGAGGAGTTTTCCACAATGTTGAGAATGATGGATTGTCATCAATCCCAGTTTTACGATTGGATGCCCTGGATCGATCGTTCGCCACCTCCGTCGTCGATGGAGCCCAGCACAAGGATCGCTTGGCTAAGAAATTGGGTAACGCAATTCAATGGTTATCGAGCAAAAGCGTTTTGGCAAAACGCTTGGGGAGTTGCTCCAGTCCATCTCGAGGCCTTCGAAATTAGCGAGTACGCTGGAGTTCTATCGCCAGAAAAATCGGCAAGGCTGTTTCCGGGTTCTATGTCACGTTAGGTGAATTCCAAGTACCAAAACTTAACGCAAGCTATTGCAAAACTGAATTTGATTTAGCAGCCAAGTAGCTCACTCGAAAGAATGTCTCTCAAATTCCGCAACCTGCTCCCTTAAACGAATGTAAATCCCCCCAGACCCCCTGTTGGGAAACGTAAAGTTCGCTCGATGGATCGAGCAGTCTTGCAATGACGAGAATCATGGAAGTGAGGGACCACTGAATATGTTCCTTTCCTTTGGGCAGATGCTTGTTTAGGAACTCGTCAAGCTTAAGTTGCTGGATCAATTGCAAAGCGAGCCACGGACCTTCAAACGCTCGGCTGCTCTCGGATCGAACTGCGCTGGTGTTGACACGAACCCAATTAGGCCCGCGCTGTTTGCGTACAGACTCGACCAGAGCCCGATAAGCCCGACGATTCCCTTCGACATTTCTGAAGCATTGACGGATGTGCATGAGAGCAAACTACTCAGGGATTTTGATCCGTCTAGTAGACGCCCGTTTCCACTACAGTGCGTTTCAGAAAGTCCAATCCCAGGCTTCGGGAAGCGAAGCGTCTTCGATCACTCCATTGCCATGAGGCCCACGAAACTGTCTCCAGTCCTCGGCGTTCGTTCTGTTGCAGATTGCGCCGGCTAACAGAAAAGCCAAACCGATTTGTTTAAGGTGCATAACCAAATTTCCCGAATAGATTTAGATGTGTGACATAATCCTAAGGTTTTGAAATCCTGTGGCCTAAAAAAACCGGGGACCGGCGGCTAATCGTAGCTCACAGTCTAGTTAACCATTGCCATTTGAAATTGGGAATCATCGCGAGGGACAAAACCCGCGCGGTACAAAAATCTCGCCGCATGTCCACATCAGAGAAGAAGGCTTCTACATCCTCGAAGGCGAGATTGTCGAATCGGACATATGAAGCACCGATGCGATAGACGCCAACCCAGATAGGCTGTCACAACGCGTTACTCTTTTGGGCAACGCTAAAGCGATCTTAAAACGTAAAGAACATAGCGATTTGGGACATATGAACGAGTTTCGACGCGAACATAAAATTCTGGGGGCAAAGTCAACAAGATTCAAGAAGTGGCCATTACTGAGTTCGTGTCGGAATCAACCGCTGGATAGCAGATAAAAGCTCAGCTATAGGCGTTGGTTTTGAAATAAGAGCTTGTACTCCTGCCGCGTCGGCCGCCGCGAGCAACGATTCATCAATGAAACCCGAGGTAACTGCCACTGGCAAGTCTGCTCGGATGGTGCGAACTATTCTAGCAAGATCCAGACCGGACATTCCTGGCATGTTATAGTCGGTGAAAATCAAATCGAAGCTTTCCGGTTCATCAAGAATTGCCTGTATCGCTTCGTCTTGGTCTGAGTAAGCGCTGACACGGAAGCCACTCTGTTCAAGCAGACGCTTGTATGAGTCCAGCACAGCCTCATCGTCGTCTACGTAAAGGATATGGAGCAGCGATGCTGCTTTCGCCGTCGCATTATCCAGCACTGGAGAAAACCTCGACCGCTTGATGCAACGTATGACCGAAGGAAGTTTTTTCGGCAAACGGAAATGGGAGTTTGCTAGTCATTGTGTAACCTAGACGGAGAAGTGTCGGACACTCAATTTAGCATATGTTGGAAAGAAGAAAACCCTTTTTCCCGTCGTTAGGGTAGCATATATGCGACCTGATTCGTTCGCCATATCGGTGACCGTCACCCGGATAGCATCGCGGATTGAATATGCGGATTGAATATGCGGAATGAATATGTCGGGGAGCCAAGTGTTAACAACGAGAAAAACGAATCATCGCGACATTGTAAGTGCCGTAATCTGATGAGGCAGGGGCAGGACCCGACACAGAAGGACGAGTCGCCTTGCGAAACTACGCCAAAACCGGGACACTACTTCCATCGTGCAGTAGGCCGATTTACAAAGAAGAATCGCGACTACTACCTCATTAGAATTCTCAGCACGAATATACTTGTGTCTCATTCCCTCAAGTAAGAGTGGGTTAACATCTTGCGATCCTGGCAGATCTCGCTGGTTGTGGCAGTGGCGTATTTCGTCACCGGCTATCTCGGGTTAATGATGCCCGCGTACGGCTCCAGCATCACTCTCATGTGGTTACCAACAGGGATCGC
>Ga0105046_10019920_pt1 | contig 10165 bp, 5 predicted proteins | sample MAT03_FD_78385 | JGI IMG/M metagenome (GOLD analysis project Ga0105046, IMG submission 78385) | Freshwater microbial communities from Lake Fryxell liftoff mats and glacier meltwater in Antarctica - MAT-03 (megahit assembly) | ecosystem: Environmental > Aquatic > Freshwater > Ice > Liftoff... | reverse complement strand
GCTGGCGTTTCTTCAACCGCTGGCGTTTCTTCAACCGCTGGCGTTTCTTCAACTGCTGGCGTTTCTTCAACCACAATGTTTTTCTTGGCAATAGCTTCCGCACGAGTAGCATTCACTTTGCGCTCTGCCTCCAGACGAGCCTCACGGTCTTTGTCTTTAGCTTGTTGCTTCGTATCGGCAGAATCGGCGTTGCGGCCTTCTTTGCCTTCTTTCCACGAAGTAAATTTCTCCTCGGCCTGCTCCTGCGTAATAGCGCCTTTGTTAACGCCAACTTGCAGGTGCTTCCGGAACATAACCCCTTCGTGCGACAAAATCGAACGAGCGGTATCGGTTGGTTGTGCACCAACCATCAGCCAATACAATGCCCGCTCCGACTTCAACACAACTGTTGATGGGTCAGTGTTGGGATTGTACGTACCGATTTTCTCGATGAAATTACCATCCCGGCCAGCCTGAGAAGGTGCTACGACGATGTCGTACATCGCCATTTTTTTGCGTCCACGACGCGATAAACGAATTTTAACAGCCATTTTGCTTGCTTGTTTTCAATAGGGGGAACCCGTCCCCCTGGCGAAACGTGGCCGCAAAGGTAGTAAATTCTTTGAAACGTTGAACGCGGAGGTGTTAAAAATTAGCCAATAACATGCCAACCGAAGCGGTCCAGGCCTATAAGCCGGATTCTGTCTCTCAACCTTACGATCGAGGTTCTTATCATTTATCTGGGATCGCCGTCACCAACGATCTCTATCGACCTACCCACGACAGCATCGCTCCACCCAAACGGTTGAACCGGCGAGTGAACCTACAGGAACGAGCCGCCCCTATTCTGCCGCATATTTGGTCTTTCAGCCCATAAGGTTTATCCTGCCCCGTCGATCACCCGCCGGGCGGTAGGCTCTTACCCCACCATTTCACCCTTACCGTTTCAGTGAACAGCTAACAGTTTACAAACTGCTCTCTGTTGGCTGCTCACTGAAATGGCGGTTTATTTTCTGTGACACTGGCTGTCAAACGGTCGTTCCCAACCGCCTGCCTTCCCGTTAGGAAGTATGGTGCCCTGCGCTGTCCGGACTTTCCTCCAGCCTGTTGCCAAGCCAGCGATAAGACAACCCACACCGCTTCGATTGGCATGTATTGGCTGGGGCAAAGGTAGTCAACAGTGAACAATGAGCAGCCAACAGTGAGCAGTTTTAGTAACTGAAGGGTTCCCCACCCTACCGGATCTGCTCGCTGCTCCCTGTTGGCTGCTCACTGTCACTGTAGCCCCTCCACTTTAACCCCTACCCGACCCTTGGCGAAAACAACCGCCAGAATAGCCGTGGGCGTTAAGTAGACCCCATCCGGGCGAACTTCGTCGATAATGCCGTTTAACACTACCCCTTTGGCCAGCTGGTTATTTTTGAGCTGGGCCTGCATCGATTTTTGTATCTCGATGAGTTGATCGCCAACGGGGATTGTAAATTGCTTTTCGAGCACTCGGGCAAGGGTTCCCTTAAGGAGCCAACTGGCGGTTCGCTGGAGCAAATTACTGGTTTCAAGATCGTATTGCAGGTCTTTGAGGGCAATCGTTTTGGTTTGAGGATCGTAGTAAGGGCGACCTTTGAGGTAAATATCACCGCTCACGCTTCCTGTTAAGCCTGCTTTGATAATGAGGTTTTCATTTTGACCGTAGAGGTCAATGTCGCGGATAGTAACATGATAACGACCATCCTGAAACTCGAATTTTTTACCGACAAAGTTCTCACTAGCCAGTTTAGCCGCTTCCTCGTAGGTCGATTCACTCAGGATACTCACCTGAAAATCGTCTTTCACGATTGGCACCACCGACAAATCGGGTAGCGACGCGGAAGGCCGAACGTCTGGTTTGGCCCCTACGCTGGTAAGCGTGTACCCCTCAATACCGATCAGCGTCCGAATGGTATTCCCTTCGAAACGGAGCGGGGTAATCAGAATGCATCGGGGCACAACCTGTAGCCAGGTTCGGTAAGCATCCGAAAGCAGATATGGTTGGCGAACGGTGTTCCAGGCCTGCAAAACGGGCGTTCGAAGGTCGATTTGCTGCCGAACCTGCTGATCGAGGGATTTTGTAATCGTACCTAAGTTTTTGTCGATAATCTTCCCCACGACACCCGTGATCGGGATAGAAAACCCGCCAATACGAATGGTTGGCTTGGTACCCCAGTCGTAGCCTTCGGCCGTAGTTTGGGTGTTTACCGACCAATCGGGGTCGATGCTGAACCGGGTGGCAAACCGGATGGTGATTTCAAACTCGGTAGCCTGGCTCTGCACGAAGCCGAAGATACGTTTACCGGCTTTTGCCCAGATTTTGAGCGGCACCACAAACCGAAACAAACTGTCGGCCCCGCCCGCTGCCGACACACTAATAGTCCCACGCTTCCAAACCTTAACGTGCAACGGATTGCTGCCATCGGGGGCGGGGGTATCAAAGGTGTTGTTCTCAAAAATCAGCCCGTTGACCTGCGTATTAATCTGCCGTTCTACATCGCGAAGGGCAATACTGACCGGCACATTGACCGTTGACAGGTATTTTTCATTACGGACTTCCATTTCGGTTCGGTTGTAGGATTCTTTAGGGGCTTTCGGATTCAGCCGATCAGAAGGGGCCGTGCTGCACCCGCTTACAATAAGGAGAAAAACGAGATAGTGCCTTGTGGTCATTTGATTGCCACTTTCGTTGCCCCATACCCAAATTTCTGCTTTTGGGCATCCTCAAAAAACTTCACGTGCGCGTGCCGACCCAGGCGCCGGTGCAGTTCATTGCGGAGTGTACCACTACCCACGCCGTGAATAAAGGTGATCTCGCTCATACCGGTAGCAACGGCATTTTCGAGCATTTTCTCGAAAGTCTCCAACTGCAAATCGAGCAACTCACCCGTCTGCCGATTACCAGGACCTTTGGGCAACAATGCTTCTACATGCAGATCAACAATCGCCGAAGGGCGCTCAAACGACAGCGGAGCCGCTGGTTCTCCTTTAGCTTTGAGCATCTGGTTTTTGATTTCCTCTGCCGACAAAGCGACCATTGGCCGGGTGAGCGCTGCTTCGGCGGGAGCTTCTTTCTCATCGGCATCCAGCTGATACAAATGCCCCGGCTGGTTCAGCACGGGTACTGTTTTCTTACTGGCATGAAACGTCTGGGCGCGGCACTTGAGCCGCTTCACCAGGGGAGGGCGAAAACTCACTTTTGCGGCCCGGAACCATAGTCCCTGAAACAGGAAAGTCGGCCAATTATCCAGCGTCGAGAAGGAATAGTAATCATTTAGTTTAGCTTGTGAACGCGGTTTAAGAATACCACTTTGCAAGCCGTTGATGGTGTTACCCCGTTCCTCGCTGAGCGTGTAGGGCATATCCCAATCGGTGTTGTTCACCAGATGCACGGCGAATTCATGGTCGTTTTGGGCGACAAACGCCATATAAACACCCTGATTAGAGAGGACCACGGGGCCGCGTGGAGCTTGGGGCTCGGCGTTGCCGGTTGGCCGCAACAGCTGCTCGGCTTCCATGGGCGATACCACCACCAGTTCGGAGCGCATTACTGGAATGCGAAACCCGTCTTCAATTTCAATTTCAACCTGATTTCCTGTCAGAAAACGTGTCACCACGCCCTGTTCTTTTGCCCGTACCATGCGGACTTTATCACCAATGTTCATTATAGTCGGTTGTTCGATTTGAGGATTTACCACAATCTCCACTCCTGCTACTTCCGGTCCTGACTCGTATACAAGACACCCATGGATTCAATCCGTCAGGTTTTGGCAAATGGCGGAGGTAATAAGTAAAGCGTATACGGACTGATTTAGTGCAAAAATAGGATAAACGAGCGTTGGCCATGATAAATCTACAAAGACAAGCGTTAAACATATAATCAATGGCTAATCGTATTTATTATAAACTATTTTATTGTACTTATTACATTTATCAAAATTTTATTCAATGTTTTAATCGTAACAGAAAATTAAAATTATAACTTTCGGGCTTAATTTGCGGCAATCCGCTTCCATCATAACAAGCTACTTTTAATTTATCTTATGAGAGCATCGCTACTATTGTTTACCCTCTTTCTGCCCATGCTTGCCCTTGCTCAACAGCGCGTTGTTAAGGGTAAGCTGGTTGATAGTGCAGAAAGAAAACCATTACCCGGCACAACTATAACGGCAAAAAAAAGCACGGTAGGAACCGTCACCGATGCGCAGGGGCTCTACCAGATTACTGTTTCGGATAATAACACAGTACTCGTTTTCTCAGCGGTGGGCTTCCAGACTCAGGAAGTAACCGTTGGCAGTCGAGAGGTTATCGACATTGAGCTGTTAGCCGATACCAAACAACTGAGCGAGGTGGTGGTAACAGCCGCCGGTATCAAGCGCGACAAAAACGCCCTCGGCTACTCGGTTACAACACTCGACGCAACCAATCTGGCGCAACGCTCGGAACCTGACCCACTCCGCGCCTTAACGGGCAAAGTAGCGGGCGTAAATATTCAGGGATCGGGTGGGGCCGCCGGTGGTGCCACCAACATCACTATTCGCGGCAACTCGTCGCTGGGCAACAACAACCAACCTTTGTTTGTGGTCGATGGCGTGCCGTTCGATAATTCCAGCTTCGGAAATGCCGATGGCTTTGTGGGTGGGTCGACCGTTACCAACCGAGCCTTTGACATAGATCCCAACAACATCCTGACAATGACGGTGTTGAAGGGTGCAGCCGCAGCCGCCCTCTATGGCTCACGGGCGGCTAACGGGGCCATTATCATCACTACCAAAGCCGGAAAAAGCCAGAGCCGCAAAGGGTTGGAAATCACCTACAACATGGGCTACTCCACGGAAACCGTTGCTGGTCTGCCCGACTATCAGACCAGCTATGGCCAAGGCACCAATTTCGACTACCGCAGTGGGGTCTTTGGCTCATGGGGGCCACCGTACGCCGGAATCCCGAGTTTGATTCCCACGCGCCAAACCATTCCGCATCCACTCACGACCAACAACCGCTACCTGTCGGCGGTGTTCCCGCAAAATTATCAGGCCGATGGTATCACGCCGATTCAGGTGCCGTACCAGTCGTATGGACAATACAACGCTAAAAATTTCTTTCGCCAGGGTAACGTCTTTGAAAACGCGCTCTCGGTTTCGACGGGCAACGCAAAAGGTAACTTCACCGTTGGCTTGTCGCGGACGGGCAACCAGGGCGTAGTGCGTGAGAACGAGATTACCCGAACCGGGGTGAACATTGGCGGAAACGCCCAGTTAGACAACAAATTCTACGTCAGTGGCGCGTTGAACTACGTAAACACCGTGCAGCGGTCGCCCCAGGTAACGGCGGCAAACGGCAGCGGTGCCTCGGTTATGGACATTCTGATGTTCGTGCCAACCAGCTTCGACCTGACGGGCTTCGCTAATACCAATCCCCTGAACGGCAACAACGCCTATGACCGGGTTGGCACCGACAACCCCTATTGGTCGGTGGTTAACAGCCCTACCACCAGCAAAGTAGATCGGTACTACGGGAACGTGGTAGTGGGCGTTGATCCGTTGCCCTGGTTGAATATTCAAAACACGATTGGCTTCAATGCCTACACCGACCGGCGCGTGGTGATCAACGGCAAAGGGGGCGATTACTTCCCGAACGGCAACATCACCAACGACAATATTTACCGGCAGGAGTTGGACAATACCCTGCTCGTGACGGCCACCAAACAGCTTACCGAAAACTTTGGTCTGAAAGCTATTGTGGGCAACAACGTGAACCAGCGACTGACCGAACGCCAAGTTGTGTTTGGGGACAATATTATTTTCCGGGGCATTAACTCACTGAACAACACCAGTGTAACCATTCCTCGGGTGCTGCCAAACAACCGAAATAATTTTAAGCAACGCTACTTTGCCTTCTTTACCGACATTTCTTTAGACTACAAAAACTTCGCTTTCCTGAACCTCGTCGCCCGGAACGACGTGTCATCGACCCTGCCCGCCAGCAACCGGAGTTACCTCTACGGCGGGGCCAATGCCTCGCTGATTTTTACGGAAGCCTTCAAAATGCCCAAAAACATTTTGTCGTTCGGAAAACTCAGGGCGGGCTATACCCAGGTTGGTAACGAAGCTACGCCGTACCAAACCCAAACGGTTTTTATTGCCAACCCAATTCTGGGCGCCGGCACCGGCACAGGCGGCATTGCTTCGCCATTCAACGGGCAAAGCACGCTGACCGAGTCTGACTTGTTGGCCAATGCTTCGTTGAAGCCGGAGTTTATTACCGAACTAGAATTGGGAACGGAACTACAGTTTTTTAATAACCGCATTGGAATAGACATCACGTACTACAATAAAATCAGTACGTCGCAGATTTTCACCGTCAATGCGGCCCCGTCAACGGGCTACACACAACGGGTAATTAACCTCGGCAAGTCGTCGAACGAAGGCATTGAAATTGGCCTGAACGCCAAGCCAATTAAACTTGATAACGGTTTTACCTGGGACATTACGGCGGCTTTCACCCGCAACCGAAATATAATCCGCAACATTGGTGCCCTGACCGAACTACCCTACGGCGGCTTTTCTGATTTGGGTAGCGTACACATTGCCGGACAACCTTACGGCCAGATTCGGGGTTCGACCTACGCCCGCGACGACGAGGGAAACCTGCTCGTGAACCCGAATACGGGTAAGCCTATCCTGAGCGGCAAAACAACGGCCATTGGTAATCCCAACCCTGACTTTATTCTGGGCGTAACCAACACTTTTACCTACAAAGGACTGACATTGAGCGCGTTGTTCGACTGGAAGCAGGGGGGTGACATGTATTCGTTCACGGCATATGAACTACTAAGCCGGGGTTCCACGCGCGATACCGAAGACCGCGAAGCCATATTAGTTGGGCCGGGGGTGCTGGGCGATGTGAATACGCTGAAACCGATTTTGGGGGCCGAAGGCAAGAAAATTCCGAACAACATTGGCATTGCCGTAGCCGATTATTATTTCTCGGGCGGCTTTGGGCCGGGCGGTGCGGGGGAGGTCAACGTGTTCGATGCAACGGTTTTCCGGTTTCGCGAGGTATCGCTGGGCTACCAAATGCCAAAGAAATGGTTGGCGAAAACACCGTTTGGCTCAGTGGTGCTGTCCTTAAGCGGGCGCAACCTCTGGTATCTGGCACCGAACTTCCCGAAGTATCTAAACTTCGATCCCGAAGTGAGTTCAACTGGGGCTGGCAATTCGCAAGGCTTCGATTTTATTGGAATTCCAACCACCCGCCGAATGGGCGTAAACCTGCGGTTCAGTTTCTAATTCCGTCTGAATGCCAAACACAACTTCTATGAAATTCATAAACACCTTACGAGCCGTTTCCTTGCTCTGCCTCCTGCTGGTGGCCGGCTCTTGCAATGAGTTCGTCAACATTAACAACGACCCCAATAACCCAACAACCCCGGTGCTGGAACTGCTGTTGCCAGCAACCCAGGTATCAATGGCCGGTAGTATGCGCGACTTAAACCAGGGCACGTCTATTGTGATGCAGCATATGTTCACAATTGCCGCCAGTCGCAACTTTCAGGATGGTACTGATTATCAGTCATCCTGGAACTCATTATATACCCAAGGGCTGAACGACATTGAAACCATCATCCGCGAAGGAACGCGCCTGAATCGTTGGGATTATGTCTCGATTGCAAAATTGGAAAAAGCCTATCTGTACAGCCTGATGGTTGATATGTGGGGCGACATTCCGTACCGCGATTCATCGAAGGGCTCCAGTACCGAAGACCCGGCGTTCGAAAGTGGAGCCGTTATTTACGACAAACTCTTTATTCTGATTGACGAGGCCTTAGCCGATGCCAATAAAGGAGCCTTCGCGATTCAGCCAGCCGCTGCCGATATCATTTACAGAGGGGATAGAGCGGCCTGGATTCGCATGGGTAACTCGCTGAAATTGAAGCTATTTAATCAGATTCGCTTAGTGCAGCCTGATAAAGCGAGGGTAGGCATTGCGGCTTTACTGACCGCCAACGCACCGCTGATTACGACCAACGCCCAGGATTTTGCCTTCCGGTTCGGCACCACCGAAACGCCCGCTAACCGCCATCCCTGGCACCGCAGCGAATACCAGCCTACCAAAGTTTACTACATGAGTCAGAACTTTATGGAGCGCTTGTTTGCCGCCGATGACCCGCGCATCCGGTATTTTTTCTACCGCCAAACGTCGAACTTCACGGTTGGTTTCACGCCAACGGGCAACGGGTATTTTGGTCGCTACACGGGCGATGCAACTGCCGCACCCAACGATCAGGCGCTGCGGGCAACGGTTGGGGTGTATCCGGCGGGTGGCTTGTACGATGCCGGCCCAATCAACAACCTGACGGCAGCTAACAACGTGTTTATTACCAATTCAGGGGCAACGGCAACGCCCAAAGTCGTAACCAATACTGATGGCAGTGGCAGTGGTGTGTTGCCATTTATGACCAACGCGATGGTGAGGTTCACATTGGCCGAAGCCGCGCTGACTTTAGGCACGGCGGGCGACCCAAGGCAGTTGTTTCAGGAGGGTATTACGGCCAGTTTGAGCAGCATTAACACGATTGCTACGTCGGGCGGCAATTCGGCCCCGGCTTTAGCAACGGCCACCAGCACCTCGTTTGTGGCAAACCGGACAGCACAATACGATGCCGCCAATGCCGATGGGAAACTAAACGCCGTGATGACCCAGAAATACATTGCCCTTTTCGGCAACGGCATGGAAGCCTACAACGACTATCGCCGGACTGGTTTCCCCCTGTTGCCTGCCCCGATTGCCCCGTTGAACACGTTCCCCCTGCGCCTGAGCTACTCTGTAACCGAGCTTTCGACCAATTCGAACGTCTCCGGCAAAGCCGATAAACTGCAAACAGCCCAGCAAATCACCCCTGTTTTCTGGGATAAGTAATCCTTCGTTAAAAACACGAACTCATGAAAAAACTCATTTTATACATTTCGCTTCTTTCTGTAATTTTGCTCGATGCCTGCAAAACTGAAGAGTACGTCTGGGAAAATTGGGCATACACTGCCGTTCCACTCGTGGCGGTCAATACCAGCAAGTCGGCTTTGCCAACGGTAGCGACGGCCAACACGTCTTTTTTTGACCTCGGAGCCACCAACCTCGGCGCACAGGAATTTGAATACACGCTGAAATGGGAAGGGTTCGGAAAGGCCGAAGTAAAATCAATTCAGGTGTATCTGGGCTTCGTGAAAGCACCGGCAACGGGTAATCCGGCTTATCCGATTGTGCTTTCGCAGCCGGGCGGGGTGTATCCGAGCGTAACGCAGTACCCGTTGCCAAGCCGGGTCGTTGCTGCCGATAAACTGTATGAAACCGTTACGCAGTTTCCGAAAACGTTTACCGTTACGGCAGCCCAGATGGCCGCGTTCACTGGAACAAACCTCAGCACGGTGGTTCAGAATGACTACTTTGTCTTTAAATTCACGCTGAATCTGGCCGATGGCCGCCAGATTGCGGGCTTTCAGGAAAACGTGTGCGATGAAGCCCGTGGCGAAGTCGGCGATTGCCGGGTGGGTGTTCGCTTCCGTAGAAAATAATAAATGTCAACTATCAACTTAACCATGCGGTACATTACTTACAAAATTCTGACTCTGTTTTTGGTCGGCCTGAGCACAGCAATGGCGCAGATTCCGTCGCCAAAAGAGCATTTCGGGTTTAACATTGGCGACGACTATCAATTGGCCACGTACACTCAAACGGAGGCTTACTTCAGAAAGGTAGCCGCAGCCTCCGACCGGGTTAAACTCGTGGACATTGGCCTGACCGAGGAAGGTCGTCAACAGTTGATGTTGATTGTATCGTCGCCGGAGAACCTCAAAAAGCTGGATCGGTACAAAGAGATTTCGACTAAGCTGGCTCGTGCCGAAGGTCTCACCGACGATCAGGCCCGCGCTTTAGCCGAAGAAGGTAAGGCCGTTGTCTGGATTGATGGAGGTTTGCACGCCACCGAGACCGTTGGCACCATGCAGCTGATTGAAACGATCTGGCAGTTGGTGAGCCGCAAAGACCCCGAAACCATGCGGATTCTGGATCAGGACGTTATTCTGCTCACCCACGCCAACCCCGACGGGCAGGAGATCGTGACCAACTGGTATATGCGGGAGCCAACGCCCAACAAACGCTCGTT
>Ga0105046_10019916_pt1 | contig 10165 bp, 5 predicted proteins | sample MAT03_FD_78385 | JGI IMG/M metagenome (GOLD analysis project Ga0105046, IMG submission 78385) | Freshwater microbial communities from Lake Fryxell liftoff mats and glacier meltwater in Antarctica - MAT-03 (megahit assembly) | ecosystem: Environmental > Aquatic > Freshwater > Ice > Liftoff... | reverse complement strand
GGGCTCGAAGCCTTGCGCGAGTTCGCCACGCCGCCGGTGGTCAAGGCCAGCGGCCTGGCTGCGGGCAAGGGCGTCACCGTCGCCGAGACCTTTGCCGAGGCCGAGCTGGCCCTTCGGGCATGTCTCGAAGGCCAGGCGTTCGGCGGCGCCGGCGAGACCGTCGTGCTCGAGGAGCGGCTCACCGGCGAGGAGGCCTCGCTGTTCGTGATCACCGACGGCGAGCGCTGGTTGTGCCTGCCGCCCGCGCAGGACCACAAACGCCTGCGCGACGGCGATCACGGCCCGAACACCGGCGGCATGGGGGCCTACTGCCCCGCGCCAGTGTGCGATCCGCGGGTGCTCGCGGCGGTCGAGGCCGAGGTGATCGGGCCGACGCTCGCCGGCCTGCGCGCCGAGGGCCGGCCCTTCGTCGGCTGTCTGTTCATCGGCCTGATGATCGACGACGGCCGCGCGAAGGTCATCGAGTACAACGCCCGCTTCGGCGACCCGGAGATCCAGCCGGTGCTGTTCGGTCTGCAACAGCCGATCGCGGCGCACCTGCTCGCCGCGGCCCGTGGCCGCCTGGATCCCACAGCGGCGCTGCTGGCGATGCCCGCGGCCACCGTCGTGTTCGCCGCGGCCGGCTACCCCGGGCGCGTCGAGCCTGGCGCTGCCATCACGGGGCTCGCCACGGCGGCGGACATGCCGGAGGTCAAGGTGTTCCACGCCGGCACCCGCCGCGAAGGTGACGGCTGGGTCACCGCTGGTGGCCGGGTCCTCGGGGTCTGCGCCCGCGGCCCGACGCTGGCCGCCGCGATCGCCAGGGCCTACGAGGCCTGCGCCGTGATCGAGGTCGCCGGCGGGCACCACCGCAGCGACATCGGCGCCCGCGCGCTCGTCCCCTAAAAAAGAGGTGAAGCGATGAAGCGAGGCGTGAAGCGCCATGAACCCGGCGCGGCTTGACCGCCGCCGCGTCCGGCGTGGTATGAGGGCACGCGATGGCACTCGTCCGCCCGCTCCGTGGTCTTCGCTACGATCTCAGTCGCGCCGGGGACGCGGGCCAACTGCTCGCCCCGCCCTACGACGTCGTCGACGACGCCGGTCGCGCGCGGATCGCCGCCCGCTCGCCGCACAACTGCATCCACGTGATCTTGCCGCAGGGCGAGGGCGACACGAAGTACGCCGAGGGCGCGAAGCAGTTCGAGCGACTCAAGGCCGACGCGCTGACCCACGACGAGGCCCCGAGCTTCTACGTGTACCACCAAACTTTCACGAGCGAGGGCCAGCAGTACACGCGCAAGGGCTTCATCGGCCTCATTGAACTGACGCGCTTCGGCGCCGGGCCGGTGCTGCCGCACGAGCGCACGCTCGCTGGCCCCAAGGCCGACCGCCTCAAGCTGATGCGCGCGTGCATGGCCCACCTCGAGCTGGTGTTCGGCATGTTCTCGGATCCAGCCCGCGGCTGGGAGGCCTCGCTCGGCGACCTCGGCGCTCCGGTGCTCGACGCCGACTTCGACGGCGCCCACCACACGCTGTTTCGTGTCGACGATCCACAGGCCACCGCCGCGCTCACGAAGCTGCTCGCGGACCGCAAGATCTACATCGCCGACGGCCACCACCGCTACGAGACCATGTGCAGCTTCCGCGATGAGCTGGCCGCCGAGGGCCGCGGTGAGACCGCCCGCTGGGGCCTCATCTATCTCAGCAACCTCGACGACCCCGGCCTCGTCGTGCTGCCGACCCACCGCCTCGTGCACTCGGTCGCCAGCTTCGACCTGCGGGCCACGCTCGCCGCGCTCGCACCCTTCTTCGAGATCTCGGAGGTCCCATTGCCGGGCAGCGCCGCCGAGCTGCGCACGAAGCTGGCCGAGGCGGCGGCCCACGGCGCCGCCTTCGGCCTCGCGGTGCCCGGCCAGGGCCCGCTCCACCTGCTCGCGCTGCGCAAGGACTTCGCGCCGACCGCCGCCGGCCTCGGCCACCTGCACGCCGCGCTGCAGCGCCTCGATGTCGCGCTGCTGCACGAGTTGGTGCTCGAGCGCGGCCTCGGCATCACCCGCGAGGCGCAGTCGCAGAACACCAACCTGCGCTACTACAAGTCGACCGACGAGGCGCTCGCGGTGGCCGCGGGCCAACGCGAGGCCGCGGCCGACGTGCAGCTCGTCTGCTTCATGAATCCCACGCCGGTCGCGGACGTGCGGGCGGTGTGCGACAGCGGCGAAGTCATGCCGCAAAAGAGCACCTTCTTCTATCCGAAGATCCCGACGGGTCTCGTGTTCCACGACCTCCGGGACGACCTGGCATGAGCGTCGCGCCGGTCGATGCGCCGGGGGCCCTCGCGCTGCCGCGAGGCGCCCGCGACCTGCTGCCGACAGCCGCGCGTCGGCGGGCACGCCTGTCCCAGGCGCTGCTCGCCAGCCTCGATCGCTGGGGCTACGACCCGGTGGTCACCCCCGCGATCGAGTACTTCGCGGTGTTCGGCCGCTGGCTGACCGAGCGCGACCGCCAGCGCTGCGTCCGCTTCATCGAGGCCGGCACCGGCGAGCTCGTCACGCTGCGATCCGACATCACCCCGCAGATCGCCCGCCTCAGCGAGTTGCAGCTCGGCGATCGGCTGGCCGCCGGCGAGGCCCTGCGCCTGTGTTACGCCGCCGAGGTCGTGCGCCTCGGCGAGGACACGCGCGGCCAGGCGACGCACTCGCAAGTCGGCGCCGAGCTGCTCGGCGACGACGGACCCGACGCCGACGCCGAGCTGATCCTCGTGTGCGCCGAGGCGCTGCGTGCCTCGGGTCTACCCCACCCGCAGCTCGAGCTCGCCGACGTCAGCATCGCCCGCGGCGTCTTCGATCGCCTGCCCGTCGGCTGCGACACCGCGGCGCTGCATGACCTGCTCGCCCGCAAGGACAGCGACGGCGTCGCCCACTTCGCGCGCGCGCTGCCGATCCGCCCCGAGGCGCGTGACGGCCTGCGCCTGCTGTGCGAGCTGTTCGGCGGCGCCGATATTTTGGGCCAGGTCCCGGCCGACATCCGCGCCGCGTGGCCGTGGCTCGACCTCGCGTTGCGTCGGCTCGAGGCGATCGTCGAGCACTGTCGCCGCGCCGACGCCGACCTCGTCGCGCGCCTGATCATCGACCTCGGCGAGGTCCGCGGCCACGACTACTACACCGGCCTGCGCCTGCGCGCCTGGGCCCCCGGCGTCGCGACCCCGCTGATCTGCGGCGGACGCTACCGCGGCGGGGCCGGCTTCGCCGTCGAGCTGGAGGCCCTCGAGGCCGCCCTCGACCTCGCTGACGCGCCCGCCGAGCCGCGCCGTGGCGGGGTCGTCGTCGTCGCCGAGGACCCCAGCGCCCGCACCCGGGCCAGCGCGATCGCGTGGTCGCTGCGGCGAGCCGACGGACGCGCCTGGACGCAGGTCGGGATGGCCCTGGAGGCCGCACAAGCCGCGGCAGGCGAGGCCGAGCGGCTGATCCATCTCGGGGCCGACGGTGCGGTGAGCACCTGGCTGCGAGGCCCAAACGACGCGTGGCAGAGCGCCGAGGAGAGTGAACCGAAATGACGACGCTGATCGTGGTCGGAGCCCAGTGGGGCGATGAGGGCAAGGGCAAGGTGGTCGACTATCTCGCCAGCCAGGCCCAGGTGGTCGCGCGCTACGCCGGGGGCAACAACGCCGGCCACACCCTCGTGCTCGGCGATCGCAAGATCGTCACGCACCTGGTGCCCTCGGGCTGCGCCTACCCGGGCACCGCCTGCGTGCTCGGGGCCGGCATGGTCATCGACCTCGAGGTGTTCCAGACCGAGGTCGCGGAGCTGCAGCGCGCCGGCATGCTGCTCGGCGATGAGCTGCGGGTCTCGCTCGACGCCCACGTGATCCTCCCGTATCACCGCGCGCTCGATGGACTGCGCGAAGATCGGGCCCAGGACGGCGCGGCGAAGATCGGCACCACGCGTCGCGGCATCGGCCCGGCCTACGAGGCCAAGGCGGCGCGCCGCGGCGTGCGGGTCCGTGACCTCCTCGATCCTGCCCGCCTCCAGATCCGCCTCGAGCAGAATCAACCCCACGTCGACGCCGAGCTGCAACGCCACGGCGCCCCGCCGATCGACCTCGCGGAGATCCTGCGAGCCGCCGAGCGCTGGGCGACCTGGCTCACCGGCAAGGTCTGTGACGTCGGCGCCTTCGTGCACGCCGCGGTCCAGCGCGGCGAGCGGGTCCTGTTCGAGGGGGCGCAGGGCGCCCTGCTGGACCTCGATCACGGCACCTACCCGTACGTCACCTCGTCGACGACCCTGGCCGGCGGCGCCTGTGCCGGCCTCGGGATCGGCCCGACGCTGATCGACGCGGTGTGGGGCATCACCAAGGCCTACACCACCCGCGTCGGCGCTGGACCGTTCCCGACCTGCGAGCGCGGTCAGCTCGGAGAACTGCTGCGCACCGCCGGCGACGAGTACGGCGCGACCACCGGGCGTCCGCGTGACTGCGGCTGGCTCGACCTCCCGGCGCTGCGCCACAGCGCGCGACTCAACGGCCTCACCGGTCTGTGCATCACCAAGCTCGACGTGCTCGCCGCCTTGCCGAGCGTGCAGGTGTGCACGCGCTACGCCGACGGGGCCGAGCCGGGGACCGTCGAGCTGGCCGACGTGACCCCCGAATACGAGGCCGTCCCGGGCTGGGGAGACCCCGAGCTGCGCAAGCGGATCGTCTCCGCGCGGCGCCTGGAAGATCTCCCTGGACCGGCCCGCGCCTATCTCGACGCCGTCGAGGCGGCCGTCGGCGTCCCCATCGCCCTGGTCTCGGTCGGCCCCGATCGAGAGCAGACCATTCTCACCCGGGCGGCGTTCGGGTGACCCGGCGCCCTGGACGAACTGCGGGCACCCCCCGGAGCTTGGCTGTACGCCGGACCCGTTTCGGGACGCAGTTGATGGCGCAAAAGCCCGTCCCAGGCGGGCGAACAGACTCACGAAGCCGACGTATGCCAGGGATGGGCCCCATAAACAGACGCGCAGGGCAGGGGCCAAACGCCGGTCATTCGGCGTCCGTTGTTGTACCTACCTACCAGGTTTCCTATACTGGCGGCCCCGCGGACACAGTCGGTTCTGCAGGGCGCCGTCGCGCTCTGGCGAGCGACTCCCAGGAATCACGCTCATGAAGATCGAATGCGATAAGTGCGGAGCCAAATACTCGATTGCGGACGACAAGGTCCGCGGCAAGACCTTCAAGATCCGCTGCAAGAAGTGCAGCAACGTGATCATCGTCCGCGACAAGGCGGGGGGTGGCGACGCGGCCGAGAGCGAGGCCCCGGCGGATGAGCCCGGCTGGCACCTCGCCATCGGTGGCGAGACCGTCGGTCCTCTGACCGAGGCCGAGGTCCGCGAGAAGCATGCCGCCGGCGAGATCGATCGTGAGACCTCGGTCTGGCAGGAAGGCTTCGAGGACTGGCTGCCGCTCGGCGAGGTCGCGGCCTTCGCCGACCTGGCCGAAAGATCCGCGAGCGCCGGCGTGGCCGCAGCAGCCGCTGCCGATCCGTTCTCGTCCGGTGGCGACGACGACTACTCCCGCAACGCTTTCGGCGGCGGTGGTGCCAGCGGGGACTTCGAGCCGGCCCGCGCAAACCCGGTCGCATCGAGCCCGCGCGCGAGCGCCTCGGCGAGCGCGGCGAGCTCCGCCACACCCGCGGCCGACTCCCCGCGGGTCAGCGCCCTGACCTCGGCCCGCAACGAGAACTCGGTGCTGTTCTCACTCGACAGCCTGTCGACCATGGCGATGGGCAGTGGCAAGCCCTCGAGTGGCGGCGGCGGTGGCGGTGGCAGCTCGAGCCCCAGCTCATTCTCCGTCGGTGGTGGCGGCGGTGGTGGCAGCAGCCACACGCCCTCGGCCTCCAACAACAGCGAGGGCTCCGGCCTCATCGACATCCGCTCGATGGGCGCGATGCTCGGCGGCGGCGGCGGTGGCGGTGGCGGCAATACGGACGACGACCGCGACGACTCCATGTTGCCGAGCTTCGGCGGCACCGGCTTCGGCGGCCTCGCAGCGGCGCCGCTGTTGACCGCAGCCCCGGCTGGCGCCCCCGAGCCGGTCATGGCGGAGCCCCAGCGCAACAACCAGACCCCGCTCTACCTCCTGATCGGCGTGCTCGTGCTCGGACTCGGCGGCCTCGCGGCCTACGTCCTGACCCGCCAGCCGCCCGAGCCGCAAGAGCGCATCGTCGAGCGCATCGTCGCTCCGGCCGTCCAGCCCGACAAGAAGGACCAGGACGACGAGAAGGACGACAAGAAGAAGCCCAAGGACGAGGACGGCGAGGCCGGCGAGGCCGAGGCCGGCGACGAGGCCCCCCCGGTCGACGACAAGGCCGGCACGACCAAGGGCACGACCAAGGGCTCGACCAAGGGCTCGACCAAGGGCACGACCAAGGGCACCGACAAGAAGGGCGACACCACCCCGACTGCCACTGGCGACACCAAGGCCGAGACCAAGGAGACCAAGAAGGCTCCCGAGTCCGATGCGACCCCGTCGGTCGAGTGCATCCTCGACCCGTCGAAGTGCAAGAAGGGCGGCGGCAGCGGCGGTGGCACCACCAAGCCGCCCCCCGACGCCAGCATGCCGGAGAAGCTCGAGCTCGCCGACATCAAGGCCGGCGTCAGCGGGCCCAAGGCCGCGGCCGAGAGCAGTTGTAAGTCCAAGGCCAAGGGCGGCGAGAAGGTGAAGATCAAGCTGTCGATCAACGGCCCCGCGGGCACCGTGCTCAGCTCCTCCGTCGATGACGACGCCGGCAACGCGGCGCTCGGCAGTTGCGTCGCGGCGGAGCTCAAGAAGTCGACCTTCAGGAAGGTCCAAAAAGAGCAGATCGGCACCGTCGTCTCGGTGACCTTCTGAGCAGGCCTGGTCCTCGCGGACCACACAGCGAGGTCGAAGCCGCCCACGAGGCGGCTTTCGCCGTTTCCGGATCACCGCCGGCCGCTGGCATCGTCATGCGCCGGCCCGGCGGGCGCAGCGACCGTCGACGTTCTCGCAGCGCGTGAAGCCTCGACCAATTCAGGGCTAGGCAGCGCCTCGCTTTTGCGGCAGGCTGGTCTGTGCAGGACTTGCGACCCGCCGCGTCGCAACTCCGGTAATTGTGATTGCGTCGTCGTTTCGCCGCAAGTCCCCTCGCAAGCCCTCCCTCGCAACTCGCAAGCCTTCACCGGCCGTGATGCGTTGACCGCCCTCCCCGAAGTCGTCCAGGAGTTTGAAGCCGCCATGTCCAACACCGAGAACTCAGCCCTGATCGCACTCAGCGAGCTCAAGAACCTCGAGGCCAACCGCGTGGCCGACATCGAGTCCGCGAAGCAGGCCAAGGCAGACTCCGAGCGCCGCGCCCGCGAGGAGGCCGAGCGACGCGCCCGCGAGGAGGCCACGCGCATCGCCAAGGACGAGGCCGACCGCCTCGCCAAGCTCGCCGCGGAGCAGGAGGCCCGCGACCGCGAGGAGCGCCTGCGCCTGCAAGAGGCCGACCTGCGCGCCCGCGCCGAGCAGGAGGCCCGCCTCAAGGAAGAGCAGATGCGCCTCGACGCGCAGGTCAAGCTCGCCGAGAAGAAGGCCAAGCCCGTGTGGCTGTACGCGATCCTCGGCGTGCTCGTCATCGGCCTCGCCGGCGGCGGCTACTGGGCCTACAACAACGCCCAGGAGCAGGCCGAGCAGGACCGCCTCGACAAGGAGGCCGCCGCCGTGGCGAAGGCGGTCCAGGAGAAGAAGGAGGCCGAGCAGAAGGCCACGATGGACAAGCTGATGGCCGAACTCAAGGGCCTCAAGGACGAGCAGGACCGCCTCGAGTCCAAGCGCAAGGAGCTCGAGGACCAGCTCAACGCCGCGACCGACGGCGCCGAGCGCCAGCGCATCCTCGATGCCCAGGCGGACCTCGACAAGAAGATCGCCGACAACAAGAAGAAGCAAGGTTCCAAGAAGACCTCCGGCAGCGGCGGCGACGACAAGCCCGCGAAGTCCAAGGGCGGCGTCTCCGTCACCAAGACCGACGACCCGCTCGACGGCCTGTGATCGACGCTGCTGAGCAAGCGTGATCCCTGATCATCCCTGATCATCCCTGATCATCCACGAGCGCCGGCAAGGAAAGCCCCTTGCCCGGCGCTTCGATCTTTGTTAGGAAGGCTCCCCGCTGCCGGCCTGGTAGCCAAGTGGTAAGGCAGAGCTCTGCAAAAGCTCTATACGCCGGTTCAATTCCGGCCCAGGCCTCTCATCCATGATCTCCGATCCACTGTGATCTGTGATCGCTTCAAAGCCTCCGCCGGCCTCCCGCGGGGGCTTTGTCGTGGGGCCTCGCATCCATGGTCATCGCCTGCACCATGCACCATGCACCATGCACCGGAACGATGTTCGCTGCGCGTCGACCACGAAGCAGGCCGCGGCGCCCAGGCGCAGGTCGCTGTGACAAGCGCGGCAAACGAGGCGAGACAGGCGTCACGACCGGCGTTACCATCTTTTCGATGCGAGGGCCGTTTGGGCCCTCGTGATGACGTCCATGACGACCAGGCCACAGGAAGAACGGGCACGCGATGGCTCCGCCGCGAATGACCCCTTGATCGGGGCGACCTTCGCCGGCCGTTATACGATCCGTCGCCTGCTCGCGCGCGGCGGCGTGGGCCTCGTGTATCTCGCCGAACAGCGCGACCCGGACCGCGAGGTCGTCGTCAAGGTGCTCGCGCCCAACTGGATCGACAACGCCGAGGCCGTCGCACGCTTCGAGCGCGAGGGCCAGCGCCTCAACGCGCTGCAGCACCCCAACATCGTCGGCCTTTACGAGTGTGGGCGCGAGAACGACGTCGCCTATTTGGCGATGGAGCACCTCGAGGGCGAGGCGCTCAGCGCCTTCCTCGCCCGCAAGGGCGGCCGGCTCGGGATCGAGGATTTCGTCCCGATCGCCGCGCAGATCCTCAAGGGCCTCGGCTACGCCCACTCGCGCGGGCTGATGCACCGCGACATCAAGCCCACCAACATCATGCTGTGCGTTCGCAAGGGGCGGGCGAACTTCGTCAAGATCCTCGACTTCGGCATGGCCAAGCTGGTCGCCGGCGAGCGCGAGATCACTGCGGAGCAGATCGTCGGTACCGTCGACTACCTCTCGCCGGAGCAGATCAAAGGCGAGGCCGTCGACGCCCGCGTCGATGTCTACGCGCTCGGCGTGCTGTTCTACGTGATGCTCAGCGGGCGCACTCCGTTCAACGCCGACAACAACGCCGCGATCCTCTACAAGCACGTGAACGAGGCGCCCCGCTCGCTCGCCGACGTGCTGCCTGCCGGGCATAACGTCCCCAGAGGCCTGATCGACCTGGTGATGCAGTGCCTCGAGAAGGACCCCGAGGCGCGCCCGGCCGACGCCGACGCGATGGTCGAGGAGCTGATCGACTGCGTGCAGGCGTCGATGTTCCACCTCCCGGTCGCCGACGGCATGACGGCCACCAGCGGCTCCACGATCTCGATGCTTGCACCGGCGATCACCTCGTCGGCCTCGGGGATCCAGCCGCTGTCGGAGCTCTCGAACGCCAGCCTGCTCCCGCCGACCGAGCTGCTCCCGACCGATCTTCAGTCGAGCGGCCGCGAGCGCCCGCCGACGCTGCGAAGGACCCGCCCGCAGACCCAGAGCAAGCTGCGCCCGCCGACGCACAACAGGCTGCGTCCGGCGACCCTGCCGCCCGGCGGACTCGCCGGGTCTGGACTCGGCCCCGAGCACGTCAGCTCGATCACCACGCTCGAGGCCGAGGCCGTGGCGGGGCGAAGGCGCAGTTGGGGCATCATCATCGGCTGCGCCGCCGCGCTGCTCGCCGGTGGCCTGCTGGCGGCGGTCTATGTGCTCGGTGATCGTGGCACCGCCGACGTCGCGCCGGGTGTCGCGGGTGATGACGGGGAGCAGGCCGACCGCGCCCACGCGATCGAGGTCCTCGACCGCGTCGACGGTGAGATCCTGGCCGGCGACTTTGACCGCGCGCGCGCCAGCCTCGACGCCGCGACCGCCGACATCGAGCCGAGCCCCGACCTCAAGCAGCGCGCCGGCCGACAGCGCGACCGCATCGCCGTCGCCACCACCTTCGCCCACGCGCAACGGCTCGAGAAGGATGGCAAGTTGCCGGCGGCGCTCGGCGCCTACCGCGACCTGCTGGCGATCGACCCGACCCACGTCGACGCCCGCGCCGCGGTCGCGCGCCT
>Ga0105046_10019914_pt1 | contig 10165 bp, 8 predicted proteins | sample MAT03_FD_78385 | JGI IMG/M metagenome (GOLD analysis project Ga0105046, IMG submission 78385) | Freshwater microbial communities from Lake Fryxell liftoff mats and glacier meltwater in Antarctica - MAT-03 (megahit assembly) | ecosystem: Environmental > Aquatic > Freshwater > Ice > Liftoff... | reverse complement strand
TTGGTAGTAAAAACACAGAAACGAATGCCCCACTTACAGATGACAGCCCGTTCAGGATTGCTTCCATCTCAAAATCATTTTTGGCTCTAGCTATGATGCAACTGGCAGAAAGAAAAAAGCTTTCATTGGAGGAGGATATAAGTGATCTTATTGGGTTTAAAAATTAGAAATGCCAAATTTCCTGAAAGGGTTATTACACTCCGAACGGTCATGTCGCACCGGTTGTCTATTAATGCCAGGCGAGGTTATTTTACCCTCGATGCCATTAACCCGGATAAAAATAAAGACTGGGCAAATTGCTATAATGATTACGAACCCGGTAGCGGCTATCATTATTGTAACCTGAATTATAACATGATCGGTAGCATCATAGAAAAAAAATCAGGTGAACGGTTCGACCAGTACGTTAAACATCGTGTCCTGGATCCATTGAAACTGTATGGTGGCTATTGTGTAGACTCATTAGATCAATCCCGGTTTCCCACTATTTATGAATACAATGATTCACTTAAGAAATGCATTGTTTCGCCTCCTGCCTATGTACCCCGCAGGGAAGAAATTAATGATTATGTGATGGGCTATAGCACTCCCATTTTTTCTGCCACAGGAGGAATGAAGATATCAGCACCAGACCTTGCCGCCTATATGATAATGCATATGAATCAGGGTAAGCATAAAGAAAAAAAATAATTTCGAAAAAAAGTGCCAGGCAAATGCAAACAAAACTTTCTGAAAAAGAAGGTTATGGATGAGCGCTCCTGACAACCGATCAGTTGATTGCCGGCAAAACCATGACAGGTCATACAGGATCTGCGTATGGGCTTTACAGTGCTACGTTTTTTAATGCTAAAGAAAAATTTTGGATTGTTGTTATTTCTAACGGCTGCCATCCTTCTTATAAAGATGGTTTTAATGCAGTAATAAAGAAAACAGTGAATTGTTTATATGAAAATTTTATTGCTGTTACCCATTCATTTTCCCTTTTGCTGGGATAAAAATAAATAATGCCCGAATAGAACTCAACTGTTCTTACCTTAACATTTCCTATTATTCTTACTATTTATAAATTCACCTCTCATCATGATCCTTTTCAAAAAAATAAGATTGCATGGGCGCTGTGCCCACGGCCTCATTTTGGGTATGTTATTTTTTACTCAGCCTGCTATCAGTCAAAGCCGGGACATCAGTTATATGACCTCCGGAGGTAAGCTGCATCCGTTACAGGCCATCATGGATATCCGTCATTACACCATTAATTTAAAGGTGGATGTGGAGCACAAAACGATACAAGGGAATGTGGAAATACGTTTGAACTTAACAAAGCCAACCGATACACTTTTATTGGATCTGGTACACTTGATGCTGGTGGAAAAGATAAAAGTGAATCTCGAAACAGCCACTTTTTATCAAAAAGGAGATAAAATTTATATTACCAAAACCAACGGATTTAAACAAGGGCAGCAAAACATACAGATATTTTACGGAGGAGAGCCACCTGTGGCGGTAAGGCCACCCTGGAAAGGCGGATTTACCTGGACAAAAGATTCCAACGGCCATCCATGGGTTGCTATTAATTGTCAGCTCGAAGGTGCGAAAGTATATTTTCCTTGCAAAGACCACCCCAGTGATGAGCCAAACGAAGGCGTTGAGTTGAACATCACTGTTCCGGCAGATCTGGTGGTAGCAGGCCCGGGATTGTTACAAAAAGTGATTACTAAAAAAGGAAAGAAGACCTTTTACTGGAAAACAAATTATACCATCAGTAATTATTGTATTGTCTTTAATATCGGAAAATATGAAGTGGTGAGTGATACCTATACCACCATCAACGGTAATAAAGTACCCATTGATTTTTATGTGTTGGAAGAGGACACTGCCCATGCAAAAAAATTAATTGAAACAAAGATCCGTGATACAAAAATTTTAGAAAAATATTTTGGCGAATATCCCTGGGTAAAAGACAAAATTGGTATTGCAGAAGTACCCAATCCAGGAATGGAGCATCAAACAATGATCAGCTTTCAAAACAAGTTTGAATATGAAAAAATAGGTGGGCAGTATTACTCAGCAAATTTATTTCATGAATATGCCCATGAATGGTGGGCTAATAAAGTGACCAATAAAGATTGGGCACACATGTGGATACAGGAAGGTATTACTACCTATGCAGAAGCATTGTGTATGCTTGAACTCGGAGGAGAAAATGCCTATAATAAAATAATAGATGACCAAAAACGAAGTATAAAAAATAAAAAGGCAATAGTACAGGCGGGAGAGATCAACTCAGGGGAAAATTATTCAGGAGAAATTTATACGAAAGGTTCCTTTTTTATGCACAGCCTGAGATTTGTAATCGGGGATGCCGTTTTCTTTCCCACCTTAAAAAAACTGGCAACGGATCCAGCATATACCTATGATAATTTTGTTACAACTACCGATGTAGAACAACTATTCAGCCAGGCTTCAGGCAAAAACTTACAACCATTTTTTGATTTTTTTTTGAGGACAACGGATATACTTGATATTCATGTGACGGAAAAAGGATACCATCAATACCAGGTTAACATCACAAATTACTTTACGGACCTGCCTGTTGAGGTTACAATTGACAATACCATACAGAAAATGATTATTCCAAAACAGGGAGTAATTGTAACTTCAAATACGCCTCCGATGGTGGATGCCAAAGGATTTTATTTAAAGAAGGTGACGATTCATTAAATGCGGACTGTATAGTGGTATAAAAATCAAAAATTACTGAAAATATTTTGGAATGTAACACGGCATCTTCGCGGCTAGTCAGCTTTTTGCAAATGCAAAAATAATTTTCTGCTTCGTCAATTCCTTTTGCACCACGAGCATCTTTGTTGCGAAATAAAAAGAGTTCGCCGCCGCTGGTTTTAAACCAACGGTTATGGATGGCTTAACAAAATGAATCCTTTTTTACTAAAATTTATAAATAGGTATTTTTATGCTGCTGTTTCCATAACATTTAATTTCTAAGGGCTCCTTAGCATCGTTTGTGGTTTCTTCACTCACATCTTTACCGCTGCCATAATTTATTTGCTAGTATTGATTTTTATTAATACCAAGCACAACCACCAATTTACTACCGGCATTTATTCTTGCACTCACAAACATTAATTTTGAATAAGGAATTGCTTCGATTTTTCCCGACATCAATAATTGCCTTTCACTTCTATCTTTTGCATAACTAGTCCTACCCAGGAAATTACTTAGCGTAAAATAAGTGCCATCAGCTTTCAGCTTGTACAGAGCAATGCTAACATCCATATCTTTTTTATTGATACTTGCCATCGGTGTTCCGATAAAAGCTCCATTGATTTTAAAAGGCTTGTCAAATGTTTGGGATACAAAGGGTAAGCCGTTGCTTACATTCAGTGTACTGTCTAAAACTACAGTTTGTCCCCAGGGTTGCATGGTATCTGTATTGTCTTTAAAGTCTATTTCCTGGCGAATAAACTGGTTATTTTCCGGATTTGTTGTCAGCTTATAATTGGCTCCCAGCCGAACGTTACTCAATTATAAGTTGAGTGTGTCATTATTCATAGCACTCAGGGAGGGCGCATGTTTCCACTTGTTGGCACCCATTATCTGGTAGTTTGCTTTATCTTTTAAAATTTCTGGTTTACTGCTGTCCTTTAAAATGTAGTCAAACCAATCAAAGGCTACTTCATTTATCTCGATGTTTGTAACAGAATCAATCGTATAGCCACCCGGAACCGACGAAATATAGCCTTGTCCGCCAACATGATCATAGGGACCAATAAGCAAATAAGGATGAGCATTTTTATTATACTGATGATGTTGTGCATTAATAATACATGGCGCCTAATTGATCATCATCATAGTAGCCGGTAGTGGTAAGTACGGGTATATTTATTTTTGAAAAATCATCTTTATAGGCCACCATTTTCTGCCAGCAACTGTCATGCGGGGGGTGCTTTAACCAGCGCTGGAAAATGTGGTTGGGCCTGCCTTCAATGGTATCCAGGGCCTAGAAAGCACGCCCGCTTTTATAATAATTAGGATTGGGTTTTTCCCACTTTTTGGTTTTGCCAAAATCCTCGTTATCTGTTTCTTTGTTGTTGGTTACAAAATGTATCCATTGCAACATGTAACTCATAAAGATATTGTTCTGCATTGGGTAATCTATTCCAATACCCACCGCAATCTGGGGCACAATCGTTTTTAAAGCCGGGTGTACTTTTTTGGCTGCCGCCCATTGGCTGAAACCCAAATAGCTGCAGCCATACATGCCTACTGTACCATTGCTCCAACTTTTTTTGCTTATCCAATCTATGATGTCATATACGTCATCGGCACCATGCTCAAACGGTTCTATTTCCTGTGGACTTAAATTTTTGCCACGGGTATAGGCAACGATGCCTACATAGCCCAGGTTAGCGTTATGTTTTGCAGCCGTCATATCTAAACTACCTGTATAAATATTAAACATGAAAACAGCAGGTTGTTTGCCCACCATGCTCTTCTTGCGCACCACCGTAGCAGAAAGCAATCCTTCTTTCGTCCTGGCTAAAAGTATAATCATCTTTTGCTACTGTATTTGCAAAAGAGTAAGATATGCAGTTTGTCCATTTTATTTTTCATTTATAGAATAATCAAACTCCAATCCCAACATTAAAGAGTGCCCTTGCCAGCTATTTTTCTAAAAACCCGGGTAATTATATCCCTCATATTTGGTGTTCAAGAGAAAATCAGGAACATAAGCACCCTGTACAAAAAAGTTTGCAGTTTTTATTGTTATGAAGCTGTAGGTTGGTCCTAATGGAATTTGAAGTGTACTAAACGAAACGCTTTTTATTGTATACAGTAGTTTAGTTGAATCATAATATGGAGGCGGTAATAATGATTGATCATCAAAAACATTAGTATTTAATTTTCGTCAAATAAAACCCAGGCCAAAGTCCACAGAAATTCTTTGTGTCAACTTATATTGCAGCAAAGCGTTTAATCCGATGTTAAAAGTGGAAAGGATTTTCTTTTGTTTCCTCCTAAAAGCGTAGTCATTTTTGTGAAATGTCAATTCTGGCTGAAGTTGCAAGAACAATGAAAATTTTTCACTCTTCTGTCCAAACACAAATATTGAAAAAAGTAAAAAAACGGTATGATTAGAGTCGCATAGTGAAAAATACAGGATGGTTTTAATGAATGATGCATTAATCATTCAAATTTTGTAAAAAAACGCCCTTTTTCAGCCTATCAAAAATTTCTCAAAAACAATTAAATGCTTGCTGTATCCCCCACCCGCTTTTACTGGCAATTAGGGTTAGGTAGCAATCTGACCAGTCCGCCGGCTACGGTTGGTTTAAATGAAGAACCAGGTCCAATCCTGATCTTTCGGGAAGTCATCCGCATTTTTGCGCTGCCAGAAATATTGTAAGAAGGGCTGGTTACATTAATCAGCTCTTTAGAAGTTACTGAGTAGCTGCCTCCGGTAGAATTGTTTGTTTGAGCTATGGTAATTACACCGGGCGCTATACAATTATAGAGCATTGTTTCTGTCAGAATAAAGTCTCTCATACGCCCGCCTTGCCCGGCGCTAAAATGATCATGGCAGAGGTCACGCCCATAGCTCATTATATTCTTGGTTTCCATCACCAAAGGAACATTCGCACTTGTGCTACAACTAGAACTGTCTTTCCCGGTATAGTTACAAAGAGCATCAATGAGCGATGGCAATATCTGCCTGTCGGCTTGTGTGTCGCAAAGTAAATCTCCGTCGGTTTCGCAATTCTTACAACTACCAGTTCTTGCAGGATGCTCCGTTCCAAGATATGTTTCAAACGTATGGTAAAGAGCCATGCAATGACCCATTTCATGCGCCAGCACGCTTCTGTTTGCTACATTAAAAATTGCATCATCCACCATAGACATGTAAGTATTAGGAATAGCATAAGCAGTGCCGTACAATCCTGGCAAATTCTCGTGGATAAAGATGCTGATATAATAGGGTCTTGTGTAGGGCAACAATTTATTTTCCTCCGCTACACTAAAATCTGCCATATCCGCATCTTGTACATACTCGATATCGCTCAACACAAAACAAATATTATGCGGCCGATAATAGCCTGCCATCTCTGTGATATTTCTTAGAATTTTAGTATCGGTAACGGTGGGGGTAGTGGTGTAAAATACGATCACTTGTATGCGCATAGTGTAAGGCAGACTGGCATTCCGTCCCAGTTCATTGATGCGCTGTTGCAGCAATACCCTGTCCACACCCGGCCCGGCATTCTTGCGTAGGTCAGATACGCAATCTTCCTGGCGCTGTTGCTGTCCAAAACTGCTATCCGCAAAAATGAAGGCGGCAATAACGAACATCAATATTTTTTTGAACATAGTAAGCTATTTAGATAAAACTGTGGCAGGCTTATAATTTTTTTTTCATCAACTCTAGTTCTTTCTGCAAGGCTATCAGGTGCAGCGTGAGTTCTTCTATTTTAGCCATCATCTTTTTCTGCACTTCACCCAGAGCCAGGCCATTATCTTGTATTTCTTTTGCAGAGGGAATTCCTGGCAAATGTTTGTTGGCGAGTATAAATTCCTCTGTTTCTTTTAGAGAAGTCAACTGGTAATCTTTCTCAAAAACATAATCGGCCCAGCCACTTTCTACCACCACTTCTTTTGAACGAATATTTCCGTTTACCGAAAGTTTATAAGTAGGATTGCTAGTACCAATACCCACATTGCCATTGTTGGCAACAATCATGGAAAGATTATAGTTGTTGGTAGAAAACATGATGGGATAACCTGCTTCGGCACCTATGAGTAAGCCTCTGGTAAATGGTGCTGCCGGTGTTTGAGATTTGGCTGTGATATATCCATACCGCAGAGACCCTTCTTCGAAACTCATGACGGGGTTACGGCCTTTTAATTTCAATAGCAGGGTTTGATTACCACTCAGCCTGTTATCGCCAATGGTCACTTTAAAATCTGCCGACACATCGCCGATAGCCACGTTTCCATTTCCAAAAAAATCTCCATACTGCATGTACAATGTACCTGCTGCTGCATCATTGCCTGTTACCAAAGGATTGTAACCGCCGGCGTTTAAAGTGAGGTTTTTCCATTGAGCTGACAGCCTACCTGAGAACCGTGTTGCGTCGTACATATACAGTGAAGGCGTGGTCCCCCTAAATTCCGTTATATAATCTTGCCGAAAGGATACCTGGCGATTGCCATTATTGGTATAAATATAAAAAGGGTGATTGGTGCGCGTGCCCAGCCAGCCCCCCGCCGGTGGCGGATATGCAGGGTCTTCGCCTACTGGTGTCCCAACCTTGCTAGCGAGCGTAACAGTATCATTTGTCTGGGCAAAACCAAAGCCGCCGCTTACAGTTTTTATAGTGAGTGGTTGCATGGGAGACGAGGTGCCGATACCAACATGCCCCGGTGTGGTTTTATGAATATTATTGCCCGCTGCCGACCAAAGCGTATTGATGCCGCCACTGCCAAGCTGTGCCCAGGTGGTAGCATTTTTAAACCAAAAAGAATTAGTGGTAATATCATATACCAATAAACCCGTGGCAGGGTTTGCAATAAGAGATCTTTCCTGCGACGTCATTCTAGGTATGAGCATACCCGTGCTGGTACTTTTTACATCCAGTATGGCACTGTTATCCGGAGCCTCGCCTGTATTGTTGATGGCTACCCGCTGGGCATACGATAGGTGCATTGCGCAACATAGAACTAATGTGATCAGGGAATTTTTCATACGTTCATATTTTCAACACTAAAGATATCTTTTGAAAATTCAAATGAACATATTATTAGATGAACGACCGATTTAATAGATGAAGGACGTAGGCGCAGCACAGTCTAGCACTCGCAGGTTGCTTTAAAACTGAAGATGGTAGTAGGTGTGGAAGTTTATAATTTCGTCAAGAACCGCGTAACCTTGCCTGGCCAACGGCCAATAGGAGCACAGGTTGAGCGCTGTAACTTTTATTTAAAGCAACTATAGTTTGAGTAACCGAGTAGCATGTTGGCCAGAGAGGGTGGCAAAGAGCGCTCTGTACCTGGTAGACTTAATATCTTTACTCTCAAGCTTACACCGCCAGCAGGTTTAGCCCAACACCAATTGAAAAGTAGTGCCAGCACCGCGTTTCGAAGAAAAATTAATAGCACAATTAATGGCATGAGCAAGATCACGTACCAGGTGAAGACCCAGGCCGTTCTTACTGTTTACGGCTGCGCCATTGTTATACAAGGCCTCCAGTTGTAGTTCATCTACGCCAGGCCCATTGTCTGTAATGGATAAAATCGTCTTACCATCTTTGCGAAACGTTTTCCATTGAATCAGCCCTTCCCTATCGGCTTGCAAAGCTTTAATACTATTGACGGTTAAATTGTGCATGATGGTTTTGAGATAGTCAACGTCGCTTGCTAGCACCAACTGTTCCGGATTTTCAAAACTTATTTTATAATGTTCATCGCCGGGGAAATTAGAGCGAATGTATTGGAACAATCCTTCTACACTTGTTTCTGATATTCTGGGTTTAAAATTTTCCATCTGGCTTTTGCTCCACTGCAACATACCTTCCATTGTTTCCAGCAGGGACTCTGCAGAACTGCTGAGCGTAGCTCTGTGTTTTTCTGCCTGCGCTTTCGTAAAGAGTTCCGGTGCTTCCTGCTGTAGGTTCAAAAAACTTACCAGGCTGGCAATAGGACTACGAAGATCGTGGCTGATGATACCAAAAAATCTTGCTTTTACTTTGTTGGCCTCATCCAGTTCACTATTCAGTTTAAGCAGGGTTGTATTGGTTCTTCGACGGGTGCGGCTTTGCACAAAAAGCAAACTTCCTATCACCAGCAGCAACAGCAACCCCGCAATCAAGGCAAGACGAATTTTTTTTTGTGCAGCTATCGAAATATTATTGAGTTCTATCTGCTTATCCCTGATAGCCACTTCCCGCCCACCTTCCTCAGCAGCAATACTGTTTTTATTTTCCTGCGAAAATATAGAATCGTCTAAGGCGATAAATTCATTTAGGTATTTATTGGCCAGTTGGTAGTTAGATTTTGCCTGTTCTACTTCGGCTAATTGACCTGTAAAAAGAAGCAGGTCTTTGTCGAGGTTTAATTCCTTGCACTTTTTATAGGCTTCATTTAAATAAAGCCCAGCTCTACCTAAAAGAACAGATTTGTCTTTTACAATTCCTTCTGCGGCTTGCAATCGAACAAAATTTGAATCCTGCACGGCACGAAGATAAGCGTAGCCCAGGTTGCCGGTATTGCCAATCGCATTTGGGTGCTCAGGAGAAAACTCATCCCATATTTTTTTTGCAAATAACAAATAACTAATAGTTTCATTGATACTGTTCATCCTTAAAAGACTGAGGTTGCCATAAGCCGTAGCAACACTTAACTGTGCATTGGCCTTTTGCAAAATAGCCACCGCTTTTTTATAATATTCGGCTGCCTTTATTTCGTTGCCCATGTCCGCATAAATTAGGCCGACATTCAAATAGCTTCCCCCTTTGCTTGCCTCACTGCCATTTCTTAAAATAATGGCCAATGCTTTTTCACCATAAAACAACGCCTTGAGAAAATTTGACTGATCATAATACAGCGCACAGAGTGAATTACAAGTATTGCTAATTGCTGTAGAGTCTTTGGTTGCTTCACTCATCTCTAAAGCCTTAAAGAGATTGGAAGCAGCTTCGGTATATTCTGCATTGCGGGTATTAATAAATCCAATCAGGCTTAATGCTCTTATCTGCAGTGCGGGAGTATTATTTTTTTTTCCAAAAATAACAGCCTGCTGCAGGAATTGTTTTGCTGAATCGTAACTGCCTTTTTCCAGGTACGCATGGCCCATAGAAATATAAAGCATGCCCATCAGCCCGGGTAACGACCTTTGCGTGGCAAGTTCCATCCCCTCTTTTATGTAGCGGGCAGCAAGTGCAGGATCGCTTTTAGTGTAGTGCCTGCCAAGCTGGTTCAGTGTTTTTACTTTGATGGAATCAATGTTTGTGGTACTGATAACGTTAATGAGTGAGTCAGCTTTATTATCGGTCTGGGCTAATGCAAATGCCAGGCAAAGAGAAAATAAACTGCTTAAAAAGAATCTCATGTTGCAAAATAAAAAATTGAGGGATAAGTTTACAATTTAAAACTA
>Ga0105046_10019912_pt1 | contig 10166 bp, 9 predicted proteins | sample MAT03_FD_78385 | JGI IMG/M metagenome (GOLD analysis project Ga0105046, IMG submission 78385) | Freshwater microbial communities from Lake Fryxell liftoff mats and glacier meltwater in Antarctica - MAT-03 (megahit assembly) | ecosystem: Environmental > Aquatic > Freshwater > Ice > Liftoff... | reverse complement strand
GCGGATAGCCGTATTGCCGCAGCTTGCGCCTGACGAGCGTGCGCAGCTTGGCGCGCACGGTCTCCTTCTGGGCCCAGTCGATGGTCACGTTCTTGCGGATGGTGTCGGTCAGCTCGCGCGCAATCGCGGTCAGCACCTTGTCGCCCAGCACTTGCACAGCGCTCTCGTTCAGCGCCAGCGCGTCGTAGAACGCCAGCTCGTCGTTGCTCAGGCCAAGGCTGGCGATTGAGCTCAATCTTGTCGTCGAGCGCCGCTAGGATTCGAACGATTGAATGTTGCTCGTTGACTGGCGGGAGAAGGACGTGGAAGGCCTTCGCCTCAGGATAGTAGATGGTCTGGTGAGTAGTGCCACTTGCGAACCGAAACAGAGCCTCCTTCTCAGCAACCAGAATGTATTTCAAGTACTCAGGCAGGAGCTTGGGACCACATGCCCAGTTGACGAAATCCTGGCTGGTTGCCATCGGCACGCCCATGACCACGACGTATCCCACTGACGCCGTTCGTGGGAGACAAACGGTATTCTTGGGTAGCAATCGAGCAGATGAGTTATCAAGTCCCTCTTGCGATACGTGCTGTGCCGTATCGTTGATTGCGCGCCCATGAAAGTCGACCGCGTCGCGAATGCCAATCCATGGAACATCGCCATTCCAATACTCGGGGTGGCGCCTGCTTGGCGTGTGACCGCTCACGAGCTGCGCCACCGTAGAGAGGGGAGTCCGTGCCCAATCGGGTGGGGAAGGCGATGAAGGCATACCAACAGCAATTGCGAATCGGCCTTCGATTACGCCCTCGGTCGCGTCGCAGCCCTTTGTTCGACTTATCCGAAACTCGCTAGAATCCATAGCCAAGCCTCTTCAACTTCAGTCGAATCTCAGTCTCCAACCGAGCCCCCTCGGCGAACTGCTCCTCCAGCTTGCCGATCAGCCGCTTCATCTTCTCGCTCTGCACGAACATCCCGCCCGAGCCGCAGCAGGGGTCGAATACTCGTCCCTTTGTACGGGGCCAGCATCGCGACGAGCGTGCGCACGACGCTGCTGGGCGTGTAGAACTGGCCGCCCTGCTTGCCTTCGGCCGTCGCGAACTGGGACAGGAATTATTCGTAGACGCGGCCCAGGATGTCCTTCGACTTGTTGGCGGTGCCGCCGAGCCCCAGGTTCGCGAACAGGTCGACCAGCTCGCCGAGGCGCTGCTTGTCGAGGTCGGGGCGGGCGTAGACCTTGGGCAACGCGCCCTTGAACGACGGGTTGTCGCGCTCGATGGCGACCATCGCGTCGTCGATCGCCCTGCCGATGCTCGGGTCCTTCGCCTTCGCCTGGAGGTCGGGCCAGCGGGCGTTCTTTGGCACCCAGAAGATGCCTTGGCCGACGTACTCGTCGCGGTCCTCCGGGTCGACGCCTTCGGCGCGCTGCGTCTCGAGCTCGTCGTGGCGTTCGAGGAAGGCGTCGGAGATGTACTTCAAGAACACCAGGCCGAGCACCACGTGCTTGTACTCGGCAGCGTCCATGTTGTTCCGGAGCTTGTCCGCCGAAGCCCAGAGCAGGCTCTCGAAGCCGAGGTCACCGCCCGACTGCTTGTCTTGTTTGACCGGCTTGGCGGCTTTCGGCACGCGACCACGCTTGGCGGGTTCGCCGGCTGGCGCCGCTTCGCCCGATGGCAGTTCCGCGGGCGCGGCGTCACCGAGGTAGAGCGCGGAGTCGAGCGCGGTGCGGAGCTCGTCGCTCGGGTCGAGCTTGCCGGTCTCGACCTGGCTTACCTGCGCCTGCGAGGCGCCGATGGCCTCCGCAAGCTGCTTCTGACTCCATCCTTTGGCGTTGCGGGCAGTGCGCACACGTTTGGCAAATTCTGACATCGGCAGGGACTCCAGGGCGAGGGCGCCGGGAGCGGCGTTGTACCACGCGCCGCGGACAGCGACGATCGCACGCTCCGCCGCCGCGCAAGCGCACTGAACGCACGCGCAGCTATCTGTCCCCAAGCAAGCCCCTCCCTCACGGACACCTGTCCAGCTCCCCTCCTGATAGCAGCCGCAGCACGGGCTCGCGAGTGGGTGGGTCTGCCACCCTCCACAGCGCCGGCACGCAAGACCTCAGACCACCAACCCCCGGACATCTGACCTATACAACCCAAGCAAGTAATCGCACAACCCCAAACAAAATCAATTGACAGCATTTCAGTCAAACTCGGCAACCAGAGCCGGTCGCCCAACAGAATGACCACAGCCGACCACCCGACCGCTCAGAACGCACTTGATCAGCCCACGCCCCCGCATCCGTCATTTTCGTCGCCAGAATGCGCTGGCGGTACCGCGTCGGGCCGCAAAAAACACCCGTGGTAGAGGTAGTTCGTGGCCACCAGAAATCCCTATCGACGCCCGTTCACCCCCGAGTCCGACGCCATCGACGCGCGCATCGCACGACTGGGTCGCGGCTTTGCAAGCATGCGACTGGTGATGGGCGAAGGCCTGATGCACCTGGAAACTGTCGGCGGCTTTCGCCGTCTCGGATTTCCAACGCTGGAGAGCTACGCGCGTGAAGCGTTGGGGCGCACAGGTCGGTGGGCGTCAGATGTCTGGAGCCTGGCGAAGAAGCTGGGGCCGTTGCCACTGTTGCGGACGAGGATCCAGGCGGGTCACATGTCACTCTCGCTGGCCGAGCTGGTTGTGCGCGTGGCGACTCCGCAAGACGAGGCCGAGTGGGTCGCGCGTGCCGCGACGATGAACGTCCGGCAGATGCGGGCCGAGCTGACATCGCGGCGCCTGGAAGTTCTCGACGACGCGGCACCTGCGCGGGTCGCGATCGCGGTGACCGTCGACCGGGTCGAAGCGTGGGCGTTCGAGCGGGCGCGGCTGATGGTCGAGGCGGTGGGTGCTCGGCGCGGCGACGAGGCCGTCGAGGCGATATTGGCCGAAGGACTCGGCGAGCTATTGTGCATGCCGGCTCGCCACGCTTCGCTGCTCGCCAGCGAACTGGCTCAGGACGGCGACATCGACCTGCCAGCGGGCATTGGCGGCGACGAAGCCAACGACGACCGGGCCTGGCGGCTGGAGCTGGCGGTATTGCGCGACGCGGCCGAGGGAGCGGTCGAGGCAATCTTGCCGAACGAGGTCGTCGACGCTGGACCCGGCGTGGCGATCGCCTGGGCGGATGACGTGGTTGGAGTCGACAAGCAGCTACGCGAGCTGGCGACGACGTTGGCGCGCCGCGATGTCGAGCTGGGTCGGTTAGGAGAAAGTGTGGTTGCCCGCTGGATTTGGGAGGCGCTCGGCTATGTCTCGTTTGACCATTATTGCCGCGAGCGCATCGGGCTGTCGCCGAGCAGTGTCGCAACGCGCATCGCGCTGGTGCGGCGCTTGAGCCGCTTGGCGCAGGTCGAGGCGGCGTTGGTCGGCGGCCGTATCGGCTACGAAGCGGCAACGCTCATTGCCCGGGTGTGTGGCACGGCGAACGAAGCGGCCTGGGTCGCGCGCGCGGAGGGCAGGACCGTGAAGCTGCTGCGTGAGGAGCTCGACGCGGTCGAGATGTTGGCGCGCGTGGATGGCGTCGCGGTTGACCTGCTCGGGCCGCCGGATGAAGACACGATGGCGGACATGCACGCGGTCGAGCGTGGGGTAATAGCGGCCGTTGCAGGTCAGGTGTCCGGAGGTGAGGTCGAGGGGGGTCAGGTGTCCGGAGGTGAGGTCGAGGGGGCTGCGGTCGAGGGGGCTGCGGTCGATGTCGGGGCGACGACGCTGCGCTTGTCGCTGACCGCGGCGACGGCGCGGTTCTGGAAGGGACTGGAGCGGGTTCATGCCGGGGTCGTACAGATGTCTGGGGGTGGATTGGGCGAATCGTTTGTCGGGTTTCTTGTGCGCGCGGTGATGAAGAGCTGGTCGGGCGCGAGCGATGGCGATGTCGCCTACGGGGATGTCTATCTGCGCGATCGGTGGCGCTGTGCTTCGCCGGTTTGTCGCTCGCGTAATGTGACCCCGCACCACTTGAAGTTCAGGAGCCACGGAGGCGGCGAGGAACGGGCGAACCTGGTGTCGTTGTGCGAGGTCTGCCACCTGGAGCTGGTCCACGGCGGGGCCATTGAGGTGCGCGGCGTGGCGCCGGTCGGGCTGGGTTGGACGGCGCTGGGGTGGTCGGCCTGAGGTCGTGGGGTGGTCGGCTTGAAGGCGTGGGCGTGGGCATGGGCGCGGCCGCGGGTCGCTCGAATGGAGCGTGGTGCCGCTGGCAGTAGGCGGTTGGCTCATTCGGGGTGCGGCTAGCGTAGACGCGTGTTCGGTCGCTGCAAGGCCAAGCCGTCCTCGCCGTGCTCGCCATCCTCGCCTCCAGCCGCCACTTCGCGCCTGCCGGGCGCTGCGGGTGGCTCCGCGCGGCTCCGGGCGGTCGCGCGCTCAGTCAGTGAGCGCGCGAGCCTGCAAGCGCCCGGCAGGCGCGCTGTCTGGGGGGCGCATTGCCCCCCGGGAACTCACCCGGGCGCGAACCCAGGAAAATGACATGCTTTGGATCTATTCAGTAGCGCTGGAAGTGGCTCGGGATGCGGCTGCGGCTGCTCGGACTATCGCTCTGCAGGACAATGACCTGGCGCGGCAGTTGCGGCGGGCGGCGGCCTCGGTGCCGCTGAATCTGACGGAGGGTGCTGACGTGCAGGGTGGCAATCGGCGAGTCTAGGAAAAACAAAGCACCGGCGCCGGGTACGAAAGGCACATAGTCGCACACACTGGGCTGCGAGGACTCCCGACGACGTACCTTTCGAGGATCTGGACGCGGTAGACGGGGCGTTGTCGCGGTGTCCGTGGCCTTGCTTTGGCTGGTCGGTCGTGCGGAAGGCGAACCGCTGCGCTCGGCCGGTTGACGGTCGCTTCGCTGGCGGAGGAGGACGGGCCGCTCAGACGACGAACGGCGGCTCATCGTTGCGGGTCATCTCCCCGAGCGTCGCGTGCATCGCGACGACGATCCCGTCGATCGGCGACACCAGTTCCAGCTCGGGCTTGCCATTTTTGGCGCCGACCAGCTCCAGCTGGCGTTGCACCCCGGCGGCTTCCGCCGGAAGCTGGCGCACGACCGACTCGGCCTCGACGAGCGCGCGCCGCGATGCGATGCCTTCGGCCGCGAGCGTCTTCTGCCGCTCGAGGGCCGAACGGGCGGACCCGAGCTGGACCCGTAACTGGTCGCCTTTGGCCGCAAGCGTTGCCACTTCGGCGGACGACACGACCGCCAATACCTGCCCGGCCTTGACCGCCTGCCCGGGCTGGGCGTCGACGCGCACGAGCCGGCCCGGTGACAGCGGCGCCACGTGCGCCGTGCGCTGCGGCACGAGCTGGACTTCGGCCGGGATGCGGGCGTCACCGGCGAGCACACGCGACGTCACCGGCGAGACCTCGATGCGCGCACGTTCGTGTACCTCGCCTTCGTGGTCTTCACCCTCGTGGCGGCCCCCATGGCCTTTGTCGCCTTCGCCTGCGTGCTCGGCGGGAGGCGGCTCGGCCTTCGAGCCGCAAGCGGGCACGCCCAGAAGGCCAAGCATGGTGGCGAATGCAGCGCCCACTTCGAACCGCCGATCTGTAGGACGCGTCATGGCGTCACCTCCTCGAGATCGGCGCCGACCAGGCGCTCGAGATCGGCGCGGGCGGTCAGACGGGCGGCATGCGCGTCGAGCGCGTCCAGACGCGCCTTGACGAAGTGCTCACGGGCAAAAGTCGCATCGGCGAGACCGATCTCTCCAACCGCGAACGCGCGCTCGAGCAGCGCCAGGTTCTCGGACACGAGCGGCAGGATCTGGTCGCCGAATGCGGCGCTGCGGGCGATTGCAGCGGCGAGCGCCGCATGTGCTTCGGCGATGCGGAACTCGAGCGCACGCGAATGCGCCGCACGTTCGGCTTCAGCCAGGCGCAGCTCGGCGCGCGCGCGGGCGATGTTGCCCTGGTTTTGCTGCGAGAACGGCAGCGGCAGTGACACGATGCCTTGTAAGGTCGTGACCGACGGCTCGACGCCGATGCCGCCTTCGTGCCCGAGCGCGACGCCGAAGGCGGGTCGGATTGCGGCATCACGCCGCTCCGCATCGAGCCGCGCGCGCGCACGCACGATCAGCGCTTCCTTGTAGAGGAGCTCCGGCTCGGCCGCCTGCGAACGCGCGACGAGCGACGCGAGCGGCGGCAGGAGCGGCGCTTCGAGCACACCGTCCGGCTCCAGCGGCGTCACCGCGGTCCAGCCCACGAGACCCGCCAGTCGGAGGCACGCAGCGCGATAGGCCTGTTGCGCGGCGAGCGTCGACTGCTGCGCCTCCGCGAGCACGACGTCGGAAAGACGTGCTTCGAAGACCGCGATCTCACCTGCCTTCGCCTTCTTGCTGGCGATCTCCGCGAGCTTTCGCTGGAAGCCCTCGACCTCGGTCAGGAGGCGCGTTCGTTCACGCGCGACGAGCGCCGCGTCGAAGGTCGCCTGCAGCTCGGCATGCAGGCTCCAGCGTTCGACGACCCGTGCTGCCTCCGCGGCGAGCACGGCCTTCTTGGCAGCGGCGATGCGAGCCCCTCGCTCGCCGGCGACGAACACGCTCTGCGTGAACGCGACATCGATGGCGAACGAGGTGCCGTCCCCGGAAAAGCGAGGCCCGCCCGCCAGCTCGAGCACGGGATTGTCGGGGACCGACGGATCGGCAAGGACGAGCTCGGCGCGCGCGATCCCGATCTGCTCGGCAGCGAGCAACAAGCGCGGGGCCTGTCGTTCAGCGAGCGCCTCGATAGCGGGGAAGGTGAGACTTTCGGCGTGGGCCGCAGGTCCAACGAACGCGAGGAACAAGGTGGAAGTGACAATGAAGGAACACAGCGCGACCTGATTCGCCGGGCACTTGCGAAAGCGCATAAAGACTCCTGATTTGAAGCAAGACGTCGTCGATTGGAGAGACGATCTGCGAACAGATCAGGCAGTCGGAGGACGGAACGGCGGCTCACTGTGAGCCTCGCGCGGCGCACCGCGGGCCGGGCGCACGACGCGCACCAGGGTCACGCGCGTCGGTGCCGGCAACAGCGACAGCGACGCCCCGGCGAGCGCCGGCGGAGAAGTACAGCAGCGACAGACGTGAACGAGACCGGAACAGCCGTGCTCGTCACCAGGTGGATGTTCGTCCGCGTGCACCACATCGTGGACGCTGTGCCCATCGACGATGAGGTGCCCAACGTCGGTCAGCGCCTCGGGAGCGCCCGGAAACAGCATGAACGCGACCACGCACGCGAGCCAGCGGCGATAAGTACGGATGCTGCGTTTCCAAGAAGTGGTCTCCAATGCGGGCGGAGCATGCCCAAGCTCGCCACGAAAGGGAAGCGTTGCCCGCGGGCGCGGCCGGCCCGGACGCCGTTCACCCGCCGGCGACCTCAGCCCGACTTGATAGCGGCCCCGCGCTGGGTGAAGGTCATGCCATGACAACACGCGACGACCACTGGGAACAGGTTTACGAGCAGAAGGGCAGCGGCGGCGTGAGCTGGTATCGGCCCCACCTGGAGCAGTCACTGGCGCTCATCGAAGCGTCGGGTGCGCCGCTCACGGCACGCATCGTCGATATCGGGGGCGGTGCCTCGACGTTCGTCGACGACTTGCTGGATCGCGGCTTCACCGACATCACCATCGTCGACCTCTCGCAGGCCGCGCTCGACATCGCGCAGGCCCGCTTGGGTGCCCGTGCCTCGCTCGTGAAGTGGGTCCAGGGCGACGTCACAACGCTCGACCTCGGCTGCGCCGCCTTCGACATCTGGCACGACCGCGCCGTCTTCCACTTCCTGGTCGCCCATGAGCAGCGGGCTGCCTATATCGCGCGCGCGTGCTGTTCGCTGCGCACCCAGGGGCACGTGGTGCTCGCGACGTTCGCCCCCGACGGTCCTGAAAAGTGCAGCGGGCTGCCGGTCGTTCGCTACACGGTAGGCGAGCTGCAACACCAGTTCGGGCCCGCCTTCGAGCTCGTCGCCGAGGCCTCGGACCGCCACGAAACCCCTTGGGGTTCAACGCAATCCTTCGTCTACTGCCTCTGCAACAAGGCCCTCGCCTGCTGATCGCCTGCTGGTCCACGCCGCCGCTACGACGCCCCGTGACGATGGCGGTGATGCAGGTCGGGCGCATGGGCGTGCGCATGCGTCGTCGCCTCGTGCGTGTGCTCGTGCACATGCCCGCGCCGCCGGTCGAGCACGGGAGATCCATCCCCGAGCACATGCGCATGCAGGTGATGGTCATCGTCGTGGCGATGCCAGTGGGCATGCCTTTCGCGCGCATGCTCGTGCGCATGCTGGTGGGCTTCGCGCATATGCAGCACGAGCCCCAGCGCAAATAGCCCCGCCGCCACGAAGACCACGGCGCCCGGCACCTCACCCGCGATGACGATGCCGAGCGTGGCACCGACGAACGGCCCCAATGCGAACAGCGCGCTCGTGCGGGCGGCACCGATGGCGCGCTGGGCCAGCAGGAACAGGACCAGCGACAGACCATAGCCGGTTGCGCCCGCGGCCAGCACGACCAGCACAGGCAACAGATCCGGCGCAGGTTCAGCGAAGGTCAGCGCGAGCGTGCAGGTCGCGAGCGCGCCGAGGCTCGCCTTGGCGAGCACGACCAGGAATGGCGGCCGCTCGGACAACGCCCTTGAAAGGGTATTGTCGGCGGCCCAGGCAAACGTCGCGCCGATGACGAGCACGACTCCCAGGAGCTCGGCCGTGCTCGCGTCGGCCCGATCCAATAACAACAAGATCCCGCCCGCGACCATCGCCAGCGTGCCGAGGAGTGCATGCCGCGACAGCGGCTCATGCAGGAAGATCACCGCCAACAAGAACGTAAATGGCCCCTCGAGATGCAGCACGAGTGACCCGGTGGTGGCACCCGTCAGGACCGTGCCCGCGGCGAGCAGCGTCGGCCCGATCGCCGCACCGAGCAAGGCGACCAGCACCACCCGCCCGAACACCGGCCGCAGCGACAACCCCGGCGCCAAACGCTTCCCCGCCCCGGCGCCGAGGCGCGGCAGCAGCCATGCGACAAAGCCGGTGAGGGCCGCCCCGACATACAAGAGCGACGCGACCGTAAACGGCCCCAACCCTGCCCCACCGAGCCCTCGCGCCGTGCCGGCCCAGCCGACAATCGGCACCGTGAGACCAAACGCGACGGCCGCCGTCACGGCCAACAGCGTGCCGCGCGCATAGGGTCGTGGTCGGGTCGTCTCGTTCATGGCGCGACAAGATGCCCAGCAGCGGGCTCGCCTGCAAGCGCCGGTTCTGACGCGCCACGCGGTCGGGCAAAGCGGCCGTAGAGCGCCGGCACGCGGCGATGTCGCTCGCACTCGAGCGGGCGTGTGCCGCGATGCAGGAGCTCAGCAAGAACACGCGAAGCCGGTTGGATGCAGGAGAGCTTGTGCCGTTTCACGCGTTGGAACGCTCGCTGAGCGAGCAAGCTGCGGCCATCGAACGCACCGCGCTTTCAGGTGAGCGGCGGGCCCTGAGCCCCGGCCCTGATCTCGAACGGCACGACGAAAGAAAAGACGCTGCCTCTTCCGACGGTGCTTTCGCACCAGATGCGTCCGCCCATCAGCTCCACCAGGCGCTTGGAAATCGTGAGGCCCAGCCCCGAGCCCCCGAACCTGCGAGTGGTGGATGAGTCGGCTTGCGTGAATCGCTCAAACACCCGGCTAAATTGCTCAGCCGGGATTCCGATGCCGGTGTCTGAGACCGTGAACCGCAATGCGGTCGGGACGGAGGAGTCCACATCCGGCGTGATTAGTAGCGACACTTCTCCGTATTCCGTAAACTTAATCGCGTTGCCCATCAAGGTGAGCAGCACCTGCCGCAGCCGTGTCGCGTCCCCGACCAGGTTGACGGGCACGTTCGGCGCGATCTCGCACGCCAGGGTCAGCCCTTTTCCTCGAGCCTTGCCCTCTACCCTCTCCGTCACTTTCTCCAGCAGCTCGTTCAACGAGAACCCGGTTTGTTCCAGCTCGAGCTGCGAGGCTTCGACCTCGGAGAGATCGAGAATGTCGTTGATGAGATTCAGCAGGTTGTCGCCGGCGCGGCGAAAGATCTGCACATACTTGTCTTGCTCCGGGGAGAGGGCGGTCTTCGCGAGCAGGTCCGCGATGCCCATGATGGCATTCATCGGCGGTCGGATTTCATGACTCATGCACGCCAGAAAATCCGATTTTGTCTGGCTCGCGCTCTCGGCCTC
>Ga0105046_10019911_pt1 | contig 10166 bp, 8 predicted proteins | sample MAT03_FD_78385 | JGI IMG/M metagenome (GOLD analysis project Ga0105046, IMG submission 78385) | Freshwater microbial communities from Lake Fryxell liftoff mats and glacier meltwater in Antarctica - MAT-03 (megahit assembly) | ecosystem: Environmental > Aquatic > Freshwater > Ice > Liftoff... | reverse complement strand
GACTGATATGAGGCGATAAATTGGTGTACCGTCCCTTCTTTGAGATGAGGATTTTCCAGACAGGCTTCTACCACAGATGGTATTCCCTCTCGAAGGAGCGCCTCCACAACTGCCGATGTTCCTCGCCGCGCCAAGGCCAACTTATTTCCCAAAGGCTGAGTAGGCAAGAGCTTGATTATGTATCGTTCAGCAGCCAATCGCAAATCTGCACTTGTTCCAGACATGGATGAAATTTTAGCCAGATCGAAGATGTATAACTGGGAAAGAAGGGTTTGAGCAACATGTGGAGGATTGTCCGGATGACAGACTACGGCTACTTTAACCTTATAGCTTTCCAGCAGGCGTTTACCTGCATAAAAAGTTTTAAATAGTTCTTCCGGCAAACCACGGCGCTTTAAAAGGGCCAGCAGATGGTTTTCGTCCAGCGCAGGATTACGCAACGCTGCCATCAAAACCTCTCCGGCCTGTTCCTGCACAACCTGAAAAAGTTCTTCCTTGCCCGCCATAAGGGCCTTTTGAAGCAACAGTGACATATTATGATCCAGCTCTGCATTTTTTGCAGTATTACTCATGATCGCCCAATCCTCATATTCACCAGAAGTACGGCTTTTGACCATATAAATACCGTTATCTGACCGCTAACAGATTACTACCTGCAAATGCTCTGCCACAGCTTTAATTCAAAGTCGATTGCACCACCACCAACTTCATGATAGATTTATTTTATTCAGATTTCCAAAGTATTTTGTTTTTTCAAATATTTTCACATTATTTTTCGGGTCAAAAAAAACATGTGCTATGCCGACTGAAATAACTGATCAAGAACTGGCTGAAATTGGGTTAGTAATCAAAAAGTTCCGTAATATCGATTTATTCAACCGCAAAAGTGACTGTATAAAAAGACGCATTGCTATGAGAATGCGTATTACAAATAATCCCGATATAACAGAATATTGCAGTCTGCTACAACAAAGCGGCCCTGAACTGGATCTATTACTGAAAATGCTGACCATCCACGTCAGTCAGTTTTTTCGCAATCCATCCATGTTCGAAAAATTAAAAGAAGAAGTGTTTCCGGATGTATTTTCAACGGCCCATAATAGTGGTAGAAAGTCAGTACAAATTTACAGCCTTGGGTGCGCAGGTGGTGAAGAGCCATACAGCATGGCAATTTTATTAAAAGAAAATTTTTCCAGCAATTTACAAAAGTTTGAGATAAACATCGTTGCAATAGATGTGGATAGTCACACCCTTCAATCAGCAGAATTGGGCGAGTTCATTGAAGATAAACTCAAAAATATTTCAGATGAACTCCGTTACAAATACTTTAAACAGAACGGTTCCATATTCAGACTTGCGCCTGAAATCAGCCAGATGGTTTCGTTTTTAAAGACGGACATTACGGCAAATCTGCAATTGAGTGCGGCTGATCTAGTTTTATGTCGAAACACGTTAATATATTTTACTCGACCAGCTCAGGAAATGATATTAAACCATATTGCCGATCTTCTGTCAGTCGGCGGGATACTTGTCCTGGGTAAATCTGAAACCATGGTTGGGGCTCTGCGCAAAAGATTCGAACCGATCTGCAGGATCGAACGAATTTATCGAAAGCTCTGCTAATTATTCAGGGACACTGCAGAAGGCAGATAGCTGCTTGCTCTAAGTATTCGGAGGTTTGACATGCATATACCCATAGGACATAAATTCATCATCGGATTCATCGTCGTTGTGGCGGTAGTTGCCTTCTGCCCCAATCTGGTCGACATGCTCGGCTATTCCTCCGGAATCAGTTCCCTGCTTAGCTATGCGGTTGCCCTGACCGTCGGCTTGATTCTGGGTTGGGCATTTTCCAGAACGTTCACTGCTAATATCGGCAAACTAACTGAAGCGGCAGAAGCGATCAGCTGTGGTGATCTGACTACTGACGTTAAAATTGCTCATTCACGTATTCCGGATGAGACCCATCAGCTGGCAGACCTCCTGAACCAGACTCTTCAGAGTCTGCGCGACCTTGTGGGGCATATCAAAAGGACATCTTCGCAACTGACGGATTCAGCCCGCGAAATCAATTCAAATGCCATGGAAATTAATGCCTCAAATGAAGAGGTGGCCCAGGCGATTGAGCAGATTTCCCAAGGCGCGGAAACCCAGGCCGAAATGGTAGAGAAAAGTTCAAAAAGTATTCGCGAAATGGCCATTTCCATAGAACTGGTAGCGACCCGAGCCAGGGAGACAGCCAGGACCGCCCGCGAAACCAGCCTGACAGCACAGAATGGTGGCGCACTGGCAACCGACTCACTGGAACGTATGAAAATATTCTTTGATCGTCAGGAGCAGATCAGCAGGCAATTTGACAGTTTTAACAGCAAACTTCAGAAGATCGGCAAGATCGCAATTTTTATCGGGGATGTGGCCAGACAAACTAATCTGCTGGCGCTGAATGCGTCAATTGAAGCGGCCCGTGCTGGTGAATACGGGAAAGGCTTTGCAGTAGTTGCGGATGAAGTCCGTAAGCTGGCGGATGGTTCCTCCACATCAGCTGCCGATATTAACGAGATGATTGATGATCTAAAAGACGAAAGTCGCCTGGTTCATTCCACTATACTGGAAAGCTCCCGTACCATTATCGAAGGCAAAAAAAATATCGATATTACGGCAAGCGCTTTCCAGGAAATACTCAAAACTGTCCAGGATACGGAGCGCAAGGCCAACAGCATCGCCGATCTTTCTCAAATGCAGCTGGATGGATCCAACAAAATGGTTAAAGCAGTAGATGAAATTGCCAAGGTAGCTGATGACAATGCCGCTGCAACAGAACAGGTATCTGCGGCCACCGAGCAACAATTGGCTGCCATGCAGGATATGGCTCTGGCCACAAAAGAACTGGCAAATTTAGCCGAAGAGTTGATGGTCGTAGTTGAAAACTTCCTGCTTCCCAGAGAAGAGACAAAAGAGACATGACTGATTCATCTCGTAGATTTCTGATTTTCACCATGCGTGACAATCTGTTTGCCTTTGATCTGGCACATATAGCTGAAGTTGCTGAACCTCCCACGGTTTGGCCGATCCCATCTACACCGGTTTATTATCAAGGTGCAATGAATTTTCATGGCGTCATTGTTGCCGTTATGGACCTACCTGCCTTTATGGGAATTCAAGACTGCGGACAACCGGAAAAACTGATCGTATTGGACAACCGTCTGGCATTTCTAGGCTTTCTTGTGGATCAGGTTATAAGGATTGTACCGGAAGAGGAAATAACCGGAATGGATTTAATAGACGATGGAATGTCCAGCGGAAGCTTCTTTGTCTCAGACAGGAAAATCACCCTGCTTGATCCGGCCAGAATAGCTGCCAGGGCAACTGCAACAATCAACAACTGATGTTTATTTAAAGCCGATCAAAAAAAATCCTGCTACTAAATTGCCCCGCTTTTCTTCAATAGTTCTGCCATTGACTCTGCCAGCTGTCCATATCCGGCCGCATTTGGATGTATGTAATCAGACTTGAGTGAAGTCTTGCCCAATATCTTTCCCAGCACCTTCAGCTCTATGGGAACTGCCGCTTCTTTGGCGATTTCAGCATAAAATGGCGGTGGCGTCAGTGACAACCCCAAAGCCGGCACCGCAATCATGACAACTGCTGCATCACTCTCCTTGGCTAGCCTGATCATTTTACGCAGGTTTTCAGCGGTTTGGCGTTGATCCATCTGCCGCAGCAGATCATTACCGCCATGGCAAAGAATTACCAGAGCAGGTTTTTCTTTCTCAATTACCCCGGCAAATCGTTCCAGGCCTTCTGCGGTTATCTCGCCTGGCACTCCGGAATTCACAACCCGTCTGCCAATCATCTTCTCCAATTTTGCCGGATAACTCTGCCCGGAATCTGCTCCTGTGCCGTATGTCAGGCTGTCGCCAAAGGCTAGCACAACTCCGCTGGCCGGGACAGGTTGCAGTTTGGGGCTGGAGGAACAAGAAATTATCTGCATAAATACGAATCCCATCAAAACAATGTAGCACCTGATTTTTTGAGATCTTCCCATTTTACAGTCCTAACGATACCTTCGTTTGCAGTGCAGAATCAATATCAGTAAATGACATATTATACCAATTCCAGATCAAAGATGATATCAAGGCGGCGAGGACTGAGGCGACGAAGGCGTACAAGCAGTACGTTGAGGAGCCGAAAACGAGCCAACGAAGATAGGGCCTTGATATGGAATTGGAATTACCAAGTTGTCAAGCATTCCAATTTGAAATGGGCAGCATCGCCAGATGCCACCCATTTCAAATTGCATAATTCTATTTTAACTTTGAAACGCCACTTCTTAGTAACGATAATGATCGGTCTTGTATGGTCCAGACTTGGGAACCCCTATATAAGCTGCCTGCTCATCAGTCAACTCGCTCAGCTGGGCATTCAATGTTTTGAGCTGCAGACGGGCAACCTTCTCATCCAGATGTTTTGGCAGAACATAAACGCCTACCGGATACTTACCCGGATTACAGAACAGCTCGATCTGGGCAATGGTCTGGTTGGCAAATGAAGATGACATGACATAGCTCGGGTGGCCAGTACCGCAACCAAGGTTGACCAGGCGCCCTTTAGCCAACAGAATGATGCGCTTTTTGTCCGTGAAAATGACATGATCTACCTGTGGTTTGATCTCTTCCCACTCGTATTTCTCAAGAGCGGCAACCTCGATTTCATTGTCAAAATGGCCGATGTTGCAGACAATAGCCTGATCTTTCATTTTGGCCATGTGGTCATGGGTAATGACATGATAGTTGCCGGTACAGGTTACGAAGATATCAGCTTTGTCGGCGGCATAGTCCATTGTTACAACACGGTAGCCTTCCATGGCTGCCTGCAGCGCGCAAATCGGGTCCACTTCTGTTACCCATACCTGGGCGGACAGGGCACGCATGGCCTGGGCAGAACCTTTACCTACATCGCCGTAGCCGCAGATCAGGGCGACTTTACCGGCAATCATAACGTCGGTAGCGCGCTTGATGCCGTCCACCAGCGATTCGCGACAGCCGTAGAGGTTGTCAAACTTTGATTTGGTAACCGAATCATTAACGTTGATAGCCGGGAAACGAAGATCACCTCTTTCATGCATCTGATAGAGACGGTGTACGCCGGTGGTTGTTTCTTCGGTCACGCCTTTGATTTCAGCCAAGCGTACTGAATACCAGGTTGGGTCAACAGCCAGTTTGGCTTTGATGGCGGCAAACAGGATTATCTCTTCTTCTGAACCCGGATTATTCAGCACAGAAAGGTCTTTCTCTGCCTTGGCACCCAGGTGCAATAACAGAGTGGCATCTCCGCCATCATCCAGAATCATGTTGGAGAAACCGCCATCGGTCCATTCAAAGATTCGGTGAGTATAATCCCAATACTGCTCAAGTGTTTCACCCTTGACTGCAAAAACCGGTACACCACTGGCTGCGATTGCAGCAGCTGCATGATCCTGGGTAGAGAAGATATTGCAGGATGCCCAACGTACTTTTGCGCCAAGAGCGGTCAGGGTTTCAATCAGAACTGCGGTCTGAATAGTCATATGCAGTGAGCCGGTTATGCGGGCGCCCTTCAAAGGCTGAGCTGCGGCAAATTCTTCACGAATTGCCATCAAACCAGGCATTTCGGTTTCGGCAATATTCATCTCTTTACGTCCCCACGCTGCCAGGGACAGGTCTGCTACGATGTAATCTTGTGACATGATGTTCTCCTTTTGTCGGTCCAACGGACTCTAATTATTTCTAAAACTAGCTAGCTCCACCTGAACAGCTTTTTCAAACCGCCCAGTAATCCCTGCTCAACCTTGTCATCAGCTTTCAAACAGGAAGAGCAAACTTTCAACTTTTGAGTTCCACCCAGTAACACCGTTTCCAGGTGGCGGTTACAGGCAAACTTTTTACAACGCTTGCAGATGCCGCCGCTGCCGGAACTGGCAGAATTGCATACCCCGCATCTCCACTGTATTGAGCCTGCCGCGATATTTTGCATAAATTCCTTTAACTAAGCCGCTCTCAAAACAAGAACAATTTCATTTTGTAATGTTCCGGTTACACGGCCGCATTTCACATCAGCAAATCCGGCATCAGCAAGCCAGACTTCCAGCTCGTTTTTTTCAAAACCGAGCCATTGATCAGCAAGACGTTCCCGCACCCACTCCCGATCATGCCTTGAAAGATCAGCCAGAACCAATACACCACCCGGCACGAGAACCCTTCTGATTTCAGCCAATACTGCCTGTGGATCAGCAGCGTGGTGCAACACCATATTTATAACAGCACAATCAACACTGCTGTCAGGCAGTGGGAGATGAGTCATCTCACCCAATCTCAGATCAATGCCAGCAATACCGGTCTGTGCCAGACGACGCCGGGCCTCATCCAACATGGCTTGCGAATGATCCACACCGATAACTTTATCGGCCTTGGCGGTTAGATCAGATAACAATCCCCCGGTGCCTAGGCCAATTTCCACAATGCTTTTACACTCTGGCACCAGTGACAGCATAAGGTCGCGATAGTCAGGAAGTGAAAGAAGAGTCCGAGCGAGATCGTCCCACTGCTGGGCATGCCGGTCAAAAAATGCTTTGCTTTTTCTTCTACGTTCTTCCAGAACAGCTGCAACCGCAGCAAGGTCTGCTGCTCTTTCTGGAAGTTTTTCAACCCCTCTTTTTACAGCACCTCGAATCAGAAAAAAGAAAGGAGACACTCCTTCTGCACGGTAATAGCTCCAGGTCCCCTGATGTTTAACGCTTAATATCCCTGCTTCGGTCAGAATTTTGAGGTGGCGAGAGAATCTTGATTGTCCCATATTCAAGGCAGACGTCAACTCCTGCACGGTAAATTCACCGGCAAACAATACTGCAACGAGCCTTAATCGGCATGAGTCGGCAAGAGCCTTAAATACTTCCAGCATTCTTAATCACTTTTTCTGCAAATTAAATATCAAGTTTTCTTGATATAGCATAAAGCGTTATTTTCAGTCAACAATAAAGACATCAACACCTGACTTTGAATTATTTGATCATTCTTTTGCAGATAATATCAAGCTTCTAGACGACCACACAAATCTGAATTCCATTTCGAAAAAATAATAACAGTCGCATATCGACAAAAAAATACTCCTGTTTTTTACCCTGACTAGCATCTGCACAATTTTACTCTTCATATACAAAGAAGCCTATTTAGCACTTCATCCACAAAACAGCTATATCGACTTTTCTTGATATTTATAAATAACCGTTTTAACACAATATTATAGTTTTAATCGCTCAATTTCGTCATAATACAATTCGCTTCAAAGATTTTATAACTTGACGTCAACTTGTGGGAACAACAGCCAAAACATTACATCAACTTTTCTTGATATAGCTTAACCGGCAGATTTTAGTTTAAAAAAAGACCCGAAGATCATACAATCCCCGGGCCCATTTAAATCATCAACCAAATAATTATATATTTTTTTGAATCTATTTCACTTCTCCGAACAATTCATCAAAAATAGCCTGAACCGTTGTGATGCTATGCGCTTTCCAGGCATTGGTTCCACAGAACACCAGGCCCGCATCAACTTCACCACGCTGGGCACGATCAAGAGCTGAAACAATACAAAAACGTTCGCCACTTTCCTTGTAAGAACACTTCTTCAGGCAACCCATTTTACAACGGGTATGCCGATCAAGATCGTATTGACGAATATTATTCTGGTTAGAAAGTATCGCCCGGCCAGGCAGACCGGCCGGACTCATAATCAAACCGATGTCTTCTTGTTTGCAATCAATATACATCTGTTTAAAGGCGTCTTCAGCATCGCACTCTTCTGTACAGACAAAACGACTTGCCATCTGCACGCCATCTGCACCTTGTGCCAGTGCATATTCCACGTCAGCGCGACCCCAAATGCCACCAGCAGCAATTATGGGCACATCGGTATCATATTCACTTCTAAAAAGGTTTTTTACCTGACGCACTGTTTCATACTGGTCATATTCACCGGTACCGATGTGCTCCATCTTTTCGCCCAAATGCCCACCGGCCGTATCCGGATCTTCTACCACAACGGCATCAGGCAGGCGGTTATAGGTTTTAAACCATTTCTTTGCGATCAGTTGAGCGGCACGCAGTGAAGACACAATCGGAATCAAGGCCACATCAGGGTGATCAGCTGTTAGTTCAGGCAAAGTCATCGGCAGACCGGCACCACAGACTATCACCTTGGCTCCGCCGTCAATGGCAGCCTTTACAAGCTGTTCGTAATCGGACAGGGCAACCATGACATTCACACCGACTATGCCATCAGGAGCAATTTGATATGCCTTGCGCACCTCTTCTTTAAAAGATTCGGAGTTGGCGCTAAAATAATTTTTCCCATCATAAAATGGACTATTGAGGCAGATACCGGGAGCGGCAACCAGACCAACACCGCCTGCCTTGGCAACTGCACCGGCCAAACGACCCGCTGAAACACGCACACCCATTCCACCCTGAATCAGGGGAAAGCGAAGTGTATATTTTCCTATACGCAACGGCTTAGTCATAACTATCTCCACATCAGCATTTTCTATTTGATCATATTAACAGCCCAAACCAGTTTTTAATGTAATACTTTTGTAAAACATCCGGTCCTTTACTGATTGACTAGCCAGACTTGTTAAGGAATAATGTTTCATTTGTTTCCGTCTTGAGTTACAGGATGGAAACTATTTATTTCAAAGAATTCCCAAAAGGTCGTAAATGAGAAGAGCGGTTCTGAAAATTGCCTTGTTACTGCTGGTTGCCGCAATATACCAGCCTTGCAATGCGAGCGGACCAGATGTTGTCACCCCGGCAAAACCATCGGACCAAGGCTCTGTGACTACATTCTGGCCACTATTTGACTATCGTTCCAGCCCTGCCACCAACTACAGCAACCTCTCCATCCTAGGCCCAGTTTTCAAGCGCGAGCGCAGCGGCGACACAACCAGGACAGCGATCCGTCCTCTTTTTTTCAATCAGTCATCACCTGACTCCGACGAAACAGATTTCCTCTACCCGATTGCTTCGACCAGCAGCAGTGAAAGCGGCTCGGACACTCAAATGTTGAAACTGTTTCAAAAACACGTTAGTCGAACCGGCACGCCAGAAGAAAAAATCGAAACCATGCTTTTCCCGTTATACATCAGCGGCCGTTCTGAAAAATATGGAGACTACACTTCAGTCTTTCCAATTTACGGAAATATCTACGAACGCTTCTGGCGCGATGAATACCACTACACACTATTCCCGCTTTATAGTCGCACGGTTAAAAATGGTACAACATCCACCAACCTGTTATATCCGATCTTTAATTTTACCAGCGGAGAAAATGAACATGGATTTGCGCTCTGGCCGTTGTACGGACAGTCCTCCAAACAGGGCGTCTATGAAAAGAATTTTGTCCTTTGGCCGTTCTATATCAGTGAAAAATCAGGCCTGAACACGAACAACCCGATTGAAAAAACCTACCTTTTACCCTTGTTTGCATCGCAACGCTCACCACAACAGAGCTCAACCTATGCGCCATGGCCATTCTGCGGTGTTGTGCGCGACGCCAGCGGAAATGTGGTGGAACGAGATTTTTTCTGGCCTTTCTGGCTAACCGCCCGCAGCAAGGATTCCAGCACCGAGCGCTTCATCCCGTTTTACTCCTCATCACGGGTCAAAGATTCTACCAGCAACTGGATATTGTGGCCGATTTACAGAAATCAGAGTATTGATTCAACAACATTCAAACAGGATAAAACCAGCTTGTTCTACTTCCTGTTCAGTCATTCTGACGAGTCCTGGCCCCAATTGGGAAGGGACCGGGCCAACAGTTCATTCTGGCCATTATATGCGTGGAAACGTGATGAAGACGGCATGCGAACATTAACCATGCCCGCCCCGGTCGAACCGGTTATCTGGAATGATGGCGTGGAGCGCAACCTGGCACCGCTGTGGCGTATATTCATTACTAAATGGGATGACAAGGGAGACGGTGCGACATCAATATTCTGGAATTTTTACTGGAGTGAAACACGCGGCAACGAAAGGGCCTGGGAACTGTTCCCATTGATTTCCTATACTTACACTGCAAAGAACACTGATTTCCGGCTGTTCAAGGGTCTTTTCGGGTATTCCAGCAAATTC
>Ga0105046_10019908_pt1 | contig 10167 bp, 6 predicted proteins | sample MAT03_FD_78385 | JGI IMG/M metagenome (GOLD analysis project Ga0105046, IMG submission 78385) | Freshwater microbial communities from Lake Fryxell liftoff mats and glacier meltwater in Antarctica - MAT-03 (megahit assembly) | ecosystem: Environmental > Aquatic > Freshwater > Ice > Liftoff... | reverse complement strand
GAGCGCTTCGCCGAAGCCGACGGACGGGTCCGCGCCACCTTCGACGTCGTCGTCCTTACCGGTTGGGCGCCAGCCGCCAGCCAGCCGAAGCCGCTCCGTCCGGGCTCGGCGCGGACCCGGCTCGCCGACGCGCTCGGCGTGCCGGCCCCGCCGCCGGCGACGGGGCCGGCCCATAGCGGGCGGCGTCGGCGCGGGCGTTCATCGCCGCGGACGTCGTGCCCGGCGCGGTCCGGTTCGGCGACCGCAAGGTCGGACCCCATGCCGAAATGGTCGCAACCGCCGATTGCGATTGACCCCGCCGCCCGCTGAGCTAGCTGTCCGCTTCCGGAGTGGTGATGATTGTCGAGATATACCCGCACATGTATGACGCTGCCATGACACGCTGTCCCGTTGCCCACGACAAGCCCGGCGAGGGCAGGTTGGGGCATGCGGCGTCCGATCATCCACCGGTTCCTCCCGCACGGATCGGGGTCGTGCTGTCGAATCTCGGCACGCCGGACGCGACAGACTATTGGTCGATGCGTCGATACCTGAACGAGTTTCTCTCGGATCGTCGGGTTATCGATTACTCCCCCTGGCTTTGGCAGCCGCTGCTGCAATTGATCATCCTGACCAAGCGGCCCTTTTCGTCGGGTGAGGCCTACCGTGGGATCTGGAACACCGAAGCGGACGAGAGTCCGCTGCTGACCACCACCCGGGACCAGGCCCACGCCGTCGCCGAACGGATGAACCTGCTTTACGGCGACCGCGTCGTGGTCGATTTCGCCATGCGCTATGGCAATCCCTCGACGCCGTCGGTGATCAACCGCCTCAAGGATCAGGGGTGCGAGCGAATCATCTTTTTTCCGCTCTATCCGCAGTATTCCGCCCCGACGACGGCCACCGCCAATGACCAGGCCTTCCGCACGTTGATGAAGATGAACTGGCAGCCGTCGATCCGGACTGTCCCCGCCTATTACGACGACCCGGCCTACATCGAGGCGTTGGCGCAATCGGTCGAGCGCGCGTATGCGCGGCTTGACCATCGGCCCGACATTCTCGTCACCAGCTACCACGGCGTCCCGCGGCGCTACCTTCTCGAGGGCGATCCGTACCATTGCCAGTGCCAGAAAACGACGCGTCTGCTGCGTGAGCGCCTCGGCTTCGCCGACCACGAGATCAAGGTCACCTTCCAGTCAAAGTTCGGACCCGAAGAATGGCTGCAACCCTATACGGTCGAAGAAGTGGCGCGCCTCGCCGAATCGGGAAAGAAACGGATCGCCATCATGGCGCCGGCGTTCTCGTCCGATTGCGTAGAAACGCTCGAAGAAATCAACGAAGAGATTCACGAAAGCTTTGTCGAGGCCGGCGGCGAATCTTTCGACTACATCCCATGCCTCAACGCCGATAATGCCCATATCGACATGATGACCGCCATCCTGCAACGCGAGATGGCTGGCTGGATATGACCGGGTCGCCCGCACGACGGGCAAACCCGGTAGGTTCTTGCGTCAAGCGATCCCGACGACCTGCTCGACCGGATGTGCCATGGCGTCGGGAATGTGCTGGTGGCCGCGCGTCGAGATCGACCGACCGCGATACTCGGTTTTGCCGTCGCGAATGACCACCCGGCCATCGGCCAGAACTTCGACGAACTCGCCTTGTATCAGGACGCAACTGGAGACCTGTATAGTTCGATACACGTGCTATCCTCTCATTATGCATCGTTTTCGTTAGAGACTATCATAAATGCGACCGTCGCACCTGTCACTAGGCAAAAAGTCCCATGTGCAACCTTCATGACGCGACAGGCAAGCCGTCCTGCCGCAGCGTGATCAGAGGCGATCCCGTGTGCGGCGAAACTGGTCAACGAGCGCTAAAGCAGATCCCGCAGAACGGCGCACAGCGGCAGATCGGCGGGCGGCATCTGGTAGCTGGCAAGATCGCGCGGTCCCACCCATTTCAACGCAGCGTGTTCGCGCGGCTCGGGGGCGCCCCGCCACTTCCGGCAGACGAACAGCGGCATCAGCAGGTGAAAGCCGGGATAGGCGTGGCTGGCGAAGCTCAGCGGCGCGAGACAACTCGCCCAGGTCTCGATGCCCAGTTCCTCGTGCAGCTCGCGCATCAGCGCGACTTCGGGGGTCTCGCCGTGTTCGATCTTGCCGCCCGGAAACTCCCACAGGCCGGCCATCGCCTTGCCCTCGGGGCGCCGCGCGATCAGCACCCGGCCATCGCGATCGACCAGCGCGACTGCGACGACAAGGAGCAGCGTCAAGAACGATAGTCCGCGTTGATCTCGATGTAGCGATGCGTGAGATCGCAGGTCCAGATCGTCGCCGTGCCGACCCCCAGTCCGAGATCGACGCCGATCACCAGCTCGGCCGCCTTCATGTACGCGGCTCCCGCGGCTTCGGCGTAACCGGTCGCCACCTGGCCGTCCTGCGCCACGGTGATCGGGCCGAACCGGATCGCGAGCGTGTCGCGATCCGCTGCGGCGCCCGACTTGCCAACGGCCATGACGATTCTCCCCCAGTTCGGATCCTCGCCGGCGATCGCCGTCTTGACCAGCGGCGAATTGGCGATCGACATCGCCACCTTGCGCGCGTCCGTATCGCTTGCGGCTCCGGTCACCGCGATCTCGACGAACTTCGTCGCGCCTTCGCCGTCGCGCACCACCTGATGCGCCAGATCGAGCATCACTCCATGCAGAGCCGCGCGAAACGTCGCCGCTCGGGGGTCGTCGGCCGCCGTGATCGGCGCCATTGCAGCCATGCCGGTCGCCGCCATGATCAGCGTGTCGGACGTCGAGGTGTCGCCGTCGACGGTGATGCAGTTGAACGTCCGGTCGTTCAAACCGGACACCATCGATTGCAACAAGGCGCAGTCTATGGCCGCGTCGGTGAAGAGGAACACCAGCATCGTCGCCATATCGGGGGCGATCATCCCCGAGCCCTTGGCGAAACCGGTGATCGTGACCGCGACGCCGCCCAGATCGAGGCGCGCCGCGGCGCCTTTGGGAAAGGTGTCGGTCGTCATGATCCCGCGCGCCGCGAGCGCCGCGCCATCCATCGACAGGTCGTCCCGCAGCTGCGGGATCTTCGCCGTTATCCGCTCGACGGGCAGCGGCTCGCCGATCACGCCGGTCGAGGCGACGAAGACGTGGCCTTCCGGCATGCCCAGCAAATCCGCCGTCGCGGTCACCGTCGCCGCGACCGCCGCGCGACCGAGCGCGCCCGTGAACGCGTTGGAATTGCCGGAATTGACGAGAATTGCGAAGCATCCGGCCTGTTGCCGCGCAAGCCCCGCAAGACACTCCTCGCACCAGAGCACCGGGGCCGAACGGGTCGCCGACCGAGTGAAGACGGCAGCGATGGCCGACCCCGCCGCGATCTCGGCCAGCATCACGTCGAGGCGTCCGGCATAGCGGACCCCGGCTTCCGCAGCAGCGAAGCGCACGCCCGCCACCTGGGGGAGAACCGGGAAACCGGCCGCCGGGGCCAGGGGCGAAACGGACGTGACCGACGCCATCACCTGAGCCTCAGTTCTTGACGAGGTCGCTCTGGCGGATCGCGTCCGCGGGCGCAGCCGTTTCGGGCCGCTCGATGGTCGCCGCGGCGCGGAGCGCATCGATTTCCTCCTGCAGCTTGGCCTGGCGCAACGTCGATTCGATTTCGGCGCGCCGCTCGGCCAGCGGTGGCGGCGCGGTGTCGCGGAACTCGAGAAGCTTCACCACATGCCAGCCGAACTGGGTCTGCACCGGCGCCGATATCGCGCCCGGCGCCAGCGTGCCGACGGCGGTCTCGAATTCGGGGACCATCTGGCCCGCCCCGAACCAACCGAGCGCGCCGCCCTGCGCTCCTGAACCCGGGTCGCTCGAATGCGCCTTGGCGAGCTCGGCGAAATCGCCGCCGGCTTCGATCTGCGCGATCAGGTCGGCCGCTTCAGCTTCGGTCGAAACGAGGATATGCGCCGCATTGAATTCCTTGACCGGCGCAAAGGCCTCGACCTCGGCGGCGTATGCCGCTTCGACCGCCGCCTCGTCGATCGCGGCGCCGACGCGCTCGGCGACGACGCGCGCGGCCAGCGTGCCGCGTCGCTCATTCTCCAGATGCAACCTCACCTCCAGCGGATCGGTTTCCGCCGTCTCGCTCTGCAGCGACGCCAGCAGCGTCTGGTCGACCAGCTGGTCGATGATGCCGTCCATCAGCACGTCATCGGGCAGCGACTGATACTGCGCCGGCAGACGATCGCGCATGACGATGGCGTGGCCGAGCGTGATGTCCACGCCATTGACCGTGGCGATCACCGTGCTCGCGTCGTACGCCGGCGTTTCCGCGGGCGCGTCCTGCGCCGCGGCAGCGCCGGTCAGCGACAGGACGACGAGCAGTCCGGTGGTCAGGTGGCGACGCATGGCGGTCTCCTCGGTGCGTCCCGCGAAGGGACGGTGGCGTACGAGCGGGGCGGCGCTCCGCCCTTGTGGACCCGCCATCACGAAGAACGGCCTGCGACCACGCCGACGCGCTCGATCGGGGCAGCTCTTAGAACGTCCGCCGAAGCGGGACAAGCGCCGCGATCCTGACATAAATGTCATGTCGGGTCGGCGCTCGTCCCGGAAGATCCTGCGGATGGTCGCTCGAAGCCAGACGCCTGCACGGCGCTCGGGCGTCAAAGCCGACGGCCCGCATCGCTGTCGATCGAAAGATCGGCGAAGATTGCGGCATCTCCGGGGCGAACAGAAGGCGGAACCGTTCGCGAGCGCCGGTCGCGAGGTGGGAGCGAGAAGCGCGCCGCCGCCCGAAGGCATCACGCGACGCGCCGCGACCGCTGTCCTGAACGCCGGAAGCGGCGCCGGGGCATCCATGCCCGCAACCCCGTCAGATGTCAGAAACTCCACTCGAAGGCGTCGGACGTGACGACGCCCGAGGCCTGAAACCCGAATGTGACCACCTCGCCCGGCGCGATGCGGCTGTTCCATCGCTCGGCCCCGATCGTGTAGTCGCCCTTGTCGCGCCATTCGATCTCGGCGTTCCAAATCGCGGTGATGTCGAGCGACGTTTCGAGCGCGACCGACCAGTCTTTGACGGCCGTTTTCCCGACGTTCTTCACGACGACGGAGGCGACGCCGCCGGCGTCCCAGGCGTCGACGATGGTCGTGGTGGCCGATAGCGCCGGCTCGGCCGGCAGCCCGACCGCGAATTGGACCATCCGCGCCGCCATGGCCGCGTCGTCATTGACGATCCGGCCCGCCGCCACGCCGTCGGCGATCTCCGCGTTCCGCGGCGTCGAGAGGACGAAGCGAAACGCCTCGTCGGGCTCGAAGACCGCGTCGCCGCGCACCTTGACCGCGAAGGTCTTGGAGGTCTGGCCCGGCGCAAACGTAAGCGTGCCGTTGACCGGCGTGAAATCGCTCGCCGTCGCCGAAGCCGCCTGCGTGGCGTAGTTGACGGTGACGGTGTTCGCAGAGGCCGCCGAGAGGGTCACCCGGAAGGTCGCGTTCGTGACGCTGTCGGTCGTCACCGCCCCTGTCCCGAAATCGAACATCAGCGGCACGAGGCTCGCCACCTTGTTTTCGTGGACGCTTCTCCAGTCATCCTTGAGGATGCCCCCAGTGTCGCCGGAGTTCGGGTTCCACGACCACCAGGTCCAGTTTACCCCTTGCTCGCCCGCCGGCATGTCCCGCGTGCCGTTCCCGTCGTAGTCCCCCGCCAGATAGTCGGTGATCTTGTCGAGCCAGACGAGATCCTTGGGGTCGGTCAGTTTGCTGCCGAATTCGCCCAGGAACACCGGTGCGATGTTCTCGCGCTCGATATAGCCCCACATCTGATCGAACTTGGCCGGCAGCGTGTTCGCGAAGTTCGGGTCCGAGAACCACGGCTGGGGATAGATCGAATTCGGATAGTCGTGCGCCGAATAGACGACACGATTGGCGACGTCGAGTTGGATGGGCCTGTTCTTCACGCCCATCAGATTGCCGCCCCACCAGTAGTAATTTCCCTGATAGCTTTCGACGCCCTCGACGAAGATCAGCAGGTTCGGGTTGGCCGCCAACACCGCGTTGCCTGCCCGCTCGGCCGCGGCGGCCCAGTCGGTGGCGCCCCCGCCGCCCCAAATCCCCTTGTGCGGCTCGTTGTGGAGATCCGCGCCGATCACCGTGCTGTCGCCGGCGTAGCGTGTCGCCAGCATGGTCCAGTTGGCGATCCACTTCGCCTCGGTGTAGCTGGCGTCGTACCAGAGGCCGTTTTCCGACGCGCCGGCGCCCGCGCTGGGGCGGTGATGGTCGAGGATGATCTTGATCCCGATCTCGCCCGCGTAGTCGATGATCCTGTCCATGATCCGGAGGCCGTTGAGACCAAAGAGATCGGGGTTCAAAGCGTAATCTATGCCGTTCGGCCGGCTCGCCGCGTCGAAGAGCTGGCCGGAGAACGGCAGCCGGATCGCGTTGAACCCCAGATCCGCCATCTGGTCCATCATGTCCTGATAGTTGCGGACATGCAGACCGTCCGGGGCGTAGCGGGTCGATTCCATTCCGAACCAGTTCACGCCCGCGAGCTTCGCGTCGTTGCCCGCCGCATCGACGATGTCGTTGCCCTGCGTGCGAAAATATCCCTGTCCCCCGCCGCCGGTCGTGACCGGATCGCCCTCGATCACGATCACGTCGGCGACGCTCAGCTTCGGGAGCGGCGCCGCGTCGTCGTTGGTCAGGGTCACCGTCGCCTGCGCCCGCGACAGCGTCGCCCCGCTCGGATTTGTCAGCGTGAACTTGAACGTCTCGTTCGCCTCGAACACCCCATCGGTCGCGATCGGGATCGATACGCTCTTGGTCGTTTGCCCTGGGTTGAATGTGAGCCGGCCCGACATCGCGGTGAAGTCGGCCCCTGCAACCGCCGTTCCGTCACCGGTCTGATAGCTGACAGCCACCGCGCCGTTGGCGGGCGCCGACAGCGTGACGGTCAGAACGGCCGCCTTCGTTCCGCCGGTGCCTTCGGTCAGCGTCACGTCCGCCACCCGCAGCGAAAGTCCCGCGGCGTCGTCGTTGATGATCGTGGCGGTTCCGGTCGCCTTGCCGATCGTGGCCCCGACGGCGTTCGACAGCTTGACCGTGAAGTTTTCGTTCGCCTCCACGAGCGTATCGCCGCGCACCGAGACGTTGAGGGTCTTGCTGGTCTGGCCGGGCGCGAACGTCATCGTTCCTGACCGACCGACGTAGTCCCCGGCGACGGCGGTTCCGTTCGCCGTGGCGAAGGCGACGGTGACGCTCTCGGTCGAGGCCCTGGACAGCGTAACGGTGAAACCGGCCGGAGAAGTCCCCGAATTTCCCTCGATCGCCGTGGTCTCCGAGATCGACAGAACCGGCGCGGGGGCGTCCGTCACATCCTGGCCGTTCACGGTGTAATCCGTGGGAGGCGTCGGCGCCCCCGTTGCCCGAAAGCCGAAGTCCACCGAGCCGTTCGCCGCGATCAAGCCGTTCCAGGCGAGGTTGCGGACCACGTAATAGCCGCCCAGCTGGCTGACGATCTCGGCGCTCCAGATGCTGGTGATCGTGAACGGCGCGAAAAATTCGACGGTCCAACCGTTCGCCGCGGCAGGGTTCGCGTTCCTGACCGTTATCGAGCCGGTGAACCCGGAGGCCCAGCTATCGGCGACGCCGAAATCGACTTCATATGCCATCGCATTAATCCTTCGCTAATCCGTCTGTGACAGACCACCGTCGAATCACTGAACCTCCCGTAACGACGGGCACGCCGACACACAACAGCGCCGCAGTTTGACGGTTAAAACCCGCCTACGGGTAATTTTGGCGTCTCAGTCGCGGTCCGATCAGGCTGACAGAACCAGCTTCACTCGCGGTAGATCGCGCAACGCATGTATCTATAGTCCGTATTTGCGCGCGAATAATTTTCTCGGCAAGTCCAATGCTCGAAACTGTGAATGTTCGTCCGGGCGGTCGGTCGCTCTGGCATGAACAGCGCACAAATTTACGCTGCGCCGCAGCAGAACCCATTCGGAGGACGACCGACCCGCAACTCGCCTCGTCAAGCGGTGCTGCCGGGCAAGTCCGATGTCCGGCGCGCTCACGCCGGACCCAATCGCGCGGTACACGACGCGACGACGCTGCATCGATCAACCAAACCTCCGTTCAGTCGTCGAGCAGCGCGTCGTCGCGGATGGCGGCCGGATCTACCGGGGTCACGCTGAGATCGATCTCGGCGCCCGAGCGCATTTCCGTCAGGACGCCCTGCAGCGCCGTCCGCCCCAATTCTTCGGCGATCTGCGCGCGCACCGCGTCGAGTGGCGGGGCCACCGCGTCGCGGGTCGCGTTCACCTTGATCAGATGCCAGCCGAATTGCGTCTCGACCGGTCCGGTGATCGCACCGGGCGTCGCCGCGACTACCGCCGCTTCGAACTGCGGCGCCATGCGGCCCGGCTCGAACCAGCCCAGATCTCCGCCCCGCACACTCGAGGCGGCATCGATCGAATTGGCGCGCGCCAACGCGGCGAAATCGGCGCCGCCCTCGATCGCGGACTTCAGTTCGGCGGCTTTCGCTTCGGTCGGCACCAGGATATGGGCGGCGCTGTACTCGGCCTTGCCCGCGACATCGGCAAAACGCGACGCGTATTCCGCCTCGATCCGCGCCTCGTCGACGGCCTCCTTCATGCGCAGGTTCAGCGCCCGGAGCGCCAGCGACTGACGACGCTCGTTCTCCATGCGAAGCCGGATCGCCAGCGGGTCCTCCGCCGGATCGGTCGAGAGGCTGTTCGCCAGCAGCACCTGATCGACCATCTGCTCCAGAATGATGTTGAACAGCGCCGGGTCCGGCAGGTCCTGATACTGCGCCGGGAACTGATCGCGCGCCGCCACCAGATGGCCGAGCGTGATGGCCGTCCCGTCGATCGTCGCGATCACCGTCGCCGCGTTATAGTCGGCGGCCCCCGCTTGCTGAGCCGAAGCCGGCCCGGTCAGCGTGAGCCCAGCCAGAAGCCCGGCGATCATGTAACGTCGCATCCGTCCTCCCTTATGGGCCACTGCGCGAGCGAACCCGCGCCACGCGTTCGCACGACCGGCTGGAACCGGCTGGGCGCTCCCGTTGACAGGCCGAAGCACGCGGATTACATCCCCACCCTACCTTGCGGGTCGGTCCGGGCGCCAGTGCTAGACCGATCTCTCGCGCGGAACAAGCGCCCCGTCAGCGACGCCGCTTCGGCTGGGCCGGAACGAGGCAAGGACACCGGGATGTAAGGACGAAACGCCGATGATGGGACTTGGCACGATCGCACGAAAGGTCTTCGGCACGCCGAACGACCGCAAGATCAAGTCGACCCGCCCGCTGGTCGAGGCGATAAACGCCATCGAGCCGGACGCACGCAAGCTGACCGACGCCGGCATCCGCGACAAGACCATCGAATTCCGCGATCGCCTGGCCCACGGAACTCTCCTCGACGACCTGCTGCCGGAGGCCTTCGCGAACGCCCGCGAGGCCGCCCGCCGCAGCCTCGGACTGCGACCGTTCGACGTGCAGTTGATGGGCGGCGTCTTCCTGCATCAGGGCAACATTGCGGAGATGAAGACCGGCGAGGGCAAGACGCTGATGGCGGTCCTTCCCGCCTATCTCAACGCGCTGACCGGCCGAGGCGTCCATATCGTCACCGTCAATGACTACCTCGTCAAGCGCGACGCCGAGTGGATGGGGCTGGTCTACCACGCGCTGGGCCTCAGCGTCGGCACGGTGGTTCCAGGCATGCCCGAAGGCGAAAAGAAGGCCGCGTACGGCGCGGACGTGACCTACGCCACCAACAACGAACTCGGTTTCGACTATCTGCGCGACAACATGAAGTCCGAGCTGTCGCAGGTGAACCAGCGCGATCACTATTTCGCCATCGTCGATGAGGTCGACTCGATCCTGATCGACGAGGCCCGCACGCCGCTGATCATCTCGGGGCCGAGCCAGGACCGGTCCGAGCTTTACACGGCGATCGACAAGGTCATCCCGGAACTGACTCCCGAGCACTATGATCTCGACGAAAAGCAACGCACCACCACGCTGACCGAAGAGGGCAACGACTTCATCGAGCAGCGCCTGCTGGCGCTGGGTCTGCTGCCGCAGGGCGCTTCGCTTTATGACCCGGAGAGCACGACAACCGTCCATCACGTGACCCAGGCGCTGCGCGCGCATGTCCTGTTCCGCCGCG
>Ga0105046_10019906_pt1 | contig 10167 bp, 6 predicted proteins | sample MAT03_FD_78385 | JGI IMG/M metagenome (GOLD analysis project Ga0105046, IMG submission 78385) | Freshwater microbial communities from Lake Fryxell liftoff mats and glacier meltwater in Antarctica - MAT-03 (megahit assembly) | ecosystem: Environmental > Aquatic > Freshwater > Ice > Liftoff... | reverse complement strand
CTCTGCAAGGAGGAACAACTGAGCTCTCCGATTCGAAAAAGGTGCTCTCGGGCTTGTCGTGCTCATCACCCATTGGGTGAGCCTCGAAAAGGCTCGCAAACCTATGCCTGACATGGCTTTCCAAATACCTAAGCACGGTCAACTGAGGATTCTAGGGTTATGCCTGCTAACTAATTGCGCAGCGGTCATCGCGCCGATTGGGACTATTACCACCCAGCAATCACGAAGCTTGCCACACACAAGATGGCGGCGGTGCACCACAGTAACCAGAGTCCACGCACACGGCATTCCAACACTGCGTTGGCTGGGTTCGAGGGATCGTAGTGGACGTTGACCTCGCTGTCATCGGCATACAATTTGGATTGCGCGCTGACCAAGCCGGGCAAATTGGCGACGTCAATCGCGCCGAACGCCACGCGATCAGCGACAAAATTTTGACCGCCAACCGCATAGCGGTAAACAATGCGTGATTTGAAGACTCTGCGCCACGGTCGATACCTGCCATCGCTCAATGAGTCACGAATATGGAATGCCTGTAGGCCCGAGCCAATGATTACGCCCTTCACCACTGGCCATGCCGATGCACTTTTGGCCAGTGATCGCTGCGCAAACGCCATGCGCGCAACGAACAGCGCCATAACGCCGGTCAATACAGCCGCTCCCATATTTTGCGGATTTGGTAGGTGCGGCCGAACAACCTCGATCGCTCCCCCAAACACCACGACCAGACCGATCACGCCGACCACTAACCCCGCAGATAGCCACAACAGGAACCGAAAGCTGCCATCAGGCATGGTGCGTTCCAAGACTGACTGTGCAGGATCTGCGGGATCATAATAGACTGTCACCGCGCTTCCCCTGGGATAGCGTGCAAGTGTGCACGCTACATCCGTATTCCCTAAATCGTGCCGCAAACTAAAACGCGAGCCAGTGAAGGTCTTGCCGTTGACTTGGTATTGGAACGACACTTTTGCAAAATTCCTGAATTCCGTCGCACCCTTGACCTGCGATCCGGCGATATGCGCAGACACTTTGCGCGCTTCGGAGCGCGACTCGGCGATGCGGCCTGCTATGGGCAACCACGCCTTTGCGGTCTCCACTTCCTTCCATTTCACGTAAGTGGCGGCAACAATCATGGTGGCCAGGGCGCACGCAAACCCTATCAGGATGAACGCGACTACCACGACCCAGATTCACTGCGTGGCGCACCGACAATCTGCGCTAAGACACCATTGTCACTGGCGAAGTTCAAGTTGGTGAAAGGTGCGGCCGCCGACCGATTTTTTGATCCCGTAATATTGTCGATATAGTTCACTTTCGTTACCAACCTCATACTAAAAATTAATCATCTATTAAGTCTGTCTTATCCTCAGCTGTACTTACTTACACCTTGTGCGCCACCACATTCCGCCCCTTAAACCGCCGCGAAACATCATCAATCACCGTATAAGCCGCCGGAATCACCACCAAGCTAAGCAGCGTCGAAGTAATCAAACCGCCAATCACAGCAACCGCCATGGGCGCACGAAATGAGGCATCGGCACCTAGGCCTAGGGCAATCGGCATCATTCCGGCGATCATCGCGATCGTGGTCATCAGCACGGGTTGGACGCGCTTTTTGCAGGCGTCGATAACGGCATCGAAGCGGCTCATGCCCTGTTCGTGCTCGGCCATTTCGGCGTAGTCGACCAGCAAAATGGAGTTTTTGGTCGCAATTCCTATCAACATGAGCAGGCCAATAAGTGCTGGCAAAGATAGCGTATTGTTGGTCGCCAGCAGCGCGCCAAAGGCACCGCCTGCGGATAGTGGCACGGCCATTAAAATGGTGATCGGATGGAACGCGTTGTTGTACAGCAAAAGCAGCACGCCATAGACGCAGAAAATGCCGGTGCCCATCGCCAGTACAAAACCGGTGAATAGCTCGACAAATACTTCCGTGTCGCCGGTTTCAATTAGGCGGATTCCGGCGGGCAGCTTTTCGGCTGCGGGCAAGCCCTTAATTTCTTCCATCACCGTACCCAGCGGGCGGCCGTTTAATTCCACGCTCAGGGTGATGTTGCGTTCCCGATTAAAACGCGTCATTTGTTGTGCGCCGCTGGCAATCGTGATGCTCGCAACGCTGCTCAACGGCACCGGGCCATTTTTACCCGGCACGCGCAACATGCGCAGCGCTTCAATGTCGTTCAAATCGCTTTGATTCATGCGTACGCGAATCGGAATTTGTCGATCAGGCAAATTAAATTTCGCCAAGCGCTGACGGTAATCACCCACCGTTGCCACCCGCGCGGCATCGGCAATATCAGTGGTGCTGACGCCCATTTCAGCGGCACGCGCCGGGTCGGGCACCACTAAAATTTCTGGGCGTTTTAGCGAGGCGCTAGAGCTAACCGAGCCTAAGCCGTTTAGTGTGCGAATCGCGCGTTCCAAATCGAGTGCGGCTTGGGTTAATAGCCGCGCATCATCACCAGCTAAGACGATCTGCATCAGCTCGCCCGGTTCGCTGCTTAAAAAGCTCAAACGCACGCCGGTTACGTCGTCCAGCAAACGCCGGGTTTCGCGTTCCAGCGCTTTTTGATTGCGCTTGCGTTCTTGCCCAGAACCCCACTTCAAAATCAGCACCGCTTTGCGCACTTCGGCGGCTTCCGCTTTGCCAGGATCGCCTAAATCAAGCGCGCCGCCGATGGTGCTGTAGACGTTTTTAAGCTCCGGTATGCTTTTAAGTTTAAGCCGCACTTCTTCAGCACGCGCATAGGTTTGCGCTAAGGTCGAACCCGGCGGCAGTTCAATGGTCAAGTTCGTTTGCGCCAAGTCCGATGGCGGCAGAAAGGTCGAAGGAATCAGCGGCACAATCGCCAGCGAACCGATAAAAAACAGCAGCGCGAACGCCAGAGTCAGCCCACGGTGTTTAAGCGCCCAACGTACCATTGCCAAATACCACTGCATTAGGCGCGAATTGTGCTCATTCGGGTCTGCCGGTTTGGCTTTGAGCTGATACGCCGCCATCATCGGCGTCAATAGCCGCGCGACCAGCAAGGAAAACAGCACCGCAATCGCCGCCGTCCAGCCAAATTCACGGAAAAATTTGCCCGGAATACCCGGCATAAACGCAACCGGCACAAATACCGCGCCGAGCGTAATTGAGGTTGCAATCACCGCGACGCCGATTTCGTCTGCTGCATCGCGCGCCGCCTGCAGCGGCGACTTGCCCATTTTCAAATGCCGCACAATGTTTTCGATTTCAACAATCGCATCGTCGACCAAAATCCCAACGACCACCGCCAAAGCCAACAGCGTGATGATGTTTAGGCTAAAGCCCATCAAATACATCACGCCAAAGGTTGGAATAATGGAAAGCGGCAACGCGATCGCCGAAATCCAGGTCGCGCGCCAATCGCGCAGAAATAAAAACACCACAATTACGGCTAAAATCGAGCCTTCCACCAGCATCGTCATCGAGCTTTTGAAGCTATCCTCCGCTTCCTCGACGGTGCTGGCGACTTCGACAAACTTCAGGCGCGGAAAACGTTCCTGTAGCTCGGCTACTTTTGCGCGCAGTTCTCGGCCGAGCTTAACTTCTGACGCCCCGCGCGTACGCACAACGCCAAAGCTCACCACCGGCTTGCCGTCAAAAAGCGCAATCGCGCGCGGGTCGGCCACACTGTCGGTCACGGATGCAATATCGCCTAAGCGCAATTTGCGGCCATCGGGTGTGGCCACCTGAAAGGCTTGCAGTTGCTCTATTGAGCTGACGACGCCAATCGTCCGCACGGTTTGCTCAGCGCCGGAATACTGCGTGCGTCCGCCTGGACGCTCCAGCTGACTTTGTGCCAACTGCAAGGAAATCATCGAAGCAGTAACGCCATAGCTTTCTAGCGCGCCTGGGCTTAAATCAATGCGCACCTCGCGCTCGACGCCGCCTTGACGGTTGACCGCGCCTACGCCTTTGATGCCAAACAGCGCCTTTTTGACGGTGTTATCGACAAACCAGCTGAGCTCAGCCGGGCTCAATTGTTCGGATTGCACCGCGAAGGAAAGCATCGTGCCGCCGACAAACTCTTGTTTTGCGACCAACGGCTCTTCAATTTCCTGCGGCAAGTCCAGCCGAACACGCGTAACGGCATCGCGCACGTCATCGGTCGCCTCATTCAAATCGCGCTCAAGCTGAAATTCGATCAAGGTCGTGGAGTTGCCATCAGTGACGGTCGAGGCGATGGTTTTAATTTTCGATAGGCTCGCCAGCGCATCTTCAACTTTGCGCGTAACTTCCGTTTCCAGCTGCGCCGGCGTTGCGCCGGGCAAGCTAATGCTGACGCTAACCAGTGGCACTGAAATATCAGGAAACTTACTAATGGCTAGTTTACTAAACCCCAAAAGCCCGGCACCACACAAAATAATAAAGAGCAAAATAGCGGGCATCGGGCGCGCAATCGCCCACGCCGAAGCATTGAACCCACCGCCGCGATCTTGACTCATTGTGTTGGCACCGAAGCTTCAGGCGCTTCAGCTTTTTGAGCCACGTCTGCGCCCCCAAAGACCTGCACGCGGTCGCCATCGGTTAAAAAGCCGCCACCTTCTGCCACGACGCCCGTCGCTAGCTCTAGCCCAGAAACCACCTCGACACTGTTTGCAACGGTTGCACCCAGCTGCACCTGCTTTTGGCTGACAACCCCGTCTTTTTCAGTAAAAACGTAAGCGTAGCCATCGCGTTGCACAATCGCCGTTGCAGGCAACACCAAGCCATTGCGCGTGCCCAATTGAATTCGACCTTGGGCAAAAGTACCGGCGCGCAGCTGAGAATCTTCGGGTAAGTCCGCATACACTAGGCCGGTTCGGCTTTGCATCTGCAAGCCGGCATCAATTGCGCGAATCCTGCCCGCTACTTTCGCGCCCTGTGTGGACACCGCTACCGAATCACCCACGCTTACGCGCAAAAAGTCATTGGCGCTTAATTCTGCGCGCCACTCCAAAGCACCGTTTTTAATCATGCGCAGCAGCTCTGAACCCGCTGCCACGACCGTTCCAGGCTGCACCGAACGCGAACTAATAATGCCGTCGCTCGGTGCTTTTAAGGTGGCAAAGCTCAAACGCAGCTCGGACGCCTGTAGCGCGGCATTGGCCAATTCAACGCCCGCTTGGGCGTTTAAAAGTGCGGCATTAACTTGATCGGTATCGCTTTGGCTGGTAAGGCCACGCTTGCGTAACTCCGCACCACGCTTGGCATTTGCCGCTGCAACCGTCAAACTGGCCTGCGCCTGCTTGGCTTGCGCACGCACTTGAATAAGCTCGACCTGCAGCGTGCGGTCATCCAAGCGCAACAGCACCTGCCCTGCTTTCACGCGTTCGCCTACGTCCACCAAAACGGCATTGACGCGCACGCCGCTTAGTTCGACACCTAACAAAACCTCCTCACGTGGCGCGATCGTGCCGCTGGTATTGATGTCGTCACTAATCGGGGCAAGTTGCGCATGCACGAGCGTCACTTTCAACGCGGGCTTGCTGGCCGCTACAGGCTCAGCGGGCTTGGAGCAAGCACCCAGCAACGCCAGACTTAAAAACAAGGCAACGGGCAAACGGGTGCGCATTTCCGAAGGGTTGCAAAACGATAACCATTCTGGAAACCGTTCGTGCTGAGCCTGTCGAAGCATGCGGCGGAAAGCTGCAAGATGCGTTCTCGCTTCGTCAGTATTTGTACGGCTCTGCCCTTCGACAAGCTCAGGGCGAACGGATCTAGCCAGAAATTCAGACATATACTAACCAACCTCTCTTGCTCAATAGATTCTTGCGTTACTTCACGGCATCAATAAAAAACGTGTATTCCTGCGCGACTTGCGTCAGGCGGTCAAACCGGCCTGAGCGCCCACCGTGCCCGGCTTCCATGTTGATTTTAAATAGCAGCGGGTTTTTGTCGGTTTTTAAGGTGCGCAATTTCGCCACCCACTTTGCCGGTTCGTAATATTGCACCTGCGAATCATGCAAACCGGTCGTGACAAACATCATCGGATAGTTTTGCGCGTGCACTTGGTCGTAAGGCGAATAGCTCAGCATGTAATCGTAAGACGCCTTTTGCTTCGGATTGCCCCATTCGTCAAACTCACCGGTAGTGAGTGGAATAGTCTCATCCAACATGGTGGTGACCACGTCAACAAAAGCCACATGCGCGGCAATAGCCCGGTATTTTTCCGGTGCCATATTGACCACAGCACCCATCAATAAACCACCAGCACTGCCGCCTGCGGCAACAATCTTATTTTTCGCGCCAAATTTGTTTTGGACTAAGAAATCGGTTACGTCGATAAAATCGGTAAAGGTGTTGATTTTCTTCAACAATTTCCCCTCTTCATACCATTGTCGCCCCATTTCTTGGCCACCGCGAATATGTGCAATGGCAAAAACAAACCCGCGATTGAGCAAACTCAGGCGGTTCAAGCTAAAGGTTGGCTCAGTCGAACTGCCGTAAGAACCATAGGCATATTGATACAGCGGCGCGGTGCCATCGCGCGGCGTGGTTTTTTTATAAACGATACTGACCGGAATCAAGGTGCCGTCGCGCGCTGTGGCGTGCAGGTATTCCGATGCATATTCGCTGGCATTAAATTCACCCAGTACCGGTTCTTGCTTGAGCAAAGTGCGCTCGCCACTGACTAAATCAAGCTCATACACCGAGCTTGGCGCGGCTAGGGAATCATAGTCATAGCGTAACTTTGCGCGCGATAAATCTGGCGTTGAAATCAGCTCCATCACATAGCTCGGGTCATCCGCCTTGAGCAGTTTTGACTGCGCCAGCGCGGCTTTTGCATCAAGCTTTTGATCGGTGCTGACCAAGCGAATTTTGCTCAAACCACCGGAACGCTCGTTGACTGCCAAAGTATTAGGATACACCTCGAAGCTTTCAATCAAGGCATCGGTGCGATGCGCCAAAACCGGCGTCCAGGATTTAACATCGGTTGGGATTTTTTCTGGCGCTCGAAAAAGCGCGAAATTACTCGCGCTGTCACGGTTGGACAGAAAATAAAACTGATCACCCATGTGCTCAAGCGAATACTCGTGCCCGCGTTCACGCGTCAAGACAATTTTCGGCTCCTCCGCTGGGCGATCCGCTGACAGTAAACGCACTTCAGTGGTTAAGGTCGAGCCCAAATAGATGCTGATGTATTTTTCGCTTTTGCTGCGCCCTATGCCCAAGTAAAAGGTATTGTCTTTTTCTTCGTACACCAATTCATCTGCGAGCGCAGCTTTGATATTGCGGCGATATAACCGATACGGCAGCAGCGTCTCGTCGTTGTCGTCGGTATAAAAAATGGTTTGATTGTCGTTCGCCCAAACCACGTTCGACGTCACTTTTTCAACCTGGCTCGGCAAGTCCGCGCCATTGCTTAAGTCTTTGATTTTAATCGTGTATTGACGTCGTCCAACAGTGTCGACGGCATAGGCTAGAAGTTTGCCGTTTGGGCTAACTTCGGCGGCACCAATACTAAAGTAACCAGTGTTTGAGAGCGCATCCATGGCATTACCGTCCAGCAAAATTTCCTCGGGCGCGGTCATCAGGCCTTTGCGCCGCGCATAGATCGGATACTGTTTACCCGTTTCGTAGCGCGAATAAACCCAATAGCCGTTCTCGAAAACGGGAACGCTAGAGTCGTCCTCTTTAATGCGCGCTTTCATCTCCGTGACGAGGCTGTCGATATTCGCCTGCATCGGTTCAAAATACTGCTTTGTATAGGCGTTTTCAGCCGCCAAATACGCCAACATGTCGGGATTTTTACGGGTGTCATCGCGCAACCAATAATACGGGTCGTTGCGCGTGCCGAACGGCGAAGGCACCGAGTAATCAACACGCTTGGCAATTGGGGGCGTAAGCAGCAAGGCTTTATTGCTGGCAATACCGGGATTTTCCGGCAACGAAGTGCAACCCAGGGCGGCGAGTGCAAGGGCGGAAGGAATGGCTAATCGCAACGCGTTATTTGGGCTCATAGGGGCACGACCTGAAAAGAAAAGTCGCCTAGTTTGGCGCTGACGCGCTCAGAATGCACCATGCCAAACGGGCTAGGATACTTTTCAACCACTTTCGGAATGCCTAAAACCGCACCGCGAATTGATAACACCGATTCAAACCGCCTCAATCTGACGAACCGCCGTGCGCGTCTCGGGCACCGGCCAATTTTGACTGGAGCGCAGGCGTGCGATCCGGCGTTGCAGCTCAAATACGGTTTGACCATGCGCGGCCGTTGGCGCAAAGACACGTAACGCCAATAATGTCCCCAATGCGTTGGACTCTAATACTTCAACGATTGGCTTTGGCTCGGCAAGCGCCTGCTCTATGCTCATTAATTCAACGAGAAACAATGCGATCGCAGCTTCCAAGTCAACCGTATGCGGAACCTGAAAAGTAGCATCCGCCCGGCGCACCGGGTTATGGCTAAAATTGCTTATGTTTTCCGCAAAAACCCTGCTGTTGCCGACAACAACTCGAACGCCATCGGCAGTGTCTAGCTTGGTACCAAATAGGCCAATTTCTTTTACTTCGCCGTTAACGCCAGCGGTTGTGACCGCATCACCGACTTTAAATGGCCGCAATACCACCAGAAAAATCCCCGCGGCGAAATTTGAAAGCAAGCCGGCCCAAGCGACACCAATTGCCACACCTGCAGCCGCAATCAATGCCGCGAAGCTGGAGGTTTCCAGGCCAAGAAAGCCCAGCAAACCGACCAACAGCCCAATTTTTAGCGCCACCGACAAAAAGTTGCGGCTATAACGAACGACGGTGGCATCCGTTTTGCGTAAATTTAGAGCGCGCTCGTTCAAGCCGATAATGGCCTTGATCGCGTAACCACCAACGAACCAAACCACTAATGCCAGCAGCAACTTCAGCGCGGCCGGAGCCACATAAGTGCTTAGGCTGGTTAAAACAACGGTGTGCAGCGTAATTGGATCTTCAGGAACAGTCATGGGTCACACTAAAATGTTGTCGGAAATGTTGTTAAAGGGTCTTTGATATCGTTGAATTAGAGCAATGCACGACACAAGCGCAATCGCGCGGCGCGTCTATTTTTTGACGTATTTCTGATCCTCAATTAACAACAACAGATCGCCCGCTTGAATCGTCTCAATGGGGCTTGCCGAGTAAAAATAGCGCTGCCCGCCTCGCTCTAATCCGACTAAAAAACAATGCCCGATTTGCCCAAGCGGTTTGCCAATTTCTTGCGGCTGCGCAGGCCTTTCGACGAGGTTTAAACGCCCCCTGCAGGTCATCAAATCGGTCAAAAACCCGACCGAAAATTTAGATTGCACCGCATCGGCGAGCAAAAACCCGCTTACTCGCCCCTGATGTATCACCACATCGGCACCCGCATGCCTTATTAGGGTGACATTGTCCTGATCGCGCACTAGGGCAATGATGCGAATTCCCGACGCAAGTTTGCGTGCAGTTAACACCGCAAGTGCGGTCGCGTCATCGCGCGCGAGTGAAAAAATAATGCAGTCTGCGCGCGCGATTTCCATCTGAGACAGTGATTTGGTATGCACAGGATCGCCGCGAAAAGCGACAAAGCCCGCGTCGCTGGCCGCCACTAAAGCGTCCTCACGCGAATCCAAAATTACAATTTTGTCTTTAGTGAAGCCTTTCTCAACAAGCTCTTGCAGCACAACTTCGCCTGTCCGGCCGTAGCCACATAAAATAGTATGGTTTTTCAGCATTTTCCGAATCCTATTTGAACGCCATTTTTCGATGGCGTGGTGCGCCAAAAATTCATACGCAGTACCGATAAAAATTAGCCATATAGCGATACGAATCGGGGTTACCAAAATCGCATCTACGAGGCGAGCAGAATTTGAAATTGGGGCGATATCACCATAGCCAACCGTCGTCAGCGTGACGGCAGTAAAATAGATCACATCATAAAAACTGATATGCCCGTCATGGCTATCCTTTAAGCCCATGCGTCCAAGCCAAATCACCAAAATTGCAACAAATAGCAGCGCTAGCACCAGCAGCAGGCGAAATAGCAACATCCTTGCGCCGCCCTGAAGAGTTCCGAAAACCGGAACCTGCACATGTTTAAACAGCTGTTGCTGGAATCGAGCCATGAGTTGGGCGAAAACAATGGAAGCCGCGATGCTAACGCTTTAGTGGGCGGGTGTCGAAATCACGCTGGCTTCAAAATCACGCTG
>Ga0105046_10019904_pt1 | contig 10167 bp, 7 predicted proteins | sample MAT03_FD_78385 | JGI IMG/M metagenome (GOLD analysis project Ga0105046, IMG submission 78385) | Freshwater microbial communities from Lake Fryxell liftoff mats and glacier meltwater in Antarctica - MAT-03 (megahit assembly) | ecosystem: Environmental > Aquatic > Freshwater > Ice > Liftoff... | reverse complement strand
TCCACCCCCCTGAGCCTGCTGCTCCGCCTCCGCGATCAACCGGATCCCGTGAACTGGAACCGGTTTGTCGATCTCTACGCTCCCTTGCTGTTTTATTGGGCTTCCCGGCTGCGCTTGCCGCCTGATCGCATCGCGGATCTTGTGCAGGACGTCTTCGCGATTTTGCTGGAACAGATGCCGCGGTTCGAATACGATCCTCAACGTTCCTTTCGCGGATGGTTGAAGACGATTCTGTTAAACGTCTGGCGCAAACACCTTCGGCGCCAGGGGGTCGAGCGCGTTCAGCAAGTCGAGACGTTGGTCGAGGTAGCGGAAGAGACGGGATTCTCGGACCTTCACGAGGAAGAGTACCGCGCGCACCTGGTGCGCCGCGCTCTCGCCATCTTGCAACCGGAGTTCGAGCCTACCACCTGGAAAGCGTGCTGGGAATTCGTCGTACAAGAGCGACCCGCCGCAGAGGTGGCTCGTGAACTCAAAATCTCCGTCAACGCTGTGTATCTCGCGAAAGGGCGTGTTCTACGCCGGCTTCGGACTGAACTTCAGGGCCTGTTTGATTGAACTTCGGGTTCGGTTTTCTCCTTTTATTATTTTTCCGCGACAGGTTTCTCTTCTCCGCGGATACATGCTGGTAGAGATCATTTGTGGAGGCCTTTCGTGATCGAAGTCGATTCCTGTCCCGAGGCGAACGAGTTGCGGGACCTTCTCTTGGGTCTGACGTCCGACCCCGTCGGCGAACGGATCGAACGGCATGTCTCCACATGCTCGGAATGTGCTGTCCGGATGCAACGCCTGCAGGCCGATGACGACTTGGTCCAAGCTTGCCGGGCCTCCCGGGAAACGCCGCCCGACCCGCACCCGGACCTGTTAAGCGGCCTGATCCCCCGTTTGAAACGGCTCTCTGGTTCCGCTGAAACGATCACCCAGTTGCCCGCGATGCCCTCCGCAACGAAGAACGAGTTGCCTGACGAAACAGAAGCGACGACGGCGGAAACGGCTCGCGGCCGGCTCGGCCCGTTCGAGATTCGACAGATTTTAGGCAAAGGCGGCATGGGGATCGTGTATCACGCGCACGACACACGACTCGACCGCGACGTGGCCCTGAAGGTCATTCATCCCCGCATGGCGTCACGGGTCGGCATGCTCGAACGTTTCCGCAGTGAAGCCAAAGCCGCCGCGGCTGTGGAGCACGACCATATCGTCGGAGTGTTTGAGATCGAAGAGGCCAATGGCGTGCCTTACCTGGCCATGCCGTTGCTCCGTGGAGAGTCGTTGGAAGCCCGGTTGAAGAAGAATGCCGAGCCATTGCCCATCGCCGACATCCTGCAAATTGGCCGTCAAACCGCTCTTGGCTTGGCCGCCGCCCATCATCGCGGTCTGGTGCACCGCGACATCAAGCCGAGTAACTTGTGGCTTCAGGAAACCGGCAGCCCGATTGGCGGAGACGCGGCTTCCTCGTTCCAAGTGAAGATTCTCGATTTCGGGCTCGCTCAACCCGTCACGACGGAGAGCGGGGGCGAAGTGATGGGCACCCCCGCCTTCATGTCGCCGGAGCAGGCGATCGGCAAGAAGATCGACGCCCGATCGGACCTTTTCTCACTGGGCTGCGTGCTGTACGAGCTTGCCACAGGACGATCGGCCTTTCGCGGGGAAAGCACCCGTGAATTGTTGCTGAGCGTGATGGTCGATCACCCGAAGGCGGTCGCGGAACTCAATCCCAAACTGCCGACCAAGCTTGTGAATCTCATCAACCGGTTGCTCGCGAAAAAGCCGGAGGATCGACCGAATTCAGCCGCCGATGTGGTGCGCGAGATCGAAGAGATCGAACGATCCCTCCAACCGCGGACATGGCGCCGCTGGTTCGGTCCCGTAGCCGCCTTGTTCGTCACGGTCATCGGTCTGATCGCGTTCTTCACCTGGCGAGCCAATCCGCCTTCCACGGGTGAAGCAATTTTCGAGTTGCCGGCCATGAAGGAAGACATGATCGTCATTAGTGCCGATGGACGTGAATTCCGCATCCCGCCGCAATCGACGCGCCGGTTTGTCTTCCCGGCCAGTGTATACACTGCGCGGTTCGCGGATGGGACGAAACGCCGGCCCTGGCCGGAGCAGTTCACAATCCAGCCCAGTAAGTTGACGACCGTCAAGATTCAAGAGATCGGTGAAGAGGGCCGTTATGCCGGCCACACGGGTGGCGTCAACGCGGTCGTGTTCGTATCCGGGAAGAGCCTGATCAACGCCAGCGCCGCTGGCGGCGATTTCAAGCTTGTCGTCTGGAACCCGGAGTCGAACGAGAAGCCGGTGCTGTTGGCTGGTCACGGGGCACAGCCGCTTTGTCTCGCCGTCAGCCCCGATGGCGCCTTTCTGGCCTCCGGTGAAGGCGGTAAGACGAAGACCGAGCGTTTCGAGACCCGGATCTGGAAACTTTCGACCGGCGAAACGATCGCCAAACATGATGACTTCGATGATTGGATCACTGCGGTAGCCTTCACCCAGGACGGCAAGCATTTGTTGACGGGGCTGCGAGATGGAACGCTGGTGATGCGGAACCTAGGTGACAACAAATCCCTCGCCTTGCCGGGCCATCAAGGGCGGATTCTCAATATTGCGATGTTGCCCAAGCAACGAATGGTTACGATCGGGGCTGATCGCCGGGCGATCGTCTGGGATCTGGAGAAGAGGACGATTGTCAAGGATTTGAAGTTGCCGGTTGAGTCGCACGCGGGGGCCTGCTCTCCCGATGGCACGACTCTGGCAACTGCGGACGACGACGGTCTCGTCCGCCTCTGGTCGATCGAGAGCGGAGAGGTCACGGAACTGGCAGGACACAAAGGACCGGTGCATGCGGTTGCCTTCAGTCTGGATGGAACGAAACTCCTCACCGGTGGGGCCGATCGGTCGCTCCGGCTCTGGGATCTGATGTCGGGCACGGAGATTTTGAAAGAAACTCACGACGGCGAGGTGCGGGCCGCGGCCTTTTCGGCCGACGGCAAGCATGCTCTTTCCGGCAGTCTCGATCGCACGGTGCGATTGTGGAAATTGCCGGAGTAATTCTCAATCTGTTAGGGGAGATTGGATCATGAAGAAGATGTCCCTTGTTACTGCGTGATGATGTTCCTGGGCGCCGGCTTCCTGCTAGCGGCGGAACCGGTCGACGAGGTTCCGGATGAAGTGCCTTACGAGAAGCTGGATGAGGCTGGCAAGAACATCATCAAGATGAACACGGCCGCCCAGTTGAAGGAAATAGGTTGGGGAGAAAACGTGAAAGGCGGCCGGCCGAAGAACTATTCCCTCGAGAGCTTGCTGGCAGCGGCTCGGATGTATCGGGAACTGCCGAAGATGGGCGAGGCCAAGCTCGAGGAGGTCACGGCGACAGAGGCCAAGGACACTCCCAAGCTCGAAGTCAAGCCGTTCGACGCGCTGGCGGAATCCAAGCTCATCCTTGATCGCATCAAAGAGATCGTCGACACCTTCGACAACGCCAAGGAAAAAGAAGCATTCATGGTTCTCGTCTCCTCCATCGAGAAGATCGATAATTCAAAGGCAATCGTGGGGGGGCCGAAGACACAGAACTTCGTGTTGCACCCCGGTCAGACGCAAACATTTACCTTCCGCGCCTATGCCGGTCAGACTTCGGTGGTCTTGGTGCGGACCAGCGGCCCGACGCTTCGCTTCAAAATGGTCCGAGTCGAAAATGACTACGTCCACTATCATCAATCAGCCAGATACGGGCAGTACACCTGGTCGCCGAAGGGGGCCAGCGGCACGGCGCCCGCATATCGGATGACTGTCCACAACCCCCAACGAGTTCCGGTACAGTTCACGGTCGCCCTTCGATAAATTATTCGTGACCGCGCGGCGTAGGGTTTCCGGAGCGAAGCCCTACGCCGTGGAAGACAAGCATCCATGTGATTTCGGGAGCCATCCTCATGTTTCGATTCCTGCTGGCGGTACTTCTTCTGAGCGGCATCGGCAGTGTGGCCTCGAACGCCGAGGACAAAGCGGATCCCAAGAAGAAGAAATCGACGCCGGTTGTTGCCGATCCGACGTCCGGCGATCAGCTTGAACGGCTCGTCCCCGCTTTGGTGGGAACCGGGCATCAATATCCAATCATCAATCTACTCTTCACCAGCGACAGCAAACGCCTGATTACAGTTGGTTCGAATCGCGTTGTTTGCATCTGGGATGTGGCCACCGGAGCGCAACTAAAGGTCTATCACCTCCCCGGCAGGTCGCGCATGAACGAGGCGGCGCTGTAGCCGGACGACAAGACCCTGGCGGTCGTCACACGATACCCCGTGAACTTCACACCGACTCAGGCCGCTTATATCATTCTGCTGAATCTCGCCAACGGACACGTACGCGCCATTCCCTACCATCAGAATTTCTGGCTCAATTGCGGCCTGACGTTCTCGCGCAGCGGGACGCGACTGCTGGCCTTCGGCGACGACCAAGGCGTCGACTGGTTTTCATCCATCAAGCCGGTTTGGTCGACGCCGTTCGACGACGTAATTCAAACTCAAGCGGCGCGGAACACGGCCAGCAACATTGTCGACACGACGATCTATCGCGCGGTCTTCAGCCCCTCGGATGAGAAAGTGGCCTACATCGGCCGGGCGGAAGACAAACCGCGTTTTGAATCATCGACACAACTCGTCGCGCTCATGCCCGGCCTCGCTCCCAAGGGGCCGGAAATCAAGTCGACCGTCCTCGATGCCCGTGTTCCCTACCCGTACTCCGTGGCCTGGAACAGCGACGGCAAGAAGATCGTCGTCGGATACGAGAACGGCCTAAAGATCTGGAGCGACACAGGCAAATTGTTGACGACGGTCGATAAGGTCAAGCTCGGCGTCTTTCCCCGCACCATCAATGCCTCGAGGATCATGGTGCATCACGCTCAATTCTTGAATGACAGCGAGATCCTTGTCTGCTGGCGGACCCCCGGCATCAAAAACGTCCGCGCCGAAGTTGGCATGAGCATCGTCAATCTCGGCAAGGGCCCGACGCGAGACCTGCATCATCGTTATTCGTGGAACTTGCCGATGCCGGCCGCCGCAGTTGCCCCCAACGGCCAGTGGGCGGCGTTCACTCCCTTCAGGAAGAAACAGTATGCCGTCAACCTCTACACCTATGCTCTCGGTTACGTGAATCGCGAAACGAACGGTGAGCAATTGCCCGGTTTCAGTCAGTCCGGAGCGGTGCCGCCGATCGTCCTGAAAGAGGCCAAGTAAAACGAACTCACGAATCGGCGAGTGGAAAACGAATGCGGAACGTCGCCCCTTTGTTAGCTTGGGACTCAATGGCTAGTTCCGCCTGATGGTGTTCCAACACGACGACGACAAAAGAGAGACCGAGCCCCATTCCGGCGCTGTAACCCTCGTAGAGTGCATTGTCGCGTTTCGTGCTGAAATGTGTCTGCACGCAACGCTGGCGAACTTCCTCGGTCATGCCGATGCCGTTGTCTTGGATCTCAAGCACGGCCCGATCGCCTTCCCGACGGGCACGCAAGGTGACCTGTCCCTTCCAGGCCGCCGATTCGATCAGGGCGTGCTTGCGTGCTCCGGGGTCGGTAATCGCTCGAGCCGCGTCCCGAAGGTGGTTGCGCATCTCAAACGTGGCGTCGCGGGCGTTGAAAATCAAGTTCTCGACCGCTTGCTGAAGATGGGAGCGATCGCCCTGGATCACTAGCGGTTCACGCGTCGTCTCGGCCATCACCAGCAACTTCCATTTTTCCTCGGCCATTTCAGCCCAGGTGCGTTCCATTTCCCGAACCAGTTCATTCATATCAATCCGCGAAAGATCCGCCTTGTTCGGATCGCGGCGCACCGTCCGCAGGATCTGCTGCAAGCGCTCGGTTACGGTACCGAGCGTTGAACGCACCTCCTCCAGCATGTTCGTCTGATCGCCCGTCGCCCCCTTCTGCTGGATGCACCGGGCCAAGAGGTCGTTCGGCCGCACCAACAGGTTCTTGATGTTATGCGCGTACGACCCGGCCATGATGCCGATGCTCGCGTACAGTTGCGATTTCATCTCGAAGTTGGTCTTTTCCGCTTCGGCGGCTCGGTTCTCTTGACGAGCGACTTCGAGTCGTTGTTCCAGCAAGTTGCGATCGGCTTCCTCTTTGGCTCGGATTGCCTCCTGTGCCCGCAGTTCCTCGGCTAGGGCCAGATTCTCGGCATGCTCAAGCGCTTGGTTCGCATGCAGTTCGGCCACCTCGCGGCGTCTTTCCCGGCGCATAAACGTGGCGACGGAGAGAATCCCCAACACGCTGCCGCCCAGAACCACGGCGCCGATAAGCCAGACCCAGCGTTGTCGCTCAGCCTCCTCTTGCTGCGCCTTATGGAAAGCATGCATCCGATATTCGCATGAGACAACAACGCGAGAACCATCGCGAGCTCGGTAGTCAAGTAACGGCTCGGTCCGAACCTGATTCCCTTGCGCGGCCCGCGATGGGCGATCGGGGGCACGCCATTCAAGTGAAGCAAGGTTCGGCCGATCCGGGAACGTCACGCGAATGGTATACAGATCGAGAAAGAGCGGCGTGCCGCTGCGGAACATCCGCAACGGCTCCATCATCGCATCGAACTGATCCTCGATCTCTTTGGTTTTTTCTTCGCTTGGCTCCTGAAGATACTCGTCGATGAGATCACTCAGATTTTTGCGGTTCGGCCGGCGCTCCTCGAGCCATTCCCGAACGGCCGCCCGGTCGTATTTTTCGCTCCAGCGCGAGCGATCGTATAGCAGGAACGCCGCGCCCGTGACGAGACCGGCCCAGAACAAGAGTGCCGGCACAATGACTCGCAGGTAACGTCCCACGGCACGGGTCGGTTCGGCGCGGTGGGGAGTCAACGGGACCGGCATTTATGCTCCACTCCAGTATTCAAGGGGAGGACGGACCATCGCGGCGAACGGGCCGGGATAGCGCGGGCGCCAAGAGTGTCTCTTCCGGACGCACCCGCGACCATTCGTTCCGCGCCGACCGTGTCCAGACTTGCAACGGCGCCCGCATGCCGATGCGGCCATCGCCGCTGATTTCCGGCTTTAGGCAGACGATGAACTCGGAGCCCTTCTCACGATTGCCCACCCCATCAAATGCGATGATCTTTTGCGATCGCATATTGCGAAGCAAGGCATCGGCATCACGAACAAGTTCTCCGCCAGACGGCCTGATCGTGGCCGTCAGCACGCGAACCATTTCCGCTAACAAGAGCACATCGTCAGTACCGGTTGGCGGCGGTAGGTACTCGTCCCATCCGATCGGATTCTGATGTGCGAAGAAGACGAGCGGGATGGGCACGTCGCGGATATTCCAGAGCAGGGAACCGTCGCGGTAGACATCATTGATGCTGATGGCGTCGCCGTTGACCGCGACGAGATGCCGGCCAATCAGGGGCGAATCGCCAGCGAGAGCTCGGAGGAAGCGGCGGGCGGGCGTCGTCGAGGTCGGCATGATCAGCAGCGACCGCTGGCCCGGTTGAATTGGCAACTCGGCCAGGATGTTCTGGGCGATGCCGTCCTCGACCTGATTCACGCGTTCGAACGAGCCGACGCTGTAAGCGGCATGGCTGGTGAATTGAGAAATGAATCGTTTTTCGGTCTTGGCCTGCACCGCTTGATGGAACCGTTCATAAAGATCGATTGAGTAGGGATCATCGTCCCAGCGGATGGGAAAGACGACGGGGTAAGGTTCGTCTTCGATCTTGGCCGCGGCCCCACCCCGGGGGCGCAATTCGGCGTCTTGCCAGAGAAAATCAATGACCGCCTTCGCCATTTGTTCGTTGGTAAAACAGAAGCGGAAGGTGCGATCCGGGTAGATCTGGGTCAACGACCGTCGTTCCCCGCCTGGAAGATCGACTTCGTTCGCGGTGGCCGTGGTGATGAAAAAGAGCGGCCGGGAACCCCGCCATTGCGTTCGATCGTTCAGTTTCTGAGCCAGATCGAGAGCCCGATCGCTCGTTCCGCCGCCGATGATCGCCAGCGGAGCCGGGTTTCGCTGGGCGAGAGCGTCAATCCATTCGCTCGTGCCGATCGCCCCTGTCTGCTTATACCAGCGGATTCGGAGTTTGCCTGGACCATCTTTCCAGGAAAGGACGATTTCTGGCGTCGCTGTCGATTGATCAAGGAATGCTCGGGAATCGTCCATTTCCAAATTAGCCGAAGTGCGCACAACTCGATGAATCCCCAGGACAAATCGTTCCCAGGCCACGCCGCCCGTTGAAGTGTTGAACCAGGCAATTTCGACGTCGCCATCCGGAACCGGCAACGCCCGAGCGACCATTTTTTCTTCGAGGCGCTCGCGTACCAAGAAGAACGCCAGTGTTCCGACGCCACCCAGAAATAGTAAGATGAAGACGATTCGCCAGCGCATGGGCGCTCCCGAGGATGAATTCCTTCCGTCGAAACCGTCACGAGAGGCTCCCGCGTCTCGTGGAGATTTCCTAGGATGAGCGTAACACGGAGTACGGCACGCGGACAACGGCAACTCGCCTGTCGTGCGGCCGTCACTCGTCCAACCCGATCTATCTACCCAGGGTCCAAACTCATGTCTTCTCCTCTGTCGATCATCATCTTCGGCGCTTCGGGCGATCTCACCGCTCGCAAGCTGATCCCGGCCCTATACCACCTCGACAAGGTGGGTCTGCTGGAAGAGGAGGCCAACGTTATCGGCGTCGCGCGACGGCCCATGACAGACGACGCCTACCGCGACTCGGTCGAGCCGTGGACGAAGACCGCCATGCAGCACATGAAGGAGAACTGGTATCCCAATACCTGGAAGCGGTTCGCCAAGCGCCTCTTTTACGTGCAGGGTGATGCCTCGACCCCCGAGGGTTTGAAACCCCTCAACGAATTCCTCGCCAAGCGCGAAGGGGCGACCGGTGGCCGGCGTCTCTATTATCTGTCCGTCTCCCCCGAGCTCTACCCGAGCATTGCCGCAAGTTTCAAGGCATCTGGTTACCAGAACGAAACCGGCGGATTCCGGCGAGTCATCGTCGAAAAGCCGTTCGGGCATGACCAGGCGAGCGGCCGGGCCGTCAATAAGTGCATGCATGGCACCTTCCGCGAAGATCAGATCTACCGCATCGATCACTACCTCGGCAAGGAAACCGTCCAGAACATCCTGATTTTCCGTTTCGCCAACACCATGTTCGAACCGCTGTGGAACAGCCAGTACATCGACCATGTGCAGATCACGGCCGCGGAAACAGTCTCGGTCGATCAGCGGCTCGAATTTTACAACAAGAGCGGCGTGCTGCGCGATATGTTCCAGAGCCATCTTCTTCAAGTCATGACGATGGTGGCGATGGACAATCCCGGCCGCTATACGGCCGATCGGCTGCGGAATGAGAAGATCAAAGTGCTCGAAGCGGTGAAGCTCCATTCCGTCGCGGATGCCCACAGTTCCATGGCCGTCGGCCAGTACGAAGGCTACAGCAAGCTCAAAGGCATCGAAGGATCCAAGACGCCGACTTACGCTGCCGCCCGGTTCGAAATTAACAACCATCGCTGGCAGAACGTCCCGTTTTACATCCGCTCGGGAAAGTCGCTGAAAGCTCGGTACAGCGAAGTCAGCATCCAGTTCCGTTGTCCCGCGCACATGCTCATCCCCATCCCCGACGGTGAGCATGTCGAGTGCAATCGCCTGTCGATCATTCTGCAACCGAACGAAGGCATCCGACTGAATTTCCAGACCAAAGTTCCCGAAGTGGACGGCACGAAATTGCAGGCCCGCGATCTGTCGTTCAACTACCGCGAAGGCTTCTCGGATCGGGCGGTTCCGGAAGCGTACGAGCGACTCTTGCTCGACGCGATCATGGGCGAAGCGGCCCTGTTCATGCGCAGCGACGAGATCGAGCAAGCCTGGGCGATCATGGATCCGCTGATCAAGGCGACGGAGGCTCCCGACGCGCCGCAACCCGAGGCTTACCCCATCGGCAGCGAAGGCCCCAAGTGTTCCGACGCCTTACTGGCGCGTGACGGCCGCAAGTGGGCCAAGCTCGTTGGTTGATTTTTGTTCGTAGTGACCCGCTTCAGCGGGTCAGCCGCTTCAGGGCGACCCGCTAAAGCGGGTCACTACGAGCATATTGGTCCGCAAGTGGGCCAAGCTCGTTGGTTGATTTTTGTTCGTAGTGACCCGCTTCAGCGGGTCAGCCGCTTCAGGGCGACCCGCTA
>Ga0105046_10019903_pt1 | contig 10168 bp, 11 predicted proteins | sample MAT03_FD_78385 | JGI IMG/M metagenome (GOLD analysis project Ga0105046, IMG submission 78385) | Freshwater microbial communities from Lake Fryxell liftoff mats and glacier meltwater in Antarctica - MAT-03 (megahit assembly) | ecosystem: Environmental > Aquatic > Freshwater > Ice > Liftoff... | reverse complement strand
CCGTACTTCGCGATGGAGTTGGTAGAGGGGACGCCGCTGGACGAGCACGTCCGGGGGGCCGGGCTCTCGACGCGGGGGGTGATGGAGGTGTTCCTCAAGGTGTGCGACGCGGTGCGGCACGCGCACCAGAAGGGGGTGATCCACCGCGACCTCAAGCCGGGGAACATCGTGGTCGACCGGGCGGGGCAGCCCAAGGTGCTGGACTTCGGGATCGCGCGGACGGCGGTGCTCAAGGGGGACGAGGAGGGTCCGGGCGGGGCGTCGGCGCGGGGGATGGCGACCGAGCAGGGGCAGGTGCTGGGGACGGTGCCGTACATGAGCCCCGAGCAGGTGGGGGGCGACCAGGACGAGGTCGACACGCGGACGGACGTGTACGCGCTGGGGGTGGTGCTGTACGAGTTGTTGTCGGGACGGCTGCCGCACGACGTGACGGCGAAGACGCTGCCGGAGGCGGCGCGGATCATCGCCGAGACGCGGGCGCGTCCGCTGTCGAGCATCGCGCGGCACGTGCCGACGGACCTGAGCACGATCGTGGCGAAGGCGCTGGAGGGGGATCGGGCGCGGCGGTATCAGTCGGCGTCGGACCTGGCGGCGGACATCGGGCGTTTCCTGCGGGACGAGCCGGTGACTGCCAGGCCGGCGGGGCGGCTGTACCTGACGGCGAAGTTCGTGCGGCGGAACCGGGTGCTCGTGGGGGCGGCGGGCGTCGCGGCGGTGTTCCTGGTCGCGGGGGTGGCGGCGACGCTGTGGCAGGCGTCGCTGGCGGCACGGGGGCGGGATCTCGCCGTCTGGAACGAACGGGAAGCGCGGGCGGCCGAGGTCCGGGCGAAGGACGAGGCGGCGACGTCGACGCGCGTCGTGGAGTTCCTGACGGGGGTGATGGCGTCGGCGAATCCCGAGGTGAGCCTGGGGCGGGACCTGACGGTGCGGGAATTGCTCGACACGGCGGCGGCGAGCCTGGGGCCGCAGTTCGCGGACCGGCCCGCCGTAGAGGGGGCGGTGCGGCACGCCTTGGCGCAGTCGTATCACGGGCTGGCGAAGTTCGATCAGGCGGAGGCGCAGTACGACCTGTCGATCGAGCGTCTCGCGGGGTCGCTGGGGGCGACCGATCGGCGGACCATCGAGGTGCGGCGGAGCCGGGGGGCGCTGCTGGCCGATGCGGGGCGGCTGGACGAGGCGGAGGCGGCGGCGCGGGCCAACCTGGACGACCTCAAGAGGACGTTCGGGGATGGGGACGTGGACGTGCCGGTGGCGACGATGGAGCTGGGGCGCGTGATGCAGGAGATGGGGCGGATGACCGAGGCCGAGGGGCTGATGCGGGCCGGGCTCGAGCCCGCGCGGCTCGCCTATGGCGGGACGGACCCGCGGTACGTGACGACGCTGCACAACTTGGCGACCTCGCTGGAGGGCCAAGGGAAGTTCGCCGAGGCGGAGGCGCTCTTTCGTGACGCCGTGCGGATCCGGGAGGAGACTCTGGGTCCGGACCACCCGCACACGCTGTACTCGAAGAACAACCTCGTGGCTTGCCTGTCGCGGATGGGTCGCAACGAGGAGGCGGTGACGCTGATCCGGGAGGTGATCGAGGGGCGACGGCGGGTGATGGGCGAGGACCACCCCTCGACGGTGACCGCGCGGGTGAACCTGGCGGTGGTGCTTCGGGGGCTGGGAAGGTCGGAGGAGGCGGAGGGGCTGATGCGGACGGCGCTGGAGGCGTGGACGCGGACCCTCGGGCCCGAGCACCCTCGGACGCTGCTGGCGATGGGGAACCTGGCGTTCATCCTGGAGGATGGCGGGCGGCTGGACGAGGCGGAGGCGCTGTACCGGCGGGCGATCGCGCTGCGGAAGAAGGCGTCGGGGGGGAAGGACCCCGAGACGTGGAACTCGCTGAACAACCTGGCGATGATGGAGCAGGGCCGGGGACGGTTGGCGGAGGCGGAGGCGCTGTACGTCGAGCTCATCGGGCTCGCGGGGCCGTCGGTCGCCCCCGACAACTACTCGATCGCGCTTTTCAGGAATAACTACGGCGAGTGTCTCGGGAAGATGGGGCGGCACGCCGAGGCGGAGCGGGAGCTGCTGCACGGACTGCCGATCATCACGGCGACCTTCGGCCCGGACCACGCAAGGACGAAGAAGGCGGCCGCGCGGCTGGTCGCGCTGTACGAGGCGTGGGGACGGCCGGGCGACGCGGCACCGTATCGGACGCCGCCGCCCGAGGCGGCTCCTACGGCCCCGTGAACTCGACGGAGGCGATGGTGGCGTCGTCGTCGCTGGGGACGGCGCCGGCGAAGGCCTTGAGGCGTTCCATGACGACGCGGACGTCGGAGGCGGCGTCGGCGGTGGTGGCGAGGGCGGCGCGGAGGCGTTCGGCGCCGAACTCGCGCCCGGCGGCGTCGCGCTGCTCGATCATGCCATCGCTGTAGAGGACGATCCGGTCGCCCGGGGCGAGGGTGATCTCGGTCGCCGCGAAGAGGGCGTCGGGATCGATCCCCGCCGGGATGCAGCGGCTGGGGAGGGGTTCCATGGCGCCGTCGCGGCGGACCAGGAGGGCGTTGCCGTGTCCCGCGTCGACCATGCGGCACGCGCCGCCGGGGGAGAGGACGCCGACGCAGAGGGAAACGAAGCGTCCGGCGAGGACGCGGGAGCAGAGATAGCGATTGGCCCGCTCGACGGCGGCCTCGGGGGAGCCGCCCCGGAGGAGTTCGGCGGTCAGGAACGTCTGCGTGACGGCCATGAGGATGGCGGAGGCGGCGCCGTGGCCGGAGACGTCGCCAAGGCAGAAGGCGGCCGCGCCGCACTCGAGGGGGAGGACGTCGAAGAGGTCGCCGGCGACGAACGCGCCGGGCTCGACGTTGACGGCGAACGCGGCGGGGCCGACGCGACCGACGGGCGGGGGGAGGAAGAGTTCCTGCACCTCGCGGGCGGCGCCGAGTTCCTGACGGAGGAGGGCTTGGTCGCGTTCGAGGGCGGAGCGCTGGAGGTTGGAGAGGGCGAGCGCGTAGGCCGCGGCGGCGGACTCGCAGAATCCGCTGGCGTCGGGCTGCACGGCGGACTCGCGGCCGCGGGCGTCGAGGTAGAGATAACCCACGACGGAAGGGCCGAGCAGGATGGGGACGCACATGGCCGAGTGGATGCCCATCTCGCCGATGCTGGCGACGGGGTCGACGGGGGAGTCGTCGGCGAGGACGACCGTCTCGCCGGCGCTTGCGCCGTCGAGCAGGGAGCGGCTGAACGCGGCGTTGCCGGCGGCGGGGTCGAAGCCGCGGGAGGCCACGACCTCGGCGGCGTTCTGATCGCCCGGTCCCGAGGCGGCGCGCCGCAGCACGGCGCCCCGGGGGAAGCCGCTGCCGGCTAGGACCGAGTCCAGGAGGGCGACGGCGGCGCCGGCATCGTCGGGTGCGGCGTGCAGCTGGGCGATGCATCGGACGAGGAGCGCAAGGCGGCGGTCCCCCGCGCCGGGCGGGCGCGAGTCGCGGGCCCGGCGGACGCGGCCGGCGGAGGAGGACGAGTCATCGATCGTGGCGACGGTGCGGCGGAGGTCGGCGGCGCCCACGCGGAGGACCCATGGGCCGATACGGAGGACGTCGCCGGGCGCGACGGCGGCGGCGATGCCGCGCGGCAGGCGGATGCCGTTGAGCGAGGTGCCGGCGGTCGAACCCAGGTCCGAGACGTGCCAGATGCCCTCGCGCCGGGCGAGGGCGGCGTGGTGGCGGGAGACGCCAACGTCGGGGAGGCAGATGGGGGCGTCGGCGCTGCGGCCGATGATGGCGGGGCCGGGGGGTTCGACGGTGAAGGAGAGGCGCTCGGGGCCGGCGAGGGTGTGGAGCACGAGGCGGTCGGAGGTCTCGGGCACGGGAGTAGGTTTCCGGCTGGAGGCGTCTGGCGATGGGCGGCCGTCGGTGGGAGGAGCGGTCTGGCGGGGGCAGCGTACCGAACGGGGGGAGGCGGGACATTGCGCGCGGCGCACCTCGTTGCGTGCGAAAGGGTCGGGGACGGCGCGCGGTTTCGGCCTGGACACGTCTGCCAAGTCGGCGGGCCGCGCCGAGTTTGGCGGCGATTGCCCGCGCGCGGCGTTCTGATGGACGCAGCGGCGGGCCGCTACGAACGGCGCTTGAGCAGGGCCTGCATGATCATCGGAAGGAACGGCCGCGCAAGGCGGGTCAGGAACGCGAGCGACACGACGGTCTTGCCGATGCCGCCCTTGCGTCGACCCATGAGCAGGCCGCCCAGGGCGGCGATCCCGGCGGCCATGAGCGCCGAGCGTTGCGGGTCCGAGGCCTTGCGCTGCTTGCGCTCGCGACGGTCGGCGTCCCATCCCTCGCCCACGGCGAGGAGCGCGGCCTTGGCCTGCGACAGCGTCGGCCTCGGCGGGGGTGGGGGTGGGGGCGGGGGCGTCAGTCCGTGGTCTTCTTGAACATCCATAGAAGGCCTCCGGAGACGGCGAGCGTGACGAACCCGGTGATCGCCGCCGCGGCCGGGGCGCCCAAGGAGGCGTCGATCGAGAAGTACAGGGCTAGGAGCAGCAGGCAGAAGCCGCCGATCATCAGGGGCGCGGCGGTCACGAGCAGGGCCAGTCCCAGGCCGAGCTTCCCGAGGGTTGCACGGAACGAGCGACCCTCGCTGATGATGGCGGCGCGGAGGGCGGCACCCTCTGCCTCGACCAGGTCCGCGAGGCGGACGACGAGTTCGGTGAAGCGTTTCAGGTGAGGCCCTCTCGCGTGATGGCCGAAACGAGCAGGCTCGGTTTGACCGGCTCAATTGGGCCGGCTGAACTGGGCGCGGTCTCAGGACCGGCGGGCGAGGGCACCCACGACCAGGCCGACGCCGAAGGCGATGCCGATGGTGGCGAGGGGGTGCTCGTGGACTTTTTCCTCGATGGTCTCGGCGACCTCGGTGCCGCGCTCCTTGGCGTAGCGGGTGGCGTCGGTGACGCCGCCCTTGGCGTAGCCGAGCAGGCCGCTGGCGAGGCCCGCGACGTCGTCGCGGAGGGCGGCGATATCGCCGCGAAGGGTGTCGACGTCCTGCTGGAGGTTGCGGTCGCCGCCTTGGGCGCGGGATCCGGTGGTGGCTGCGGTGGTCATGCTCGCTCCTCGAAAGTGGTGTGCACCGGGGGAACCGGTTCGGGCCGGGTGGACCCGGCCTACTGCAAGAGTCTTCACTTGGACGCTGAAGGCGGGGTAACCGTTGGATGAGAGCGTTCTCATTTGCCGGCGCCGGGAGGGTTTCCCCTGCCCGAGGGTACGGGAGACGCTGGCGGGCGGCGGCCCGCTCTCGCTCGCGTGCCCGCCGACGGGGGGGAAGGGCGGAAAGACGAACGCCCGGCGTTTGCCGGGCGTCCGTTGTCGAGTCCTCAGCGGCCGTCGTCGCGACGGGAGTCGTCGCGATTGTTCCAATCACGCCCATCGCGGGTGCGGCGGTTCCACTGGGTGTCCCAGCTGTCGCCATATCCGAAGTGGGTGTAGACGCGGCGGGGGAACTGGTCGTCGCGGAGGTCGGCCCAGTCATTCCCTTCCAGCCGCGGGGCGGCCCGGAGGCGCTCCTTGTCGAGCGTCTGGGTCACGATCTTGCCGTCCGCCTGCACCGTGAAGAGGTTCCAGGGCAGAGCGTACTTGGCGTCGCCGATGCCAAGGAAGCCCCCCACCGTCGCCACGACGAAGGCGACGCGCCCGGACTCGGCATCGAACACGATGGAGTCGATGTCGCCGATCTTGTCGCCGGCCACGTCGACGAGGTTCTCGCCCTTGAGCGTGCTCGCCTTGACGAGCGTTCCCGCGCGGGACATCCCGTCGTCGCGCCGCTCGTTGCGGTCGGTGATGACCCCGGCGTCCTTGCGCTGGGTGCCGTCGCGCAAGCGATCGTCGCCCCGAACATCGCCGTCCCGCAGTTCGTCGCGGCGAACGGTTTCGCCCACGCGCCGGTCGGCGCTCGAATCGGCGGAGCGGCCGAAGGTGAGGTCCCAGACGGGCTTGCCCTGATCGTCGCGCAGGCGGACCATCCCGCCGGGGCCGCTGATGGTGTTGGCGACGACGGCGCTCTTGTCGTCGATGGCGATCTGGGTGCCGCGGATCTCGACGACGTCGCCGTCGCGGACCAGGCCCGGCTGGTGCTCGAGGAACCACTCGGGTCCGAGGTGGACGATGGTGCGGGCGCCGTCGTCGGCGGCGAGTTCGATGGTGCGGGCGTCGGCCATGCCCGAGATGGGGCTGGTGTCGTCCATGTCGCGGACCGTGCCGCGAACGGTGACGTCGCGCCCGGCGGCGATGAGGCCCTGGTACCGGCCGGCGGCGTCCCACCCGCCCGTGCCGCGTCGCCACCCCGCGGCGGCGCGAGTGTCCCCCTCGTCGTCGTAGCCGTCGCCGAGGTCGCCGAAGTAGCCGCCGATGCGGTCCCGCCACGTGGGCTCACCGATGAGACTCCACTGGTCCTTGTCGAAGGTGGGGGCGGCGTCGAGTCGCTCCTTGGTGGTGCCGAGGGTGAGGGTGCGGCCGTCGGCCCGCCACCCGAAGCTCCGCCACGGCACCACGATGAGCTTGTCGCCGATGCCCAGGACGCCGCCGCTGGAGACGAGGGCGTACTCGATGTGGCCGTCGGCGGGTGAGAGGATGAGGTCCGCGATGTCCCCCACCTTCTCGTTGGTGGAACCCATGACGTTCGCGCCGACGATCCAGTCGCTGGGAATCAGGATGGGGGCGTACACCGCGCGGCTGGTCATGTCGCGCTCGTCGCGGTTTATGCCCTGTCGGTCGGGGTAGAGGCGGCGGTCGTCGTCGCGGTCGACGCGGCCCGGCTCGGGCTGCCGGACCCGGACCTCCGCGGGCTGCGCGGCGGCTAGACCGGCGCCGGTGAGGGCGGCGGCGATAATGAGGCTGGCGGGCGTGTTCACGATGCGTTTCTCCTTGGTGCGTGGCGGCGGCGCCTTGCGCGGACGATCATCCGACCGGGCGAACGTTGATGGTCACGGAGTCGCTGTCGACCTCGCGTCCGTCGAGGGTGAGCTTGGCCGTCACGGTGTACGCGCCGGGTTCGTCGAAACGGGCCCGGGCGATGGTGCCGTTGGCCTCGGTCGTGATCCGGCCGCCGGTGGTCGTCCACTCGACGAGCGCGTCGCGGCCCAGCGTGTTCTCGCTCCGCATCGAGATCGTGGAGATCTCGCCGGCCACGATGTTGGTGCTGCTGGCGGCGATGTCGATCGTCGCCGGATCGGCGGTCATGTCGGATCGGGTGCTCTGGTTGGCGTTGCAGCCCATCAGGCCCGTAGCGACGACGGAAGTGACGAGGATGAAGCGTTGGAGGAACATGAGGTCGTCTCCGTGCGGGGGGTCGGGTCGAGATGGGGGCGAACGGGGCGGACGGGGAGACGGGGCCGGATCAGGAGAGCGCTCGCTCGTTGACCATGCGCTCGGCGAGGTCCGTGAGGCGCTGATCGGCCTCCTGTTCCTCGTCGAGGATCGCCTGAAGGACCTTGGCGTCGCGCTCGCGACCCAGCAGGCGGGCGAAGGTGCGGAGGCCTCCGTACGAGGCGATCTCGTAGTGCTCGATCTTCTGGGCGGCGACGATCAGGCCGGCGTCCAGGACATCGGGATCGGCGTCGGTCTCCATGAGCTCCTGGCCCTCGGCGACGAGACCCTCCATCGCCTCGCACTTGTGGCGGCCGAGGCCGCGTCCCAGCGCCTCGAGGATGGACTCGACGCGGTCCCGCTGCGAGGCTGTGATGTCGAGATGCTCGTCGAACGCCGCCTTGAGTTGCGGGTTGGTCGCCGCCTTGGCCATGCGCGGCAGGGCCTTGACGAGTTGCTTCTCGGCGCTGTGGACATCGCGGAGGTGCATCAGATAGAGGTCATCGAGGGTGTCGAGTTTCATGAGCGGTGCCTTTCGGCTGGAAGGCCGGGTTCGGAGGTCGTCGACGGAAAGGGAACCGGTTGGGAGGTGGGCGGGGCGAGGCCCCCCGCTCGGACGGCCTTCGCCGTCAGGCCCGCCCCGGACCGCGCTTCATCAACCCCATCACGAGAGACACGAGGAAGAGGACGAGAAAGACGATGAACAGGATCTTCGCGATCGACGCGGCACCCGCCGCGATGCCGCCGAATCCCAAGACGGCCGCCACCAACGCGACGACGAAGAAGACGAGTGCCCAATACAGCAAGGTGAATCTCCAAGAGCGAAGCGGCGCGACTTCCCGCGCTGCGCCTTCGCTCATGGAAGACTCTCCATCCAAGTGGTGAACCGCGCGTGAACTAGCCCTGAAATACCTCTCCACCCGGTGCGGCGGACACTCCATCCGGGTCAACGCCCATTCAGCGGTCCCTCACGCGCATCTCATGCCACCCGATAGCCTCTCTCTGTGGACCCGTCGGGTCCGTCCTTTCCATCCGGAGACCGCCATGATCGGAACGATCCTGCTCATTATCCTGGTCCTGATCCTGATCGGTTCAATCCCCGTTTTCCCGCACAGCCGCAAGTGGGGGTACGGGCCGAGCGGGATCGTGGGCGTCCTGCTCATCGTCCTCATCGTCCTGCTGGTGACACGTACCATCTCCTTCTGACACCGCCCGCGGCGTGTCGGGTCACGTGACACCCGGACCGTTCACTGGCGGCTCCTCCTTTTCTCATGCCGGCCCACCTTGGCCGGGGTGGGCTGGTGTTGCCCGGAATGCCGCGCCGGCGGCGTTCCGGGCTCTCCCCTAGCATTGAAAGGCGGGGTTCGCTATCGCGTGGCCCTTGCCGGGAACGTTCGGATCGGCCGGGACACGCCGCGCGGGGTGGTGCCGTCGCGGCAGGGGGTAATCGCCGAGATGCAGTCATCGCTTCCCATCTTGGTCGTCGAGGACAGCCCCGAGGACTTCGAGGCGGCGGTCCGCGCCTTCAACAAGGCGAAGGTTCCCAATCCGATCTACCGCTTCTCGTACAGCGAGGACGCCTTCGACTTCCTCAAGCAGCGCGGCCGGTTCTTCAAGCACGGCGCCGAGACCCGGCCGGGGCTGCTGATCCTCGACCTCAACCTCCCCGGAACCAACGGTCTCAAGATGCTCCAGGAGATCCGCGCCGATCCGACGCTCCGCAGCATCCCGGTGATCGTCTTCTCGACCTCGTCGAACCAGCGCGAGATCGACGCGTGCTATCAGGCCGGGGCGAACAGCTACATCGTCAAGCCCTCGAGCCCCGACCAGCTCTTCGACGTCATCCGTCGGGTGAAGGAGTACTGGCTCGAGGCCGTCACGCTCCCGTCGCGGGCGGAGATTCCCGAGGTCGTCGTCCCGGCCATCTCGCGCGCGTCGGTCTTGGACCCCACTCCCCCCGCCAGCGCCTGAGGTCTCTCACCGCCCGCCGCGATATCCGGCCCCATCCGGCGCCGCGCCGACGGCCAGGTCGAGCGCTCTCCACGCCAGCGTGACGCGGGTGGCGGCGGTGCCGCGGGCGGAGAACGCCGATCCCGGGAGGTGGTTGGACCAGTCCGCCGAGAGATCGGCGCGGACCACGTTGGCTCCGACGCGATGGTTGTACTCCTGCGGGTCGCGGAGAGAGTCCGCCGCGAGCGCAGCGCGGGCGGGATCGATGGCGGCGAGATGGCGTTCACGCCCCGGGCCCTCGCCCCGGTACTGATAGTTGCCCACGAGCTCGGCGTCGCCGGTGCTCCAGGCGGGCGCGGCGGCGTGGAACGTGCCGGGGCCCCTCTGCGAAGGGCAATAGAAGATCCGGGGCGCTTCGAGGTACGCCCCGGCGTAGAGCGTTCCCAGGCCGTCCCACGCGGCCCGCCCGGGAGCGAGATGGCGCCGAAGCGTGATCGTCTCCTGCGGTCGCGGCATCGCCCCGCGGACGAAGACCGTCGGGGGGAGCATCCCGTTCCAGTCCTGTGCGTACAGGGCGATGCCGACGCCGTGTTGACGCAGGGCCGAGCGGCACACCACCAGCCGCGAGGTCTCGTGAACAGCGGCCATCGAGGGCGCGAGCATGGAGATGAGCACGCAGATCACGGCGAGGGAGACGAGGACGTCCACCAGCGCGTATCCCCGACGCCTGCCGGCGGCGTGCATCTTCCCCCTTGCGTGATGCGGACGGCTCTCTCTCACTCCCCGAGCATCGGAAGAGCCGTTGAGGCGAGCCTGAGCGACTCGTGAAAGCGGGGTCATCCTCCGGGGCGGACATCAGAGCGCATCGGGCTGAATTCACGGGT
>Ga0105046_10019901_pt1 | contig 10168 bp, 10 predicted proteins | sample MAT03_FD_78385 | JGI IMG/M metagenome (GOLD analysis project Ga0105046, IMG submission 78385) | Freshwater microbial communities from Lake Fryxell liftoff mats and glacier meltwater in Antarctica - MAT-03 (megahit assembly) | ecosystem: Environmental > Aquatic > Freshwater > Ice > Liftoff... | reverse complement strand
ATTATACCCTTTTCCCCTTCAAAAGACAATCTCTTACGCCTTATATCCTCATGTCTAAAGGCAGGGGTTTTACGGCGTTTTTTCGATAAAATATCGATTGCATTAACTGTCGCTGCAAGTCAAAAACTTGAGGTGGGATGCTCGTAGGGACGCAGCAGGCTGGTCGGTGTGCAGAATAACGGGGTGGGCCTTTGTGACCCGCAAAATCATGGATGTATAGGGGCGCGATGCATCGTGCCCCTATGAACCTTTTTCAACCGGAATTGGCGTACAAACCTATAACGTTTGAGGTGGGCGCGATGCATCGTGCCCCTACGATGACACCACGCGATTCTGCGCCCCTACAACCCCGTTTAGATCCGTCTTCGTTTGGTCAACGGCATCATGAGAGCAAGCCAGAGGGTTTAAGCAGGCTGCTCGATATTGAAGTAATGCAGGCTCGCCCGCATATCGGCCACACTGTCCATCTCCAGCACGAGCGCCAGATCAGGGTTAATGGCGCGAATTTGAGGCAGCATGGCATTGTAATCCAGCACCCCCTGCTCCCAATCAAATCCGTGATGCTCATCCAGGATGCCATTGTTGTTATTCATGTGGATTTCTGACAACCAGGGCGACATCACCGACAGCCACTCAGAAAAGGGGTGTGTGGGTTCGGTGAACAGGTGCGCGTGACCCACATCCAGGCAGGCCCGCAGCGATGGCTGATTGACCTCGTGCAGCAAATCCGCAATGATGGTGGGATCAAACTCCCACATATTTTCGAGTAAAACATTCACGCCATGCTGCTGTGCATACTCGGCGACGGGAGCCCAGAAATCGACATTGCGTTGATGCCAGCCCACACGATAGAACGTGTTATGCAGTGAGCCGATGAAATTGGCATGGAGGACAATCTGCTTGGCCCCCAGATCAGCCGCAATCCGAATCGCGGCGCTGTAGCGGGCCACACACACGGCATTGATACGGGGATCAGGACTGCCGGAGACCATATCCATAAACGGTCCATGCAGCGTAATGGGGCCAGGAACGCCGCGCAGAAGGGCTTTATAGTCGGACAGCGTCTCACGCCAGGGGCCATCCAGAATATCGGGCAAGGCAAATGCCATCACTTCAATGCCCAGGCCGCGCTCGCGGGCCAGTTTAAGGCACTCATGGAGATTTTGGCGGCCAGCGCTTAACAATACCGTGTCGCTCATTGACTCTCGACTCATCTAACATTACCTGTGATAACGATTATCTTGAGTTTACACGATAAGCCTAGGTGTTAGTGAAATGTTACAGTTATAAGATTGTAGGTTTTGCGTTTCAAGAACGATTTTTTACAAGATTTTTGCAACCCCTTGTGACCGCCTACAACGTGCATAAGATGTGGTACGATAGCGCGGATTACCCATATGTGATGGATCAATATGACCTCTCTGACCATTACCTCCATTTCGGCACCTGTTCAAACAGCACCTTTTCCCCTCATCGACACATTGACACACGCTCTCCAACAAGCGGCCTACCCGCTGCAAGAGGGTGATGTGGTGGCGATTTCCAGCAAATATGTAGCCATCAGTGAAGGCCGCATTGTGACGCTGGATGAGGTTCAGCCTGGTGAGCGTGCTCTGGAATTCGCCGCCCGTTATCACATGGATGCCCGCATGGCACAGCTTGTTGTGCAAGAGGCGGAGCATATTTTTGGCGGGATTCCGCTTGGTTATCTGCTCACATGGCGTCAGGGAGTCATCTCGCCCAATGCCGGGATTGATCGCTCAAATATTCCCGCAGGCTATGCCGTCTTGCTGCCTGAAGATTCATATGTATCGGCGCGGCGTATCTGGGCGGCGCTGCAAGCCCATTATGGGATTCGGCTCGGCGTGATCCTGACCGACAGTTGGCTTGTGCCGGGACGCTGGGGCACAACAGGTGTGTCGCTCGGCTCAGCGGGATTTGAGCCTGTTGAAGACGAACGTGGTAAACCGGATTTGTTTGGCAGCCCGATGCAGGTCACGCAGCGCGGTGTGGCGGATGCGTTGAGTGTGGCGGCGCAGGCGACGATGGGCGAGCGCGATGAGGCGACACCGATTGTTGTGCTGCGTGGGGCCACTATCACCCTGACAGATGAGGACATCACCGCGGAGCGTGTATCAATACCCTGGAACTTGGATCTGTATGTGGAGTCGCTGACAGTGGGCCTGCTGCCTGATGGCGCACCTACGGAATCAATCAGCGCCCGTTTCGCCAAAAAAATGACCCCCGGAGGGTAACCTATGCGCTTTGCGCTCAACTATTCGCCCCAGGCCGCCGTGCTGCTGGCTGAAGGCCGTATCGAGATTGATCTGTATAAATGCCCTGATTGGTCTGATCTGATGATCAATTTTAATCATCCGTCCTTTTCAATAGAACTACCCAAACCGTATGATGCCTTAAAAAGGCATCGGTGTCATGTTGGATTGCATAAAGGAGGCAATAAGCGAATTGAGCACCATCATGTAACAGCCGCAGGCCATCGCAAACATCACCACGTTGGCAATAATGCTCGTCCAGCAGCCTCTTGACCAGCTAAAGTCATAGTTCTGGGCGACACGTCCAATAAACCAGATGGACCCGCCAATCGATGCCACCATACTCACCAGCCCTAGAATGGACATGAGTGTGTTGCTCGTGCTGATCATCCCCACTGTGGTTTCGCTCATCTGGCGAATCGTCTCAGGATTGAACAATTCACGCACTGAGACATAAATCGTGATCAGCCCGATTACCCCTGTAACTCCATAACTCACGATGAGGGGCAGCGATCCCCGATGGATGAGGCCGCGATAGGTTCCATCGCCACCCAGCAGCATGGTGGCTACCACATGCATAAAGACGTAGTAAATCAGCAGCATAACAATGTTCACAGCCGCAACAATAAGACCATACAACACACTGGCAAGTACGCCAACACCAGTGAGCGAACGGAAACTCTGGACCATCGAGGTCAGATTTCTAATCTGCTGGGGTGTACAGCCCTCGCAGGAGGTTGACATGGCGGCAAAACCGTTGGTAAAGGCTTGGACAATCAGAACCATGCCTACAATGGCGATCCCTGCGATGATGACATAGTATAAAGTTAAGTCGATTAGCGCTGTCTCCCACGTCACATCTTCAGTGCCTCCGGAGCCATCATTTTTGAGCTTATTTTTTTGCTTGCGGCTTTTGGGGTCGTCGGTGAGAAGGCGCGTGGTGGCATTTTTATCCAGGCCCATGACATCCATTGCGATGCCCATGTAATAGCTGTCGAGGCGCAGATTGGGATTGACTTTGAAGGCTTTGGACATAGCTTCGATGGCTTTGTCTTTTTCGCCATGCATCGAGAGGTCAAGGGCGCGATCCATCATACCCTTGGCCTGTGTCTGCTTGCCTTCTGGTACGACGACGGGTTCATAAACATCATCGACCTCTGGTTGAGGTTCGTCTTCTTCATCATCTTCGATAAAGGGGGCGGCAGATGTCGGCGCAGGAGCCACTTCCTTGGCCTGCTGTCTTTTAATATATTTCCCGGCCTGTACAGCCAGGTCTTTCACTTCAGCATCATGATCTTGTTTGTAAATGATCCCAAGATAACGTATCGCTTCTGGCCCGCCCATTTTTGCCAACATCTGAACCGCTTTTTTGCGGTCTAGCGGGTCTGCGCTCTCGATTAATTGGAGGATTTTGGAGTCCATGTGTCGTCCTAAAATGCTCAGATAAGGCCGTGTGTAGGGTGATTGTAACACAACGTAGGGCCTACCAGAGTTAGGGAATCACAACAATAAATGTGCGGGGCCGATAAACGCGAATTTTGCGAGAGGGTGTTATGGACTTTTCGTCTGTTGAATAGAACTGTTATAAAAATTGGGTGTGTAGGAGCACGAGCGAAGCCACCGAGCGGTAGGCCACCGAAGGCAAGGTATGCATCGTGATATTGCTCCCAGAGCGATTGCCTCAAAATAATTTTGGGATCACAAAAGATCACAGAGGGCATCTATGTAGTGGCACAGCATGCTGCGCCCAGGGCATGGCACGCCATGCCCTACAAAAACCGTTGTCACCTTTTTAATTGATTGAATTATGATTTGACGTAATGCCCTGATATGGCTCTCCTCATTCCTTGACGTAGAAGAGGAGATTAATTTTCGGCAGAGGCATCTTCGGGCATGTGATACAGCCACCAGAATTCCTGTTCAGGATAAGCCTGCTGGAGGAGGGCATCCCACAGGAAAGGGGCTGATTTCACCACACTGCGCAGACCGCCATCAATATCGCGGCGCTTGGTCTCCACCTCGGCACTGTCCAGACCAAGATCGTGCATCTCACGCAGTACCTCCTGCACAATTGTGCGACGCAGGGCCTCAGTGGGATAGTTGGCCCGCGCTGTACGGGGCGAATCGGTGGCTTCTTTCAAATACGTGCGGATATTATCCATCCGCGAATTGGCCTCTTTGAGCAGCTTGCCCTCGTAATGGAGACGCCACTCGCTGCGGACCTGTTCAAAGCCATCCTGAATTGTCTTTAACTGGCGGCGCTGTTCGGGCGTGAGTTTGTCCTGAAGAGTATTCAAGCGTCGCAGGCGCAGCAGCAGGGCTCCCACCGTCAGGGCTGGACTTTCGCCGCTGCCAAAAAACCCACCGCCTCCATGCCCATAGAGTTCTGTGCCGCGTACATACTCACTCAATCCCTCAGCCATCTTCTGGGCTTCAATGAGATCTCTCTCAATTTTATAGGTTGCCATGCGATCCCTTTCTATCTTCTGATGAGATTAGTATGGCATAGGTGGCGGGCCCAAAGAGGAAAGCGGGATAAAAAGTCTATCAGAAATTGACTTTGAATCTGCAAGAATAAGGGTCTTTTGCGCTACACTAGAGAATGACATCGTATTGCTAGACATTGGACTTCTCCAGGAACGTCATAACCTATGCCAGTTTATACCTATCGCCGTGCGGATGGCACCACGTTTGAATATCGCCAGAAATTCTCGGATGCACCGCTGGACACCGATCCAAGCACAGGCCAGAACGTGAAACGGGTTGTGCAGACGGCAGGCATCATCTTTAAAGGCTCCGGTTTTTATGTGACGGATACCAAGGGTGCCAACAAAAGCGCGGCTCTGCCCACTGACAAAAACGAAAAATCCGAGACAGCGAGCACAGGCACAGCTGCCCCTGCCGCTGAATCATCGTCGCCTGCTCCCGCCAAAAGCGAACACTCCTCAGCAGCCGATTAAACAGTCCCTATGAATAAAATCCCTCCAGAGGCACAGCGAAACCGCATCGAAAGATGTGTTTTGCTGTGCCCCTCTGGATTCAGGTGGGTAGAGAACCTGTGCTGCTCGATTTAAATGATCTTTTCTGACCCATCCTCTGCTATACTTTCCCCCATTTGCACATAAAAGAGTGAAGAACGAGAGCCACCAATGACTGTCCTCGCAGGTCACAACCTGAGTAAATTCTATGGCCCGGATGAAGTGTTCAGCGGGATCAGTGTCGAAGTGCCGCCCAAATCGCGTATTGCGCTGGTGGGGCCGAACGGCGCAGGCAAGACCACCTTGATCAATCTCCTCATTGGAGCGGATCTGCCGACGGAAGGCACGATCCAGAAGGCCCGCGATGCGCGCATTGCCTTTCTACCGCAGCGCCCTGAAATGGCAGGCAATCACAGCATCTGGGAAGAGCAGATGAAAGCCTTTGCCGGGGTACGCGAAGTCGAACACGAAATGAATCGGTGGGCCGAACTCATGGCCGATGCTGCCCATCATGATGAAGCCCTCGTGCAGTACAGCCATCTGCAAGAGCGTTTTGAGCAGATGGGCGGCTATATCTATGAGACGAAAATCCGCATGGTGCTGACGGGCGTTGGCTTCAAGGAAGCCGAATATGAGACGCCCCTCACGCAGCTCTCCGGTGGGCAAAAAACACGCGCCATGCTCTGCCGCCTGCTGCTGGAAGAGCCTGATCTTCTGGTGCTGGACGAGCCGACGAACCATCTTGATATTTACGCGGTGGAATGGCTCGAATCCTTTTTGAGCGATTTCCCTGGCGCGGTGCTGGTCATCAGCCATGATCGCTACTTCATCGATCATTTTGCCACATCGATCTGGGAGCTGGATTTTGGCATGATCGAGACGTATCGCGGCAATTACACGCATTACACCCGCCAGCGGGGTGAACGGCGCGAACGCCTGCAAAAAGAATTCGATGAGCAGCAGGAATACATCGCCAAAGAGCGCGATTTCATTCGCAAGCACATGGGCAGCCGCTGGACAGCCCAGGCCAAAGGCCGCCTGAAAAAGCTCAACACCATGCAGAAGCGCGGCAAAATCATTGATCGTGGGCCGCGTGAACGTTTGACCATGCATCTCAAAATGCAGGAATCGGGGCGCAGCGGCAATCAGGTTGTCATGACGAGCCACCTCACAGTGGGCCATAACAAGGTTCCCCTGGTTAAGGTGCCGGATCTGCTGGTGCTGCGCGGCGAAACAGTCGCCATCATTGGGCCGAACGGCGCGGGCAAATCGACGCTGCTCAAGACGCTGATCGATCACCTTGAGCCGATCACAGGAACCGTGCGCCTGGGGGCCAATGTGAAGGTGGGCTACTTTGCCCAGGCGCATGAGGGTCTTGATCCGAATAAGACGCTTCTTGATGAAGTGTTCGCCGTGAGAATGATGCCGATCAGCGAAGCCCGCAATTATCTGGGGGCCTTCATGTTCAGCGGCGATGATGTGTATCGGCCTGTCTCCTCCCTCAGCGGCGGCGAACGCGGGCGTGTGGCGCTTGCCAAACTGTCGCTCGGCGGCGCGAATCTGCTGCTGCTGGATGAGCCGACCAACCATCTGGACATTGAATCACAGGAAATCCTGGAAGAAGTGCTCGAAAATTTCCCCGGTGCGATTATGCTTGTGAGCCATGATCGCTATCTGATTGATCGGCTGGCGACGCAAATCTGGGATATGCGCAGCGGCACACTTGAGGTCTTCTCTGGCACGTATCAGGAATATCTCACCGCCCGCAATCAAAAACAGGCGGCAGCAGCGACCAATGGCAGCAATGGCAAAGGTGACACGCGCAAAAAGTCTGCTGCCAATGAAAAAGCATCCGGCGGCCTGACTGATTTTGAGCGCAAGAAGCGTGTCTCGGCGCTGGAAAAACAGATCGAAGACCTCGAAAAAAAGCTGGTCACGATTAATGAGTCGCTTGCCAAAGTCAGCGATGTGCAGAAGGTGCGCGATCTGGGGCATGAGTACAACGCCACCGAAGCCGCGCTGAGTATCGCCGTTGAGGAGTGGGGGAGTCTCGCGGAGTGAGCGAGGTTGATCTCGCTGCGCTGGATGATTTCATTGCACAGTTGGCCGCTGCGCTCACTGTGCCCGATGCCCACAATCCCTATGCGGGCGATGATGCCGACACCGCGATTCGGCGGGCGAATCTGCGCCTGTATCTGCGTGCGCTGGCCGCCCGTCGCCCGTCGGTGATGCTGGTGATGGAAGCGCCCGGCTATCGGGGATGCCGCATTACGGGCGTGCCTGTGACGAGCCGCAAAATTGTGCATGAGGGCCTGCCCGCGTTCGGCCTGTTTGGGGCGGCACAGGGCTATGGCACGACAGATGATGCAGGCTTTGAGCGTGTGTGGGGCGAGCAGAGCGCGACGATTGTCTGGGAGACGATGAGCGCTCTCAACTGCATGCCACTCATCTGGAATACCTACCCATTTCATCCCCATCTGCCCGATAAGCCGCTTACGAACCGTGCCCCACGCCGCCCAGAGGTGGCGCAGGGCCTGCCCTTTTTGCAGATGCTTCTCGCGCTGTTTCAGCCGACGCAAATCATCGCAGTGGGCAATGTGGCGCATGGTGGGCTGGCCGCTCTTGGCATCAATGCAGAGAAGGTGCGGCATCCGGCGCAGGGCGGCAAGAATGCCTTTGTGGCAGGGATGAAAAACCTATTGGGGAAAAACGATGCTTGAAGAACAAGAGTATTTTGATGTTCGCAGCAAACTTATCGATCTAGAGGCTATTCTAAAATTAGAGGAGCATCATCTCTATCTTTTGGCCGAAGCCATCAGACAAATTGTCCCTGAGATGAAACGTGATTTCGACAGTGCTTACAAGCTTTTGCCTTTTTGGATCAATTATCCTCCTTTAGATCGAGGTCGCGCTCCTTCTGGTACGGCGATTCCCTGGCAAGAAGTTGGTGAAACGACAATTCGCCCCTACCTTTACCAGCTCTTACCACGTCTTTATTCTGAAGTTCGTTACCCTGGTTTGCCATCTGGAGCAGATATACGCTTCATGACTCCAAATGCTATGATCCATTTGGACATAAAGTTGACAGGTCCTAATGACAATCCAATTGAAGTGGTTGCCACTCCAAACCAAATTTCAGGTGATGGGGCTTTATGGCAAAATGGGGCAGCAGCGAATAGTCCGGTGCTTATTACAGGAGCGCGACGAGAAATGTTTTTTCAGCCCGAATTACTCCCATTTTATATCTTTGAAGGTCAAGTGCGTTTGTGTTTGACATACTTTCTCAAGGTTATATACGGTGTTGATCAGCGTGGACAGCAGCCATTACAGAAGATGGAGATTGCTGCATCTCCAAACGGTATGCTGGCCTTTGCTGGCCCGAATTACAATGCTGCTCATCCAGGTCTCTTTATTCCCGGCAAAGATATATTAGGGAAAACAAAGAAGCGTGTACGTGTTCGCTTGAATCACCTCAAAAATCTGGCTGCATGGCGTGTTATAACAATTTCTGTTTAGCCTTTTCTGGTACAAAGCCTGAAAATAGGGAGTGCGAGTATAAAGGGCCTCGTGTTATTGAGGCTATATTTTTTTGTGCCAATTCCACATACTTTTGTTGTAATTCAATTCCAAGATAAGAGCGCCCTTCTTGTGCAGCTGCGACTCCAGTTGTTCCGCTTCCCATGAAACAATCAAGGACAATTCCGCTTGGCTCAGTGAGAAGTTTGATCAGTCGCCGGGGAAGCTCAATCGGAAATTTGGCTTCATGATCGTTGTTAGCCCGTACAGATCGAATATTCCACACGGCACGCGAACCCCATTCGACCCATTCTTCACGATTGAGACGTTTACGATTTACGGTTGTAATTCCTGGTTTCCAGAAGATATAGACATATTCAAACTCATCAACGGCTCTATAGGATAGAGAATGCCATTTGCTGTTTTGCCATGCAGGATCTTTCACCCATATGCGTCGATCATAGAGATAGAGCCCTGCCTCTAAGCCTGCTTGCTCAATTAATCCTCCCACAAGATGGACTCTCGTCTGTGCGTTGTACTTGCCTCCGCGAATATTATTTCCATTTAAGCGCCTATCAATTGTTTGTTCACTGCACCCTAGAAGGCGTGCCAATTGATTGCGATTGTAATCCGGATATTTTTCTTTGGCTTCCAAAATTTGCTCACGAGTGATAGTAATTTTTTGTCGTCCAAGTGTCAGTGCTTGCAAGCGTGGCATCCGCTCATCAGCAAAGGCAAGAATATCTGCGCAGTTGATGGCGAGAAATGCGCCTGGTTTGAGAATAGGATAGTGGAGACAAATAACTTTACGGATGAGCTCAAGCCAATCAGTATAAGAAAGATGCTTCTCATACTCTTTGCCCAGATGATATGGTGGTGACCAGACGCTCAAGTCAATACTATTGGGCTCTATTTGAGCCAATAAATCTTGAGCATCACCCTGATAGATTTGATTGGGAGAGAGAAACATCGTGCTATACCTCAAATTTTGCAAAGTATAGCACGTCTTTTCTATGAGAGAAAATGAACAATTTCTCAAGAATGATTTCCTGAGAGTGTTACGACGCCTTTGCCGCTCTCGCCTTGGGTTCTTCCACCGCCACAACCTCATCTTTGCTCACGCGCTTGCGGGTGAAGAAAATCCCCCCGGCGACGATGAAGGCCAGCACGCAGACGAGCTGCGAACTGTTCAGCGCCCTGACCTCGAATCTCAACCGCGTCAGCATGCCTGGAACTGTCTTGCTCGATATTGATGAAGCCAATTTGCCGAAGCAAAGCCTCGTGGAAGTCTCAAAGATCACCACCGTCGATAAAACGCAGTTGGGCGATTACATCGGTACCTTGAGCGAGAGTCGGATCGCTCAGATTTTGGCGGGCATACGATTTTTGCAACGGTCATTT
>Ga0105046_10019899_pt1 | contig 10169 bp, 4 predicted proteins | sample MAT03_FD_78385 | JGI IMG/M metagenome (GOLD analysis project Ga0105046, IMG submission 78385) | Freshwater microbial communities from Lake Fryxell liftoff mats and glacier meltwater in Antarctica - MAT-03 (megahit assembly) | ecosystem: Environmental > Aquatic > Freshwater > Ice > Liftoff... | reverse complement strand
GTCGTTCAGCTCTGTGATGCCTACGTCAAGACCGGCCAGACGGCCGATGCGCTGCGGATTGCGCGTGCGGCGAAGAGTCGCATGGAGGGCAACCAGGCATTTCAGAACTACTTGCTCAAGCTCGAGAGTGAGTATGGCGATGCGCGCGAGGCCACCAAACGCCGCGAAGTCAGCTTTAACCAGAATCCGCTGAACGGACAGAACACCGCTGAGTATCTGCTCGGCCTGCTCAAGAGCCGTGACTTTGAGCGCATGGATGCTGCAGTTATTAAACTTGAGAAGCTTGAGCCGGTCAAGGATCAGGCCCTGCAGTATCGCGCGCTCTATCACGCAGCGATGGAGAATCTGCCCAAGGCCATCGAGGCCTTTGACCAGGCGATTGCCGCCGTGCCGGAGGACAAGCGCGCGGGTGCTGAGCATTTCAACTTTGCACAGGTTGCGCTGAATGCCGGTCTGCCGGAAGTTGCCATCGCCATCTCCGAGAAGGGCCGCAAGTATCAGGCCGCGGGCGCGACGGATCTTGACCGGCTGCTGGGCGACACCTACTTCAAGATCGGCGATTTTGCCAACGCCTCAACGACCTACCGCCGCGCCTTGGAGACTGGCAAGAGCGACCCGAACAATGCCATCGCGCTGCGACTGGCCGATACGCTGCTTCGCAGCGGCAAGAATGATGATGCCGCAGCGGTGCTCTCCACAATCAGCACGACCGACGACGCCACCAAGATCAACGTGCTGCTGCTGCGCTCCCAGGCCGAGCAGCGGGCCGGCAAGTTCGATGCCGCGCTTGTCAGCATCAACGAAGTACTCAAGCTCGATTCGCGTTCCGTGCTCGGGTTGATCCGCCGGGCCGAGATCCTCACCGGTAATCCGGCCACAGCCGCCAACGAGAACTCTCGCAAGGATGTCATTGCCGACCTGGAGGCCGCACTTCGCCTGATGCCGGGCAACACCGCGGCCCGCCGCTTGCTCGCTTCAGTCATCTACCAGCAGGGTGGATCCGAGTCGCTGGCCAAGGCGATCGGCATCATGCGCGAGGGCATCCGTCTAGACCCGGACAATGGCGAGCTTCGCGTCGCGGTTGTGCAGGACCTGATGGTGCTGGTCCGCTTTGACGAGGCGATCGCCATCCTCGATGAGGCGATTGCGCGACCTGGTGACAAACGCCAGTGGTATGGCATGTCAGGTGACATTCACGCCAGACTGGGTCGCTCGGCGCAGGCCGCAGAAGCATTTGGCAAACTGTGGGAGCTTGAGAAGAACCCCGTTGTGGCCGAGCGCTACGCCGCGGCACTGCTGGCAAAGACCCCGCCCGACACCGCGACGGCTCGCCAGGTGCTCTCGGAGAAGACGATCAACATCGATAAGGTTCCGACGCTGCTGCTGGTTCGCGCCCGCGCAGCGATGCTTGAGGGCCGCGAGGCGGACTGGACGCGTGATGCCCGCACGGCTTGGGCAGCGACCGATACCAGCGAATTTGGCGGCGTCTCGGCCTATTTCGCCCAGTTGCTGCGTCAGGTCTTCCGCCGCCCGGGCGATGCGCGACCGCGAATGGCTGATGCCGACCGGTTCATCGAGACACTGCGCCCCGCTGGCGGCTGGCCTGAGACGGCCGATCTGGCGATTGCCATCATGCGACTCTCGGGAGACGAGCCAAGCAAGACCCGCGCCTTGGCAAGCTTGAAGAACATTGCAGAGAATGGCAAGGACAACGTACTTCGCTATCAGGCCCGGCGCATGGAAGCGGGCGAGTTGATTGGCGCCAAGAAGTATTCAGAGGCCATTGAGCGCTATCAGCAGGCAGAGGCGCTGAATCCCGGTGCATTTGAGAATCTCAATGACATGGCCTTTGTGCTCGGCAAACACTTGGGCAAGTATGCAGAGGCATTGCCGATGGCTGAGAAGGCCGCAGAGCTCGCACCAGCCAACGTCTATGTGCTCGGCACGCTTGGAACGATCTACCTTGGCTTGCAGAAGTTCGATCAGGCCGAAAAAGCACTCATCGCCGCGCGACAGCTCGGAGGGGACTCGGTCCAGCGGGCATCCCCGCTGATCCGGCTGACGGAGGTGCGGCTGGCCAAGGGCGACACGAAGGGCGCGGCAGACTATTACCGCGATCTGAACCTGCTGATCGAGAATGAGCGCGAGCCCAAGACCATTCGCACAGTCTTTGCTGAAGACCTGGAGAAGCTCGACCGGGCCATGGCCTCCGCGCGTTAACCTGCGGGCGGCCAAAGGCCCCGTAGCCGACTGCACCCAAACCGTCTCTTGCCGCCAGCGCGGCCAGACACGATTGACCGAGTACGAGCTGTCTTGATTCGCCAGGTTTGATGATTCATCCGACCACTTCGATCTGCCATGCCAGGCCCCCCGCCTCGGCTTTGCCTGCCAAGGAATGACCATGAGCACTGTTGCCAACACCAGACCCATGAATGCACCGCGCCCAGCCCAGCCAAACTCCGCGGCGAGTTCAGGGGGCGGCGTCGCGATCGACCCCGTGCGCATCTTGCGAATGTACTGGATCCCGCTTTTGCTCTCCGTGATGATCGGCGCTGGGCTCGGAATTGCCGCATACATGATGCTCGTGCGCGTTTCGCCACGCTACGACTCAGCGGTTCTGTACGAGGCGCTGCCTCCCTCCGCCACACTACGTGGAAGCAACGAAGGTCTCGGCCTTCGCGACGAGATGGAACGATTCATTGCCACACAGGTCATCACCATGACCACCGACCGGATTCTGCGCGAAGCGCTCAAGAAGCAGGAAGTGTCCAGCACCGAGTGGGCCAAGCAGTTTGCCGACCGTGAGGGCCGCATGGTCGAGGCCGATGCACTTCGCGAGCTCAAGGAGATCGTCGGCGCGCGGCCCCGCATCGGCTCCAATCTGCTCTCGCTGACCGTTCGCGCTGCCAAGAACACCGACGCATCGGCGCTCGCCAATGCCGTTCACCGCTCGTATTTCGAGGATCTGGCCGCGCTGAAACTCAATGTGACCAACGAGCGCCGCGAGCCACTCTCCCAAACGCTCCGCGAACTGACTACCAAGGTTGATCAGATCGATCAGACCATCTCCCGCATCGTCCGCACCAACCAACTTGAGGACACGGGCCAGCGTAACGCCATGACCTCGGTGGAAGTTGAGATTACCAACCTTCAGCCGCGGCGTGCAGAGGCACTCCAGCGTCAGGCCGCCACCGAAGAGCGGCTCTCCAAGCTCCAGGCCTCAATGGGTGGCGAGGGTGGCGTGCCAATGTTTACCGATGAGCAAAAGGAGATCTCGGAGCGCGACCCGGTGGTGCTCAGCAGCAAGCAGCGGCTGACGGAGTATCAGGTATCCGACTCGGCCATGCGCGATCGGGGCCTGGGTGAGAGCCACCCCGACCGTGCGCGGATGCGCGCCATGATGGATGCGATTCGCCTTGAGATCGAGCGTGTGCGCAGTGAGTCGCTCCGCAAGCTCTTTGATGCCGATATTGAAGCCGCCAAGCGTGCCACCGACAGTGTGAAGCAGGAGATTCGCACGATGGACCTGCGCCTTGAGAACCTCAAGGCCGAGAAGACCAAGGTGGCCCAGGCCCTGCTGGAGCTTGAGAACCTGCGGGTGACCAAGGCCTCCTTTGTTGAGGAGCGCAACAGCATTCAGCAGTCGCTGACCAACCTTGACGAGCTTGGCAAACTCCAAGGTGCAACGCGCATCGACCGCGTTCGACTCGTTCAGCCCCCGCTGACCCCCGATGAGCTTGCCTTCCCCTCGCTCAAGACGACGGTGCCTGCTGGCGTCATCCTCACGCTCGGACTCACCCTTGCCTTCGTTGTGCTACGCGAGCTGCTCGACACGCGCATTCGCACCCCAGCTGATGTTGCCCTGATTCGTGGTGCGCGCCTGCTCGGCAGTGTGCCGCGGGCAGATGAGGACCCGACGCGACCGGTCTCGCCCCAGACGGCCTTCCGCGACAGCCCCACTGGCGCCATCAGCGAGGCGTTCCGCCAGATGCGCTCGCCTCTGCTCAAGAAAATGGTCGCCGGTGGGCACAAGACACTGCTGGTCGTCCCTGCCGCACCCGGCTCGGGTGCCAGCACCGTTGCATCCAACCTTGCCCTTGGCGCAGCCGCCAGCGAGATGAAGGTTCTGCTGATTGATGCAAACCTGCGTCGCCCCTCGCTGCACAAGGTGTTCAAGCTTGCTGAAGGACCAGGTCTGGCCGATGTGCTCAGCAAGAAGTGCGATTTGTCCATGGCTCTCCAGGCCACCAGCGTGCCTCACCTGACACTGCTTGCCGCCGGATCCTCAACGCTGCGAAGTGTGCCCGAGCGGCTCTCTGCCGATGCACTCACCGCAGCGCTCGAGGAAGCGCGTGGCAAGTTCGATCTGGTCATCGTCGACACCGCGCCCGCGCTGGTGGCCGGTGATGCCCAGGCGCTCGTCAATCGCTGCGATGCGGCTGTGCTTGTGGTGCGCGCCTTTGGCGAACGCCGGGGCCAGGTCGGCCGCCTTCGCGATCAGCTCTCCGAGGGCCGCGCCGAAGTGCTGGGCATCATCGTCAATCAGGTTCGCTCCTCAAGCGGTGGCTATATGCGTAAGAACATCCAGATGGCGTATGACTACCAGACCGTCTCACCGGCGTGAGCCATTCAATTGCGCAGCGGCGAATCTGTACAACCTGCGGACAATGGCCATGCTGGCAGCGGCCTGCGCTGCTTGGTCACTGGTGGTGCCGGCTTCATCGGCTCACACCTTGTCGATACTCTGCTCGCCGCGGGGCACCATGTCACGGTGATCGATTCGCTGGAGACTGGCCAGCGCAGCAATCTGCCCGACCAGCATGTTCGCCTGCGCATCATCATCGGCGACCTCGCACAGGTTCTGCGCGCACAAGTTGTGGGACTCGCCCGGCTGCATGCAGCAGACTTTGACCACGTTTATCACTTGGCGGCGAGCGTTGGCGTAGGTCGCATCATGGCCAATCGCGTCAGTTCCATCCGCACCAACATCGAGCACACCGCCGAACTGCTGGAATGGGCGTGCGCGGGCTCGCCTTCTGGACGCATGCCCAAGGTACTCATCGCCTCCAGTTCGGAGGTGTATGGCAAATCAGCCAAAGTGCCCTTCAGCGAAGATGATGATGTCATCTACGGCAGCACCACCGTCCATCGCTGGTCTTACGCGTGCAGCAAGGCCGTAGACGAGTTTCTGGCCTTGGCCTTCGCTCATGAGCAGAAGCTGCCCATCGTCATCGCACGGCTGTTCAACACCGTGGGGCCGCGCCAGCTCGGCCGCTACGGCATGGTACTACCCAACTTTGTCGCTTCCGCCTTGGCGGACACCGCTCTGGAGATTCATGGCGATGGCCTGCAGACGCGCTGCTTCTGCGACGTGCGCGATGTGCGCACAGCGTTGATTTCGCTCATGCAAAGCGATGCCTGCACGGGTCGGGTCTTCAATGTCGGCTCGGATCAAACCATCTCCATCGCCGAGCTTGCCGCGCTGGTCATCGAGGCCATCGGCTCGGGCGTCACGAGCATGCGGCCCTACGCAAGTGTGTACGCCGAGGGCTTTGAGGATCTGCGCCAGCGCCGGCCTGATCTTGCCCGCATCTCAACTGCCATCGGTTGGAAGCCGACAATCCCTCTGCGCCGGACGATCATCGACCTGGCCGACTGGCTGCGGGTATCGCAGCATCCGCCCGTCGTAATGCCCACCATCGCCCCCCGCGGCAAGGAACACGCCAAGTGAAATCTTTGCCCGCGTTCATTTTGTTCACGGTTTCGCTGCTGCTTTCGTTCGCCAGCACGGCCGCTGGACAGGGAAACTCCTTTGCCAACCCGCTGGGCAATCCGCTGGGCGCGACCTCTCTGGGCGATAGCTCGCGGCTGCTCAGCAGTGAGCCATCGGTGCTTCTCGATCAGCTGAATCGCGCCAAGGCCGATCAGTCCCAGTTGCAAGGCCGCATCAAGGAGATTGAGCATGGTCTCGGTGTCAACTACACCGGCAGCATGACGGATGTCTTTAACGGCTACATGTCCGTTTTTGTCGTGGCGTTCCTGACGACACTCTGCGTGACGCCGATCTTTCGCAAACTTGCCATCACCTACGGCATCATCGATCGCCCTGATGAGGCCCGCAAGCACCACAAGTTTCCCATTGCCTACCTCGGCGGTGTGGCGGTTTACAGTGGCATCATCGCTGCGATTGGCTTTAGCTATTTTGCGCCGCTCCACGGGCTTATCACGTTTCACAAAACCACACATCTGCCACCGACGAGTGACCTGCCCTACCCGGTGCCGATGTCCATCCTCTTTGGCATGACCATTGTCATGCTGATCGGCCTGTGGGACGATGTGGCCCAAGTCTCACCGCTGCAAAAGATCGGCGGCCAGCTGCTGGCCGCTGCTGCACTGGCGATGAATGATGTCGGTGTCAAGGTGGCCAAACAGGTGCTCTCGCCGATCGGTGAGTTGCTCGGCAACCCTGAGCTGCTGTGGTCCATTCCTCTGCCCTTCGCGCTGCCCATGGTTGGCGACTCGTTCCCGATTGATGCCGTGTACTGGTCGGGCACCCTGATCATCGCATTCTTCGTGCTTGGCGCGTGCAATGCCTCCAATCTTATTGACGGGCTTGACGGTTTGCTCTCGGGCGTGACGGCGATTTGCGCAGGTGGGCTGCTGATGGTCGCCCTCGGAATGGCCATGTATGACAATGGCCAGCTTGACTCCGCCCGCATCATTCTCTGCCTTGCCCTGATGGGTGCGTGCATGGGCTTCCTGCCGCATAACTTCAACCCTGCAACGATCTTCCTGGGCGATTCCGGCTCCCTGCTGCTGGGATACACCACCATCGTCATCGTGCTCATGCTCGGCGATACCGGCCAGACCAATCTCGTGCTCGCCGGCCTGATCATCTACGCCATCCCCATGCTCGATACGTCGCTTGCCATCGTGCGGCGCAAGCTCTCGGGGCAGCGCATTTCCGCGGCGGACGATCAGCACCTCCACCACATTCTCAAGCGCAAACTGGGTGTCAAGGGCGCGGTCTTCTCCTTGTATGGCATGGGTGTGGGCTTTGCAGCCCTCGGCATCCTGCTCACGCTGGAGCGCGGCCGCATCACCTACGCGCTGACCATCGTGCTGGTCAGCTTCATCGCCGTGATCGCCTTCAAGGTTGCGCGCCGCAAGCAGTTTGAGGAGGCCGCAAGCAAACTCAAGCTTGGCACCGGCCAAGGCGATGTGGCAGCGCAGCAGCTCGCAGCCAGCGAGGCCAGACCCACCGTCGCATCATTTGCCGAGCAGACCACAAGCTCGCCCTCAATGCCCATGTCGCCGGCGAGCGGTCTCTAGCACTCACACATTTGCGCGGGCGTAGAACCGCCTCCAGATGTGATAGATTGGCACGCCCGCCGCGAGCACGCTCAACCATGACCGCCGATGCGCCAAAGAAGCCGATCCGCCGCGGCAGATCGGCCCGCGCTGCTATCGCAGCGCCCGCCCCACTGGCCAGTTGAGTCTCGGACATCCTGCTCTGTTCGCTCATATGCGGACGGTAGCCGCTGGGGTAGTCGCCCCACTTGTGCCACCGCAAGGCGCAAGGGCCAGCCCAGCGTGGCACCACCATGCAGCGTTGTGCGCGCGTTCGACGATACCGACTGCCATGCGTGTTCTCGTTATTGGTGCAGGTTTCGCTGGCGCAGCCGCGGCGTACGAACTCAAACGCCGCTTCAGTGCGGAGGTGACGGTGATCGAACAGGCACCGTTCGCTGGTGGCATGCTGCGCACCTTCACGACCGCTGAAGGCGTCAACTACGAGCATGGGCCACGAATTGTCTCGGTCTTTCGCGGCACGCAGGATTGCTTGCCGTTTTTCCGGCAGTTTCTTGACCTGCAGCCCAGAGATATTTATCAAGGCACGTGCTTGCGGCCAGACTACGCGGCGGTGCCCTTCCCCGTTGACAAGCAGTCGCTGCTGAAGCTGCCGTGCGGAGATCAGATTGCCCGCGAGTGGGCCGAGCGCGAGAACCGCCCGGCCGACGAGCGGAACCTGAAGACCTATCTTGAGTCGACCATCGGGCCAACGCTGACGGGCCTTGCCTTTGCACCCTTTAACATTAAGTTCTGGGGCCGTCGTCTCGAGGACATTCCCGCTGACTGGGGCAAGCTGCGCCGGCTCGAACGCATCAGCGAGAAAGGCGACTATCGCCTGCCCAGTGTTGCTCCGCATTACTACCCCAAGGGCGGCTTCAACCCGCTCTTTGACAAGCTGCTTGCCAGCGCTCATGACGTGCGCTACGGCATCAGCGTCTCTGACATTACCCCCCGCCCAGCCAGCGAGGGCGGCGGAGTTTCGGTGCAAACCAGCGCGGGGCTGATGCACAGCGATCTGGTCATCTCGACAGCACCCATCGACAAATCGCTCGGCCTGCGGTTTGGCGAGTTGCAGTGGAAGGGGTATCGCGGTGAAGTCTCCATCGTCAATCGCCCTTCGCTCGGCAACGCGCCTGATGGCGTTCCCTACTCATGGCTTTACACGCCCTACGCGGAGACCAATGTCTGCCGCACGACGGACTTTGGCGTAATCCACCATGGCAACACCTACTCACAGCCCGCGGCGGTCGTCAAAGAGATTCCCGACGACTCGGTGAAGATGTACCCGGTCTGGTGGGAGGGTGAGCGCTTCGAACAATACTTGGCTGAGGCCGCGTGCCTGCGTGGCTTTGTGCCGATCGGCCGCCTTGGCATGTACAAGTATGTGACGATGGATAGCACGTACGGCATGGTGCAGCGCATGTGCGACGGGCTGGATCAATACTCTGGCGGCTCTTGCCCGCAGCGCCTTGAAGTGCTCAAGCACATTCGCGGCGATTGGGCCAACTAGCTCCTTGCCTGGGCCTTCGGCTAGCGCGCGCCCGGCGCGTTGCCTTCGAGCTTGAGTATCGGCGCGCCGGTTCCCAGTGGCGGGGCATCGACGAGCGTCGCGCGCAGCAGTCGCACCGGCTCGGCTGCGCGATCAACTTTACCGGCCTTCAGTGGCGATGCGGCGATGCGTCCCAGTACTTCAACTGGGCCACGCGCGGCTTGCTTGGCAGCGGGCTCTGAAGCGGGCTGTTCTGCCGGTTCGGCAGCAGGTGTCGCAAGCAGTTGACCGAAGGCGGCATACTGGCCATCAAGCCGCGCTGTCTCCTCACGCGTGAGCGCAATGAAGAACTGAGAGCCGGCTGTGTCTGGCTCCGTATCGCGAGCCATGGAAAGCACGCCATAGCCATGCGGCAGCGTGCTGGCCTCAAGATCAATGTCGTAGCCGGGGCCACCCTCGAATGGTTCGGCATTCGTCGGGTCTCCGCCCTGGACCACAAACCCCTTGCCAGTACGACTGCCCGCCGCCACGATGCGAAAGAAGTCGGTGCCGTCGTAGAAGCCACCGGCGACCAGCTCGCGAAAGTTCCACGCCGTGTTGGGCGCGCAGTCGGCCCGCAGCCGAAAGAACAGGTCACCTGCCGTTGTCTGCATGTGTACATCGCAGAGCACATAGCAGCGCACACCACTGATGACACCCACTTTCTCGGGTGCAAGCTCGGGGAAGACGACGACTGGCCGCTCGGGCGTGCGGCGATCAAGCACGGCCCGGCGCGGCGCAGTCAACTGCTGTACCACCATCGGTGCGCCAATTGGGCGGGCTGGCGCATCGCCAACTGCCGGCTCGTTCGCCTGCACGTAGAAGACGGTGCTGGCTTTGGATGACCACACTTGCGGCAGCATCATGCCAAGATCGTCACCATCCCACTTTGCTTCAGCCAGTTTCTGCCCCGCTCCATCGTGCAGCGTGAGCAACATGCCTCCGCTGGCCGGATGGGCCTTGAGCAAAATCGAGCGGTTCAGCCCAGTGTAAAGCTTGACGGGCTCGAGCACACGGGCGGGTAGCCGTACAGGCACGGTCGCGCTCGCCGCAGATGGCCCATGCCGCGCCGGTATCGGAGCAGCTGCGGCAGATGCGATGAGCGGAGTGAACAGCAACGCGGCACAAATGCCGTAGCACGACCAACTCGCGGCAGTAAAGCGTTGCACCTTCACTAAAGAATCGACGTTGCCTGTCATGCCCAAGTTTAGTGCTTGGCTACCTTGGGGTATGGCCAAGCTCCGGCTCAATCCATTTGCAGGACTTACCCGCCCGCGCGACACCTTCG
>Ga0105046_10019897_pt1 | contig 10169 bp, 8 predicted proteins | sample MAT03_FD_78385 | JGI IMG/M metagenome (GOLD analysis project Ga0105046, IMG submission 78385) | Freshwater microbial communities from Lake Fryxell liftoff mats and glacier meltwater in Antarctica - MAT-03 (megahit assembly) | ecosystem: Environmental > Aquatic > Freshwater > Ice > Liftoff... | reverse complement strand
GCGGCGGCCGGATCGTCGCACAGCAGGTACAGCGTTTCCACGCCGCGTGTCGCGCCGCGCGCCAGCCGGATCTGCAGGCCATATCCGGACAACATCGCCGTGGCCGGATCGTCGGCAGGAAAAATCGCGTCGATACGAAATCCCAGGGTCTGCACGAAGAAGGACAGGCTGGGCTCGAGTGTCTCGCAGCCCATCGGGACCTGGGCGCCGCGCACGCCGGCGATGGGTCGCGCCGGGCCGGGCCGGGATTCGGATGGTTCGTTCATGTTGGGCCGGACGGGTCGGAAGAATGCTCCCGAGCTTACCCGCCAACCCCCGCAAAACCTGTCAATTGCTTTACAACCGACGCACGCCGGCCTGCACGGCGCGCGCTGGCCGGGCATCAACCGGTTGCGAACTGTTCCAGCCGATCCCGGTCCAGCACGACCACCAGCCGGCCGTCGCGGGCGATCACCGCAGCGCGCTCCAGCGCCGTGAACACATGCGACACGCTGACTCTGGACAGGCCGCAGATGTTCCCCATCTCCTGCTGGGTGAACGCGATCGAGATCACGCTGCCGTGTTCGTGGGGGGCGCCGTAGCTGTTGACCAGGTCGCGCAGGTGCAGGCAGACGCGGCGCCGGCTCGAGTTCGAGCCCTGCAAGGCCAGGTGGCGCAGCATGATGCGAAAACGCCGGCCCGAGAGTTCCTGGTGCTGGCGCATCAATGTGGCGTCCTGGGCCAGGGCCGTCAGCAGGCGTGTTGCCGCAATGGCCTGCACGACGGTATCGCTTGCCGCCACGGCGGACACGACGTAGTTGCGGGTCGACAAAAGGCCGCAGTCGCCGACCAGGCCATTGGGGCCCATGATCATCAGATGGCGTTCCTTGCCATCGAAACCGAACGACATCAGCCGCACCCGGCCTTCGACGATGGCATAGACGGTGCTGGCCCTCTGCCCTTCCAGGAACAGCGTTTCGTCTTTGGAGAACTGCAGGCTGCGCGAGCCGCGGGTGGCCGCATCCCAGTTGAAGTCCAGGTTGGTCAACCACGCCGACAAGGTGAAGCCATCGTCGCCCTCTGGCGGCGCCGACGGTGGAGTGGTTGTGTGCGAGAGGTTGCGCTGCAGCATCGCCGGTCAGTTTACCCGTCGGTGGCAGTTTGACCATACCTGTACGGCATGCTCTAGCGCCGGGTGCGCCCCCGCGAATGGCCGAGGGTTTCCACTGAGTCGAATGCGCTGCCAATGTAAAGCAGCTTACATCGGCCGACCGGAGGCCGGGCTATCATGATTTGCGGTCCTGCGGTGTCGCCATTCGCGTCCAGATCGCTTGCCCGGTGTGGCACGGGGTCGGCGCGTTCCGGTGGCAGCAGGGCTGGTTGGCCGCGTGCGCCTGCACGATGGCTCCAGATCGGCGGAATCTTCGCGCGCCGTAGTATTTCATCAGGAGTTGTCCATGTTCATGAAGAAGTTGCTGACCCTACTTGCTGCGTCCGTTCTGGCCGTGGCTGCCTACGCGCAAGACACCAAGATCGGGGCCCTGATGGATGTCACCGGGCCGATAGCCAGTTTCATGCCACCGCTGCAAAACGCTGCGGCGCTGGCGATCAAACACGTCAACGAGCAGGGCGGGTTGCTCAAGGGCAAGGCGGTGCTGGTCGTTGGCGACACCCAGGGCGGTGCACAGACCGCCGTCGACGCGGCAGGCAAGCTGGTCAATATCGAGAGGGTGCCGGTCATTATGGGCGCTTTCATGTCCGGTACGACCATCGCTGCCGCCAACGCCAGCACGATTCCGGCCGGTGTGGTGTTGCTGTCGCCCACGGCCACGTCGCCGGCGATGACCGACCTTGCCGACAAGGACTCGGTGTACCGGCTGGTGCCGTCCGACAACTACCAGGGCGAGGTGCTCGCACGTATGGTGCTCAAGGCTGGCATCAAGAAGGTGGCTGTCACCTATGTCAACAACGACTATGGCGTGGGCATCGGCACCACGTTCCTCGCTGCCTACAAGGCCGCCGGCGGCACCGTGACTGCCGCCACCAAACACGAGGAGAAGAAAAACTCCTACCGATCGGAGCTCGCAACGCTGGCCTCCGGTGGCGCCGAAGCCCTGGTGCTGATCGCGTATGCCGGCGATAGCGGCGGTGTCATCGTCAAGCAGGCGCTCGAAGGCGGACTCTTCAAGCGCTTCATCGGCACCGATGGTCTGCGCGACGAGGCGCTGATCAAGGATGTCGGCGCCAAGGCGCTGGCGGACTCGTTCTTCTCGTCGCCCACGTCGCCGGCCGACAACCCGGCCAAGGCGATGTTGCACAAGTTGTTCAACGACGAATTCAAATCGGGCGCCGACAAGGCCTTTGTCGACCAGACCTACGACGCGACCTTCATGGTGGCGCTGGCGATTGAGCGTGCCGGCAGCGCCGACCGCAGCAAGATCGCGGCCGCCTTGCGCGCCATCGCATCGGGCAAGGGAGAGCCGATTCGGCCGGGCGAATGGGCCAAGGCCAAGAAGCTGATTGCCGAGGGCAAGGCGATCTCGTACGAGGGTGCGGGCGGCACCTATGTGTTCGACGCCAAGGGCGACGTGAAGGGCCACATCGGCAAGTTCGTCGTCGACGGCAGCAAATACAAGCAGCTCGAAATCCTGCAGTAAGCGGTGCGGTACTGCCACGCCGCTTGTGCTTTCCCTGAAAAACGTCAGCATCGCGTTTGGCGGCGTCATTGCGGTTGACAATCTGAGCATCGAGATCCGCTCCGGTGCAATCACGGGCCTTATCGGCCCCAATGGCGCAGGCAAGACGACCGCGTTCAACATCCTCGCCGGCAGCCTCAAACCCGATGCCGGGCAGGTGCTTTTCCAGGGTCGCGACATCACGGCTCTGGCGCCGCACCAGCGCGCTGCGCTGGGCATCGCCCGCACGTTCCAGCTCGCGCACGAGTTCTCGCGCTTGACCGTGATCGAGAACCTGATGGTGGCGGCCGATCTTCAGGCCGGCGAGCGGGTCTTCAACACCGTGTTCAGGCGCGCCAGCTACCGCAAGGCCGAGCAGGAAATCTTCGGGCGCGCGCGTGAACTGCTGGGTTTCCTGGGTCTGGAGCAACATGCGCTGGAGCCGGCTGGCGCCTTGTCGGGCGGGCAGAAGAAACTGCTCGAACTCGGCCGCGCGCTGATGCGCCAGCCGCGCATCGTGCTGCTCGACGAAATCGGCGCCGGCATCAACCGTAGCCTGCTGGGGCGGATCGCCGACATGCTGCTCAAGCTGCGCGAAGACACCGGCATCACGTTCTGCCTGATCGAACACGACCTGGACTACGTCTCGCGCATGTGCGACGAGGTGTTCGTGATGGCCGGCGGCCATCTGCTGGCACACGGCACGGTGGCCGAGGTGCGCGCCGACGAGCGGGTTGTCGACGCCTATTTCGGCGGCGGCAAATACGAAGACAAGAGGGCTGGCACCAGCCAGACCCCGATCGGGGAGCCGGCGCCGTGACCACCACGACGGCGGCGACCGGGCCCTTGCTCGACATCCGTGGCCTGAGCGCCGGCTACGGCGCCACTGCGGTGATCTCGGGCATCGACATGGCCGTGGCGCGCGGTGAGATCCGGGTCATCGTCGGACCCAATGGCGCCGGCAAGTCGACCTTGCTCAAGAGCCTGCTGTCGATGACCACCATTCTTCAGGGCCAGGTGCTGTTCGGCGAACGCGACATCACCGGCGTGCCGACGGCGCAGTTGGTGCCGATGGGTATTGCCGCGGTGCCGCAGTCGCGCAATGTGTTCGTGTCGCTCAGCGTGGCCGAGAACCTCGATGTCGGCACCTATGCCGTGCCCGGCGTCGATGCACCGCGCATGTTCGAGCGCGTTTACCAGCTGTTTCCCGACCTCAAGGACAAACGGCGCCAGCCGGCCGGTGAACTCTCGGGCGGGCAGCGTCAGATGGTTGCCATCGGCCGCGCGCTGATGGCCGACCCGTCTCTGCTGCTGCTCGACGAACCCACGGCCGGTCTGTCGCCGGCCTATCTGGAACGTATCTTCGATCTGATCGTGGATATCCGCCAGACCGGCGTGACCGTCGTCATGGTGGAGCAGAACGCGCGCCAGGCGCTGCGTATCGCCGACGTCGGAACGGTGCTGGTGTCGGGCCGCCACCACATTTCGGGCCACGGGCGCGCCTTGCTGGCCAACGACGAGGTCCGGCGCAGTTTTCTGGGTGGGGGCGAAGCGTCGTGATCCAGTTCATCAACTTCTACCTGATACCGGCGCTGGCCCTGGGCAGCATTTACGCGCTGGGCGCGGTCGGCATCTCGATGATCTTCGGTATCTTGCGGTTTTCGCATTTCGCCCATGGCGACGTGATGACGCTGGGGGCTTATGGCACGCTCAGTGCGGTCTGGGCGTTCGGCTGGCATCCGCTGGCGGCCTTGCCCTTTGGCATCGCACTGGCGGTGGCAGCGGCCCTGGTCGCCGACCGCGCGTTCTACCGGCCGCTGCGCAAGTTGCCGACGATTTACGCGGTGATTGCGTCGTTCGGCGTTGCGCTGATGATCCGCTCGCTGGTGCAGCTGTTCTGGGGGCCGCAGAACCAGGTGTTCAAATCCGGCGTGCGTGCGCCGCTGGTGTTGTTCGACACCTTTCGGGTGTCCTCGCTGCATCTGCAGGCGATCGGCATCACGCTGGCGTTGGCGCTGGCCCTGCACTGGTTCCTGTCGCGCACCCGCACCGGGCGTTCGATGCGCGCCGTGTCCGACGATCCGGATCTGGCCAGCATCGCCGGCCTGGAGCCCGAGCGCGTGATCCGGGCGACCTGGATCATCGGCGCCGCTCTGGCTGCCACCGCCGGCGTGTTGGCCGGCATGGACACGCAGGTGCATGCCAACATGGGCTGGAACCTGCTGCTGGCGATGTTTGCGTCGGCGCTGCTCGGCGGCATTGGCAAACCCATGGGCGCCGTGGCTGGCGGGTTCCTGATCGGCCTGATCGAGGAGTTGTCGACCTATCCGTGGATCGGCAGCGAGCCACTGGTCTCGCCCAGCTACAAGAGTGCGCTGGCGTTTGGCATCATGGTGCTGATCCTGTTGCTGCGGCCGCAGGGGCTGATGCGCGGAAGGTTGTTGTGATGGACCTGTACGGCCTGACGCAGTACCTGGTCAGCTTCCTGATCGCGGGCGGCATCTATGCCTTGTTGTGCCTGGCGCTGAACGTGCAATGGGGCTACGGCGGCTTGTTCAACGCCGGCGTGGCCGGTTTTTTCGCCGTCGGCGCCTATACCTCGGCCATTCTCACGGCCGCGCCCGCGACCGGCCATGTGGGCGGTTTCGCATTGCCGATTCCGCTGGGATTGCTGGCGGCTGCGCTGGTGGCCGGCGCCACCGGCTGGGCGGTGGCGCGCATCTGCGTGCGGCTCAAGAGCGACTACCTGGCGATCGCCTCGATCGGCATCGCGGAGATCCTGCGCCTGTCCATCATCAACGAGCAATGGCTGACCAATGGCAGCCTGGGCATCGCCAATATTCCGCGGCCTCTCGAGGCTTGGATCACCGGCGAGGCGTCGAGCTGGGTGTTCGTCGTCGTCGTGTGGTCGGTGGTGGGCGCCAGCTGGTGGTTCTGCAACCGGCTGTACGACAGCCCCTGGGGTCGCGCCTTGCGCGCCATCCGTGACAACGAGGAAGCCGCGCACGCGGTCGGCAAGGACGTCAACGCCTTGCGCCTGCAGACCTATGTGATCGGCTGTGCCTTGATGGGTGTGGCCGGAGCCTTGTCGGCCCACCATTTCAAATTCCTGTCGCCGGCGGCCAGTGATCCGACGCTGGTGACCTTCCTGGTCTGGGTGATGCTCGTGGCCGGTGGCAGCGGCAATAACCGGGGCGCTGTGACCGGTGCGCTGGTGGTTTGGGGCATCTGGTCGCTGACCGAGATCCTGACCTCGCGCTTGCCGCCGGACTGGACCGCGCGTTCCTCCTACCTGCGCATGTTCCTGGTCGGCCTGCTGCTGCAATTCGTGCTGCAGCGTTACCGGCGTGGCCTGGTGCCCGAACGTTCGCCGCCATTGCGTTTTGCCGAACTGCCGGTGGGCCTGGACGCTATTAATGAGACTTCCCGAATTCACAATAAACCCCGTTCGCCCTGAGCCTGTCGAAGCCCCTTCTATCAGCCTATTGAGGTTTCCATTTTTCACGACAATATTTTCCCGTTCGCCCTGAGCTCGTCGAAGGGGCTTCGACAGGCTCAAGGCGAACGGTGTCGTGAATTACGGAAAGATCAATAGGGCAGGCTCTTTCAACACGCCGGATTGCCGCTGAATTTTCTTTCTCCCTGGAATGAACCTGCCATGACGTTTCCCTTTGCTGCCGAACGTGCGTTGTTTCCCATCCCGCGCACACGCGCGCAGCTGTCGAGTTGTTCACAAAGCGCGTTATCGCAACCGGTCATCGACGGCCTGGCGCGTTACATGGCGTCGTGGCAGGACAAGGGTATGGACTGGGGCGGTTGGGCCCAGGTGCTGGACCAGGCCAAGGCCGAGTTTGCGCGGCTGATCGGCGCTGATGCCAGTGACATCGCCGTCATGTCCTGCGTGTCCGATCTGGCCTCGTCGTTCGGCAACTGCCTGCAGTTCGGGCCTGGCAAGAATGGCATCGTTGTGGGGGACAACGAATTCCCGTCGCTCGGCCATGTCTGGCTGGCCCAGCAGAAGCGCGGCGCTTGCGTGTCGTTCGTCTCTGGCGAAGGGAACCAGGACATCGTGCTGGCCGACTATGAAAAGTCGATCGATGCGTCGACGCGCCTGGTGTCGGTGTCGCACGTGTCGTACAGCAACGGCTACCGTCAAGACCTGGCCGCGATCGCCGCGCTGGCGCATGCGCATGACGCGCTGGTGTTCGTCGATGCCTACCCGTCGGTCGGTGCAATGCACATCGACGTCGTGCGCGACGACATCGATGTGCTGGTGTGCGGCGCGCAGAAGTTTCTGCTCGGATGCCCGGGCATCGCTTTCATGTATGTGCGGCGCACACTGGCGCAGACGCTGGAGCCGGCTAATACCGGCTGGTTCGGGCGCGTCAACCCGCTCGCGTTCGACATCCGCACGCTCGACTACGCCGAGGGCGCGCGACGCTTTGACACCGGAACACCGCCATCGTGATTGCGGACGCCGGTGTCGTCGAACAAAAGATGGCGGCCGACGGTTTCGTCGTGTCGGCCCGTGGTCCGGTGATCGTATCGCGCCGCACTTCTACAACACGGTCGAAGAAGTCGCTGCGGCAGTTGCCGCACTGGCGAAATACGGCTGAGTCCGGCGCGGGTGTTTTACCCGCGTGCAGCCACCCGTCCCCTCTCCTGGCTCCGGGCCGGTCGTTGGTGGGCGCCGCGCCGCGCGGTCTGCGCTGGCGCGCCAGCGCAGACTTGTCCGGTTGCTGGACTGAGCTGTTCATTGTGCCCCTTCGGCCGCTCAGTGCGGCCGAAAGGGCGACAAAAACCCGTCGGTGTGCCCCCGGACGAACGGCCGGCAATCGTAACGGCCATCTTCTCGGCTTGCTGGAAATCTGCTTTGGATGCCGGCGAGTAGTCGCGTTGTCTACCGACAAAGGTGCCGAACGACAACCCATGCTTTTCGTCGGACAAAGGTACACGACTCGCTCGTTGAATTTCCGGCGGCGCCATTCGGCAATGAGTAGGCCGACCAGAGTTTTCCCACTACCGGTAGGCAATTGCAACGCCACATCCGATGGGCTGACGCCTTCCGCCGCATAGGCCTGCATCGTTTCCGCCTGGTGTGGCAGAACGTCTGGGAATTTTCGGCGAGTCAGATCGCGAAACAGCTTGTCCGGCGAGTCGGGAACAGATTCATCTGACGTAGCGGTCTTAAATGCCATTGTTGTTTTCCGATCAATCAAATGTCACGGGACAGCCTTCCAGCAGACCTTCCCGAGACCGCCAACCAAATGCCACCGCGCAAAAGCGCGCGTCCGTTAAACGTTAAGCCACGGCCCGTTGCCTGATCTCTGCCAGGACCCCGACAATCAACGACACCCTTGCTGGTGGGAAGATGCCCAACGGGCCCTGGGAGTTGATGTCGGTAAACGGCGACTGAAAAAGCCTGTCCGCCGCCATCACACCGTTCAAAGTCAGTTCCTGCACGACCAGTTCGATGAACTCGATCTGGTCCTGCGTAGCCGTCGAGCCCTTCAGAAGTTCACTGAAGGCCTGCATCGCCGCCTCACGGTCCAAACCAACCAAAGAACGGATGAAGAGCCCGAGCCCCTGGCTCTTTTCCTTGGCCTCTTCGATCAGCGACTTCGTCCCGCCTGCCTCGATCAGCATCTTCTCCAGCTCGCTCAAGTCGGCCGTCGTCAGCGCCTGGTTCCTGCGTAGCCGCTGAAGCGAAAGGTGCGACTCATGCGCCTTCAGGAACTGCCTGGCTTTTTCCTTGAACTTGCTCATGTTCAGTGCGGCCGTCACCTGCGGCAGGTCGACCTTGGTCGTTTCACCGAGTTCGTCCTCAAAGTCAGTGTAGACAACCTTCTTCTGCCCCTTCGGGATCAGCTTGACCAGCGCGCGCAATCGGCGCCGAACCGTTTCCAGCATCTGCACCGTGACATCGGCCCACCACTCGTCGCCGGCCACGGCGCTGATGAGCATGATCTCTGACTTGATTGCAGGAATGGCAACCTGATCCTCCAGCGCACTGGCAATGGCCTGGATCTTCTGCTTCAGGCCGGCGAAGTCGGGCTTCGCCTGCAGGATGGCCAGCTGCGTGCGCAGCAACAGCATGTCGAAGCGCTTAGCCTCTTCGTCTTCCTCGGCCTGTTGCGACGGCAGGTTGGCGATGCGATGCCCCAGCTCGGCGTGGTCATCGTCACTCAGTTGCTTCCAGGCCTTCGCCTCGACGTACTTCTCAACGAACTGCCGCTGTGGCCGCACGACGAAGTTGTCGATGTTCATTGCGGCCACGCGCACTCTCAGCAGTTCGGCCGTCTCGTCGCGCAACTGTTCTTCGCGGGGCTGCCCGATCGCGGCTTTCATTAGCAACTCGCTGGCCTGCGTGCCGTACTTCTGCCGCTTGTCCAACTCGGCAATCATCTCCAGCCTCCCCTTGAACAGCCGGGTGCTCAGCGCCTCGCTCGATGCCCCGTCCGACGTGGCCGGGTTCTGGCCGAAGAACTCCAGGTTCTGGCACAGGTCGAAGACGAAAAAATTCTGCTTGTGCTCGCCCGGTCCGAACAGGTCCTTGCAAAGCCGCGTGCCGCGCCCCAGCATCTGCCAGAACTTGGTTTTCGACCGCACCACCTTGAAGAACACGAGGTTCACCACCTCGGGCACGTCGATACCGGTGTCCAGCATGTCCACCGACACCGCGATGTGCGGCATCTTCTCCTTGGCGGAAAAGTCGTCGATGATGCTCTGCGCGTATTCGGTCCTGTATGTCACCACCCGGGCGAAGTGCCCCTTGTACTGCGGGTAGTTGACGTTGAAGCGGTCGGCGATGAAGTCCGCATGGTCGTTGTTCTTGGCGAAGACGATGGTCTTGCCAAGGCGGTCACCGCCGCCCACCTTCTGGCCCTGGGTCATCAACAGCGCCAGCGCCTTGTCGACGGTGTCGATGTTGAACAGCCACTTGTTCAGCTCAGCGGGGTCCACCTCTGTTGGAACCGTCCCGTCTTCGCTCCACTCCAGCGCATCCCACTCTTCCTTTTCGTCCTCGGATAGGTCGTCGTACTTGATGCCCTGGCGCTGAAACTTCAGCGGTACCGAGATGGCTACGGGTGGTACCAAATGCCCGTCGGCCACGGCTTCGTCCAGCCCGTAGGCATCTGTCGGCACGCCCGTTTCCAGGTCGAACAGGCCGTAGGTGTTCTTGTCGATCTCGTCCTTGGGCGTGGCCGTCAGGCCCACCAGCAGCGAATCGAAGTATTGGAAGATGGCCCGGTACTTCTGGTAGACCGAGCGGTGCGCTTCGTCGATAACGATCAGGTCGAAGTGCCCGACGCCGAAACGCCGCTGCCCGTCGAACGCCTCGTCGATCAGCCCCATCATCGTGGGGTAGGTCGAGACGAAGACGCGCCCCTCGGTGTGCTTGTCGGTCACCAGATTCACTGGCGCCGAGTCGGGCAGATGCGCCTTGAAGGCGTTGACGGCCTGGTTGACCAGTGCCACGCGGTCGGCCAGGAACAGCACGCGTTTGGCCCAGTT
>Ga0105046_10019895_pt1 | contig 10170 bp, 9 predicted proteins | sample MAT03_FD_78385 | JGI IMG/M metagenome (GOLD analysis project Ga0105046, IMG submission 78385) | Freshwater microbial communities from Lake Fryxell liftoff mats and glacier meltwater in Antarctica - MAT-03 (megahit assembly) | ecosystem: Environmental > Aquatic > Freshwater > Ice > Liftoff... | reverse complement strand
GCTGCGCGCTGGTGCGCTGCCAAGCGAATCACGTTCCTCCTGACTGGCGTCATGTCCCCGCACACCATTGCTGATACGCACACGATCCGGTCGCACTTTCCCGCCCTCGAGCGCCGGCAGGGCGATCAGGTCGTGGCCTACTTCGACGGACCGGGCGGCACGCAGGTGCCACGCAGCGTCGTACAGTCGATGACGGACTATCTGTATCTTCACAACGCGAACACGCATTGGCTCTATCCCACGAGCGAAGAGACCGACGCCTTGATCGCGGCCGCACGTACCACGCTGGCCGAGTTTCTCGGTGCACACGCCGACGAAATCGCTTTCGGTGCGAACATGACCACGCTGATGTTTCACGTGGCGCGCGCGATCGGCCGAACGCTGCAGCCCGGTGATGAGATCATCGTCACGGAGCTCGATCATCACGCCAACATCGCGCCGTGGCAGGCCCTCGCGAAGGAGCGTGGTGCGGTGCTCAAATGGATTCCGCTCGACGTGCACACGTCGCACCTCGATTTCGACGCGTATGTGCGGGCGCTCTCGCCGCGCACGCGCGTCGTGGCGATCGGCGCGGCGTCGAACGCGCTGGGTACCATTACTGACGTGCGATCGCTCATCGCCATGGCGAAGCAGACCGGCGCCCTGACAGTCGTAGACGCCGTGCACTACGCACCGCATCATCTCGTGGACGTGCGCGCGATCGACTGTGATTTTCTCGCCTGTTCCGCGTACAAGTTCTATGGTCCGCATATCGGGGTGCTCTACGGAAAGGCTCACGCCATCGCGGCGCTCGACGTGCCAAAGCTTGAGCCGTCGCCCAATGCGGGATCGGAGCGGCTCGAAACGGGCACCCAGAATCACGAGGGCATTGTCGGCGCGGCCGCAGCGGTGGACTTCATCGCGTCGCTCGCACCCGCCGAGCTTGGCTCGCGTCGCGAGCGCGTCGCGGCCACCTTTGATGCGCTGCATCACCGCGGCGAGCAGTTGGTCGCGCATCTGTGGGATGGCATTGGCCGCATGCCGTGGGTGACGCCGGTGGGGCCGTTGCCCAACAGTTCGCGCACGGCCACCGTGAGCATGAAAGTGCAAGGTGGTTCCGAGGCCGCCGCACGCGCACTGGCGGCGCGTGGTCTCTTCGCATCGAATGGCGACTTCTACGCCAGCACGGTTGCTCGGCGATTGGGCGTTGAAGCAGAAGGCTTGCTGCGGATCGGGTGCATGGCCTACACCACGGATCGCGAGATCGACCGATTGCTCGCGGCGCTCCATGATCTCCGGTCGTGAACGAGCCTACGGATCTACACGCGTTGCTGCGCGAAGAATTGCCGGCGATCAAAGCGCAGGGTGGCACCGCGATCGCCGTGCACTGTGAGTTGGCCCTCGTTGCGGGGGAAGTGGCCGTAAGTCCAGGCTCGCTTCGCCGCGCGATTCAGGCGCTTATCGCGAATGCCATGACTGCGATGCCGACGGGCGGAACGCTGACGATTCGCACGGAACACGTCGAAGCCGCAGGCGCCGAGCTCGGCCCGGTGCCACCGCTCGCACCGGGTCGCTACATGCGCGTCACGGTACAGGACACGGGCGGCGGTATGGACGAGCGCGCGCGCGTCGAGGCGATCGGTGCACAGCCCGGTGAAACGCGCGGTTTGGCGGGCGTGCTTGAGTTGGTCCGTCACGTCCGTGGCGCGTTGTGGCTCGACAGCGCGGTCTCGTACGGCACGCGCGCGTTCCTGTATCTGCCCGTCGATGCGGAAGCCGCCAGCCGACGACGCGCCATTGTGCTGCTCGTCGAAGACGAAACCGCCGTGCGGTCCGTCGTGCGCCGCATGCTGCTCGGCCAGGGCTTTGCCGTGCGCGAAGCGCGTGACGGCGAAGCTGCGCTGCGCCTGTGGCACGCGGAGCGCGCCCATATCCGGGCTGTCGTGACGGACGTCGTGATGCCTGTCATGGGTGGCCGCGATCTCGCTCGCGAACTTCGACTGCTTGATCACGACCTGCCGGTGCTCTTCATGTCGGCGTACGCTGGCGATGAGCCGGGTTTGCTCGACGGCGTCGATGAACCACGTCGCTTGCTGGCCAAGCCGTTTACGAGCGAAGGATTGCTTGACGCGCTGCGCAACCTGCTCGCCGAGTGCGTGTGAGCGTGCGAACGCGTGCGGTATCGACACTGGCGCTGATTGCCGGCCTCGGCGCGTGTGCGGATCGGGCGGTGACACCGGCCGTGCCGCCCGTCGCCGAGTTTCTGGTCGCGGCCGGCGATTCCACCTACTGGATCCGAAGCAGTCCGGAAGGCTTGCGCGTGCGCAGCGCACCGCTCGTGCTGACGCAGTCGGGCAAAAACTTCTTCGAACTGCGGATCGTCGAGGATATCCGCGACTATCTCGACGCCGAGTTCGTGCGGGAGCGGTTGTACGGTCACGTACTCGGCGGCACGGATTCCGTGCTGCTGTATGCCGACGAATCGGTGGCCGATGCCATGCGCTACTGGTTGTCCGAACGGCCGGGGGAAGAGCCGATCAATCCCGACGAGGACGACGCACCGGCGCCCGCGTCCTCCGCCGCAGACTTTCTTGAAGTCATCGACGTGCATGGCCGCTGGGTCAGCTGGGCGCACGCACTCGACATCGATCTCGAGAATGCGCCGGGCCACACGCATCAACGACGTCGTGGGGTGTCGGATATCCAGAGCGGTGCGCGCGCCGAACTCGATTCGCTGGTTTCCCCGATTGAGGCCGCACGTATCGCCGGCATCGGCCGCGCGTCGCTCGACACCATACTCGCCGTGGTGCGGGACGCCCGCGATGAGCGCGCGACGCGTGCCCGCGAAACGCTGCACACGTTCGTCTTCGACGCGGCGTCTTTTTCGATCACTGACGTCGAGCGGCAAGCCGCCATCCTGTTTCATGTGCCGGGCACGAGCACCGACGGCGAAGCACTGGAGATGCTGCTCCCACCCATTCCGATCGCCGAGCAGCCGGCCTGGTGGAGCGCAGTACAGCCCACCGTTCCCGCGTGGTCGACAGACTCGCTGACGATGCGTTGGACGCACGGCCGGTACCGTGTGGTCGGCAGCGTGGATTCAGCGCGCACGCTCCTCACCTTGTCGCTGGTGGCTGACCGCGTGGGTGCGCAACCGTGGCCGATCGCTGTTGTGCCGATGCCCGCGTACCAATTCATCGCCCTTGATGTGGAGACGCTCGACCCCGGTGCACGCGCTGCCCTGAGCGACGCGTTCGATCGGGCGTCCGCCGACAACAGCGTGGCGTTGCGGACCGAAGGCGCAACCGCACACGCGCTGCGCCACGCGCTTCACACCACCATTCGTCTCCGTCGCCGATGAACGCCCGCCCGCCACGCCCCGTCGCCGAGAGTTCACACGTGTCGAGTGAACTCATCATGCCGCAGGATGCGAACATTCTCGGTCACGTGTTTGGCGGCGCCATCATGGCCATGGTTGACAAGGCCGCCGCTGTGGCGGCGTTTCGCCATGCGCGCGCCAACTGCGTGACCGCCTCAATCGACCGCGTCGATTTCAAGGAGCCGATTCACGTGGGTGAACTCGTGTCCTGTCACGCGTCGGTGAATTTTGTCGGCACGACGAGCATGGAGGTTGGTGTCCGTGTCGAAGCAGAAGATCTCATCTCCGGCATTCGGCGACACACCAACACATGCTACCTCACGTTCGTGGCGATCGATCGAAACGGGCGCCCGGTTCCGGTGCCTCCTGTGACGCCGCAATCGCCCGATGAAGTGCGTCGATACGCCGCCGCGCAGGCGCGCCGCCGACGCCGTCTCGAAGAGCGGCAAGCCGAGGCACGAACGCAAGACTAGGTCTCTGGTGACAACGCAGCGGGTGGTCCGGCGGGCTCTTCGGTGAGCGGCAGCACGATCTCCATGCCGTCGCGAGCGACCTGCGTGTTCGGGAAGACGGCGCGGGCTTCGGACTCAAGGAGCTCCGTTTCGCGCGAATAGCGCGCCGAGATGTGGGTCAGCAGCAGCCGGCGAACGCCCGCCGCGCTCGCCACGCGAGCCGCCTCCTCGGCGGTCGAGTGCCCCGTCTCGAGCGCGCGTTCCGCCTCGTCGTTGGCAAAGGTGGCTTCGTGCACCAGCACATCGGCGTCCCAGGCGGCGGCCACCACGGCCTCGCAGGGACGCGAGTCTCCGGTGAGGACAATCTTGCGCCCACGCCGCGCCTCGCCAACCAGCATCTCTGGGGAGATGTGGCGTCCATCCGACAGTGTGACGGTTTCGCCCTTGTGGAGCCTGCCCCACAGTGGACCCTCCGGCACTCCCAACGATCGGGCCAACTCCGGATTGAATCGGCCGAGACGGTCGTGCTCAGCCACCGAATATCCCAGAGACCGAGACCCGCGATGATCGACGGGAAATGTGACGATGTCGTAATCCAATCTGCTGAGCGTGGAACCAGCTTCTATCTCGGTCACAGTGACCGGATAGGTGAGGTGCTCACCCCCCAATGTGATGCATTGACGCAACGTCTTTCCCGCGCCACGGGGGCCCCACAGCCGTAACGCTTCGGTCCTGCCCTGTAACGCCATCGTGCGCAAGAGACCGGTTAATCCGAGGATGTGGTCGGCGTGCGTGTGCGTAAAGAAGAGATCGTCGAGGCCGAAGGAAACACCATAGCGCATCATTTGGCGCTGCGTGCCTTCGCCACAGTCGAACAGGAGTGTTTCACCCTCGCGAATTACTGCGAGGGCGCTGACACCTCGTTCGATGGTGGGACGGGCAGCGGAGGTGCCCAGAAAGCGCAAAGAAAACGGCATGCGGGAATATATCTCGGCGCGGCCCGACCCTTGCATGTCATGCCAACAGTGAAACGGAGGTCAGAATGGCGGGCTCGAGCATTCGTAACCTCCTCCTCGGCGCCGTCGCGGCAGACGGCATCACTGTTGGGCAAAGGGGGATGTATGTCAGAGAAGAGCAAGCGAGGCTTTGCGTCGATGGATCGTGAGCGTCAGCGCGAAATCGCGGCGAAAGGTGGACGGGCGGCACACGCCAAAGGCACCGCGCACGTCTGGTCCGCCTCGGAAGCGCGCGAGGCGGGACGCAGGGGTGGCGAAGTGGTGAGTCAGGATCGTCTCCACATGTCCGCAATCGGACGTGAGGGCGGGGAATCCCGAAGCGCCGCTGTGCGGGCAGCCCGCCTGCGACGGCTCTCGGAGCCGCAGGCACAGCGCGCGAATGGTCGCGCAATGTCGGCGCCGCTTGAGCGAGAAGTTGAGATTTCGATGGGGCACGATGGCGCGTTCGGTGCCGATCGCGCGATCATCCCGCACCGCGTCGCTGCCGATGGAGTGGCCGATGGTCCCGCCAACCGCGCGGACGACCGCGTGCTACCCCGTCTCCGCCCAGCGCCCGAGCAGCGCGAGATGCCGTGAGGCATCGATGTTGCGCCCGCTGACGATCGCAATCATCGGCCCATCACCGAGCGATTCGTCAGCCTGCGCGGCGTTGCGCAGCGCCGCCACCGTCACGGCGCCTGCTCCCTCCACCGTCAGCCCTTCATGCCGGTGCAGCCAGGCAATCGTTTCGCCGATCTGCTCCTCGTCAATCGCCACGATCTGATCGAGACAGCGCTGTCCGATCTGCAACGCATCGTCGTCGATCTGCCCGGCCAGGCCGTCGGCCAGCGTAGGCTCTGACGCAATCTCGATCACGCGGCCGGCCGACATCGACTTCGTCATCGCTGCCGTGCGGACACTCTGTGCACCCACGATGCGAACGTGCGGCGCCAGGCTCCGCAGCACGACTCCCACGCCGCCGAGTAATCCGCCGCCACCCACACACACCAGCACCGTTCGAACACTCGGCAGCGCCGCGAGCAGTTCAAGGGCGACGGTGCCCTGTCCGGCAAGCAGGTCTTCGCCGAGGCACGGGTTAATGAACGTTACGCCTTCACGCGCCGCGTGCGCTTTCGCCAACACCATCGCGTGATCGTAGTCCGTCGCCTCGTCGTTGACGGTGGCGCCGAGTGCCCGAATCCCGTCCTTCTTCACCTGCGGTGCATCGTGCGGTACGAAGAGCATCGCCGGCGCGCCGAAGTGATGCGCTGCCCACGCTACACCGAGTCCATGATTGCCGGCGCTCGATGCAACAACACCCCGGGTGCGCTCGTCAGGCGGCATCCGGTTTAGCACGGTGTACGCCCCGCGCACCTTGAACGAGCCCGTACGTTGTTCGACTTCGAGCTTGAGCCACACCGCTCGCCCGACGAGCGCACTGAGCGCGACGCTGTGTCGCAGTGGCGTTGGTGAACAGACGCGCGCAAGCGACGCGGCCGCTTGCTCCACTGACGCGAGCGTCGGGAGCACGCCGGGAAGTATCGAGTCGGACATTCGGGAAACATATCACGTCGCGCAACGTGCGAGGCAACGCGACATGCCCGCTACCGGAGCGTTTCCACGCCCCACTTCCGCACGTAGCGGCCCACGTCGAACTTCTTACCCGCGCGCGATGTGAGCATCGGGCGAAGCCCACCCCAGATCGGTTTGTTGCCCCACGACCGGTCCCACAGGCCGAGACACCACATAATGCCGCCAACACTGTTCGGATCACGTCCGTCCAGTGCGTAGCGATCATTGAGGTGAAACATCCAGGCGCGGGCATCTTCGTATGTGGGGGCCCACCGGACAATCTGTTTGCCCCACAGCATGCGCGCATAGTTGTGAATGATGCCGGACTGCAACAGCTGCCGCTGCGCTGCATTCCAGAGCGGATCCTGGGTGTCTGCGGCGTCGAGTTGTTCGAGCGTGTACGTCTCGGGGCGCTCATCGTGCGCGTGCGCCTGCATCGTGCGCTGGATCCAGTCCGGGAGCGATGCCAGTTGATCATGATGCGGCTTGTGCAGACACCAATTGTACGAGAGCTCGCGCCACGTGATGACCTGATCAACAAATGCCTGCACGTCGGCTGCCGGGGCATCACTCGTCAGCGCGGCGCGCACCACTTCCGCTGCGGCAATGTGCCCGTAGTGCAGGTCCGGCGACAGATGACTCGTGAAGTCATCAGCCGCCTCGTTGCGTCGTTCGTTGTAGCAGGGCAGGCGCGTTGTCACGAAACACTGCAATCGTTCGGCGGCCGCCCGCGCACCGGGGGCGAACGCGTGCACCGGACGGACGGTATGGTCGATTTCACACGTTGCGATCTCGGCGGCGATGGCAACATCGCTCATGTCGTGCAGCGCCAGTGGTTCAACGGCGCAGCTTTCGTGTACCAACGCGCGGATCGCGGCCGACACGGCCACACGCGGGGCACGTTCTTCGACGGTTTCGAGGGAGAGATCGCGCAACTTGGCGAGTTTGGGGCGAATCGTGCGCGCCGCCCACTCTGCTTTGATGAGTACGCCAGACGGTACCACACACGAGCTTTCTACCGCCAACACGCGACACGCCACGCGTTCGGCAAAGCGCCCGGTGCGCGCATCCACGCCTGCGGTGGGAAACCGGTCGGTGACGACCACGTACGCGTGTTCGGCCAGCCGATCCAACACGCGTCGGTCGTCGTCGCGACGTCGACGGAGCACGAACTGAAAATGCAGTCCGGCCGTGCGTGCCCGCGTGGACGTTTCGCGCGCCGCGTGCAGAATGTGCTGCGTATGTCGATCGCTGGCGTGCGGATAGGTGGGATCGAGACCCTGATGAATCACCAGCGGTTTGCCCACCTTGTCGGCGGCACGAATGGCCGCGCGCAGCGCCCAGTTCTCGTGGAGTCGCTGCGTGCTCTGCATCCAGTACAGCACGAACGCGCCGTCTGGTCGGGCGCGTTTGCCATTGACGTCGGATGTGCGCGAGACAAGTTGGTCGCGCACGAAGTCCGAATCGAGATCGTGCTGAAAGGAGACCATGCTGAGTGAGCAACGGCGGGCGGACGGGCACGGTTCCGGCCGGCCCGGCTGGTGACGAAACGGTTGGGACCGTCGTGTGACGGATCGCAGCCCGCGTCGTCTCTGGCTTGACAGAAAGAAGGCGGAGACTAGGTTGCTCTTATCCGAGCAGCCCGCGCCAACGGTGCGGGTTTTGCGTAGGAGGCGTTCCGCGCCGGTACGCGCCAGTGGCGCTGCACCAACCGGGGCTGTAGCTCAGCTGGGAGAGCGCTGCATTCGCATTGCAGAGGTCAGGGGTTCGAGCCCCCTCAGCTCCATGAGTCGATTTCTGGTTACACGACTGATGCATGGAACCCGTGGCGATCGTCCGGGTACAATGTGAAAATATGTAGGGCAGCCCGCCATCGTCCGGTAGGACGTAGAGTTCCAATGGCGATGTGTGAGGCAGCCCTTCGCGACCCTTGACGAAGGGATCGCAAGGTGCAATCCGACGGGATCCACCGCGTCCGCCGCAGCCTCACCGCTGCGGCGATTTCGTTTCCGGGCGTGAGCTCACGAAATATGCCGCGCTCTACCCTATGGCGCGCTAGCGGCTCGGCGCATCACCAAGGTCCTGCCGCATGGCGCGCATGGCCTGCGACACGAAGCGGGCCTCATCCAGTTCTACCCGACCGGAGAAGTCATCCATCGCCGTGAATCCCAGATTGCCCAACCAGCGCATCATCGCGCTTTCGCGCACCGCGATATCGGTGCGGCGATGGATCACCGTTTGTCCAGTCGCGAGACGCTGGGCGGAAAGACGCATGGTGACACCGTTGCCTTGGAACGGCCGGTTCAGTGGAGCGCGCACCAGCCGACCGGCGATCGGTGGCAAGTCCCAGACGGGTGGATGGTCGAATCGCACATCCCAGCCTACTTCGCTCGCCGTATTGATGAACACAAAACGTGCGCGCAAATCACGCACGCCCACGGTGAAGAGACCGAACTTCGCCGATGCGTCCACGTCCAACGTCATGGTGTCGGGCATCGCTCGTGCCGGGCCGTCCAGCGGTTGCAACGCGCCGTTGCGTGAGCGAAACCGCAGCGTGATGAGATCATTGCGGCCCTCCATGACGAACCATGTATCGTGGGCGTGCACACCGACACGCGTCGGGTCGAGAAGGGCGTAACGATATCGTGAGGGCGACACATACTTGCGCACAAACCGTGCGAAGTCGGGAAACTCCCGCTCCACACGCGCAGGAGACAGTTGAATGCCGAGGGTGACGATCGTCGAACCATCAGCCATTGGCACCGTGCGCACCGAGTCGAGGGAGGCCAGGCGGCCAAACGCACGGCTCGTGCGAGGCAGCGTGCGGCGGTAATCGGTGCGAATCTCTGGCGCCGGTCGCTCACCCGAGCGGAGCAGCGCCGCGAAGACGTCACGAACCGCTTGGGGAGTGACGTTACCAATCGCCTGATCCACCTCGGTACGCCAGAGGCGGTCGCCGTCCGCCAGCGTGTCGAGGGTGATGAAATGGCGCGAATCTCCCAGCGTCGATGGCATGGCAACCGTTGGCTGGGCAGAAAAGGCATACCGCCCGTCGACCAGTTGACCTCGCGCGGACACCTCGCGCATGGCGCCCACCCAACGTGTCCAGATCGTATCGCGTTCCACTTTACTCGGCGCCAATGCGAACCGCGCGATGCGCATGCGCGCATGGCCGAATCGGGCATCGCGCGACGGCTCGTCGAAGCGAAACTGCACGCTCGACGCAACCTGCGACGCGGTGGTGCGCGCCGTGGTCGGATCCGATGCGTACGCGTCAACTACGGCCTGGCAACCCGAGGTGCACAGCAAGGCGATGGCGATGCCGGCTGGCCCGATTCTGCCACGCCAGTGTCGTTTGTTTATTCTGCGGGTCTTCACGGCTACATTCTACCCCAGTGCGCTCTTGACGGCGCGCCTGTGACCTTCCGTCCCCTGCTTCAGTCGACACACGCATGACGCCGCCGGATATCGCAACGATTGCCTTGCTCGAGGCCGCAGTGGAGACGACCGCCTCGGTCTGTCTCGCGCTCCGACCCGACCATACCGTCATGCTCTGGAATCGGGCCGCCGAGGCACTCTACAGCATGCCGCGCGAGCAGGCGCTCGGTATGGACTACGTGGCGACGTTTATTGCGCCCGAACAGCAGGACGCGGTCGCCTCCGATATCCGCAAGGTGCTCGCCGGCGAGCCGACCTGGGGTTTCGAAGATGACTCCGTATTCCCCGATGGAACGCGGCGCACGTTGGTCTGGAACGTGCGCCGCGTGCTCGACGACAGCGGTGAACCGTGCGG
>Ga0105046_10019894_pt1 | contig 10171 bp, 4 predicted proteins | sample MAT03_FD_78385 | JGI IMG/M metagenome (GOLD analysis project Ga0105046, IMG submission 78385) | Freshwater microbial communities from Lake Fryxell liftoff mats and glacier meltwater in Antarctica - MAT-03 (megahit assembly) | ecosystem: Environmental > Aquatic > Freshwater > Ice > Liftoff... | reverse complement strand
CAAGTACAACTCCTGAATTTTTGCTTCTTCCGGAACCGTTGCTGCAATCAGTTTCGCGACTCGCCCGTTTCCATCTGCTAGCTTACCGGAAAGAATATCTCCGTTGAGCGTATGCAAAGCTTGTGCAAGGTTTTCATCTGGAGTTCGCTCGCACTCGCAAACGGAAGCACGTTTTGGTTTCCCGAAGACCATCAAGAATGGATTGGTCGTATTTGCGTCAGGCAATTCGATGGCCCGTGTCCCTAGTGGCAGACTTGGGTGCTTCGTCATCACGCCGGTCGCATAATCGATTCCGTCCAGAAGCGTTTCGGCTCCCATGCGTTTCACTTTGTAGTGACTATAAAATCGTTCGTCGGTGATGTTGTCGACTGTAGGTTGAGAGTCCAACTGATACAGCCGCGAGTTCATGATTGAACGCATAAGCTGCTTCACGTCAAATTTATTTGCGCGAAAATCGGCAACAAGCGCTTCCATCAACCCAACATTGGATGGTGGATTAGTGGAACGGAGATCGTCGATCGGGTCGACTAGGCCACGACCAAGTAGATATCCAACGTATCGGTTTACGATGTTTCGCGCAAACAGCTCATTGTCTGTGCTCGTGAGCCATTTCGACAATGCAACTCTGCGATCTTGCGGATCATCGACAGGCTCAGCGAAAAGAGGGGTCGGTTTCATTACAGCGCCCGTCTTCGGATGCGTCACCTCACCACCCGAGTTGACCGTGACCACAATCTCACCACCGAACACCCCGAACTCGGAGCTTCCCTTGTTACCGACGCGTGCAAAAAACGCAGCGAAGCCATAGTAGTCGGCCTGGCTATATTTTTCGTAGGGGTGATGATGACATTTGGCGCATTGTAAACGCGTGCCCATGAACAACTGAGCCGTCGACTCTGCAAGATCAGGCGGGTTGCTTGCAATGCGATAGTAGTTGGCTGGTCCATTGGAAAAGATGGAGCCCTTGGCTGTGACTAGTTCCTGCACAAACTGATCCATTGGCTTGTTGGTTCGAAACGTTTCGCGAAGCCAATTGTGCATAGCCCACATGCCGCTTTCGCCAACCACCGTGCTGTTGTTACGAATCAAGTCGGCCCACTTTAAACTCCAAAAGGCTGCATATGCATCCGTGTGCTTGGCCGCCGAGGGGTCCGTTGAAAAACCTAACAGCCTATCGATAAGCAAAGAACGCTTATTCGTTTCAGTAGACTCCAAAAAGGCTTTCGCCTCTTCGATGGAAGGCAGCGTACCAATCGCATCTAAATAAGCTCGCCGCAAAAACGTGGAGTCGTCGCATAATGCCGACGGGCTTAGACCAAGTTCTCGAAACTTCGTGGCAGCATGATCATCAATGTAGTTTAGCGACTGCCAATTTACCAAGTCCGCCTGCGCGGAAAAAGGAACCACTAATGTAGCGATTTCCGCATGACCAGCGAATCGGACCATAAGAGCCGCTTGCCCCTTTCCAGTCGCCTTTGCAAGCCCTTGACGCGAGACAACCAGTACCGACTCGTCCATACTATCAAATCGAACTAAGCTCGTCACGTCACGGACACGACCATTCGCATACTCGGCAGTGACACGGACTTGTTGAGTCGCCCCTACTTCCAAGACTTGAAGCGCTGGCTTCACCAGTAGTTTAGTCACTTGCGGCGATTGGAGGTCTGGTTTCACAGCGCCACCAGAGATCCAAGCCTTCAGCATTTCGAATTCATTGCTACCAACAGGAAGTCGTTCCCCGCCACCATGTGAGACCGCCATAGACCCCTTCTTTAGTAGCAAGCTATCATTCGGGCTAGCTAAAGAAATACGTCTTCCACGCGATCGAACCGTCATCGCGTTGTAGTCCTGCTGGGGATCAAATCCCATAACCGAAAGAGTGAAGCCTCCTTTGCCATACTGACTTGCATGGCAACTACCTGAATTGCAACCTGCCCGATAGAGTATCGGTTGAATGTCGTTTACAAAATCAAGCTGAGGTACTGGTAAAATACCTTGGATATGGACAGGAACTATTTTGGTTATCCCTTCTACGCTTACTTGAAGTTCCGTATCGCCATTTGCGACCGCTGTGACTCGACCTGTTGCGTCGACCGAGCAGATCGCTGCATTAGAAGTCACAAAAGTAGCTTGGTTTGTTAGGTCGTTCGCTCGAGTAGCATCCGGCGATTGCGAGGGACTCGGGCGAGAAATCAGAACTTGCAGCGTCTCGAAATTTCCTTGAAGCTGGATCGAGGCGGGATCGATTATCCAGTCGTTGCCCCAAACATTGTTCGTGAAACAAATCGATAGGCAAGAGACCACTTGAAACAGTAGTCTTGAAATTCGAGTGGTCATTAGGTGGTTGGACGAAATCATCATAGTGTCCTCCAATCAGATCCACTCTCGGACGGGTTCGCCTTCGAGCAATCGCACAGGGCGGCCATCTGAAGACGTGACCGTTAGATCCAGCGGCAATCCGAGTTTATGGTACATGGTCGCCACAACGTTTTCAGTGAAGTACTCATGGCTCTTGGGCGCCCCACCGTCTGCGTCTGTTTCTCCGATGACCAGTCCACCAGGAACACCAGCACCAGCCATGACAACGAACCCGGCTGTAGCCCAATGATCGCGTCCACTTGCGGGATTAATCTTGGGAGTTCTTCCAAAGTCGGTCATCCAAACGACCAATGTGGTGTCGAGCAAGCCGCGTTGCTCCAGATCGATCAGTAGTTGCGGAAGCGCTTGATCCACCTGAGGCATGCGATGCGTTTTGATGCCGTTAAAGCAATCCTGATGGTGATCCCATCCTGGATCGCTGACTGTCACAAATCGAACTCCCGATTCTACTAATCTTCTGGCAAGCAACAGTCGCTGCCCGAATGAAGTGCGACCATATTGATCACGTAGCGAACTTTCCTCTGTTCCAATGTCAAAGGCACGTTTCGTTTCGGGGGCGGTAATCATGCTGAACGCCGTCTTATAGTGTTCATCCATGGCGTTATAGGCGGCAGGCTGAGTGTCGGCGCGCTTTTGCAATTGGTCGATTTTGGCAAGGATGTCACGTCGACGATCGACACGACCTAGATCGATATTAAGCGGTGGTGTGATGTCACGCACTGAGAACTGATCGACGTTGGCTTCTGCATGTATCTCAAAAGGTCCATACTCCAATCCAAGAATGCCGGGTGTCCCCCCCTGAAACGTACGATCGACGTGATTGCCTAGTTGAATGAACGGTGGCAACGGGGACTTGAATCCCTTTTCGTGGCTGATCACCGAACCGATACAAGGATATGCGACTGTCGGATTCGGTGCCCGTCCAGACATGCACCATTGATCTGCAGCTCCATGACCCGCGTTCTTTGGATTCCAACTACGCATTAACGAGAAACGCCCGAGCTCTTTCGCAAGTCGAGGGCAAGTCTCCGAAAATTGAACTCCAGGCACTGCCGTGTTGATAGCCCCCAACGGACCACGCACTCCTTCTGAGGCTCGAGGCTTTGGATCCAAAGTGTCATGGTGGCTTGTCCCGCCGAGAGTCCAAATAAATATGCAGTTCACATCACGCTTGGCTTGCCCGGAATTTGCCATCGCTTGCGTTCGCCACAGAAACTGCGGTACGGTCAACCCCATGGAACTTAGTGCAGCAGTATTCAAAAAGCGACGACGTGTAAAGTCGGTACTTGAAAAGGTACGGAACGAGCCCAGAGCAGAAGTCATGGCGAACTCCTATTGGCGTTAATGGCGGGAGGGGAAATTCGGTAGGAAGGGGCGGGTCGAGAACGACGCTTTCAAGCCGGTCAGGGTCACTTATTATAACAGATCGGCCATTAGACTAGGGCTCGGTACAGAATATTTCGGCAATTTGTTTAATCCATTCCAAACGCGCCGGCGATGTGCCAATGTTACCGATTACGGTTGCGAAATGGAGCGGCTGTTGCGACGGGTCACGCCGACAAACCACCAAAAGGGACTCAATTCTACCGCAAATCGCTTTCTAAGCTCGCCGCAGCAGAATCCGTCGAAGTCGAATTGCGATATCTGTCAACAGTCAATCGCGAGTACGCGGCGATCTCGGAAGATCGGCATTACGTGCTTGGTAATCATTGCGTGAACACGCCAACGACAACACGATTCGAATCGACGACTTCCGAAATTATACGGACTATGAAGTTCGCGCTTGAATTATGAATAAAACTTTCGTTCGCAGTTAATTAGTCTAAGCAAGAATTCCGTGAATCACATTCCCGTAGACGTCGGTGAGCCGTTCGTTTCGACCTTGATGAAAGTAAGTCAGTAGCGTGTGATCCATTCCCATCAGATGAAGGACCGTTGCATGCAAATCGTGGATGTGGACACGATTCTCTATCGCTTCGAACCCGAATTCGTCAGTTGCACCATAGGCCGTTCCGCCTCTCACACCACCACCCGCCATCCACATCGAAAATCCGTAAGGGTTGTGATTGCGGCCTGGCTTACCTGTCCCTTCGCTGAACGGCATGCGTCCAAACTCTCCTCCCCAAATCACCAACGTACTATCTAACAACCCTCGTTGTTCCAAGTCGGCCAATAGTGCTCCAATGGGTTGGTCTGTTTCGGCCGCATGGCGGCTATGATTCTTCTCGACACTTTCATGGGCATCCCAAGTTTCCTCCAAGTGTCCGCCGCCGGAATAGAGTTGAACAAATCGAACACCACGTTCAACAAGTCTTCGTGCGATCAAGCAATTGCGCCCAAAGTCTGCGGTCGGCTCTTGATTCACCCCGTATGCTTCCAGGGTTAAAGCGGTTTCTTTGGAGAGTTCCACTGCCTCGGGTGCTTCGGATTGCATACGATAGGCCAACTCATAGCTTGCTGATCGCGCAGTAAGTTCGGTCGCGCCTGGCCGATCGGTTAAGTGTTCAGCATTGAGTTCAGCTAAAAAGTCTAATTGTTCTCGCTGGCTTTGCGGATTTAGATAGTCTGGGCCTGCTAGATCGAGAATCGGATTGCCTATGGGACGAAATAGTGTCCCTTGAAAGGTGGCCGGCATAAAGCCACTCGACCAATTCGGTTGTCCTCCAATGGGTCCGCCTCGCTTATCCAGCATCACGACGTAGCCAGGCAAGTTTTGATTCTCACTTCCTAGTCCATACACAGCCCAGCTTCCGATTGAGGGACGACCAATAATGGGCTTGCCTGTATTCATCTGCACCAGAGCCGAACCATGTGCGTGCGTATCGGTGTAGCATGAACGAATCACCGCGAGCTTGTCGGCATGCTTTCGAATGTTTGGAAAAAAATCCGAGATGGGTAAACCGCTTTGGCCGCCAGGTTCGAACTTGCGGACTGAGGGAGTCAAAAGCCCGACTGCCCTTCCACCGGAGTTAATATATTGCTTATCGGCTGGCAACGGTTGGCCCGCATACTTTTCTAACGCAGATTTTGGGTCAAACGTATCGACTTGACTCGGGCCTCCATTCATCAACAAGAAAATGACGCTTTTGACTTTCGTCGGTAAATGCGGTGGCTTGGCTATTAAAGAATTGGCCTTCAAGCCATCGTCCGCAAGAACTCTACTAAAAAATCCATCAGCGTTCAGCAGACTGGTGAGGGCTAAACCGGTAAAGCCAGCTCCCATCTCCCAAATGCATTCGCGACGAGTATTCCGACATGGAAATTCCGCTATATGTTTTCTCATAAGATCAATCTAGATAAATAAACTCATTGGTATTGATCAATACATGGCACAAAGAGAACCATGCGGCTCGTTCCGGATCATTCTGAGTTCCAACAAAATTATTTCGTTGACGGCTCAAGTGGGCCTCAGCATTCGAAAATTCACTCGCACTAGGGGAACGGCCTAAAGCAAATCGCCAAGCGCTGTCGATTCGAGCCTCTATATCTGGGCTGCATTTCATCACGCGTTCGGCGAACTCCTTGCTCTGCCCATGAATCCAATCATTGTTCATCATTGCGAGCGCTTGCGTAGCAACAATGGTAGATTCGCGTCTCCCCGTAGGCATAGTTGTGTCGCAAGTATCGAAAGCAGTCATCATGGGAACCATGAGGCTGCGTTTGTTAAACATGTACAAACTGCGACGTCTGGCTTCACTCGCATCGGAAGCGTGATATGCGTTCCCTTTCATGGATAGTCCCTCAAGAGCTTCTTCATTTATCGGTGCGAGAAAACTAGGACCACCAAGACGCAAATCCAATTGACCGCTCGTCGACAAAACTGCGTCGCGCAATGATTCTGCGTCAAGACGACGGCGGTTGGCGTGCCACAGGTTTTGGTTCGCAGAATCTTGAACCATGTATTCAGCCTGTTTCGGGTGTTGAGAAGATTGCTGATAGGTCTTACTCATCACCATTAGCTTGTGCAATCGCTTGAGCTTCCAACCGTTTTCAACGAGATCGTTCGCGAGCCAATCCAACAATTCGGGATGAGTCGGACGTTGGCCATTGAATCCGAAGTTATCAGGAGTTCGAACTAAGCCTTCGCCAAAGTGATGCATCCAAAGTCGATTGACAAGGACTCTGGAGGTTAATGGATTCTCAGGATGGGCGATCCACTGAGCCAATTGCAACCGACGTTGCGTTGTCTTGGCCTCAGCAGGTGGAGCAACAAAGGGGTTTACCAATGCCGGAACGCAACTCAATGGACCTGCCGCGACAATCTCAATGGGGCGATGGATGTCACCCTTTTTTAGTGAATGCAACGGGGTCGGATTGTTACTAATATCCGTCCATCCAAGCACCTCGAACCCCAGCTCTTCGTTCGTTGGGCCTCCGTTGAGCTCACGGTTTCGATGAGCAACAGGTCCAGGCCAGAATGCAGCACCGATTCGGTAATAATCGGTCTGGTAGATCGGGTCAAATTTGTGATCGTGGCATCGAGCGCATTTGACCGTTATCCCGAGAAAAGCAGTCGAGGTCGCATGGACTAGATCTTCTAACCGTTCGTATTGATACTCGGCAGGATCATTTGGTTCGTCATCCCAGGTGCCCAGTCGGATGAAACCTGTTGCAATAACCGTCGATTCATTCCTGTCAGGAAGCTCATCTCCGGCCAATTGTTCAATCACAAATCGATCATAGGGCATATCGCTATTGAAAGCGTTCACAACCCAATCACGGTATCGCCAAGCATTCGGTTTCTCACCATCCCGCTCGTAGCCGTTGGTATCTGCGTAGCGAACTATATCCATCCAATGTCGAGCCCAGCGTTCCCCGAATTGAGGTAACGCCAACAAGTGATCGACGATTTTTTCATATGCGTCCACCGACGACTCCGCTGAGAAGGCTTCGATCGCGTCTCCGCTGGGAGGCAATCCTATGAGATCAAAATAGACGCGTCGAATCAGATCTCGTTTGTTGGCCGTAGGGGCGCTCGTTAGTCCGGATACTTGGATTTTCTCAGATATAAATGCATCAATTGAGTTATTAGATTGGATGGTATTAAGGGGTACACTTGGTTTCTTCAATCGCTGCAGTGACCACCAATCGCGACCCGCGCGAACATCGTTGGTTCGGTCGTAAGGATCGAGCACACGGTTATCGGGCCAAGGTGCACCCGCGCTGATCCAATTTGTAAGCAGCTCAACTTCACGTTTGGGAAGCTGTTGGGATTTACCGTTTTTCGGTGGTGGCATTTCACCAGCAGCCACGTGCGATAGAAGCAAACTTTTTTCTGGACTGTTAGGAACCAGAGAAACACCACTGGCCCCTCCTGACATGACACTATTGCGGTGTGTTAAATCCAATTCGCCACTGCGATCGACACTGTTATGACACTCAATGCATCGTTTCGAAAAAACCTCGGCAACAGTATTCTCGAAATCGAATTCGTCGGCACCTAGGAAGCCCGATGAAATGTATGTCGAGATCAAAGCGATGAACCAAATCGGAGTGAACGACATTTAATAGCCTTGTTGGAGGAATCAGGGCGTCCGGGAATACGGCAACTGGCGTTGTAAGGGTCCGTTAATCTATCCCTATTTTCTCTCCAGTGCAAGCAAGTCAAGTAGATCACGGGGACATTCGTAATCAAACGCGAATGTCGTCAATTCGATTCCATCGACAATATAAAGGTGTCGGACACGTGTCCGACACCTTTTCGGCGTCCAAGCTTTGCACTATCGGACCTTTGAAGGAGTCAATAAAGCCTGCTTAAGCGAGCTGTCCGCCGGCTTATCGGATAACCAGATACCGAAAAGTGCTTGCTTGAATTTCGCACCTGCGATAGCTCCCTTGAGTTTGCCATTCTTATTGACAATGACGCCGTGCTGCGGGATGTAGACCATTTCGAAAACATCGCCCTTCTTGATATCATCCTTAAAGCACTCTCGAAACTGCTGGATCTCCTGCTGAATGTCGCGAGTTTTTCCACCGGTCGTATTTTTGAAGCCATCTTCGAGCGAGTCGACGAGGCTGCTTTGGCTTACAAAACCCGAAGTGATTTTGATTATAATCGCCATGGGTTCATCCGCTGCGATGATTGTGGCTGAGTTGCTATTGGGTTTCGTCAGGTACAAACCCGCAACATAGAGCTCGAGCAACGTTTTCGTCCGTACGCCCGAGCCATTTAGAACCAAGCGTTGCTCGCCTGCTTGAATCTCCGATGGAAGCTTCTCCGTTGCGGAGGCGTCCGACATACCAATGCTTAGGCCCATAAGAATAAGAGCCACGGTCAAAAAAATCCTCGACATAATTCGTTCCTTCCGTTTATACCGTTTATACAATCGTAAAACTACGTCCCAATCCGCAAACGCTTTGTCACCGCTAAAGTTTAGGTTCGCTGAAAATCAGCCCGTACGGGGATCTCTTCCAGCTTCCTCGAACGACCTGGACAGCAGAGCACTCTGGCTGTTCCTGAATTTCCATCTGGACAACGCTTTCGCTAGCGATACACATCCCACACAGTCGCGAGCTCGCATCAATTCTTATTAGCAAATCCCGTCTGACAAGAAAATATGAGTTGCTTACTTCTAGCCGGTGACACAGAAAATGCGGAAATCACGGGGACGCCCGCAATCGGAGGCGAATTTCGTCAATTCGATTCCGTGAAATTGTTCAAAAAGGTAGCTTGTATCAACGCTGCGATGATAGTGGTAGAATCCTAGAACAAGTTACCCCTCCCATCATTGCGACTAGCCCACCTCATTGGAAACCTGCCATGCGTAAGTCACCAAATCGCCGTTCATTCCTCAAGTCCGCCTCGATTGCTGGCGCAGCGATCACGTTGCCCGCATATCAGTATTCGCGAGTTTATGGTGCCAACGATCGCCTGGGGATTGCCAGTATCGGAACGGGTGGCAAAGGGTGGAGCGACTTGACAGGCGTTGCTGCCAGCCCCCACGTGCAAGTGATCGGACTTTGCAACATAGACAGTTCGGCAGAGCATCTCGGGCAAGCGGCCGAAAGATATAAATCGGCAAGGCAATACGATGACTGGCGTAAGCTGCTTGATGAGTCGAACGATATCCAGGGTGTCCTCGTCTCGACCCCAGACTTCATGCATGCGCCGATCGCAATGGCTGCCATGCAACTCGGCAAGCATGTATTCTGTCAAAAACCACTCACTCATACTGTTTACGAGGCACGTCAAATGAAATTGGCGGCCAAGAAGTACAACACCGTCACGCAGATGTGCAACCAGATTCAATCACACTCTGCCTATCGCACGGCCGTCCACTGGGTACACACCGACTTGATTGGAAAGGTTAAAGAAGTCCACTCATGGCAGGGTGGTAAACCAACGTGGCCGCGTCATCAACCGCGACCTGAAGGAAATGATCCCGTCCCCTCGCACGTACGTTGGGATCTTTGGCAAGGAGTCGCTGAAGAGCGTCCGTTCAAGGCCAATATGTACCATCCATTCAACTGGCGTGGTTGGCAGGCATACGGCACCGGGCAACTTGGCGATTTCGGATGCCACATTCTTGATCCGGTTTTTAAGTCACTCAAACTCACATCACCAACCAAGCTCGTAGCCCAAGCACCCATGCTGTATCCGGATTCTTGGACCGATCAGGCGACGGTACGTTATGAATTCCCTGGAACAGAGTACACAGTAGGACCAACCGTTGGCGTTACATGGTATGACGCCGTCGGCGTGCGACCGCCTCAAGAAAGTCTAGTCGATATTCCAACAAGCTATATACTGCCGGATGCGGGTTCAATACTCGTTGGTGAAAAAGGATCCTTG
>Ga0105046_10019893_pt1:5000-10171 | contig 10171 bp, 8 predicted proteins | sample MAT03_FD_78385 | JGI IMG/M metagenome (GOLD analysis project Ga0105046, IMG submission 78385) | Freshwater microbial communities from Lake Fryxell liftoff mats and glacier meltwater in Antarctica - MAT-03 (megahit assembly) | ecosystem: Environmental > Aquatic > Freshwater > Ice >... | reverse complement strand
TCCAGTACTCGGCGCGTACATATCAACCTGATCCTTGTAGGCGTCCGAATCTTCAAGTGTCCCGGGCGAACACGCTTGCACCGCGGCGGCAGCGAAGAATCCACCGGCAGCCAAAACAAGCGCGATATTTCGAAATCGGAAAGAGGAACCAGCCATGATGGAGCTGCACTTATCACTGACACGGTAATTCGTCCAGCGAGACAAACTGGGTTCTCAAGAAACGCGCAGCGCTACTTGGGATACGCTGACCTAGTGCAACGACGGGATCATCCCAGATCTCCTGGCGCGACGCTGCAGAGCAAACGCCAAAGCTGGAATAGTCCGCCTACAGTACCGGAACAATGCGCGTAAGGGTCGGTCCTGCAGACCGACAACGCCCACCATTGTACCTAGCCAAGCGCGCTCAAGCGAAGGGGATCAGACCGCAAGCCCAGCCCTGGTCTAAAGCCACTTCAAGGGATCAGACCGCAGGCCCAAGCCACAATGCAGTCCCGCTCAGCTTGGGTATTCGTCCCGATTTGCGGCATCTTATCGCCGCAGGCAAATCCCGTCCCGCGAGTCTTAGTGACAAACAGACTCGTGTCGAAATTGTTCGGGTCCAGCAACACTTCCTTGGTTGCCGGGCAGCCGGCGATCAGGCCTGCTACCGGGGTGTAAGTCGTATACAGGCCTGGCTTCCCAAGCAGCGCGCCCTTCGGATCAGTAAAGAAATCAAGCGTCTTAAAGGCCTTGATACCTTCGGCATCGTGACAGGCCTTGCATGGCGCCAAAGCCGCCGTCGCATTGGCACATCCCGCCGGCACCTTCATCGCACCGCAAGTCTTCCCCGGCGCTCCGCCCATCCCCGAAATAGCGGGCGCTCCGCCCATCCCCGAAATAGCGGGTGCACCGCCCGACCCCGAAATAGCGGGTGCACCACCGGTTGCCTTCGGGCTACTACCCTCCACTGGGTCCGTGCCCGAACACGCCAACGCAGCGCAAACTCCGACCAATCCTATTGTTCCGACAAACCAACGAACCTGTAACATGCGGCAACGTATCCTTGAAAAGGTAGAACTACTGCTTAGCACCAAGACGCTGGCCGGGAACAATTTTCGCGCAAATCCAGCGCGACGCTTCCGAGAATTGCGCTTCGGAACGGAGGGAATGCATCCCATACGGTCGGCAGGGGGTGCGGTCAGTTCGTGGCTGGGCGATAAAACAGGCGTGCTACAAGCGCCACCACGGGATAGCCGTAATCCGCAAACTGGCGGCCCCGGCTCCTCCCCGTCCAATGCGTCCCGCCCTCCGCCGAACTGCTCAAAATCCGTGCTCAAGTTTGAGCCGGACGGAACGCAGGGGAATCAGTCCAGAATGATTCACTAGAGATCTAGAGATTAGGTCGGGTACCTTTTTTGGAAGCGAAAACCTGAATGCGCGCCTGCCCCTCGCTGCCTTCTCCGCCCGACGCTACCCTCAAGTTGCCCCCTTCAAAAGGGAGAGCGGTCAAAAGCTGTGTGGCCTCCGTTTGGCCTGCTGGCCCCGCCGCATTCAGAGTGATTTCGCACAGCGTTTGGCGGCAATCAATCGATGCAACCGAGACATCCTTTAAACCCTGGGCACTGATCACTTCTGAAGCCGCACCCTGAACATCGTCTCCCCAGCTCGAATCGCTTTTTTCTTGCGCAAACTGCGATCCAAGCTTTTCGAAGAGGGCGTCCGACGCCGCCCGAGCCTGTTGCTGCCGCACCCCGTCATCCGCTGCGCGTTGCACGATCCCGGGCTCGGAAACGGTCGCCTCGCTACCCGGAGATGTCAGATCAGCTTGGCTCGTCCTCCTGACGCCGTTTCGTCTGTCAGAGTTCAACTTGCCCTCTAAGCGGGCAAGTTGTCGCTGCATGTCTTCCAGGGCGGCCACGGTCGCTGGAGCCGCAGATTGCGAACCTGCGCTTGTCGTACGATCTGACCGCTGAGCGGAACTCTCATCCTCCTGCCCACGAAGGGCGAAAAACGCCCCGCCCACTCCAACCACAAGGGCGAGCGCAATCAAGATGGTGCGGCTCATTTGATCAAACCCCTAGCAGTTTGTTGAAGATCAGCGCGTGAAGTGGATGGAATCGAGGCATCGCGCATTGGATTTTGGAGTCAATAGGCCCGTGGTTCAAGTACATCCGCACATCCCCCCTCTTGCCACCAACATCATCGCGTTCTGCCTGCTTTTCTGCTTCCAGATTATCAATAAGCCCGCTAAATCTCTTGAACGGTGTACCCCGTAATCTTTCGAAGCCCCAGCGGCATTGAGCACTGGATCGCGTATATCCCTTCCGCTGTGTGCGTACCCGGATACGGGCTGAAGTAGATCGTATTGAAGCCCGCGACCCCATTTGTCCAGCTCATGGCCGCGCCGTTGATCTGCGCCAAGAGAAGCGTACAACTGACACCTGCTATTCCATATGCAGGCAGGAAGGAGATTTTTGCGTAGCTGAGACCGGCCGGGCTCTGCCAATCGTCCTTGATAATCGGACAGATGACTGTATTAGTTGGACTTGCAGCCGTTACGGCCGTTAGGAGTCCGTCATTTTGAGCTAACACGTACTGGGGACTAGTTGAGGTCGGCAGGCACTGCGTTCCGTGGTAGACCTTCCCATCGTATCCCGAGGTTGATACCGTTCCATGCTCAGTTACCGCTGACGCGGATCCAACACTGCCAAGCATGGCAGCGGTGATGACGGCAGTGCGACAGGCCAATCGACTTTTGCGATACATTTTGGTTCCCATAAAATTCTTTCCTCTCGTCGCCCTGCATACCTCAAATGGGAGAGCGTCCCTATAGGGGGTTCCCCCATGGTTTGGTGGGGTCTCGCCTACCTTCGCCCTGCCGGCTCCCGTCCCACCGGACTTCGTGGTAGCCAGAACCGTGGGATCGAGTCGATCTGGGACGCGACCGTTGTCGCGGTGGGAACCTATTCGAGTAGGGGCCACGCTTGCGGCTGCGCAATGGCAGCTGTCAGCAACCCAAACAATCGCGTTGTTGGAGGTCATTCGAGGCTTTTCCAACAAGGAGATCTCGCACCGGATGAAGTGCAGCGAAAAGAACGTCGAACACCTGCTAACTGCGATCCTGGCTCGCGCCAACGTCACCAACCGAACGCACCTCGTCCTCGCAGTTTCTCGCTTCACCGAGTTCGCACGCGATATATTTACGAACGAACGAACGAACGAACGAACGAACGAACGAAACCTGACCCGAAGCGGACCCTGATATTTCCATCGGAGGCTTTCGTTGGATTGATCCTGCCGACCTCCCCCCAAGACTCCGCGTGGCGCTGGAGTGGAGACGCATCTCCTGACATCGGGACCGCGGCCGCACCCTTCGCTCCAAGGCCTCCCGGCGTGCTACAAACCCCACCACGGGATAGCCGTAATCCGTTCGTCCAAAGCGAGCGGCGCGTGGCACCGACAAACAATGAAACCCCGGCGAGCCACCCGGGGGTGCTCTGCCATGAACGTCCGCAAGTGCCTCGCGTCAGCCAAGCTAGGCCTCTCCGTCCACTTCACCTCAATCGGGATTAACGCCCCATCGCGCTCCAAGATGAAATCCACCTCGGCTCCATCCTTGGTTCGCAAGTAGTAGAGCTTACCCGTGCCGAGATATTGCAGACGCTTCCAAAGCTCAATGCCGACCCATTGTTCGAATAGAGGCCCCGGTTGCATGCTCACCGCCGCTGGACTGGACTCCAGTCCGGCAGCCGCATGACGGATACCGAGATCGAAGAAGAAAAAGCGATCCGTGCCAAGCAACGTGCGCCGCGAACTTCCCGAAAATCCCGGAACACGGAAGCCCAGAAACATATCCTCCAGCAACTGGTAGTGGCTTTTGACGGTAGGAACTGTGATGCCCGCCTCACGCGAAATCTTGGAGTAATTGAGGATCTGCCCGGACTCTGTAGCGGCCAATCGCAGAAACCTCACAAAAGCAGGCCAATCGCGCACCATCGCTTCGCGCCGCATTTCCTCTTCGAGGTGCACCATCGCGTACGTGGCCAAAAGATCACTTCGGTGCTCCTCCTCTGCAGTAACGACGCCAGGCAGCTCACCCCAAGCCAGTCGCTCTAAGAGATCGGCCTTAGGAAATGCCGGCGATGCCTTGGTTGTGGCTAGCGTGAACGGGAGGATGGACTCAAAGCCATCGGGTAAAACTTGTGGCGCCGGGCGCTCCGCCAGCGTGAGCGGAAACATCCGGTGGAGAAAGCTGCGACCGGGAAGAAGGTTTGCGCCCGAGCGGCGTAACTTGCGCGCCGAGCTACCACAGACGACGAATCGAAAACGGTTCTTGTCGGCGTCGTAGAGGTATTGGATCGCATCAAACACCGCGGGTACCGATTGCGCCTCATCCACGAACACGGTGTGTGGTCTCGTGCGCTCCGGGAGGCCCTGGCAAAGGCGGACTAGCAAGTCAGGATCACTCAGGTACTGCAAGCGCTCACGCGGTCGCGCCAAGTCGACGATAGTCGCATCGCCTGGCAGGAGCGACTTCAGGAGCGTGGTTTTACCGACCTGGCGCGCCCCGAAAACGATATGTACATAGGGAGCCGACAGCTTGCCCTCCCAGTGTGGCTCGACCCACCTACAATACATGCCTTTAGAATAAAGACGTGAAATTTAAAGTCAACTATCTAGTCGATGTCCGAGCCACAAACGACAAAAAGCGAAAAGGCCCTGATCACTTAAGATCAGAGCCTTTTCTAAATTAATCCCCGGCGGCGTCCTACTCTCCCACACGGCTTCCCATGCAGTACCATCGGCTCCGAAGAGCTTGACTTCCGAGTTCGGGATGGGATCGGGTATGGCCTCTTCGACAAAACCACCGGAAAACTGGGGGCGTCCTAATCTCGAGTAGGTCAGCGTTTTGGTGCCGACCTAGGGTAACTATGCGTATCACGTAGTATCGTTGCTCGTCGAAGCTCAACAATGAGCTTCTTTCGCCCGGACTCCGAGCGTCAACTTAGATGGTTGCCTTAGAGAATAAGGTCAAGTCTCACGGCCTATTAGTACTGGTTAGCTCCACGCGTTGCCACGCTTTCACACCCAGCCTATCACCTCGTAGTCTACAAGGGGCCTTTAGTGCCTTACGGCAGGGACACCTAGTCTTGAGGCCAGCTTCCCGCTTATATGCTTTCAGCGGTTATCTG
>Ga0105046_10019892_pt1 | contig 10171 bp, 6 predicted proteins | sample MAT03_FD_78385 | JGI IMG/M metagenome (GOLD analysis project Ga0105046, IMG submission 78385) | Freshwater microbial communities from Lake Fryxell liftoff mats and glacier meltwater in Antarctica - MAT-03 (megahit assembly) | ecosystem: Environmental > Aquatic > Freshwater > Ice > Liftoff... | reverse complement strand
TAATCCTATCCTCAGCGTGACTGATGAAGTCACGGTTGCAGTCGATCTAGCGCTACTCGATGAAACAGGTGAGGTAGACTGGCAGAACCTCGACTCTAAGACTAAGCAGTTGATCGAGCAGGTATTTGCGAGTCTGCCTGAGGGTAGGGTTTGAGCCGTGACCCACAAAAAACAAGGGCCAATTCAAGGGTGAAGAGCATCACCTACTCAAACCCTCTTGTAGTATGGGATCTGTCACTGGATCCATAAGAGGCTATGAGGTCTACTGCTACTGGGGTATGCAATGTTCTCTACTGTGGAAATGGTCGCAAAGGCTGGCAGCGGTTCTGAGCTAGATTGAATGCACTTCAGATTTGAACTTGCGCCTTATCTAACAGTTAGGGTTGATTGTCGCCTTTTGCAAGGATTATTTTTGGTATGTTAAAAATTAAATCTCATATCCCCAAAAGAGGCTCACGGGTAGATTAAGCTTTATATAGAAAGAACACCAGAACCAACTATGAGTATCAGACGTCGTATCTGGCAGTATGGCTTATTTCAGATTCCTGCACTCTTGCTAGCGGTCTGTCTGATCGCGGCAGGTGTGGCTTATCTGCTCAGACTAGGGTGTCCTGACTTCAGGGCAAGCTTATTCTTTGGCTTAGCCTGGATTGCTTTAATGTGGACATTAATAATGCCCATGGACTATTTTCTAAAATTTGTGCTGAAGCTCAACATGTCGTTAGCCGGACGCATCGCAATTCTTCATGCAATTTTTTGGACAGTCCTAATATCTATCATTTTGGCCTCCACTTTACCTGCCCTCAATAATCTATGTACTGCTTCAGAACCATTTAGTCTTGATTGGTCTCAGTGGCGTGCAAATATTTGGAATGAAATGTTTTTTAGCAGCGCTACTGGCTCAGTTCCCATTGGTTCAAAAGCCGACTTCAGTTTTGTTGTTAGTGAAAATGAACAAATAGAGGAAATTCAGATTTCAACACCTGAGCCTGACCTTGAGGCTTATGTCCGGTCTCGCATCGAAAGTCTAGAAGGGAAAAAGTTACTAGAGTTTGTACCGGGCACTCGTCGTGAGGTAGTTCTTTATGAAAGCTCTGTCACAATTTGCAAGAATGATAGTCGTAACTGTGGAGAGCCTGCTGATCCGAGCGATTATCCTGACACAGAATAATAATGTAATGAATAAGTTAAGAATACCCAGTAACCCCTGAAATTAAATGATCTGACTCTTGATTTGTACATAAAGTCTTTGTCAAGCAGGCAAGATATCTACTCTTATTTCGCAAGTAAAAACTTATTGATGTAGCACGAGCTTTATATTCAATTCATTCAAACGGTGTATAAAGAATGTCCAATATAGAGTTTAATATTTTACTTAGGGATGAAGACTGGGTTCAAGGAGTAGGAGGGTGGCGATGTGAAGCCTTACTTATCCCTGGCGCAAATTTAGAAGCTGTTTATTACAACGGAGAAAAAGCTGACATAGCAAAGGTTTGTATCGAGAGTTCTTTCATTCGCTGGCTCGGAGGCTCTAAGCCTCAAGAAGTCTGGATAAGAATTTCTCTGACTAAAGATTTGCCCAGGTTGGAAGAACAAAAAATTAGATTGGAGAAAGAGAAACTCAATTTAGAGCGCCAAAAAGTCTTTGTAGACAACAGGTGGAAAATAATAACAGCACTAGGCGCGGTTGCTAGTAGCGTGATTACCCTCGTTACTACAAATCTTGTTGGAGTCAATGAATCAGCACAAATTGCACAGACTCCGCCTAGAATACATACTTATACGGGATTACTCTCCATTCCTGAAAATGAATGTGTCGCTAACACAGCAAGAAAATTGAAAAGCTATGGTGCGAAGAATGTTACTCCAGTTCAAAGAGGCATTTACGCAACAGTTGATGAATACAATGTGTTTGTGGGATGTAATGAAGATATCAAAGCTGTATTACTTGTTGTAAGTGGTCCTGATGACTCAGTTGCGAAGAAAGTAAGAGAAGAGATCAGGCCACTTCTACCATAGAAATTTTAGACTTTAGAATAGTAAATATCATCCACATTAAAGGTTCTAAAATAATTAAACGCAGATGTTTTTAGAAATCTTATAGAAGTTTGACGTGTTAATCAACTAGTCATCAATGCTAGCAAGCCGAGAAAAGACCAGGTGACAAGAAACAAACTTACAGTTATTAAAAGAGATTTTCCCCAAGAGCAGGCTAGATTAAATATTCGATTTATTATTCCTATCGCAAGCGCGGACACGCCAGCGGACACGCCAAATGAACCCAGCAGAAGAATCTCTCTAGACAATCCAAAAGGTATGTAGTATGAAGGCTTGATTGATGAAAGTGGAACGACGTCTTGGACTCCAGAAACACGTATGCTTGGAATACCTAACGTGTCAATATTTATATTCTCAGCAATTATCTTTACAAGTAATGAATCTTTGGAGTTTAGTAGTGTAGGCTCAATTTCAACCGTATGTTTATCATCAGTTCGTACAATTAAATTGTTTGAATAAGCATTGTCTTCCACTGTAGTCTCCCTGTTCGAAGACGACATTAAAACAACACTACTTTCTAAAATTGAGGCGCTTTCACCCAAATTAATTAATATAGGCTGATCATAATCACTTTTTGTAATAGCTTTTGATCCTGAATTTGTTATCTTATAAATTACTAGATGTGGGTTACTTACTTTCCTGTTTTGATAGCGTAACTCCCAATCTTGGCTAACCTCTTCAGATTTAATTAAGGGTGAGGCGTCAACCACTTCATAGGAAAGAGAAACGTTACTCTGTTGCCATTGTAAAAAAAGAGTTAGAAGTGTAAGAATTAATGTTAATCCGGAACCAAATATACCTATAAATATGTTTGACCTGTTAAGTCTCATGGCTATCGCATGTATTAAAGCTCAACTTTAGAAGCAATCACCAATCTCAATATTTTCATTAGTTAAGACGTACTTAGGTTCGGCCTCAGAAGACAAGCCCTTATCTGACTCAATCTTGATCAAAACAGGCTCAAGTAGGCGCTCTCTATCAGGGTTAAAACGCAAATCTTCCCCTGAAGTTTTATCAGAGGACAAGCTTACATTGCTCAGGTTCTGAACAATGTCTTGGCGAGACTCAGCGCCTGATTGAAATGAACTGATAAAAGCTACAGTTGCATCGTAACTCATAGCTGTTCGCCAGTTGATTCTTCCCCATCCCCATTGCCTAAGTCCTTTTTGGTAAAATCCTTCAGAAGAGACTGAATCTGCAAACCAAGCTACAGGAATTATCAAACCATTTAAACTCTCAGCACCACTTTCTAGCTTAGCTTTCCCATATAACGAGTCTCCTCCTAGCAAGCTTATGCTGTCATCACCCAAATCTTTATTCAGTCGTGCTAAGTCGATAGCAAGTGGATAAGAATCTGTACTTGGAATCAACACAGCAAAATCTACCTTGTTTTTGTGCACATTGATTTCTTTGCGGGCATCAAAATCCTGAGAAATCATGTCTTTGTCAGCGTTCTCTTCCGGGAAATAAAATCGAAACTCTTTTTTGAAACTCACACTGTAATTACTGCCAGAATCAAAAAAAACAACAACTTTTGCCTTCTTATTGTTTAGCTTTCGCTTGACATAGCAAGCTAATTTTTGAGCAGATACTTTGTCCGAAGGCGGAATTCTAAAGAAAACCTCGCTCTTCAAAGAAGTACTGGTACTCGTAGGGGAGACAATTGCCAGATTTGCAGGCTCGTATGTCTCAATAGCAGTTTTACTTGCCTCACTCGAATTATGTCCAACTACTCCTAAGATAGACGGATCATCAACTAACTGTTTTGCAACATTACCAACTACAGCATTTTTCTGCTCACGTGTAGCGTTGATAAGGCCATCATCAGCGATGATTACTTCTAACAATCTACCGTTAGCATCTCCTGAATTATTGAATTCTTCCTGAGCTTGTGCAATTCCTCTAAGTATTTCAGTTGCATTATCTTCATTGTCAGAGATTGGAACCACAGCGGCAATTCTAAAGGATTCCTTTCCCTTAGCACGAACCATGCTGTTATTCTTATAAATAAGCGGCTCAGGTTCCCTTTTATTATTTTCGGCAGACTTATTAAATTTATCGCGCGCTTCTTCAAATTTCCCTGCAATGAAAAGCTTTATTCCATCTGCCATAAAAGGATCGTTTTGACGACTTACTAATGAACGCTGTCCCCACGAAAAACGTTCTGCTTCCCATGAATAATCATAAATAGCAGGTTCAGTGGCGGGAGGAATTTGCCCCTCTTTTGCTCCCGGTTTGTCTCCTTTAGATCTATCTGAAAATGCTGAACTCGGAACGCAAGTTCCAACATCATTTTTTGCCTTGCCTTGCGGACAGATATCATTACAAGAAACTGTAAAAAATAAAAAAACTAGCAAAGTTAGAGCAAATAAAGCACTTCGTTTCATAACTTAGATACAGTAGGTTTCGTTAGAGGCAACGACTTTTAAACGTACCGAGTCCAAATGGTTTCGGCTCTTTGTTCGTTAATACCCATTTCAGAAGCTTTTGCTTTGGCAGAGGCGATAAAGGCATTTTTCGGAATCTGCATTCTCGACAATTGGTCTAAATGTTGCTCGTATTGTGTCTCTTCAATAGATAGTTGAACTGGGCTAACAAATCTCTTCCAAAGAGTTTCTGCTCCTTGTTGATTCAACCCGAGTTCATCTGCTTTCGCTTTTGCCGAGGTAACGAAAGCCTCCTCCGGAATGTTCAAATTCCAAAGCTGGGTTAGATACCGCTCAAACTGTACATGTTGTTCTTCTGTCGTGGATTCATCCTTAAAGTCAATAGACTTTACAGTCGGTGAAGTTGGATCCGTGCCCCTTCTTGCAACATCTTGCTCACTTTGAATATCCTTCAGCCTGTTTTCAGTAATTACCTCCTGAATAATCGTTAGTTCTCTCTTATAATCCGGACTGTCTAGACTACCCTCTTTTTCAAGCTCTAATTCTCGCTGCTTAAGGTATGCCATTGCCTGCTTATAAAGTGCCTGCTTTCCCTCAGGCGTATCAGCTTCCGAGAACTTAGCAGATACTTGCCTTCGAACTTCCTCTCGGTCAGGACGACAGGCTAATACCTCCAAGACCTGAACGGTTTCAGGCCAACTAGACGCAATATCGACATTTTCAGTGCCTGTAACTGTGCTGCGGGTGTATCGAATTACATTCTCTTGAGTGCTACGATTCTCTTCTAGTCTCAAAACGTTCAATGCCCTAGCTTGAACGACTAGTTTGAAAACCTGAGGGTCTTCGGGGAAGACGTCCCAGAAAGGTAGCTTCTTTTCAATATGCACTGGCGTAGGCAAGTCTCGATTGTCTCCACGCAGTTGAGCACGCTTGGCCTCAATCATCTGACCTTTCCAATCTTGATAGGCTTGCCGTAGTTGAGGCATACCATTGATAGTGCGAAGAGAAAATCCGCCAATTTCTTGAACAAAGACAATTCGATGGCGTTCTTGCTCACCGAGTGGAGTAATCGCATCTGCGTCCCCAACAAGTTCTTGTAGATATGGAACCAGCTTGATTGCTGCTGGATTACTAGAATTACGACCGCCGATAATCGCCACTTTTGTATTGTGAGCAGGTGTAAAACCAGCATCCCCACCCATAAGAACACTCTGCGAGAGCTGAATCAGCGGTTGCGAGCGTTGATAAACAATCCGAAGATTGCTACGAATATCACTCTCATCATTCTGAAGAATCTTAAAAAAGCGATCACAAGCCGTCAAATCTCGCTTTAAATGACTTTCCTCAGGGGCTTGTTTGATAACTTGCTTTGTTCTATCTGAAATCTTCTCTTTAAAATCGCCATAGTTGACCTCTTGCAACTGGGTAATGTCAAATACCTGCATTACTTCGTCAGATTGACGTGTCTTTTTCCAAAAAGGACTAGTCGATTTTAAGACATCTTGAGTCATGGTTGTGCAGATCTGGCCAAGTCCCAATTCAAATTTACTCTGACTACCAGCAGATGCATCAGCTAGACGTTCAATCAGGTCTTGATATAGCAGATTCAGCTCTTCTCTATCATAGAGCTTTATACCGTTGATTTTCAGGGCATCGGCACCATTAGCTTCTTGCTCAGCAGATTGCTTAAAGTCGTCTCGAAGTTGATTGAACTTCAAATTGAGTCTTGCTAATCGCTGTTCTAGCTGGGTTAGATAATCTTCCATGCGAGCGACGACTTCTAGACCTAAAGCACGAGCCTTTCGCTGAATAAAGGCTACAAAGCTCCCTTCAATACCGCTCAGAGCACTTTCACAAGCTTTTTCCATTTGAGTTTGTTTTGTAATCCCGAAGGAGGATTGTGTTTGCCCAATTTCTTGCAAAGCTCCTTCATATTGGCGTTGACGATTAATCTCATTGGGTTGCCAAACTTTTTCAGACTCACGCCGAAACCTCTCTGATGCGTTCGCAAAAACTTGCCGAATATTAGTAATAAAAGCAGCAGCAAATTTAGGGCCGCGATTGCGGTCTCGAATAATGTCGTACAGTTCCTTCTCCAGTGCTACTCGTCCCTGCTGGATAATCTTGTTGCGGTTATCATACATTTTCTGGAGAAAATCTCCGTGTGCCCGTTCATCGGGACTAAGTTCTCGCAGGTGATTGGCACGGTATTCATCTACTTTGGGTTGCAAATAGCCTAAAAATTCTAAAATCTTACCTTTTTCAGGGCCAATAAGATTTAGTCCTTGGAAAGTGCTTTGCAACTTATTATCAGTTGAAATTTCGTTTCTAACACTATTAACCCAGCTTGCGATTTCAGTAATCAACGATTTATCATTAGCCGAAGACAAGTCGTTAAGCAACTCTGCTTCTGTCAATCGCATTCGTTTAAGAATGTCAGTTTGAACTAAATCTATAACGTTAGGTGGTAAGGCAACCGATTGGTTCATCCACCAGTTCACCAAATCTTCTGCCAAGCGGTTGGAGAGAGTAGCTCGAATCTGAGCCATGGGAATTTCAATTGTCGCCAACCCAAAGCTCATAAAGTTTTTAGGATAACCTCGACCACCTGGATCAGCCTGTGCCCAAGCACCTTTAATGTTGTCTCGGATCGATCGCTTATGAGGCGCAAAGTCTGAAGTCAAATCAAAGAAAATGTTTTTGGAAATCATTTCACGTAGCTGATCCAGGCTGAATTCAGCTTCGCCGTTTTTGGTGCCAACGAGGTAAGTAAAATCAAAGGGTGGACGGGTATCTCGAACTTCGTCTACTAACCCACTACTAAACTGAGCAACATACTCAGTACGGTAATCGGAGAAATAGCTTAGCTCCATAAGAGCAGCATATCCATTTGCCAACACACGATCACCAACCTTGATGCTGGCAAAGGCATTAGGCATAGGCACGATAGAAGTAATTAGTGGACTACCTTGCCCCTTCAACCAATCGCGGATACAGTAGCCCAAATCTAAAAACATTCCACTACCTGTCCCACCAGACAGAGATCCCACAACAAAGATATTGATACTGTTGCTATCAACTCGGATATCGTACTCATCCTGCATGAAGTTTTCATGTCCCTTCACTCGATTACAGGATTCGTTAAACCGAGCTTTGATGTTGTGGTAGTTATAGAAGAATGCAAATCGCCCACAGGCTCGGATTTGCCCTGCACCCGCTTCCAGAGCACCTATATTTCGTTCCAATTCCTTAGGAAACCAGGACTCAATCCAAGGAAACTTGTGCATGTTGGTCATGATGTCACTGACTTCTCTACCACTGACACTAGCCCAATATTTTTCATTGTCTTTCAATGGAGATCCAGCAGCTTCCGGATTACCAACTTTGTAGTCTTTATCCGTATCAACCCAAAGGAAACTAACAATAGGAAACTTTTTTAAACTACCGTAGCTTTCTTCAATCAAACGCCGAACACGTAGCAACACTTCCGCACCTGTTCCTCCCACACCTACAATAACAGTAGGAACCATACTCTTTTCTTGAACCGCTGCCATAAGATTCTCCGTTTGACTTCTTGGGTTTTCCCAATGATTTAAATTAACTGAATCAATCTATCAGTAGCTCAAAACCAAAGTTTGAGCCAGGAACTTTATTTCTTGAACCTCTTACCACTTGAACCAATACAGGATCACTTCCTCGTTCACCTTCTGGTGTGAACTTAAAACTTTGTCCAGATGTCTCGTCAGCAGAGAGATTTGTCTGCTTCAAATTTTCTAACACTTTTACTCGTGTCGCATTTTCAGAAAGTGCTTGGATGAAAGCTTGAGTTGCGTCAAAGCTCGCAGCTGTTCGCCAGCTAACAGGCCCTCCCCATTGTTGCTCACTAGCCTGACTGAAATCCTTGAACTGTGCAGCACCAGCAAACCAAGCAACAGGAAGAATTAAGCCTTCAGTACTTTCACCACCAGCGGATAGAGTCTCAATACTGTATAGAGAATCTCCGCCTAAAAGCTTCATCCTTCTACTTTGGGGGAGTCTTGAGTTGGCTTTTGCCAACTCGATTGCGACTGAGGTATAGTCGGTATTGGGAAATAGCAAAATTGCCTCTGCTTGGGCTTCCAACGCGGCTGTGGAAACTTCTATGCCAGCATCTAGCTGTGGATCCGTCATATCTTTACTGACAGAATTCCCTCCCAGCTCTTTAAATTTCTCTTCAAATGCCGACTGCAAACTGCTACTGAAGCTACTGCTAGGATTGTAAAAAATAACGGTCTTAGATATATCTATTTCGTTCCAAGCATACTGAGCCAACTTTTCCGCTGCTGCTGCATCAGAGGGAACTGTTCTAAAAAAAACATCGCCATCTAATTTGGTGCTAGTACTAGTAGGAGAAATCATTGGTAGGCCAACCTTTTCGTAAACAGCTAGGCCAGCCTCACTAGCATCGCTAGAATTGTGCCCAATAACGCCTAGTACAGAGTCGTCATTAACAATTTGCTCTGCCACCTGAGTAGCTCGTTCAGGGTCATTGCCATCGTTTGCAATCACAATCTCTAAAAGCTGGCCATTCAATCCACCAGATGCATTAAACTCATCTTGGGCTTGAGCAACTCCCCTCAGCATTTCTTGAGCCGACTTTGATCGACCGCCCACGGGTACAACCGTAGCAAGGGTATATGGAGAACCTTTCTGTCGCGCCAGCGCATTATTGTAAAAAATCAAAACCTCTGGATCGTTCCGATTACCTTCTACAGCCCGCTTGAAGCTATCAACTGCCGATTGGTAGTCTCCCCTTCCAAATGCCTCTATGCCTTCATCACGGGGAATATTTCCATCGCCGGGGAAAAGAGTCTGATGCCCCCACGAAAACCGTTTGGGTTCCCAAGTGTATAAACCTGGTCGGAGATTAGTGTTAAGGCTTGGCGGAACCGGCTCAGGCGTTGGTTCCGGACTAGGCGGAACAGGCCCTGGGGTAGAGTTCTCGCAAAAAACACCATATAACTTGCCTTCCGGGCACTCCCGCAAAACTCCCCAAGTACCGACACCAATGGCAAGTATTGTAGCAGCAACGACAGCGACACCTTTGACAGGAAATGAGCCACCTCCACTACTGCTACTACCACCCTTAACCTGCTCTCTAGTCAGGTTGCATAGGACACAGTCATCTCCAAAATTTTCGTATGGCTCGTGGGAACCCGGTGGGTTTTGGTTCGGATATTGTTTGCCGTATTTTGCTTCCCCATTACACACCCAGGATTTCATGTGGCACAGATTCCTATTATGTAGCTAGTGCAATACTTGAATATAGTAACGATAACAGAGAAAATTCTAGAAAACTAGAATGTAGAATCTCAATTGTTCAGCTATCTCCTAACTCATAAGCATATATGTATGCTTAGATGCTAAATGCCAATCGCAAGTTCAAATCTGAAGTGCATCAACCTTGCTCAGAACCTATGGCAAGCTTTTGCAACCATTGCCAAGGCTGAGAACAGCGTATGCCCCATTAACAGTGGGCATTTCGGCCTCTCGTAGATCTTGTGAAAGTCCTTACTACAAGCGGTTTTTAGCAGGTGATGCACTTCACTCTTGAATTGTCCAAGTATTAAACCAGAACCTAACGCCTTTTAAGCATGTCCCGTCTTGCCAGCAAAATTGAAGCGATTCTCTACCTTAAAGGACAACCCCTAACTATTACAAAATTAGTTGAGTATGCCGGATGCGAT
>Ga0105046_10019890_pt1 | contig 10172 bp, 8 predicted proteins | sample MAT03_FD_78385 | JGI IMG/M metagenome (GOLD analysis project Ga0105046, IMG submission 78385) | Freshwater microbial communities from Lake Fryxell liftoff mats and glacier meltwater in Antarctica - MAT-03 (megahit assembly) | ecosystem: Environmental > Aquatic > Freshwater > Ice > Liftoff... | reverse complement strand
GTTGGAATTAGATAGAGTTTTGACATAAGCTAAAAATAGTGACAAGTGGAAAGTGACAAGTGACAAGTTTTGATGGGAGAGTTAGTGATAAGTGGAAAGTGACAAGTGACAAGTGGCAAGTTTTGATGGGAGAGTTTGTGACAAGTGACCAGTGACAAGTGGCAAGTGACCAGTTTTGATGGGAGAGTTAGTGACAAGTGACAAGTGACAAGTGACAAGTGACAAGTGGCAAGTGGCAAGTGGCAAGTGGCAAGTGGCAAGTGGCAAGTGACCAGTGACAAGTGATTAGTGACAAGTATTGACTGTTGACTGCCTTCCGTTGCGAACGAAGGTACAAATTAGCTTTGGGGTCTGAAAATATTAGTTGCGGATAAATTTAGCTCTTCCGATTTTTCCGTTGATCACAGCTTCTAAAAGGTAAGTTCCTTTGCGGAAATTTCTGATGTCAATAGAATTATTAAACATCCTGCGATTTTCATAGACCAGCCGTCCGTCCGCTGAAAAAATTCTTACGTATTCAACCTCATCTCCGGGTTCTAATGAAAATTGAATGTTGGAAGATGAAGGCACAGGAAATAAAGCTATATGTTTTACTTTCAAATCATTATCACTCAAACTACTTAACGGAACAAAAAACACATCAGCAAAAAAAGTATCTATAGGGATAATTAATCCGTTAACAACAGGCCAAACCACTACGATATTATTTCCAATTTTATATTGGGGTTGTGTAAAGTTATAACCGGAGATTGTAAACGACACTGTGTCATTGATGCCAACAGCAGGAGCCAAATAGGTTCCCAGGATGGAATCAATGGAATCGACCTTGAGCTGGACATCAATAGGTGCATTGATAACCGTTCCGCTGTTGTTTACCAGTGTAACAGTAAATGTATATTGCTGCCCCTCATAAGCTGAATCTTGAGGTGCGACAGGATAACCGGTCATGGCTGTAACTCTCAACCCTGTAGTGCCCTGTGACCAGCCGGAAACGGACATTATCAGAACAAATACGACTGTTGCGAGAAATCCAAAGATTGTTCTTTTCATGATCTTATAATTTTACAAATTCAAAAGTAGGTATTATAATTCCAAGTGGTTATTTCGTTTTTTTAACTATCTTACGCGTCCAAAATCAATAACATGGATACTGTAGGTGCTGTAATAACCAATCTCAACAAAGAAGAAGTCAGGTTTTTCAAGCTGTATCAGTCGCGCATGCAAACCGGCGAACGTAAAGATATCTTACTCTTTGACTATATTCGAAAGAACGGGGCAGAGTATGATGAAAGTCGGATTTTTCAAAAGCTGTATGGCGAAAAAGATAAAAATGCTTTTTACAGATTGCGTAACCGATTAATGACCGACATAAATAAATGTTTGTTGTTGCAACATTTTGATGAAGAAGAAACGCTGGTAGCAATCAATCAATTTGCATTGTCGAGATTTTACACTTCCCGAAGCAATACCACGTTAGCCGCCTATTTTCTGCGCAAAGCTGAGGCTAAGGCAATAGCGATTGAAAACTTTGAAATTCTGGATTTAATTTTGGGTGAATTTATAAGGTTATCACACGAAATGCTCGATATCAATCCCGAGACCTATATTAATAAAAGAAAAGAAAATCAGGAAAAAATAAAGCAACTTCGTTCTATAGAAGATGTAGTTGCGGTACTTACTTACAGACTTAAAGTAACCCAGAATTTTTCAAAAAGCGATCAACCTGTGGTGGTTTTGTTGCAAAAAACTGTAGATGATTTTCTTCATGATCCGGAAATCAGTAAGAGTCCGAAATTTCGATTTCGTATTTACACAGCCGTTAGTCAGATCCTGCTTCAGAACCGCGATTATTTAGCCTTGGAAGAATATCTTCTGAAGACATACAAAGAATTCACCAAACTGGGATTATTCAATAAAAACAACCACGACACCAAACTGCAGATGCTCACCTATTTGGTGAATTCACTTTTTAAGAACGACAAACTCAAGCAATCGCTTCAGTACACCGAATTTCTTAAAAACGCTATGGAGGAATTTGGAAAAATGTTATTCGATAAATATATCTTTTTTTATTACAATTCATTGGTAATTAATTATTCGAAACTCGATAAAGAAAAGGCAATCCAGGTATTGGAGGACATAAGGGAGAATCCAAAAATAACTTCAACGCCCTTTTATGAGATCTTCATCTACCTCAATCTTGGGGTACTTCATTTCGATTTGGGCAGATACCGGGAGTCGTTGCGATTCATTACGCGGCTTTACCAACTTAACAGCTATCAAAATGCAGATAAGGCTCTTCAATTCAAGATTTCGATTGTTGAATTGATGATAAGATACGAACTACGTGATTTAGAGTACCTTGAGTACAGAATCACTAGAATGAAAAAAGATTTTCGGGAATTATTGAAGAAGGAAGAATTCCTGAAGGAGAAAGATTATATGCTTATAATTTCCCGACTGGAATTGGCGGGTGGCGAGCCGGCAACGCTTCGAAAAATCAATTTTTTCATAGATAAATATAAAAATTCGGGTGATAGTGATGACGAAATTATTAATTACGGCAATTGGCTAAACGACAAAATAAAGAGAAAAAGAAGCATTTGAACGCGTAAGAAGTAATGAAATTCGCCATTGGAATAGGAAATTGCAGGCTTACTTTTGTATCATCAATTCAAATAAATCGATTAATAACAAAAACTAAATAAAATGAAAATGACAAAAACTTTACTCTCATTAGCCGCCTTCATTATGGTAATGCTAAGTGTTTCTCCTCAGGTTATGGCTCAGCAACCTTGCGCTGCGGGCTTTCAATATACTGTAGGAACTGCGACTCCGAACGGTATTCCTGTCTCTTTGTATGATTCCTCATGGACACCGGGAACCATTATTAACTGGAACTGGACAGTTTCCAACGGACAAACATCAATTTCGCAAAATCCGGTTTTCAATTTCACTTCAGGAGGAAATTACTATGTGTGCTTGACCATAACTGCAGCTTATTTGGGAGCAACATGTACAAGTACCTATTGCGACACTATTTATGTGAACACTCTTCCTCCTGCTTGTAATGCGAATTTCAATGCAAATGTGAGTCCTCAGGGAGTGCTTTTTTCAGGGGCTGGTGGAAGCAATGTTTCCTGGGTTTGGAGTTTTGGTGATGGCACTTCAGGAACAGGTTCTTCAGTATTCCACACTTATTCCGCGCCGGGCACTTACACTGCATGTTTGACTGTTGTAGATGCATCCGGATTGACTTGCAACAGTTGTCAAACAGTAGTTGTTCCTTCTTCTGCAGGTTGTCAGGCTTACTATACTGCAACTCAGGTACCCGGTACAACTCAGTATAATTTCACCAATCAATCACAGGGAAATGCAACGTATTTTAGTTGGTCATTTGGTGATGGCAATACATCAAATTCACAAAATCCTACGCATACTTACAATATTGCAGGCAGTTATGTTGTTTGTCTGACAATTATCGATTCCATTGCCGGATGTTCCGATACTTATTGCGATTCACTAATTGTTGGAGGAGGGATTCTTTGTGATGCAACTTTCAGTTTCCAAACTTCCCCCGCAGCTACTGTTTTTATAGCAAACAATCAAAGCAATGCAACTTATTCATGGGATTTTGGTGACGGCACAACAGGAACCACTTCTATCATGACCCACATTTATACAAATCCCGGAACTTATAACGTATGCCTGACCGCTACAAATTCAAATGGCGTATCATGCACGTCTTGTCAAACGGTTACTATTACATCCGGAGCAGGTTGTTCGTCCAACTTTGCCGTCTATCCTGACACTACTTTGCAGCATACATACATTGCATACAATCTAGCAACCGGCGTAGGTCCACTTTCCTATGTATGGAACTGGGGCGATGGAACATCAAGCAACACTGCTTATCCAAGTCATACCTATGCTGCTGCCGGAACTTACACTATTTGTTTAACGATTACTGATGCTACAGGATGCACTAATACTACTTGCTACCAGTTCGCACTTTTAAGATTATCGAGCACTCCGGTAACAATTAATGTAGTGCAAGGAACAACAGGAGTGACTGAAAATAATCTGCTTCAGTCGCTGATGGTTGGTCCAAACCCTGCAAAAGAGTATACAAATGTGAACTTTAATATTACCAATGATACCGAAGTGCAATATTCGGTGAAAAATTTAGCAGGTCAGACAGTATTTAGCTCTATTTCAACCATTTACTCTACAGGAAGTCATAAAATAGAACTCAACGTATCAGAATATCCTGCCGGCCTTTATTTACTCGAAATAACAGCAGGCGGAAAAAGAAATTTCTCTAAAATATTGGTGCAATAATTTGTATTTAAATTGGTTAGGTAAAATCGTTGACTGCCCCCTTCCTGGTAAGAAGGGGGCTTTTTCGTTTCATATTATAATCTATCCGCCTGCTGTTTAAACAGAGCGACTAACTATTCCATCTCCGGTTTGTTATTAAATCAGGCCAAAATTCCTTATATTTGCAGGGTCTTAACAGGCTTAAAATCAGAAATATTAACATGATTACAATAACTGAAAAAGCGAAAGAAAAACTGGCAGTTCTAAGATCTGAAGAAAAACGTGACGAAACCTATTTCGTTAGGGTCGGTGTTGCCGGTGGTGGATGTTCGGGATTGACTTATGAACTCGATTTCGATAATGAATTAAAAGTTGATGATAAAGTTTTTGAAGATAAAGGAATCAAACTCGTTTGCGACAAAAAAAGTTTTCTTTATCTGATAGGAACACAACTTGAATTCACTGATGGATTGAATGGTAAAGGTTTTGCCTTCAACAATCCGAATGCATCCCGTACCTGTGGATGCGGAGAAAGTTTTGCTGTCTGACCTTAGAACAACTTCGGCTTAAAAAAATTTGCTATCCCTTAAATTGAATTAGTCTAAATAAATATAGATGTCTGACGATCAGAAAATACTGGACGAAGTTACCTCTTCCGAATATAAATGGGGATTTGTGTCGGATATCGAATCCGACAACGCACCAAAAGGATTGACAGAAGACACCATTCGTTTTATTTCATTAAAGAAAAAAGAACCGGAGTGGTTGTTGGAATGGCGGTTAAAAGCATTTCGTCATTGGCAAACGATGACTGAACCAAAATGGCCAAATGTAAATTATCCGAAAATTGATTTTCAGGATATCATTTACTATTCTGCACCAAAACCAAGAAAGGTATTAAATAGTCTGGATGAACTGGATCCTGAAATAAAAGCCACTTTTGACAAGCTCGGAATCTCCTTTGAAGAGCAGAAACGTCTTGCAAATGTTGCTGTTGATGCAGTTATTGATAGTGTATCTGTTAAAACTACCTTTAGGGAAGCATTAGCAGAACTCGGAATTATTTTCAGTTCGTTTAGTGATGCAGTGCACGAACATCCGGAATTAATTAAAAAATATTTAGGTTCTGTTGTCCCTCCTACCGATAATTATTATGCTGCATTAAATTCTGCTGTTTTCAGTGATGGGTCTTTCTGCTATATCCCGAAAGGTGTTAGATGCCCGATGGAACTCTCCACATACTTCCGAATTAATTCAGCAGGAACAGGACAGTTTGAAAGAACCTTAATTGTTGCTGAAGAAGGTTCTTTTGTGAGTTACCTCGAAGGATGTACTGCACCAATGCGCGATGAAAATCAATTGCACGCTGCGGTGGTTGAAATTGTTTCACATAAAGAAGCCCAGGTAAAATATTCTACAGTACAAAATTGGTATCCCGGAAATAAAGAAGGTAAAGGTGGCATTTATAACTTCGTTACCAAACGCGGCATTTGCCTCGGCGACCGCTCCAAAATTTCGTGGACACAGGTTGAAACAGGATCTGCAATTACCTGGAAATACCCAAGTGTTATATTAAAAGGTGATCACTCTATTGGTGAATTTTATTCGGTCGCAGTAACTAACAACATGCAACAAGCCGACACCGGAACGAAGATGATTCACATTGGCAAAAATACCAAGAGTACTATTATTTCAAAAGGAATATCCGGAGGAAAGAGTCATAATAGTTATAGAGGCTTGGTGAAGATTAATAAAAAAGCCGATAATGCCCGCAACTTTTCACAGTGCGATTCATTACTGCTTGGTGATAAATGTGGAGCTCATACCTTCCCTTATCTTGAAGTGAATAACAAATCGGCACGTGTTGAACACGAAGCCACCACATCAAAAGTTGGAGAAGATCAAATTTTTTATTGCAATCAAAGAGGAATTTCTAACGAAGATGCTATCGGGTTAATCGTAAACGGTTACTGCAAAGAAGTATTCAACCAACTACCCATGGAATTCGCAGTTGAAGCACAAAAACTTTTAGCTATCTCTTTGGAAGGTAGCGTTGGGTAAAACTCAGTGACCAGTGACCGGTGACCAGTAAAATAGTGACCAGTGATTAGTGACCAGTAAAATAGTGATTAGTGACCAGTGATTAGTGACCAGTAAAATAGTGATTAGTGACCAGTGATTAGTGACCAGTGATTAGTGACCAGTGATTAGTGACCAGTTTTTAGTGACCAGTGATTAGTGACCAGTAAAATAGTGATTAGTGACCAGTTTTTAGTGACCAGTGATTAGTGACCAGTATTTAGTGACCAGTGATTAGTAAATAGTGACACTTCGGCAAGCTCAGTGCGGCGCCAGAGACAAAGAATAGTGAATAATTTAGTGTTAAAAATAAATACAAATACAGTGAAATTAATTATACTTTTTATTAACTTTTTAAAACTTTTATTTATGGCATTAATTGGATCATTTGAAGAAATGGAAGGCTGGAAGAAAGCCAGAGAATTGAACAAACAAATTTATGAAATCACTAGCAGAGGACGATTCTATTATGATTTTGCTTTGAAAGATCAGATTCGGCGATCATCAATATCGATTATGGCCAATATTGCAGAAGGATTGGAACGAAACACTACTTTACAAAAAAAGTATTTTACAAATGTTGCAATTGGTTCGGCGGGAGAAACAAGATCACACTTATATATTGCTAAGGATATGAATTACATTGATGACAATCAATTTAATTTATTTATTAAAAACGTAACAGAGATAAGCAAAATTTTGAATGGATTTGTTCAAAAAGCGAAATAATATTATCAAAGTGAGTAGTTACTGATAACCGGTCACTGGTCACTAAACACTGGTCACTTCAAAGAAATTATAATCATACAAAAAATTAAAATGTTAAGCATAAAAAATTTACACGCACGAGTAGAAGAAAATGCAATCCTTAACGGACTGAATTTAGAAGTTAAACCGGGCGAAGTACATGCTATTATGGGCCCTAACGGATCGGGGAAGAGTACTTTGGCATCGGTGTTGGCGGGTCGTGAGGAATATGAAGTTACCGGAGGTGAAGTATTTTATCAAGGAATGGATCTTTTGGAATTATCACCCGAAGATCGTGCTCGTGCCGGCATATTTTTGGCATTTCAATATCCGGTGGAAATTCCGGGTGTGAGTAATGCAAACTTTTTGAAAACTGCTGTTAATGAAATCAGGAAATCAAAAGGACTACAGCCACTCGATTCAAAAGACTTTCTTGTGATGATGAAAGAAAAAATGAAGCTGGTAGAAATGGACAAGCAAATGACTACCCGTTCCGTTAATGAAGGTTTTAGTGGTGGTGAGAAAAAAAGAAATGAAATTTTCCAAATGGCTATGCTCGAACCACAGTTAGCTGTGATGGATGAAACGGATTCCGGTCTTGATATTGATGCCCTCAGAATAGTTTCAAATGGAGTCAATGCTTTGCGCGATGGGAAACGTTCTTTTATTGTCATTACACATTATCAGAGATTACTCGATTATATCGTTCCCGATTTCGTTCACGTTCTTTATAAAGGAAGAATTGTGAAATCAGGAGGCAAAGAACTTGCTCTTGAGCTGGAAGAAAAAGGATATGATTGGATTAAAGAAGAGTTAGTGGGTTAGTTTGTTAGTGGGTCTGGCTGCAGCAGGCTGGCGAGTTAGATAGAAGGATAGTGGGTTAGTAAGTTAGTGGGTTAGTGGGTGGAAAAAACATCAGAAATATAGTTTTGAAAAACATTTAGTAAATGAACACAGACAATAAGAGCGAGGTTATTCAGGCTTTTGAATTAGCATCAAAAAATCAGGGCGTGTTTTCGGGAATTGATCGAAAAACAGGCATTGAGACTTTTGAAAGATTGGGGTGGCCGAATACAAAAAATGAGGAATGGAAGTACACCAATATCAGTAAAATTATACAGGCTAACCCTGACTTCAAAAAAGCACAAGCAAACGGTGTGGTCACTAAAGAAATTGTATCACAATTTTTGATTGCCGGAGCAGATGCATTTGTATTGGTTTTCGAAAATGGATATTTTAATAAAAATCTCTCTTCATCCGAATCTGTGCCTGATGGGGTAACTATTCAAAATCTTTCTTCTGTAACAACAAACGAAACGGTAAATAAATATCTTGGGAAAGTAGCCTCGGCCTCGAATGAACCATTTGTTGCCCTTAACACAGCCTTCGTGAATGATGGTGTATTTATTCACATTCAATCTGGCAAATCAATTTCACAACCTATTCATATTATTTATATCAATTCATCCACAAATCCCGACCATACCTCATCCATAAGGAATTTGATTGTTGCTGAAAAAGGTTCTAAAATTAATATCACTGAAAGCTATCATTCACTTAATAATGAAGCTTGTGGATTAATGAATTCTGTGACTGAGGTAGTGGTGTTGCAAAATGCAAACGTTGAATTGGTGAAAGCGCAGTTTGAATCCAACAAATCGTCGCACATAAGTTTTACACAGGCCATTCAGGAACGCAACAGTATTTTTGACACAGTTACAGTTACCCTGAGTGGAGATCTGGTACGTAACAATCTTCATATTAAAATGAATGATGTTAATTGCACCTCCCATTTGTTTGGCTTGTACATTCTTGATGGAAATCAACTCGTTGACAACCACACATTAGTTGATCATGCCATGCCGAATTGCTTCAGCAATGAACTTTATAAAGGCATTATAGGAGGCAAAGCGTCCGGGGTTTTTAACGGAAAAATATTTGTACGGAAGGATGCTCAGAAAACCAACGCATTCCAGTCGAACAAGAACATACTTCTTACCGACGAAGCACAAATGAATACAAAACCACAGCTCGAAATTTTTGCTGATGATGTGAAGTGTACACATGGTGCTACCATAGGACAATTAGATGAAGAAGCGCTGTTTTATCTTCGTACCAGAGGCATCGGAGAAAAAAATGCAAGAGCGCTTCTTAACATTGCATTTGCCGGTGATGTATTAAACAATATAAAAAATGAAACGCTGAAAGAAAATCTCCTTCAGCTTGCGATAAATAAGTTACAAAATAATGAATAAGGCTTCTACATCGGAATTGTTGGAATCAAAAGTTTTTAATCCAGAAATCGTACGTAAAGATTTTCCGATTCTTAACGAGAAAGTTTATGGCAAGCCTCTGGCATATTTTGACAATGCCGCCACTTCACAAAAACCTGAAGTTGTAATTCAAAAACTATCGGAATATTATTCACACTATAATGCCAACATACACAGAGGAGTTCATTTTTTAAGTCAGCGGGCATCGCAGGCATTCGATGATGTTCGAATAAAAGTTCAACAATTTATTAACGCTCCCTCCGAAAAAGAAATCATTTTTACCAGAGGTACAACTGAATCGATCAATCTAGTTGTTTCTACCTACGGAAGAAAATTCATAAATGCAGGTGATGAAATTATTATCACTGCCATGGAACATCATAGTAATATTGTGCCGTGGCAAATGCTTTGTGAAGAAAAAGGTGCTGTTTTGAGAATTATTCCTATGACAGATAGTGGAGAATTGCAACTCGAGGAATTTGAAAAAATGCTTTCTTCTAAAACGAAATTTATTTCTGTTGTCCACACTTCCAATTCATTAGGAACTATAAATCCTGTTAAAGAAATCATCCGTAAAGCACATTCGTTTAACATACCTGTGTTGATTGATGGTGCTCAGACTGCAGCTCATTCAACAATTGATGTGCAAGACTTAGATTGTGATTTTTTTGCTTTCTCAGGTCACAAAATGTTTGGGCCAACCGGTGTTGGTTGCCTTTACGGAAAAGCACATCTGCTTGAAGCCATGCCTCC
>Ga0105046_10019887_pt1 | contig 10172 bp, 10 predicted proteins | sample MAT03_FD_78385 | JGI IMG/M metagenome (GOLD analysis project Ga0105046, IMG submission 78385) | Freshwater microbial communities from Lake Fryxell liftoff mats and glacier meltwater in Antarctica - MAT-03 (megahit assembly) | ecosystem: Environmental > Aquatic > Freshwater > Ice > Liftoff... | reverse complement strand
TGAGAACTGTCTTGAGAAACCTGAACGAAAGTCCTGAATATAAATTTCGAGTATTATAGGGCTTTCGCTTGACCCCTCCCCCAACCCCTCCCCACTGTGTAGAGAGGGGAGTCAAAGTCCCCTCCTTGCGGAGCGGGGAGGGCGGAGGGTGGGGTTATTATCTTGCGGAGCGGGGAGGGCGGAGGGTGGGGTTATTATCTTGCGGAGCGGGGAGGGCGGAGGGGGGGGTTATTATCTTGCGGAGCGGGGAGGGCGGAGGGTGGGGTTATTATCTTGCGGAGCGAAAGTGCTGGAAATGAACTATTGAACCACGAACGAAGTCAGCGAAGCTAAGGTACGAAGATAAGATACAAACGAAGTTAGCGAAGCCTATTATTTGAGCCAGCGTTGTGTTTTACCCTCTCTACGATTATCCTAGACCGTATGTCGTTGGGCATATTCTCCTAGAAGTAAGGTTATATATGAGTTTTTTCTCGAAGCGCCTCGGGGTCGATCTGGGCACGATCAACGTTTTGATCAGCGAACGCGGCCAGATTGTGCTGCAAGAGCCTACGCTGGTGGCGCTGCAAGCAGGCGAAGATGAATATATTGTCGAAATTGGACAGCCCGCCCGTGAAATGATGGGCCGCGTGGACGAGGAAGATATTCAAATCGTGCGCCCGCTGCAAAATGGCGTCATCGCGGATTATGATGTGACAGTGGAGATGCTGCGCCATTTCTTCGGCAAAGTCGCAGGTCGCATCAGTTTTTTCAAGCCCTCTGTGATGGTGTCAATTCCCTGGGGTGGTACGAGTGTCGAGAAACGCGCCGTGCAGGAAGCCGCCCTTGAAGCCGGAGCGCGTGAAGTCTTTCTCATCCCTGAGCCTCTCGCCGCTGCGATTGGGGCCGGGCTGCCCGTTGGTACGCCTGCGGGGGATATGGTCGTCAATATTGGTGGCGGCATCACCGAAGCCGCTGTGCTGACGATGAATACGATTATTCGCGCTGAGAGCGGACGCGTGGGCGGCCTGCGCATGGATGAGGCGATCATTGGCTACATCCGTAAAAAATACGGCCTCACGATTGGACAGCCCACCGCTGAATCCGTCAAAATCCAGGTTGGCGCGGCGTTTTTGCCCGCGCAGCCGCTGGCAATGGATGTGCAGGGGCGCGATAACGTCTCTGGTCTCCCGCGCACAATCACGATTACCACAGGCGAAGTGGTCGAGGCGCTGACCGAGCCTTTGAATCAGGTCGCGGCAGTCGTCAAAAGCGTTCTGGGCAATACGCCGCCCGAACTCGCGTCGGATATTATTGATCGTGGGATTGTGCTCACGGGCGGCGGGGCGCTTTTGCGCGGTCTGGATGAATTTCTCACCAAGCAGACAGGCGTTCCCGTGTATCGCGCCGATCATCCGCTGCTGGTGGTGGCGCTAGGGGCGGCACGCGCGATGGACGATCAGGCGATTTTGCGCCGCATTGTCGGGCCTTCGCTGCGATAAACAATCTATGTTGAGAATCAAAAACGGGACTCTATGTGAGAGGCCCGTTTTGCATTGAGAGGCGAGACACCTATTTTATCGTGTCAGGCTGCTCTCGCAGGTAGAAGGTCATGTGCTGGAGATGCACCACAGGATCGATATACTGTACCATCACGTTATCAGGCACGTTGAGATTGATCGGCGCATAGTTGAGGATGGCCCGCACGCCCGCATTTACCAGGCGATTGGCGACCTCCTGTGCATGTTCGGCAGGCACAGCCAGCATCGCGATTTGAACATGGTTCGTGAGCAGAGTCTCTTCCAGCTCATCAATGGGTCGCACGATGAACTCGCCCACGCGCTGCCCGATTTTATCGGCGGCAGCATCGAACAGCCATGCAATACGAAAGCCGCGCTCTGAAAACCCATGATAGTGCGAGATCGCACTGCCTAGATTGCCCGCACCCACAACGGCGACAGGCCATTCACGGTTGACCTGCAAGACTTGTTCCAGTTTTTCGATCAGATACTCAATTTGATAGCCTGTTCCCTGCTTGCCGAAGCCGCCAAAGTGAGACAGGTCTTTGCGTATCTGAGCAGAGCTAATGCCGAGATGTCGTCCCAATTCATGCGAAGACGTCACATCTTGCCCGGACTGCTGCAGACGGGTCAGCGCCCGCAGATACAATGGCAGCCGCCCAATTACAATATCGGGAATATCGGTTGTGTGTTTCGATGGCATAGATGCGGCATTCCCCAGTCAGCTCAATCCCAGCAAGAATTATTCCATTGTACCTTAGCATCTCCTGTTGAGAAAGACCATGTGAAAATTAGTACAGGTCGCGCACAAACTTTTCCATCCCCTGCACAAAGAGCCGCTGTCTGCTAGAATAGAATTCTTGAGTTGTCACGTTGTGCCAGGCAAAAATAATGACCAATGAACACGAAGCGATCCCTGTTCCACGTAACCGAATCTTCGTTTTGCCGGATGGAGCATTCGTCGTGCAGTGGGAAGCAAATCGCGTGCAAGATCTGCTCAGTGGGCGCTACCGCAATTTTGCGGTGGGAGCCGAGGCCAATCCGATTACCGATTTTGAACTCGGCCAGCTTAAATCGCGCCGCATTGTGACTGACTATAATGTAGATCTCATTTATCTGCATCCAACACCTGATATTGTGTGGGATCAGCCTGTCCGCTCCTTCTATTTGAACACGGCACTGCTGCGTACAGAGCGCGGCGTTGTGGAGCAGGCCCTCACGCGCTTAAGCCTCCTTGAGACGATCTCGGTGCGGCAGCAAGAACGCTTTGTGATCTTGCGCGGCCCAAATGGGATTCCCTTCAATAGTTTTGACGAGGCTGAAAAAATCCGTGAGATGCTGATTAACCGTGAGCCGCAGGTCTTTCAACAGACGGTGGTCGCCTTTGTTGAAGTGCTTCCCGCTGTCTAATCGACGATTGATTGATGAGCATTTAAGATGAACACATTAGCAGGGCGATCTCATGGATCGCCCTGATTCTCCCCAATAATGGTTATTCGGGGCGTGGCGAGAGAGAGTTATCGTTATGGTTGAAGAACAGCCACAAGACCCTAATGCGGAGTCGAAGAACCCGCATCTGCGCAAGGTGAACGACACAATGCTGGATGGCCTGGGCCAACTGGCGGATTATTTTGGCTTCCCCAAAGTGATGGGGCAGTTGTATGGCACGCTGCTCTTGAGTGCTGCACCGCTCTCGCTGGATGATATGATGGCGCGTCTTGATATTTCTAAGGCCAGCGTGAGCATGAATATGCGCACGCTTGAGCACCTGGGGATTGTGCGCGAGGTCTGGGTGCGCGGCAAAGCCGGACGGCGCAAATATTATGAGGCCGAGACGAATTACTGGCAGGTCATCACGAACGTGTTGGCAGGCCGCGAAATGCGCGATGTAGAACGCGCGATTCATGTCATGGAGGAGAATACGCACAATCTCGCCCATGCGATGAAAACCATGTCCGTCCCGGAGCAAGAAGAAGCCAAGCATTACATCGAGCGTATGGCCCAACTGCAACTGTTGTTCCAGTTTGCGCGTTTGATGATCTCCAATATCCTCGCCCAGGCCAATGACCTCGAAGTGCCGACTGATGACATGAGCGGGGAAGAGTAAGGGTTCATTAGGATGGAACTTGAAACGTTGAAAAGCTCTTTGCAGGATTGGACGGAGTTTGATGCGGCGGCTAAGCCCTTATGACATGTTTAGAGCTTCTATCTCTTGATTATCTTCAGCATCGTGCGACGTCAACATCTGGTCTATGTCCTCACAATATCCTCCCGCCAGGGCAATTGCATCTAAACGTAATTCAGTGAAATTAAAGAACTCACAACGGTTCTTGTAGGGGCATGATGTATCATGCCCTGGGCGCAGCACGCTGCGCCCCTGCATAAATACCCTCTGTGAGCTTTCGTGAGCCAAGAAATTTAAGATGCAATCGCCCTGATCCTCCCGCTAAAAACCCTTGCTCAAACCGCCATTCGTCCCCTATAATGAAGTAGCAGCACCGCCGGGGGAGTGGCGGAATTGGCAGACGCGCATGACTTAGGATCATGTCTCTCACGAGGTAAGGGTTCAAGTCCCTTCTTCCCCATCACGGCATTACAACAAAGGCGCGCGATGCGCCTTTGTTGTTCCCCCTGCAATTTCTGACGAAGAATTTATACCCCGTCTTTTAACGGGCTGTTATAATGACTCTATTCTGCGCGAGGACAGACCTTGAACGTACAGACCGAACAACTCGATAATCACAGCGCCCGTCTCACGGTTCAGATAGAACCGGAACGGATCGAAAAGGCCAAAGAGCAAGCCGCTCGTGAGCTCTCTAAGCGTTATAAAATCCCAGGCTTCCGCCCTGGCAAAGCACCGCTCAAAATGGTGATGAACTATGTGGGCGAAGCGGCAATCCTCGAACGCGCCGTGCAAAAAGTCGGTGATGAAATCTACCGCGATGCACTGCGTGAGGCGAACGTAAGCCCTTACAGCACAGGCTCGCTGGAAGATTATCAACCCGCAACCTTCACCTTCATCTTCACCGTGCCGCTGCAACCCACTGTTACTCTGCATGATCACCGCACAGTACGCGCTCCTTATGAAGCGCCTGTTGTGACCGATGAGCAATTTGAACTGGCGATGACTCAACTCCAGGAACGCGAAGCGGTCTCGGAAGACAGCAGCGAACCGATTGGGTGGGGCAACCGCGTGACCGTCGATATTCACAGCGAATTTGCCGATGGCGAAGAACTCGATGAGGACGACGAAGGCGGCCACAGCCATGATCACGATCATGACCACGATGAGGATGAAGAAGAAGCAGACGTGGCAGAGATCGAAGCGGAAACCGCAACCGAGGCTGCCGTCGAGGAATCGACTGAAGCAGAGGCTGTTGAGGCTGAGGAATCAGACTCGGAAGAAGATGATGACGATGACGCCGAAGATGATGACGATGATGACGCCGAAGATGATGACGATGATGACGATGATGACGCCGAAGATGATGACGATGATGACGATGATGACGCCGACAAGAAGGTTTATAAGGGCGACGAATTCATCCATCAGCATGATGCGGCCTTTGTCCTCAAAGAGGGCGAAGAACCCGTTATTGCAGGCTTTGCCGCTGGCTTGATTGGCGCGAAGGTCGGGGATGAAGTTGACACTGAAATCACCGTTCCCGATGAAGAGAATTACAAGGATGTGGCGGGGCGTAAGGTTACGTTCCATGTCCACGTCAAGAAGGTGGAGACCCTGTCTTTGCCAGAGGTCAATGACGAATTCGCGGCCAAGCTGACAGCGGATGAAGACACCCCGCTGACGCTGGAACTCCTGCGTGAACGTGTCCGTAACAATATGGTGAAGGACACCGAACGCAAAGCTCGCGATGCCTATGCCAATGGTATCCTTGAACAGGTAATCGCGGCAGCCGAGATTTCGTATCCGGACGTGATGGTTCAGGAACGGATCGAGGAACTGCTGAAAGACCTGGATGGCAACCTGCGTCAGCAAGGCTTTACGCTGGATACTTATCAAAAGGCAACCGGCCTTACCCAAGAAAACCTGTATGCGATGTACCAGCCGCAAGCCGAGACCAATCTCAAGCGGACATTGGTGCTCGGACAAATCCTCACGGCGGAACAATTGACCGTCAGTGAAGATGACATCGAGACCCGCGCCGCCGAAATGGTCGAATCGATCAAGTCGGAAAATCGCGACTCACTGCGCAAGTTTCTCAAGTCTCCCGCACAGCGCTCACGTATCCTGAACAATATGCTCTATGAGCATGTGATGGATCGTCTGGCACAAATCGGACGGGGTGAGACACTTCCAGAACTCACAGAGGCTTCTCACGCTGAAACAACCTCCTCAGCGGAAGGCAGCGCAGAGTAATTCTCTGCGTGTTTGACAGGCGAGAAGAGGTTGTCTCGCCTGTGTAAGAGAAATGCAAATCGGGCTAACTTTGAAAGGGTACGCCGTCGCTATGTTACCGTCTAGCATTATTCCGATGGTCATTGAGCAGGGAAGTCGTGGCGAACGCGCTTACGACATTTATTCGCTGCTCTTGAAAGAACGTATCATCTTCGTGGGGACGGGCATCAATGATCAGGTGGCGAATCTGATCGTGGCGCAGCTTTTGTTCCTCAACCGTGAAGACCCCGATAAGCGTGTGCAGATGTACGTCAATTCCCCCGGCGGCGTGATTTATGCCGGTTTGGCGATCTATGATGCCATGCAGCAGATCGACTCGCCTGTTATGACCGTTGCGGTGGGCCTGACGGCCAGCTTTGGTACGGTGTTGTTGACATCGGGTGAGAAGGGCCTGCGCTATGCGCTGCCGAATGCCACGATCCATATGCACCAGCCTTTGGGCGGGGCGCAAGGACAGGCCTCTGATATTGTGATCCAGGCGAATGAGGTTATGCGCCTCAAGTCGCAGTTGAACCAGATTTTTGTCAAGCACACAGGTCGCACTGTGGAAGAAATTGAACGCGATCTCGATCGTGATGTCTATAAGACTCCAGAAGAAGCGGTGAAATACGGCCTGATCGATTCAGTGCTGTACCCTGCCCGCGACGGGGTGAAGGCAAAGTAACGTGGTGAATTATTCGCAAGGTGGACAGCGCTGTTCGTTCTGCGGGCGCACTCAGGATGAAGTCGAGCGCCTGATTGCAGGCCCGGATAACGTCTTCATCTGCAACTTTTGTGTGGACCTGTGCCACAACCTGCTTGCTGATGAAGAGCACCAGGATCGCGGACGAAGCGAGTTTCATCTGGATCACATTCTCTCGCCCCGTGAATTGACCAACTTCTTGAATGAGTACGTGGTAGGGCAAGAATATCCCAAACGCGTGCTGAGTGTGGCGGTGTATAACCACTACAAGCGTATTCAAGCCGGGAAGTCATCTGTGGGTGATGTGGAATTGGATAAAAGCAATATTCTGGTGCTGGGGCCGACGGGCAGCGGTAAGACGCTGCTCGCCCAAACACTGGCGCGCATCCTGGATGTGCCGTTCTGTATTGCTGATGCCACGACGCTGACCGAGGCAGGCTATGTCGGTGAAGACGTGGAGAATATTCTTCTGCGTTTGATCCAGGCTGCTGATGGTGATGTGTCGCGGGCGGAGAAGGGCATCATCTATATCGATGAAATCGATAAGATTGCCCGTAAATCGAACGACAATCCTTCGATTACGCGTGATGTGTCGGGTGAAGGCGTCCAGCAGGCTCTCCTCAAGATTGTGGAAGGCACTGTTGCGAATGTCCCTCCTCAGGGTGGCCGCAAGCATCCGCACCAGGAATTCATCCAGATTGATACCAGCAATATTCTGTTCATCTGCGGCGGGATGTTCGATGGCATCGATAAGATCATTGCCAAGCGACTCGGCGTTAAGGGCACACTTGGCTTCAATCCAGCCACAGAACCGACTGAGCGCGTCTCGCGTGATCTGTCACATCTGCTGCGCAAAGTGAGCCAGGAAGACCTCATTCAGTTCGGGTTGATCCCTGAACTCGTGGGTCGTCTGCCTGTTGTTGTGGCGACTGAACCGCTGGATAAGGAGGCGCTGATGCGCATCCTGACCGAACCCCGTAACTCGCTTACGAAGCAGTATAAACACCTGCTGGCCCTGGATAACGTCGAACTCGATTTCGATGAAACGGGTCTGGAGGCGGCGGCAGATCTGGCGCTCGAACGTGGAACAGGCGCGCGCGGTTTGCGTTCTATCATCGAGAAATGTCTTCTCGATGTCATGTACGAAGTGCCGGGTCGTGACAAAATTCGTCGTGTTGTGATCGACAACGATGTCATTCACAATCGGCGGCGTCCACATATCTATGACTCTGAACAGCATGAGCTGGAATGGACTGATACCGGTTCGCTGAAAACGGATAAACCCGCCGCATAGCGGCATTTATAACCATCACAAAACAGGGGTGCTGATGCACTCCTGTTTTGATTCCTAACGTTTCTCAATGGTTTGAACCTCGCTTGTACCGAGCGTGCCTAGTTGTGAATTTTAGGCGTGCGTCTATAATGGATTATAAAGACTTGCGTGCTCATCATGAATACCCTTAAAACACCGCAGGGGATTTAACAACGTTAGAAATCGTTCGCCGTGCTTGCTGTCCCCAAAAAGAGAGGTTAATGTACCGCTTATGACCAGTAATGTGCCGAATCGTAAGTCGATCAAGACTATTGGTAGCCAACTCCCACCTCAGCAGCGGCAGCCAGGTCGCCCTGAAATGCCACCGGAACTCATGTTTGACGAGGAACAAGCAGCGTGGTCTCCACCCCCCATTGTGACTCTCGAAGATACGGGCCTGACCAAGCTGGCTATAGCTGAACTTGTTATCAAATCCCTGTATTTTCGTGGGGATATGACGGGCTATCAATTCCAGGAAGTGCTGCGTCTGCCGTTTGCCGGGGTGCTCGATGGCATTCTGGAATTTTTGAAGCGCGGCAAAGAGGTAGAGGTCGTGGGGACGGCGGGTATCGGTGAAATTGCCTTCCGCTATCAAATCTCGAACAAAGGCATGGAGCGTGCGCTTGAGGCTCTGCAAAAGACCCAATATGCAAGCGTTGCCCCCGTGCCATTGGAGAAATACCTCGAATCAGTCTATGCCCAGACGAATGATAAGCGCTCTATCCGCGAAGATGATATGCGCAAGGTGATGAAGAATCTTATTGTCAGCAAGGACATGCTCGATATTCTTGGTCCGGCAGCGAACTCAGGAACATCGATCTTTTTGTACGGCCCGCCTGGAAATGGCAAGACGACGCTGTCAGAAGCGATTGGCCGCGTGATCCTGGGCAATGACATGTGGATTCCCTATGCCATCGACGTGGATGGACAGGTCATCCAGATGTATGACAGTGTAAACCATGAACTCTCAGAAGACCAAGCACCCGTAAAACACAAAGTGGGGCAAGTTGGGGATGCACGCTGGATTCGCATTAAACGTCCAATTATCATCGTCGGTGGCGAGCTAACGATGTCGAGTCTTGATCTGGTTTATGACCCGATCAACAAATTCTATCAAGCGCCCTTCCAGGTCAAGGCCAACGGCGGAATGTTCCTCATCGATGACTTTGGCCGCCAGCAGGTAAAGCCTATTGATTTGCTGAACCGCTGGATTGTGCCGCTGGAAAAGAAATATGACTTCCTCACGCTGGCAAATGGCCGTAAGATCGAAATGCCTTTCCGCGTGATGATTATCTTCTCCACAAATATGGACCCGAAAGATCTGGTCGATGATGCGTTTTTGCGTCGTATCAAATACAAGATTCTGGTAGGTAATCCCACTGACAAGCAGTACCGCGATCTGTTTGAACTGATGTGCCGTATTACCAAAGTGCCCTTCGATGAGAATGGATTCCAATATCTGTTGAAGAACTGGTATGACAAATTCGCGCGCGATCTGCGCTTTGTGCATCCGCGTGATATTCTCTCACAGATGAAAGACATTGCCTCCTATATGGAAGTCGCGCCTGAGATGGCGAATACACAACTGATTGATCGCGCGGCAGCGTCTTACTTCGTTGAGCTGTAAGGTGGCATCATGCCTGATGAGGACGTGCCTGTCTCCAAGCAGACCATGGGAGAGAACTGCGTGACAAACGAGAAAGTGGTGGTGGTGGCGCTGCCTGTTAAGGAAGAACAGGAGGCCGTCGTTTCTTTGCTGCAAGAGATGGGCCTTCAGGTTCACCTGTTGACATCAGGCAAGCAGGCCCTCATCACCCTGGAAGATATGGTGTGCGACTGCATTGTGATGGATATGCAATTGGGTGATATGCATGCCTGGGAGCTTCTGGGAGGCTTGCGAGAAATTGTCGATTTGCGACGCCTTCCTGTCATCGTCATCACCAACGAGCAAGCACCGATTCCTCTCAATAATGTAACACCACTGGTTCGTCCTTTTGCTGTGGCGCGTCTCAAAACGCTTCTCCACAAAATTTTATAATCCCTCTTTGGCATGTAGGGGCATCGCCGCTGACGTTAGTGGTTGCTGCTCCTACTCATCATGTGATGCCCCATTGCAATCCCAATTTCATCTTTATACCAAAGCTGGACTTTGCACATAACAGGTTTCGCTTAATGCGCTTCGGTGAGTACAGACTCTCAAAACCTATCAGAGTTTTCACATATCGAGGCGATCTCAAGACATGCAAAAAATATACTCCATGT
>Ga0105046_10019886_pt1 | contig 10173 bp, 8 predicted proteins | sample MAT03_FD_78385 | JGI IMG/M metagenome (GOLD analysis project Ga0105046, IMG submission 78385) | Freshwater microbial communities from Lake Fryxell liftoff mats and glacier meltwater in Antarctica - MAT-03 (megahit assembly) | ecosystem: Environmental > Aquatic > Freshwater > Ice > Liftoff... | reverse complement strand
GATCGGCGAAGGTCGCCGGCAGCTCATCCTGGCTGGTCAGTTGCTGTCCCTCGCCGTCGAGTGGTTGGCGCAGCACTTCTCGCCAGTCGCCATCGCGGTGCACGTAACAGGCAAGTCCCAGCAGTCGCCCGCCGTTGGTGGCGACCGCGATCGCCGTGCGTTGTCCACTTTTGAACAGGTCGCCAGAGATCACCGCGCCTTCAGGGTAGACCTTCGAGCGCGGCAGATCTGGTGGCAACGTCAGCAGGCGTTCTTTTACCAGGGCATCAAGCGGATCAGCAGCGCACAGGCTGCTGGTCAGCAGTCCAACGACGAACAGACGGGTAATGATCGGTGACATGTGTCCTCCACGAACGCCCGCACTATGGCCGTGGGCGGCGGAAGGGGCAAGCGACTCAGCGTGCGCTTACCTTATCTGGAGTCTTGCCGTAGAGGGCATGCCAGCGCCAGCCGTTTGGTGCCCACACCACCTGATACGTTTGCAAGAACGCGACGCGTTCGGGATCGGGCGAGTGGACCTGGGCATCCCAGAGCAAGGCGTCGCGAAAACGTCCGAGCGAGAGGTAGGCTTGGTAATCTGGTGGCGGAACGATCTTCAATTCGGCCAGCAGGCCACGTTCGTTGTCGACGAACATCCGGCGATCCAATTCCTCACCACCTGGGCGATAGACTAGTTTGTCGCCATCGAGGGAGCGGATGTGGTCATGGACGAACTGGTTGAACCACGTGCGATCCGACACCGGACCGTCGGCGATGCGTTGCAGTGCTTGGCGTTGTTTCGGCGACACCAGTTCGATGCGGCCCATCATCGCCCGTTTCACCGTGGCCGGTTGCGAGATCGTCAGCGGCAGGACGTGATCGGTCCATTCGTTCGGTACGAGGAAGAACAAGCGCTGACCGGGAGCCTTGAAGTACGAGGCTTCCCAGGTGTTCAGCAGGGCGTGCGCTTCGTCGGCGAACAGACCTTCGTGCATGATCGCGGCGTGCAGTTCGCTGCGGAGTTCGGTCAGCCGTTCGGCGGAATAGTCGGTGCTGCTGAAACCCGCCGGGAACACACTGGTCGCGGGTTTGTCGTCGGACTCCAGGTGCCAGGTGATCGTCGCGATGGTACGGAATGCGGCGGTGCCATCGCCGCGCAGATCAGCGAACCACAGCGTGGGAACCGTACTCGCGCTGAGGGCACCAGAACGTGGACTGACCGACAAGGTCGCGCCATCAGCGGAGCGTCGTGCCACCAACGGTGCATCGACGTGGCCCAGTCCCAGGTAGAACAGGTACTTTTCGCGCTCAGCACCAACCGTCAGCGTCGGTGCGTTGACCTGACGTGGTGCCAACCACACCGGTGAGGTGGTGTTCGGAACTTTGCCCGCGCCGCCCATCACGATGCCCCGCCACGTCAGCGTGCTGGTGGTGGTCGCGCTCAGCTCTGGAGCGAACCAGCGTTGTGAAAAACGCATCTGGTGGCCACGACCACTCGGGCTCTTCAACGTTTCGCCGTAGCGGATCTCCTCGCCAAAGCGCCGCAGCGGTTGGCGATCAACCGTAGCATCGGCGAGCGGATAATACTGCGAGAGGATCCCACCACGAAACTCCACCGAGAGATCAAACGTCGCCTGCTGTTGGCCCGGTGGCAGGTGGACATAGATGACCGGCGTTTCCAGACGCATGGTCACGCTCGGATCGCAGTAGTCGCGGCCCTTGATCAAGTTTGGTGAGAAATCGCCATCCGTGCCCATCGGTACCGGAGCGAGGTCGTGGACGAACTCCGGCAGCTTTTCCTCATCCGTATTGATCCCACCGATGGTGCGGCCCTGTTCATCCTGCAACGAGGTGAAGGTGCCCCATTCGTGGATGACGAGTGGTTCCGCGGCAGCCACGGGCAAGGCGGCACCCAGCAGCGCAGTGATGAACCAATGACGCATGGCCGTCGCCTCCAGTGTTCACTCATGAGGATGTCACTTCTGCGCGACGGTGTCAGCACAATATCTGGCTTCGGTAGGTGGGCGTCACCTGTTCAGGGGATGGATTCGACGATCGACCACTCCAGGTCCCAGGGTGCGTTGCTCGCAGGGTGGGAGGCATCCGCCAAGAGGGCCTTCTGCCAATCGGTCATGAAGAAGGGCTGGGTGACCACGTAGGTGCGCAGGAACTGGGCCAGTTCCACATCTGGCGTGCGGCGTTGGGTATCCCACAGCAGCGCGTCGCGGAAGCGCCCGAGTGACAGGTAGGCGGCGTAATCAGCCGGAACGGCGACCTGCAATTCGCGGTAGATGTCGGTCTCTCCGGCATAGAGCCGGCTCAGAATCTTCTCTCGCTGCGGGCGTTCGATGTACTGGACTTTGTCGGCGTAATAGCCGATGTGGTTATGGGTGAAAAGATTGAACCATGCCGTGGTCGACACCGGTCCGGTGGTGATGCGTGTCAGGGCTTGGCGCTGAGTGGGCGATACCAGTTCGATGCGTCCCACCATCGCTCGCGTGATGGTGGCTGGTGTCGAGAGGGTGAGTGGGAGCACGCGATCGGTCCACGTTTTTGGCACGAGGAAGAACAACCGCTGGCCGGGAGCCTTGAAATACGAGGCCTCCCAGGTGTTCAGCAGCGCGTGCGCCTCGTCGGCGAACAAACCGTCGGCGACCAACGCGGCATGCAGTTCCTGCCGCAGCGTCGCCAGCCGTTCGGCAGAATAATCGTTGGCCGTGAAAGTGGCCGGGATGTCGCTGAACGCGGGTTCATCCAGCGATCGCAGATGGTGGATGGCGGCATCCACCGTGTGGAAAGCGGCGGTGCCATCACCACGCAGGTCCGCCAACCACAACTGTGGCACGGTGCTCGGGTCGAGATCCGGGAGACGCGGCGTCACGCGCAACGAACGACCATCGGCCGAACGCTTCGCCACCAGTGGCGCGTCGAGGTGCGCCAAACCACGGTAGAACAGGTAGCGCTCATGCTCGCCGTTGACGCTCAGATTGGCGGCGTCGACGGCGCGTGGTGCGAGCCAAACGGGTGACGTAGTGGTCGGTGCCGCATCCAGACCACCGACGTGCACATTGCGCCAGGTAAGCGTGCTGGAGGTGGCGGCGGTGAGCGTGGGAGCTTCCCAACGTTGCCACGCGGTCCCTTTCACCCCAGGGTTCTGAACCTGAAGTTCGCGCACGGTGTAGGTAGTGGTCTTGCCCTCCACCGTGTGGGTACGCGTCACGTTCTGCCAACGCAGTGGTCGGCGGTTCACGCTGGCCTGCGCCATGGGATAGAACTGCGAGAGGAATCCACCGTGGAACTCGGCGGTCAGATCGAAGGTCGCCGAGGTCTGTCCGGGCGGCAGGTGGACATAGATGACCGGTGTCTCAAGACGCATAGTCACCGTCGGATTGCCGACCGTGACGCCCTTCGAGAACCCAGTCGGCGGCAAGACGTGGGAACTACCGATCGGAATGGGATGCAGATCGTGGACGAACTCCGGCAGGTGTTCCTCATCGGAGTTGAGGCCGCCGATGGTGCGCCCCTGTTCATCCTGCAGCGAGGTGAACGTGCCCCACTCGTGGATGATCAGCGGTTCGGCGGCGTGACCCGACAGCAGGCAAGCGAGCAGCAGGGAGATGGCAGGAGTACGCATGGTGTCCTTCTTTGCAGGGAGTGAACGTGATCTGGAATTGGCCGTGGAATCGGCACTGATCATCGCGGGGTTCAACTCCATCGGCTGGTTGGAATAGTAGTCTCGGGCGAGTTCTTCAGCCATGCCAGAGGGCTGGGCGTATCGGGCACAAACAGCGCGTTTTTGGCAATTATTTGCTGACCGGGGCCAGCGTGTCGGCTCCCTGATCCGGAGGTTTGAGTTTCACGCGGCCGTTGCCGTCCGCGGCGGCCTGCACCATGGCGCTGACCTGGTTGACCAGGTAGGTCTCGCGGAATAGTGCGAGTTCGCGATCCCCGGTGCGTCGCAGGTGTTCGCTCACCAGCGCATCGCGGAAACGTCCGAGTGACAGGTAGGCCGCGTAGTCTTCCGGAACCTCGACCTGGAGACGTTGCAAGACGCCGGCCTCACCGGCGAAGAGGGCTTTGATGCGTTCGGCACTGCCGGGTTGCCAGGTGGGCTTGCCGTCTGGACCATCGATCAGTTCGCGCCGGATCAGCTCGTAGTACCAGCCGGGCTGCGACACCGGTCCGGCGGCGATGCGGGCGAGCGCGGCCTGCTGCGCATCGGTCACCAGTTCGATGCACCCGATCATGGAACGTACGATGCGCGCTGCGCGTGAAATCGTCAGCGGCAGGTGTGCAGCGGTCCAAGCTTGCGGTGCGAGGAACAACAACCGTCGCCCTGGGCTGGTGAGGTGCGCGGTGTTGCGGGCGTGCAGCACGTCCAGGGCTTCATCGGCGAAGAGTCCGTCTTTGATCAGGGCGGCGTTCAGCTCCTGCCACAGTTTTTGCAGTGCCGTGGTGCTGTACTCCGCCTCGGCGAACTGGTCGTCGAGGAACATCACGCCGCTGGCGCTATCCGCGGCGGTTTCATTCATCCGGTGCACCGCGGCCGTGCCGTCGTCGCGCACATCCACGAGCCACAGCTCCGGCACGGTCGTCATCGTCATGTCCTTGGCAGCAGACTCGCTGATGGTCACCCACAGGCCGTACTCTCGCGGATAGAGATGCTGGGCACGCAGTGGGGCATCGAGGTGGCCGAGGCCACGGTACGAAAGGGCGTGTTGACGCTGCTCGCCAACGGTCAGCAGCGCCGCATCGATCAGGAGCGGAGCTTGCTCCGCCGGCACCGTGCTGGTCAGCGCGCCAACGTCGCGAACGCCGCCAGCGATCACCGTGGACCAGATGAGCGAACTGACGGTTTTGTCAGTCGGCCACGGTGGAAAGAGAGGGTAATCGGATCCCCCTGGTGGTTGCAGCTGTCCATTGACCCAGACGTCGGCAGCGGGATGGAACCGCGTCAGCAGGCCTTGGCGAAACGTCACGCTGACACCGAAGGTCGCAGCGGTTTCGCCAGGCGGCAGATGCACGTGGAGCACGGACCTTTCCAGCCGCATGGTCGCGGTGGGTGCCGGACTGGGCGCGTGTCTCAGGAAGCGTGGTGCCAGGTCCCCAAGCCGTCGCATGCCGACGTGTGGTGCCTGATCGGCAAAGGGAACACGCACCTGCTCATCGGTGTTGATCCCTCCGATGGAGCCGAGGTCATCTTGGAGCACGGTGAAGGTGCCCGCCTGATGGATCACCACGGGCTCGGCGCTGCTGGCACAACTGAACAAGAGGTAAGCAACGAGAGTGGCGAAGCGCGGCATGGGGACCTCCGGCGGCCGCCATGCTGTCGCCTCCTGCCCCAGCGATCGTCACGCGTTGGTAACGCCGACTAGCAGGCTGCTGAAAAACAGCAGCCTGCTGCTGCTGCCTTTCCCGGGGGCGACCTGCGGTCGCTATTTTCCCCGAGAAAATCCGCAGTGGCTCTTTGTCCAGGGGGGCAGACGCGGGCAGACGCCCCCCTGTTACCCCCACGCAGTGTGCTTTTTCAGCACCCTGCTAGGGCCTCGCGTCAGGTTCGCGACGCTCCATGCGGGCGATCAGTGCGTCCAGTTCCGTCCGCATGTGTCCATCCGGCAGGTGGGCGCGCCCGCCGTGGCCGGGTAACACGCGGTCGAAGGGTTGTTCGCGCAGCCGGCGCATGGACGCAGTCTGTTCCTCCCACGAATACCAACAGACCTCGCGCGACGCATTGAGCGCACCGAGCCGACGACTCCACCACAAGTGATCACCGCTGAACAGCGTTCCGTCATCACGCAACAGACCCTGCGATCCGGCAGTGTGGCCCGGCAGCGGGATGATCGTCAACCCTGGCGCGAGTGTCACGGGTTCATCACCCGTGATGATGTGTGCTGCCGTCGGCACCGCGTCCGCGTCACCTGCATGGATCACCATCGGTACATGGAAACGTTCAGCGTACTGCGGCGCATCCGCCACATCGTCACGGTGAGTAAGGAAGATCCCCGCGAGTCCGCCGAGTCGTTCGATCGCCGTGACCAATGACGGTGCCCAGCGTGGTCCATCGATCATCCACAACCCACCGTCGTTCGCGCGCACCAAGTAGCTCGACGCGCCGAAGGAATGCCGGCTGGTCCAGCCGCAGTACCAGATGCTATCGGTGATCAGCTCCGGCAACTCGGCCCGTGCCGCTTTGACGAGGTCGGGATGCGCACTGCCGATGGAGTTGGTCGGACAGCAGAGCACCGCTCGCGCCGCGGCACGGAGCGCCGCGGGGTCCTCCGGCTGGACCTGCACGGCGGAATGCCCACCGGCATCGACGAAGGTCAACGGCGCGACCTGACGACAGGTGTCGCAGTCGATGCAGGTATCATCGACGAAGAACGATCCGGCGACGTTTTCACTCGCGGCGCGCGTACGGTTGGCCATGGGTGGCGATCATGCCACCGCGTGATCGCGAAGGAACTCCCGCAGTTGCGGTTCCGACCGGAAGCCGCTGATGCGCTTCACCGGTTGGCCGTCCTTGAACAGGACCAGCGTCGGGATGCTGGTGACCTCAAAGGCCTCGGCGAGGATCGGGTGATCATCGACGTTGACCTTGCCGATCACGTGGCTGGCGGCGAGCTCGTTGCTGAGCTTCTCGACGACCGGCGCGATCATCTGGCAGGGACCGCACCAGGGTGCCCAGAAGTCCACCAGCACGGGCTTGTCGGATGACAACACGTCGGTTTTGAAGTTGGTTGCAGTGAATTCGCGAGCCATGGCGGTCTCCTTTGACAGCACGGCGTGACATGGGCGGCACTGAGTTACCTCTGAGCGGCGCACCAGGTTCGGTCGAAGTGACCAGCACCACGGATTCAGTGGCACATTCCGTGCCAGGATCCCAGGAATCGTCGCCGGCATCCCACAACTGTGCGCGCGTGCGTCAGAACCCCGGCCCAGTCGTCAGCACGTGCTCAGAAGCGGTAACCGATCGCGAGGGTTGCATCGATGCCGTCGGCCTTGCCCTTAATCTCGCCGATGAGCGGGTCGTCGTACCTCACCTTCAGCAGTGAATAGCCCACCGTCACGCCCACCTGGATATTGGTGCTCCAGGTGTAATACCACCCGAGTTCACCCATGTATTGGGTGTACTTGGTATCGTTGTCATCCCATGGATTGGAACCGGTCGTGGTGCCGATGCCCTTGGCGTAACCGACCACCAGTTCGGCGTGCGCATGGGTGCCCAGGTAGAACCCGAGACCGCCCATGAAGGTACCGCCACCGAGTTTGATGTCGAGGTCGCCAAGGCCGTCATTGCGTTCAAAGGTGACCTGCGACAGCTGGCCGCGCAGACCGAGCACGATGCCCATATCGGCATCGAGCGAGATGATGTGTTTGTCTTTGTTGCCGATGTCACCGGCCATCAGCGTCAGGTTGGCGGTCTCGCCATCGTTGAGGGTCAGCCCACCTTGTGCCCGCAGATCGACGAAACGCAGGGCTGATTCCGCAGCACTGAGCGATCCGGCAGTAAGGCAGGCAAGGGCAGCAAGGCGCAGGGTGATGGACATGGCGCGCACCCTAGGTCGCACTTGGGCGGGTCAAACCCGCTGGTGTCAGGAACCTGTCAGTGGATGAGCAGCCTTTTTTCCGCAGGGGGAAGACGCCACCTGCAACCCCGAGTCAGCCACCAAGCATCACCGCAGGATCAGGAGTGCAGTCTCGGGGTCGTTGATGAATGCGGTGATCCCTGCAACCTCGCGAGTCAACAACGCCGAAACCGCACTGGTGCTGGTGTTCCCGATGCCCAACCACACGACCTTGGGTGGATGGCCAAGCAGCAGGCTGCGCTGCCGGAAGTCGTCGTCCTTGCTGACCAGAACCAAGCCCTGCTCCCGTGCGAGCTGCCAGAGCGTGGTATCCGTAGCCCCGCGCAGTCCCAACAGATCAGGATGCGAGCTCCCTGGGTAGGGTACCGCCAGGAGTCGGACCAGTCGGACGCTAAGGTTTTCGTCCAGCAGCAGCTTCATGCTGCCGGAATACCAGCCAGGCGACGTTCACGCGCTGCGGCAAAAGCCAGACAGGCGCGCACATGCTCACGCGACAGGGCAGGAAAGTCCGCGACGATCTGCGCTTCGTCCATTCCGCCAGCCAGGTAGTCGAGCACATCGTAGACCGTGATGCGTGTACCGCGCAGGCACGGTTTTCCGCTGCGGACATCAGGATCGATGGAAATCAACTCTTCCCAGGACATGTGGGCATTCCATCGCCAGGGAGGTGTCGGGCAAGGAATTGCTGGATGGTGTTCAGCGGGGCATCTGAGGACGGGTGGGATCAGGCTTAGCCGCCTCGCTGAACGATCGTTTCAGTGATCCAACTGTCGCGCCGCCTGGATCAGTTCCTGGACCTCTTGCCGCGACTCGTGGTCACCGCCGGCGCGCACCAAGTCGCTGGCCAGATCCCAGGTGCAGGAACCGCTCTCACGAGGACTGCGCAGCAGCATGCCGAAGGCGGCGACACCCATGGCGAAGCTGGTGTCGGCGCTGGGGGAACGGCGCCAGTCGCGGCCGCGCACGTCCTGTTCCAGCAGTTGGCTGGTGCCGCCGCCGGGCGGCTGGTAGCGCAGACGTACGCGCAACAGCGTGTCGCCAGGAAGTGGTGCCGGCATCGCGCGTGGGGCATCGTCCTGGGCGATGAAGGGATTGGGGTCATTGGCCTCGCGGCGGGCTGTAACCGGAACGATCTCGTAGAGCGCGGTCATGGTGTGGCCGGCACCGATCTCACCAGCATCGACACGGTCGTCGTTGAAATCTTCGCGGCGGAGCTGGCGGTTCTCGTATCCGATCAGACGCCAAGCGGCGACCTCTGTCGGATTGAAGAATACCTGGATCTTCACGTCTTGCGCGATGGTCACCAGACTCGACGGCAGGCGCTCGACGAACAGCCGCTTGGCTTCGTCCGCACGATCGATGAAGGCGTGGAAACCGTTGCCCTGGTCGGCGAGCTGTTGCAGACGTGCATCGCCGGCGCCGCCCATACCGAAGCCGAGCGCGGTGAGGTAGACGTTGGCCTCGGCTTCGTGACGGACCAGCCGAACGAGGTCGTCGCGGTTGGTGGTGCCGACGTTGAAGTCGCCGTCAGTGGCGAGGATCACGCGGGTTTCTCCGCCGCGGCGCTGCATCTGTCGTGCGAGGCGGTAGGCTTCCTGGATGCCAGCGGAACCGTGGGTTGAACCACCTGAGCCCAGGGCAGCGATGGCGCGTTTGATGGTGCGGTGTTGATCGCCAGCGGTTGGATCGAGCGCGATGCCGGCCTGACCGGCGTACGTCACGATCGCCACCTGATCCTGCTCATTCAACTGGTCGACGAGGTAGCCCAGGCTGCGCTTGAGCAGTGGCAGGCGATTGTCCGGCGACATCGAACCACTGACATCGATGAGGAATACCAGGCTGGTTGGCGGACGCTGCCGGCGCGCGAGGGTCTCACCAGCGATGCCGATGCGCACGATCTGGTGATCACGCCGCCACGGACAGGCGACGACCTCGGCGTTGATGCGGAAGGGATGTGGATCCGCCGCCGTTGGTACGGGGTAGGAATAGGTGAAGCGGTTGATCAGTTCTTCGACGCGCACTTCTGCCGGTTGCGGCGCGCGCCGCTGTTCCAGCAGGCAACTACGCACGACGTTGTAGGAAGCGCTGTCGACATCGGCGGCGAAGGTCGAGGCGTCTCCGCCTGGGGCGTTAGCACGGACGAAGGGATTTTCGCGCAGCGCCGGGAGGTCGTTGGGCAGGGGGCGACCATCGTCGGGACGACGGCGGGGATCGCCGAGTTTTTCGCCGCCGGCGCCATCGCCGAGATCGCGGGCCATGAGTGGGGGCTGGGCCGGTTCGACGTGGGCGGGATCTTCGACGAAGCTTTCGCTGATCGCTTCGCGGTCCCGAAAGGTTGCTGTGGGTGCTTGGCCAACCGCATCCTGGTCGGTGATGGTTTTGGAGAATTGCTCGCCGACGATGGGCGGCTGTACGGGTTTCGGTTTGACGAAAACAGTTTCGTGGTCGCGAGGGACCGGCGCATTGGTCATTCCTCCATAGGACGCACCCTCAGGAATGTACGCGTGCCCCTGTTTGTCTGGTGTGACTCGTCTGGACTCGCGCATGCCGCATGCCGTGAGCACGGCGAGCACCACGAGCAGGAAAGCAATGATGAGGCCGCGGTACG
>Ga0105046_10019882_pt1 | contig 10174 bp, 8 predicted proteins | sample MAT03_FD_78385 | JGI IMG/M metagenome (GOLD analysis project Ga0105046, IMG submission 78385) | Freshwater microbial communities from Lake Fryxell liftoff mats and glacier meltwater in Antarctica - MAT-03 (megahit assembly) | ecosystem: Environmental > Aquatic > Freshwater > Ice > Liftoff... | reverse complement strand
GCTGGCGAATTCATCGGCAGACAGTCCCGGGGCAAACAGGAATCCCTGGCCTACCGGAACCCCCAGCTGCAGCAGGAATTGCCGCTGCGCCTCGGATTCCACGCCCTCAGCCACCAGCGCAAGTCCCAGGCTGCGGGCAATGGCGGAGACTGCCTGGCACACGGCCACGTCCGAGCGGTTGTTGGGCACGCCTTCGGTGAACAGCTGGCTCAGCTTCAGGCCATGGATGGGCAGGCGGCGCAGGTAGTTGAGCGCGCTGTAGCCTTCGCCAAAATCGTCGATGGTCAGGATTACGCCCAGGGCGCGAAGTTCGGCAAATATCTGCAGCGTGGCTGGAGCGTCCTCGATCAGCACGCGCTCGGTGAACTCAAGCTCAAGTGCCGAGCCGGGCAAGCCAAACTCGGCCAGCAGCCCGCGCACCTTTTCCACCAGGTCATCGCCGCTGAACTGGCGGTAGGACACGTTGACCGCCACGCGCACGAGGCCCAGGCCCTGGTCTTGCCACTCGCGCACCTGGCGGCAGGCTTCGCGCAGCACCCAGCTGCCGATGCGCACGATGTCGCCCGTGGTCTCGGCGTGGCTGATGAACAGGTCAGGGCGAAGCTCGCCCAACTGGTGGTTCTGCCAGCGGATCAGGGCTTCGGCCGCGACGATGCCGCCGCGCCGCAGGTCTACCTGCGGCTGGTAGACCAGGCGGAATTCATGGTTTTCCACCGCGCGCCGCAGTTGGGTCTCGATCTGCAGCCGGTCCTGCTGGCGGCGCGCCAGTTCAGGGGTGAAGGACTGCCAGCCATTGCGCGCGCGGTGCTTGCTGTCGTACATGGCGATGTCGGCGCTCTGGATAAGCTGCTGCGGACGCTGTCCGTCGCTGGGCGCACGCGCAATACCGATGCTGGCGGTGATGGAAAACTCGTCTGTGCCGAACTGGAATGCCTCGGAGAACGCTGCCAGTACGGCATCGGCCATGCGTGAGGGCTGGTCCGGGTCGCTGCCCGCATCGCATACCACCAGGAACTCGTCGCCGCCGAATCGAGCCACGCGTCCATCCTCGCCAACCGCCCGCAGGATGCGTGCCGCGGCCTGCATCAGCAGTTCGTCGCCTGCACTGTGACCAAGCACGTCGTTGACCATCTTGAAGCGATCCAGATCGATGTACAGCAGCGCCACGTGCGCACGCGCGGGATCGTCCAGGCGCTGGGTGAGTTCGTTGAGTACCCCGTCGCGGTTCATCAGCCCGGTCAGCGGATCGGTACGGGCCTGAATGCGCAGGGTTTCCTCCACCTGCTTGTCATCGGAGATGTCCTGCAGGGTGCCGGTGATCCGCGAGGACGCGGGGTCGCTGGCCTCGGCCTCGCCGATGACGCGGATCCAGTAGCCCTGTCCATCGGCGCGAATACCCTGCAGCTCAAGGTCGAAACCGCCACCCGTATGCAGTACACGCTCCATGGCCTTGCGCAGCCGCAGGCCATCCGCGTGCAGCAGGCAGGCCAGCATCGCGCCGATGTCCCGCGCCGGCTGGCTTGGGCCCAGAATGCGCTGCGCTTCCTCGGTCAGGTACACCCGGTCGCGCCCGTTGTCCCACTCCCATCCGCCGATCCTGGCCAGCGACTGGGCGCGGTCGAACAGGGCGCTGTCGCGCTTTAGTGCGGTCACGTCGCTGAAAATCGAAGTGACCTGGGTAGGCCGGTCGCCGCCGGGCGGGAACTGCGGCACCGAGGTAACGGTCAACCACAGCAGGTGCTTCATTTCGCGGTGGTAGAGCCCCATCAGCACGCTTTCCACTACCTGCCCGGTGGCAAGCGCGCGGTAGGCGGGAATGGCGTCCGCGGCCATCTCGTGGCCGCGTTCGTCGACGATGCGCCAGCGGTCGAGCCTGAGTTCCTGCGCCAGGCGCTTGCCTTCGCCTACAGCGAAGATGCGCATCGCCGCACGGTTGCCATAGATGATCTGATGCGCCTGGTTCTGCACCACGATACCTTTGTCGATGGCTTCCATCAGTTCGCGGTAGCGCAGTTCGGCTTCATGGCGCCCGCTCAGGTCGCGGGCCACCGCCACCACGCTCTTGCGACCGTCGAAGACAATGTTGGCCGAATGCACCTCGACCGGGAAGCGGATGCCGTCGCCGCGCATGTTGGTCACCTCGATCACATAGGTCTCGCCGCGATTGAGGGTTTCCCATACCGGGTCCATGTGGTCATGGGGCAGTTCCGGATTCAGCACCTTGATATTGCGGCCCACGATCTCGCCGCGCGGGCGGCGATAGGCCTGCATGCCTGCTTTGTTGAGGTCCAGCACGGTGCCGTCTTCGGCAAGGATGCTGACCGGGTCCGGCACGGCATCGAACAAGGCCCGGTAGCGCAGCAGGGCGCGGTCTTTTTCGGCAAGCGTTTCCCGCAGCGCGGTCAGCGCCTGGGCCAGCAACTGGCGCGTGTGCGCATCCAGGCCCGGGTCAGCCAGCGCGGTCTGCAGGGCGTGCAGTGTATCGGTGTGGGCAGCAGCAGGATCGTCCGCGCCGGGCAAGTCGGACTTACCTGGCGGCGTCGGGTTCATGTTGCGAAGCGTGCCCGGGTCACTTTGCTGCCGCTGTCGCGGCCAAGCAGGGCGGAGAGCCAGCGCCCCGTGTCGCTGAGCGGGACCGGGTCTACGCCGGTGCGCAGCCCCAAGCCATGCAGCAGGTAGACCACATCTTCGGTGGCAACGTTGCCGCTGGCGCCGCGCGCGTACGGGCAGCCGCCAGTCCCGGAGACCGCTGCATCCACCACGCTTACCCCCGCCTCCACGCAGGCCAGGATGTTGGCCAGCGCCTGGCCATAGGTATCGTGGAAATGCACCGCAAGCGCAGACAGCGGGATTTCGGCGGCGACGGCCTTGAGCATGGCGCGAGCCTTGAGCGGGGTGCCGATGCCGATAGTATCGCCGAGCGATATTTCGTAACAGCCCATCGCATGCAGGCGTGCAGCGACCCTGACCACGTCGGCCACCGGCACCTCGCCCTGGTACGGGCAGCCCAGCACGGTAGACACATAGCCGCGCACCCTGACCCCATCGGCGCCGGCCCGCTGCAGCACCGGCACGAAGCGCTCCAGCGATTCGTCGATGCTCGCGTTGATGTTCTTCTGGTTGAAGGCCTCCGAGGCGGCAGTGAAAACCGCCACCTCACTGGCACCCGCTGCCCTGGCCCGGTCATAGCCGGTTTCGTTGGGAACCAGCACCGGGTAGGACACCCCTTCGCGGCGCTGGATGGCGGCAAATACCTCGGCCGCATCGGCCAGCTGCGGCACCCACTTCGGGCTGACGAAACTGGTGGCCTCGATGCTTCGCAGGCCCGTTGCCGAGAGGCGGTCTATCAGTTCAATCTTGGCTGCCGTGGCAATGATGGTTTTTTCATTCTGCAGGCCATCGCGCGGGCCGACCTCCACGATGCGGATGTCATCGCTGCTCATGGCAATGCTTCCAGGGTGGCGAGAACCGCATCGGCATCGACGAAGTCACCGCTGGCGGCACGCAGTTCGGCCACCACGCCATCGCGTGGCGCCCGGATCGCCAGCTCCATCTTCATGGCCTCGATTACCATCAGCTCCTGGCCGGCGCTGACGCTGTCGCCCACCGCAACCTTCAGCACCACCACCCGTCCGGGCATGGGCGCAGTGATGCGTCCGTCGCCCCCGTCTGCAGCCGAGACCGCACGCCGGTAGCGCGACACCACCTCCAGGCCAAGCCGCTGTTCGCCGTCGTGCACGGTGACGTAGCGCGCATCCTGGCGCACGCGGAAACGCAGCGCCGTGGACCCTAGCCGCAGGCCAAGGCTGTCCGCGACCATGTGTGCGCCATGCACCGCATGGGTCTGCTGGTCGTGCTCAATCCGGTACTCACCTGCCGCGCCATGGGCCAGGAGAAGCAGTTCCTCGCCGCGGTGCAGGAAGGAGAGCGGCCGGTTTCCAGCATGGCCAAGTCGCCAGCCGTCGGCGATGGCCCACGGCGAGCTGGGGTCAGTCGAATTCACGGCAGCAGATCTCGACGTGGCCTCCTGGGCCAACAGGACAGCGGTGCCCGCCGCCAGCACCAGTTTCCCGCTGATGCCGCGCACCGGCATGAATTCATCCAGATGCCGGTCCAGGTAGGCGGTGTCGATGCTGCCGTTGACCACGGCAGGGTGGCGCACCAGGCGCTCCAGGAAATCGATATTGGACTTGGGACCGCGTATCTCGCACTGTGCCAGCGCGTCGCGCAGGCGGGCGAGTGCGCTGTTGCGGTCATTGCCCCATACGATCAATTTGGCGATCATCGGGTCGTAGAAAATGCTGACCGTGTCGCCTTCAACGACCCCTGCATCAATCCGTACTTCCGGGGATGCCGGTGGCAGGACCAGCGTTTCCAGGGTGCCCGAACCGGGCAGGAAGCCGGACTCAGGATCTTCTGCATACAGCCGCACCTCGATCGCATGGCCGTGCTGCGGCACCTGCGCCTGGGTCAGCGGAAGCGGCTGGCCGGCCGCGATCTGCAGCTGCCATGCCACCAGGTCCAGGCCGGTGGTCATTTCAGTCACCGGGTGCTCCACCTGCAGCCGAGTGTTGATCTCCATGAAGTAGAACGCACCGTCGGGGTCGACGATGAATTCAACCGTGCCTGCATTCACGTAATCGATGGCGTGCGCGGCTTTCACCGCGGCCTCGCCCATGGCGGTGCGCAGTGCGGGGGTGAGGAAGGGCGAGGGCGATTCCTCCAGCACCTTCTGGTAGCGGCGCTGGGCCGAGCACTCGCGTTCGTTGAGATGTATGGTATTGCCGTATGCATCGCCGAACACCTGGATCTCGATGTGGCGCGGCGACTGCACGTAGCGCTCCAGCAGCACGCGGTCGCGACCGAAGGCGTTGGCGGCCTCGCGCTGGCAGCTTTCCAGCTGGGCGATGAAATCTTCCAGGCGGTGGACGATGCGCATGCCCTTGCCGCCGCCGCCGTGCGCGGCCTTGATCATCAGCGGAAAGCCAATGCGTGCGGCTTCGCGCGAGAGCACACTCGGCGACTGGTCCTCGCCGGTATACCCGGGCACCACCGGCACGGCGGCTGCGGCCATCAGGTCCTTGGCCCCGGCCTTGCTTCCCATCTTGCGCATCGTCGCCGCACTGGGGCCGATGAAGCTCAGGCCGGCCTGCTCCACGGCCTCGGCGAAGTCTGCGTTCTCCGACAGGAATCCGTAGCCGGGATGGATCGCCTCTGCACCACTGCGTAGTGCCACCTCCAGGATCGAGTCGCCGCGCAGGTAGCTGTCTGCCGGGCGCGGGCCACCGACCGGGTAGGCTTCGTCCGCCAGGCGCACGTGCTGGGCGTCTACGTCCGCCTCCGAATACACGGCCACGGTGCGTAAGCCAAGTTCGCGGCACGTGCGGATCACGCGGCAGGCGATTTCCCCGCGGTTGGCAATCAGGATCTTGGCGAACATGGGCTTACGTTTCCGGAAAGGGGCATTGCGCCTGGATCATGGCTGTTTGTCCGACCAGGAGGGGCTGCGCCGCTCAAGAAAGGCGGCTACGCCCTCCTGGCCTTCGGCGGATACACGCAGGCGTGCAATCAGGTTGGCGTTGGCCACATCCTGCGCAACTCGGTCGGGCTCTGCCAGCACGCTGGCCACCAGCGCCTTGGCGCCGGCTGCAGCCGCCGGGCCCGCCTTCAACAGAAGTTCAAGCTGTCGCTGCAGCGCTGCATCGAGCTGCCCGGGTGGTACCACCTGGTGGAGCAGGCCAATCTGCAGCGCCGTGGCTGCGTCGAACAGCTCGCCGGTGGCAAAAAACCGTCGCGCCTGGCGGGCGCCGATTGCGGCGACTACGTACGGTGAAATCACCGCCGGCAGCAGGCCCAGGCGGCTTTCGGTCAGGCCGAACCTGGCTTCGGGCACGCCGATGGCGATATCGCAGCAGGCCACCAGGCCAACCCCGCCGCCGAATGCATGCCCATGCACGCGCGCAAGGGTGGGTTTGGGAAGTTCATCCAGGGTTCGCATCAGTCGCGCCAGCGCAAGCGCGTCCTCGCGGTTTTCGTCCTCGCTGGCGGTGGCCATGCCACGCATCCAGTTGAGGTCCGCGCCGGCCGAGAACGATACGCCTGCGCCTTCCAGCACGACTGCGCGGATTGCTTTGTCTGCGCCAGCGGCCTGCAGTTCGGAGCTGAGCTCGGCGATAAGGGCGGCGTCGAAGGCGTTGTGCAGCGCTGGCCGGTTCAGGCGCAGGTGCAGGACGCTGCCCTGCTGAAGCTTGTGAAGCATGTCCGACATAGGGTGCCTCGCGTCGAAAGAGCCTGAATCATAGCCGGTCGCCCCGGCTCGCCGTAGCCAGATGTGGCGGTGGTAGAATGAGAACTATTCCCATTTGAGCGCGGCACGTGACCCTGGCAGACCTGCCCAAACGCACCCCTGCCATCGTCGCATCGGTCCACGAATCGAGTGCCCAGGACAATATTGCCCGGCGCCTGCGCGAACTGGGCTTCGTTGCCGGTGAGCGGGTGGAAATGCTGGTCTGCGGGCCGTTCGGTCGTGAACCCCTGCTGGTGCAGGTGGGGTTCACCCGCTTCGCCCTGCGCCGCAGTGAAGCCGCGCGCGTGCACCTGCGCACTGACGGCGAAGCGGCATGAGCGCCGCTGCGCCGCTGCGTCTGGCGCTGGTGGGCAACCCGAACAGCGGCAAGACCGCGCTGTTCAACCAGCTCACCGGCAGCCGCCAGAAGGTGGCCAATTACGCGGGCGTGACCGTTGAGCGCAAGGAAGGCCGGCTGGTCAGCCGAAGCGGTCGCCACTATGCGGTGCTGGACCTGCCCGGCGCCTACAGCCTGCACGCCGCCAGCCTGGACGAGGCCATCACCCGCGACCTGTGTCGGGGCTACCTGCCCGGCGAACCGGCGCCGGACGTGCTGGTGTGCGTGGTTGACGCCACCAACCTGCGCCTGCACCTGCGCTTCGCGCTGGAGGTGCGCGAACTGGGCAAGCCGATGCTGCTGGCCCTGAACATGGCCGACGTGGCGCGCCGTCGCGGCATTCACATCGACCTGGCCGTGCTGGCACGCGAGCTGGGGGTACCGGTAGTCGAAACGGTGGCGGTGCAGCAGAACGGTTCGGCCGCGCTGGTCGAACAGTTGGACCGCATGGCCGAAGGGCTGCAGCCACCGCAGCGGCAGATTGCGCAAGGCGCCGACCTGCATCAGGAAACCCGCAGGCTGCTGGCTGCTGCGGTGCAGATGCCCACCCGCACCGCCAGCATCGACGGCGCCCTGGACCGCTGGCTGCTGCACCCGGTGTTCGGGCTGGTCGCGTTGGCCCTGGTGATGTTCCTTATTTTCCAGGCCGTATACGCATGGGCCGCGCCCCTGATGGGCGTGATCGCAGCGGCCACCGGCTGGCTGGGTGACAGCGTGGGCGCAGTTCTGCCGGAGGGACCATTGAGCAGCCTGCTGGTGAACGGTGTGATTGCGGGTCTGGGCGGCGTGATCGTGTTCCTGCCGCAGATCCTGATCCTGTTCGCTTTCATCCTGGCGCTTGAGGAATCGGGCTACCTGCCGCGCGCAGCCTTCCTGCTGGACCGGATGATGGCTTCCGCCGGCCTGTCGGGACGCTCTTTCATTCCGCTGCTGTCCAGTTTCGCCTGCGCGATCCCAGGCATCATGGCCACCCGCTCGATCCTGGATCCACGCGATCGCCTGGCCACGATCCTGGTTGCTCCGCTGATGACCTGCTCGGCGCGCCTGCCGGTGTATGCGCTGCTGATCGGTGCGTTCATCCCGCAGCGGCAGGTCTGGGGCGTATTCAACCAGCAGGGCCTGGTGCTGTTCGGTCTGTACGTCGCCGGCATCCTCAGCGCGCTGATGGTGTCGTGGGTGATGAAGAAATGGCGTCGCGACAAGGGCGAGCATCCGCTGATGTTGGAGCTTCCTTCCTATCGCGTTCCGCAGGTGCGGGACGTGCTGATCGGGCTGTGGGAACGCGCGTGGATCTTCCTGCGCCGGGTGGGCGGGATCATCCTGGCCCTGACCATCCTGCTGTGGTTCCTGCTGTCCTACCCGGCAGCGCCTGGCGACGGCACCCTGTCGGCAATCGAATACAGCTTCGCTGGCCGCATTGGCCATGCCATGACCGGCATTTTCGCGCCGATCGGCTTCAACTGGCAGATCTGCATTGCCCTGATACCCGGGATGGCCGCACGTGAGGTGGCCGTAGCCTCACTGGCCACGGTGTATGCGCTGTCGGCCGCCGATGACAGTGCCGCCGCCCAGGCGCTGACTCCGCTGATCGCCGACGGCTGGTCGCTGGCCACCGCGCTGTCGCTGCTGGTCTGGTTTATCTACGCGCCGATGTGCATCTCCACCTTGGCCACGATCAAACGCGAAACCAATTCATGGCGGAAGATGTCGTTCGCCACCATCTACCTGTTTGCCCTGGCCTACGGCGCTTCGTTCGTGACCTATCAGCTCGCGGTGCTGCTGGGGGCAGGGTGAGCACGTCGCTGCTGCTGCAGTACTTCGTCATCGCAGTTGCGGTGTTGCTTAGCGTCTGGGTCGTGGCCAAGAGGCAGTTTCCCGGCATCGTGCGCAAGCTGCGCGTGGCAATCGCCTTGCCGCTGTTGCGTGAAGGCAGGCCAGCGTGGATGCAATTGGTGGGCCGCTGGATTTCACCCGTCAAGCAAACGGCTGCTGACGGCTGCGGTGGGTGCGACAGCTGTGGTCCGAAGATATGACTGTAGGAGCTGCCCAAGCTGCGATCTGGATACATTGTTGCAGCTACCACTGGTTCGATTGCGATCGGCGAATGTCGCAGCTTGCGCAGCTCCTACAGCGGCAAGCAGGGGTTCAGTGATCCCTGCGGCCGCGCGCGGCTTTCAGGTCGCTGCGCGGTACGGCTTCTACGGCCAGGGTAAACGTACGCTCCTCGTTCACCTGCATCGCGCCCACGCCCACGACATGGCGGGCGATCTCGTCGCCGCGGTCGTTTTTTATGGTCAGTACTACCGTGTATTCCCACGGGCTCCCGTCGGGCGGATGCCGCAGCGTTCCCTGCACGCGCAGGGGCACGATGGTTTCGGCCGCACGCTGCGCACTCGCTGCGCCCTCGTCGAAGCGCAGGTGGTGCCTGCACGCCGGGCATATGCCGGCGCTTTCCAGGATGGTGGTCTTGCAGTGCGGGCAAGCACGCGTTGCGCCTGCGCTGCCCATGCGCGGCCCGGTGCTCATGGCCCCGGCGTCGTCTCCGCGCCCTTGCTGCCACTGTCTTTGGCCTCATCCCAGCCGAAGTCTGCCTGTCCGCGCATGCGCGAGCCTGCGGCCACCGTGAGCGATCCAGCCTTCAGGTCACCAATGATCACCCCGGAGCTGAGCAGCTCGACCTGCGTTGCGCCTTCGATATTGCCTTCCAGCTCACCGGCAACGGCCACCTTCTTGGCGCGCACGCTGCCGTTGAGCTTGGCCCCGGTCTCGATGGTCAGGTCGCCCTGCACGTTCACGTCGCCCTTGAACTTGCCGGCGATGCGCACGTGCCCGGTGCCCTCGATCTTGCCCTCGATGGTCAGGTCCGAAGCGATCAAGGACTCCTTGGCCTCGCTTTTGACGGCTGCCGGGGCGCGCGGAGGCGCAGTGGACGTGGGAGTGAAATCGGCTGCCAATGAGGAGTCTCGGAGCGTGACCGGTTCGGCCGGCAGGGTCGGGTCACGGCGGGGCGGGGCTTGGTCTTTCCAGATCGACATGGCTGCGTACTCCGTTTGGCGTGACCCGTAACTATCGCCGCAGCCGCCTTTGCGTGCTGTGATCGCGCTCACTTAACGGCGAACCAACGCAGTAACTTACGGGCCAATACTGATGCGCAGGGTGAAATGTCGGTCACGCCTGCGCGGACAGGGCCAGTCCGTTCAGCGCACGCCTTTGTGCTGTGCGCCATCCACCGGAACGCAGGCGCCGGTGACCCAAGCGGATCGGGGCGAGCACAGGAACACGGACAGGTCCGCGACCTCTTCGGGCGTGCCCATGCGTCCCCAGGGGATCACGCTGCGGACCCGCTCGTAAAGGGCTGGGTCGCTGGTTCGGGCCTGGTCCCACAGCCCGCCGGGGAATTCGATCGACCCGGGCGCAATCGCGTTCACCCGTATCTTGTTGGGTGCATGGAACACCGCCAGCTTCTTGGCATAGGTGATCAGCGCACCCTT
>Ga0105046_10019880_pt1 | contig 10174 bp, 8 predicted proteins | sample MAT03_FD_78385 | JGI IMG/M metagenome (GOLD analysis project Ga0105046, IMG submission 78385) | Freshwater microbial communities from Lake Fryxell liftoff mats and glacier meltwater in Antarctica - MAT-03 (megahit assembly) | ecosystem: Environmental > Aquatic > Freshwater > Ice > Liftoff... | reverse complement strand
TCGCCGAAGCCGCAGCACAGGACGTTGTCGGGCTTGATGTCGCGGTGGATGACCCCGACCTCGTGCACCGCGCCGAGTCCGCCGCCCAAGGCCTCGACCAGGGTCGCGGCGCGGTGGGCGTCGAAGGCGTGGCTGGTGCTCTTGATCGAGTGCATCACGCGCTGGGAGAGCGTCGTGCCCTCGGCGCCGCCGTGCACGTATTCGAGCGCGATCCACGGGACGAGGATCTCGGTGCCGCCCACGTCCAGCGGCACCGACCCGGTGTCGACCAGACGCACCACGTAGGGCGTCGGCGGCACGCGCTCGTTGAGGCGTCCGAGCGCCACCGCCTCTTTGAGGACGAGGAGCTTCGCCGTCGATCCGCGCGCGCGAACGAGCTGCGGCCGCAAGACCTTCACAACGACGGGGCACTCGCCCTCCGGGGCGATGCGCATCCCGTAGAACGCGACGCTCATCGCGCCTTCGCCGGCGATGGAGCTCAGGCGGTAGACAACGCCCACGCACACTTCGGAGCGAACTTCCGCGCCGAGCAACCGTGGGATGTCGTCGTCGGGGTTGGTCGGAGGGGAGACGCTGCTCATGGCGAGGGCGCAAATCGTGGTGCGAGGGAACAGGAACGTACCACGGCGCACATCCAATTCGACCGGCCCGGACGACAGGTCGCGGGACGAGGTGTGGCGTTGGATGGTGCGCCGACCGTGCGCATCGTCCACGCCGCGGATCTGCACGTCGACAGCGCGCTCGAGGGCCTCGAGCGCCACGACGGCGCCCCGGTGGGCACGCTCACTGGTCCAGACCCATCTTCCTTTCCCTCGACGGATCCGAACGAGAATCCGAAGAGGGGTCCACACCGGGTCCACACCGGGTCCACACGGGTCCACACCCCTGCGGCTTTGCGACGCAGCTCGGGCTCGCCGCTGGCACATCGCGGTCGCCTTCATCGTCACCGGATGCGCGCGCCCACACCGGTCACCTATGGCGCTGACATCGCCGACGGAGTGGCCGATGCACCGAACGATATTCTGCTCAGTCTGCCGGTCGGGGCCCATGCTCCGAAAGGCTTCGTTCGGTACTCAGGTTCTTGGTCGATCCAACGGTCTTGGGCTGGATCATGATTGCCGCTCTCCAAGTGCCTCGAGGGACCGCACCCACGCGCCGAAGCGCGGACACCGGTGCTTCAGACCATCAATTCCGATCTTGGCCGTGACGAGCGGGCCGTGAGCCTTCTTGCCATAGCCAGGCACGCGAGCGAGCAGCCGCTTGGACGGCGCAGTCTCGGGGCCGTCATTTACATCTTCGGGCGGCGTGTTGCCAAGCTCGGCTCGCAGCGCATCGAGACCGGCTCGAGCATCCGCGTCCACAAGCTGCTCTCGCAGGTGCTCGAGACCCGAGAGCACCAGCGCTTCGAACTCGTGCCGCTGGACGTAGGGGATGAAGCGGCGATCCTCGAGATCCTCGCTCATCGCGCTCTCGAGCAAATCTGCTCGGCGGACGGTGTTTCGCTCGGCTGCGTGTTCGGACAATCGAGGGAAGTCCTCGGGGAGGCCGTACAAGTCGAACAAGGACGTCACCCGCAGGTCCGCTGCGTTCGAGCGCAACACGGTGCAGATGTCCTTTCGCCAGTGCTTCCAATGCCCACCGCCCTGCGAGAGTTTCCGGCCCGTCTTTCGATCTCGCTTGGTGGTGACCTCGATCGGCGTCGTCCAGACGCTCATAGCATCGAAATGGGGCGCCAAGCACTGCTTCACGAACTCCTGCTCCGTGTCGCCTTCGACGATGACGTACAGGCGAATCACGGTCGGCCTCCGAGGACGTTCTTGTCGTACAGCTCCGACAAGCTATAGTCATCGAGCCAGGCCTCGAGTTCCTTGGGTTCGAGACGAGCAAAGGAACTTTCGCCACCTCTGCGCTCCGCCACGACAACCTCGTCGGGCGCGAAATGGTCGAGCAGTGCCGGCGACTGTGTCGCGACCAGGACTTGCGAGTGGGCCGACGCCGAGCGCACAAGGGCTGCAAAGATGGAGATGGCTGCGGGGTGCAGCCCCAGCTCGGGCTCGTCGATGGTGATGAATGCAGGCCGTGTCGCTGGCGGTTGGGTCAGCGCCGCAAAAAGCGCGATCGCGCGCAGCGTGCCATCGGACAGATCGTGAACATCGAACCTGTGGCCGCGCTCGTCGCTCCAATAGAGGCGCACTGCGGAAGCGCTCGCCTGATCGGCATCTAGGAGATCCGGCTCGAGCGCCTTGATGAACGGCGCAACGCGTCGAACCATGCCTTCCAGTTGTGTCCAGGCGGCATGGGCGTCCTCGCTCTCACTTTGTCTGAGGCGATACAGGTATGCGGCGAGGTTGGACCCGTCCGATCGAAGGTACTTGCTATCAGCCTGTCGCGCGTTCTGTCGGAGCGGGGATGTAAACGAGGTGTCATGGAAGTGGAAGAAGCCCATGCGCCCCACGAGCCGCGCCACGCTCGAGAGGGTGTGAGGCGGTCCCTGCGCCGTGGACATCTGCGACTCTGCGTGCCCCGCGCCGATGTCGAGCCACGCTCCCTGCCGGACTTCCGATTCGAGCGTGAGCTTTTCCTCGGCGAAAACGAGCGAGTCCCCCGCCGCGTAGCCAAGGCGCGCTGAATATCCCCAACGTTCCGAGGCTTCCGCGAACTCGAGAGCGATTTCGAGCTCGGGCGTCGTCCGGGGGCCATAGTGAAGCAGCCTCGACGCGCCGCCCTCCCGACCCACGAAGTGTCGTAGATTCTGCGTCCGCATGAGCGGCACGAGCCGCACCACGGTGAGCAGGTTCGACTTGCCCGCGCCGTTGGGTCCGATGAGGACGTTGATGGGCGAGAGCGAGAGCGTGACGCTCTTGAGGGAGCGGAAACCCTCGACGCGAACCTTGGTGAGCTGCGTAATGGGTATGGTCACGACTCAGCGTTCTCCTGCGCTCTCCTCGGCCTCGCCATCATCGTTTCCTGGCGCGCGGTTGCTGGCTCCGCCGTGCACGTGTTGGAGCGCGATCCACGGGACGGGGATCTCGGTGCCGCCCAGCCCAGCGGCACCCACCCGGTGTCGACCCGACGCACGACGTAGGGCGTCGGCGGGACGCGCTCGTTGAGGCGCCCGAGCGCCACCGCCTTTCGGCGCCGAGCAACCGCGGGATGTCGTCGGGGCTGGTCGGAAAAGAAACGCGGCTCATGGCGAGGGCACAAAATTGTGGCGCGAGGGAGCGGCAAGGTACCATGGTGCACGCGGATTCCAGCCGCAGTTGGCGCTTCGTGCCTCCCTTGGTCCGGCACCTCGATCCCACGCGCCCGCGCACCTTCGTTGCCCGGCCGGTTGACATCAGCGGATTCGTGGCCGCCGGGACGACAGGTCGCGGGACGAGGTGCAGCGTTGTATGGTGCGCCGACCGTGCGCATCGTCCACGCCGCGGATCTGCACGTCGACAGCGCGCTCGAGGGCCTCGAGCGCCACGACGGCGCCCCGGTGGGCACGGTGCGCGGGGCCACGCGACGCGCGCTCGAGAACCTGGTCGCGCTCTGCATCGCCGAGGACGCGAAGCTGCTGCTCTTGGCGGGTGATCTCTTCGACGGCGCGTGGAAGGACTTCAACACCGGCCTGTTCTTCGTCAGCCAGATGAAGCGCCTGCGCGAGGCCGGCATCCCGGTTGTGATCGCGCGCGGCAACCACGACGCCGAGAGCCGCATCCCCAAGCAGCTCCGCCTCCCGGGCAACGTCCGCGAGCTGCCGACTGCGCGGGCGACGACCATCGCATTCGAAGACTTGAACGTCGCGGTGCATGGGCAGAGCTACGCGACGGTCGCGGTTACCGAGGACCTGGCAGCGCGCTACCCGATGGCGGTGGCCGGCACCATCAACGTCGGCGTGCTCCACACCGCGCTCGATGGGCGTCCGGGACACGACACCTACGCGCCGACGACGGTGAACAAGCTCGTCGACCGCGGCTACGACTACTGGGCGCTCGGGCACATCCACACCCGCGAAATCGTGCGGGAAGATCCGTGGATCGTGTTTCCTGGCAATCTACAAGGTCGCCACGCGCGCGAGCGCGGCGCCAAGGGCGCGACGGTAATCGAGATCGAGGGCCGGCGGGTGGTCTCGACGCGCCACGCGCCGCTCGACGTGGTCCGCTTCGAGGAGATCCGCATCCCGATCGCGGGCGACGACGGAGGCAGCGGCGACGCGATCGACCGCGCACGGCATGCGATCGGCGTCGCGCACGGCGAGGCCGGCGGGCGGCTCCTGGCGGCCGACGTGGTCTTCACAGGATCACCCGAACGACACGTCGCGCTTGGCCCCAACCGCGACCGCACGGCCAGCGACGTGCGTTCGGTGGCACTGGACGTTGCGGGCGACGGGGTGTGGATCGCTCGGGTGCGGCGCCACGTCACCGCGAGCCCCACCGGCGAGGAAGACGGCGCGCGAAAGGACGCGTTGGGGCGCCTGATCGCCGCCGCGCGGGCCTGCGGCGCAAGCCTCGACGAGGCAGCGGCGGTCCTGAAGTCGGTCGACGACCTGCGGGATCGCCTGGGCGAGAGCGTCACCGCCGGCATCTTCCCGGATGCCGCGAGCGCCGAGGATCGCGCCGACTTCTTCGCCGAGGTCGAGGAGTTGCTGCGCGCCAAGCTCGGCTCCTCGCCGGGGAGCCAGCCTTGAGCGTGCGCATCCGCTCGGTTCTCTTCGAGCCTTTCGGGGCGCTCCGCGGGGTCGAGCTCGACTTTGGCCCCGTCGCCGGACCGCTCCAGGTCGTATGGGGTCCCAACGAAGCCGGCAAGAGCACGGCGCTCCGCGGCATCGTCGACTTCTTCTTCGGGATCCCGCGTGACAGCAGCGACCAGCACGAGCGGGGCGTGGAGCTGCGCATCCGAATGCGCCTCGTGGTCGACGACGACCGGGAGCTTGACCTCGTTCGTCGCAAGGGCAGCAAGGATCCGCTCCGCTGTGGAGCGACCGACGCGCCGGTCGCGGAGCGCGATCTGACCCGGTGGATGGGCGGCGTCGATCGCGACACCTTCAAGCAGCTGCACGCCCTCGATCACGTGCGCCTGCGCGAGGGCGCGGACAGCATCCTGCGCGGCGAAGGCCGCCTCGGCGAGCTGATGCTGGAAGCAACGAGCGGCGCAACCGGTCTCGTCGATCGACTGCAAGCACTGCGCGACGAGGCCGACGCCCTCTATCGGCCGCGCGCGAAGTCGACCGAGCTGTCGGTCGCCATCGAAGGGTGGAAGAGCGCGACCCGAGCCATGGGACAGGAATCGCTCTCCCACACCGCGTGGAACGAGCAAGAGCGCGGCATCGCCGAGACGCGGCAGCGCGTCATGGACGCCGATCAAAAGCTCAAGGATGCGCGGATCGATCTGGCCAAGCTGGAGAAGCTCGTCCTGCTCGAAGATCCGCTCGCGCGACTCCGTCACCGTCGGATGCGCCGCGCCCAGCTGGGGCCGGTCGCCGACGTGCCCGAAGGCACGGCCTTGAGGCGCGACGAGCTGGCGCACGAGATCGCCACGGCGAGCGGCGAAGCCGAGCGCGCCGAAGCCGAGCTTCCCCGTCTCGCCGTCGAGCTCGAGTCGACTCGGACGCGAGCGAGCGCGGTGAGCCTCGACTTCGACCGCGCCGGCGCCCAGGCGCGAAGCGTCGCGATCGTCGCATTGGGGCGGGCCATCGCCGATGCGACCACCGAGCTTGGCGATATGGGTCGGGTACGTGACGAGGCGCTCGAGCAGCTCGGCCCACCTCCCGAAGGTCTGGCATGGTCCGCGCGCGCGGTGGACGCGCGTAGCCTCACCCGCGCGGAAACCTGCGCGGCGGAGCGACGTGCGGCGCGGATCGCGTTGGCCGCCGCCGAGCGCGCACATGTCGAGGCGGAGGCCCGCATCCATGCGGCGACGCCCACGGACGCGCACTCCGCGGCGGCGGGTCGGGACGCGCAGGAGCTCGCGAGCGCCCTTGCAGCGCTGCGGCGAGCGAGCGCCGCCGCCAGCAGCCTCGATGGTCTGGCCGCGCGAGAGATCGAGCTGACCCAGCGTCTCGGCGTGGCCCTGGCGGACGTGGGCGAGTCCGACCAAGACGCGCTCGCCGCGGCGAGCGTCCCCCACCCGGCCGTGATCGACGACGAGCTTCGGCGGCGTGGCGCCAGCGAGGCCAAGCTGGCTGCGACCGAGCGCGACTTGCTCGGCGCCGGCGAGCGGGCCGCGCGTGCGGTCGCGGAGCTTGCATCCCTTCGCGAAGGAGGTGCCGTCCCGTCGGCGGCCGATCTCGCCGCGGCCCGCGAGCAGCGCGACGACGCGATGAGCCAGGCCTTCGAAGCGCTGGACACCGGCGCGCTCGACGTCACGCGACGGGCCCTGCGAACCGCCGAGCAATCCCAGCGCGCCGCCGACACCGTCGCCGATCGCCTGCGCCACGAGGCCTCGCGCGTCGAGCACTTCGCCAGAGTGGACAACGAGCGGCGCGACGCGCAGCAGGCTGCCTCCGCGCTGGAGATCGCCGCGGCCCAGGCAAAGCGTGCGCGAGCTGCTGGCGAAGCAGAGTTCGCCACTGCGTGGCCCGCGCTGGCTGTCGTTCCGCTCGAGGCCGCGCGTGGCTGGCTCGCACGACGTTCTGAGGCGCTGGGGACCGCCGCCGAGCTGTCGGCGACGCGAACGCGAATCGAGGAAGTTCGGAGCGAGCTGCGACAAGCACGGGCCCACCTTCTCGTCGTCGGCGCAGGCTCGAACGCCTTGGACGAGTCGCCATCGAAGCTGGTTATCGATGCGGCGATCGCCAGCGCGGAGAGCCGGCTCGACCAGGAGCGGACGGCCGAGCGACGTCGCGAGGAACGCGCGGGGATTCACGCCCGGGCCACCAGCGACCGCGACGTGGCGGCGAGCAACCTGGACCACGCGCGGTCGATCGACGACGCGGCCGACAAGGCCTTTCGCCAGGCCATCGGACCCCACCAGCTCGGTGCGCCACAAACCACCGAGGAAGCGCTCGCCACGCTGATCGCGCTGGCCGCGGCGACCCGTGAGACACGTCGCCACGATCGCCTCGCGTCACGCGTCGGGCAGTTGCGCGGGGAGCTCGCCGTGGCGCAGCAGCAATGGAGCGACGCGACGTCGCGGGCGGGCCTCGAGGGGGTGGAGCCCGACGAGGTGCTGCGCCGCGCTGAGGTCGCGCGCGAGGCGCGAGCCGACGTGCCGCGCATCGAGGAGGCGATCGCCCAGCGTCGAGACGTCGCGAACGCAGCGCGGGCGCGTGCCGATCGAGCGAGCGGGCGCCTCGCCGATCTCGCCCAACGCGCCGGCGTGCCCGACGACCACCTCGCCGCGGCCGAGCAGCGCGCACGCGATGCACGCGCGCTCGAGCGAGAGATCGCGGGCCTCGAGTCGACCGTGATCGAGATGACGGCCACTGCGACGCTGGTGGAAGCCGAGGCGCACGTGCGCGGGGTCGACTTCACCGTCACCAGCGAGCGGACAGAGCAGCTCCGCGCCGACATCGACGCTCTGGAGGCGAGCCGCACCCGCGATCTGCACGACATCGGCGCGCAGCTCACCTACCTCGAGCAGATGGAGCGCGGGAGCGGCAGCGCAGCCGATCTGGCCGAGACTGCCCAGGCGCACCTGACGCGCGCCCGCGGGCTGGCGAGGCGGGCGGCGGTCGCGCGGGCGGCAGTCGCGCTTCTCGAGCGCGAGATCGAGCGCCACCGCGCCGAGCGCGAAGGTCCGGTGCTGAGGCGCGCAAGCGATCTGTTCCGCCTGCTCACCGCCGAGCGTTGGTCGGGTCTCCGGGTCGGCGACGGCGACGACGGGGGACCCGAAATCCGGTGCGTGCGCGGCGAGCGCGAACGCAGTGTCAAGGAGCTGAGCGAAGGTACGCGCGACCAGCTCTACCTCGCGCTGCGCCTCGCCGCCCTCGAGCATCACGCACGCGCCGGCGTCGCGCTGCCGCTCGTGCTCGACGACGTGCTGGTGCACTTCGACGACCAGCGCACCGAGGCGGCGCTCATCGCACTGGCCGAGGTCGGCAAGACCGTACAAGTCCTCCTCTTCACCCACGAGCAACGGGTCGCCGAGATCGCGCGGCGCGTGCTCGGGCAGGGCTCCATCTCGCTTCACGAGCTGGGGCGAATGCCGTGAGGATCCTTTGCTAGCTCGGCCCCGGGGATGGAAGTAGGTTCAAGGCATGAAGCTGACCGCGCGGATCTGGCCAGAAGAGGGGGGCTTCGTCGCCGAGTGCGTCGAGCTCAAGGTGGTGAGCCAGGGCGACACCGAGGACGCGGCGCTCTCGAACCTGCAGGAGGCCGTCGCTGGGTTCCTGGAATGCGCCGACCCCTCAGAGGTGAGCGAGCGGATGCACACGGGCATGCAGGTCCGCACGTTCGACGTGGCAGTCTGATCTGAGGTGGGCCGGCTGCGGCGGCTCTCCGGGCGCGAGGTTCGCGCGATCCTGGAACGCAACGGCTTCGCGCTCGTGCGGCAGAAGGGCAGCCACATGATCTTGCGCCACCAAAAGCCGGAGGGCGGGACGGTCACCGTGCCGGTTCCAGATCACCGGGAGCTGAAGACGGGCACGCTGCTGGGGATCATCGAGCAGTGCATGCTCCATCGATGCCTCTTCGAACTTCCGGACTGACTCGGCTCGCCACGCTGGTGCTCGGGCAGGGCTCCACCTCGCTTCACGAGCTGGGGCGAACGCCGTGAGGTGCGCCGTGCGAAGAGACGTGGCGTCTGCACCCGACGATCTGTGAGCTCACGTCCTCACTCTTCTACGAGGCACGTCTACGCGCACGGCCATGCCTCGAGAACCAAGCGATCGCTGGGGCTAGTCCGTTCGCGGGTAGCGGCCACACCTGCTCGGCGCGCCGCTCGGCCGGCGATCTCCACGTCGGACGCGTACACGACCACCGACAACGTGCAGCTCCTCGCTGCCGGCCTGTGGTCGCAGCCCGATCTGGACGTCAAGAAGCTCCCTGCCGACCGCTTCACGGTCAAGTGCAAGTACACGGTCGAGGGCGAGATCAAGAAGCCCGGCGTCCGCTGGGCCAGCCGTGGCGGCTTCTCCGACAAGGAGAACAGCTTGTACTCGGGCGTTCTGAAAGAGTGCTCGCTCGCTCCGTGATCTGCGGGTGAGCGCCGCATCTTGCGTGAGGTAGGCTGAGAGGAATGAACGCCATGAAGCTCGACGTGGCGGTGGACGAGATGCTCGCACAAGCGCTCCCTGCGCTCCGCCCCCTCGTCGGGAGACGCGTCGAGCTCATCGTCCTCTTGGCCCCGGAGACGGCGAAGCGAACAAAATTCGAGGACTTCGTCCCGATCGAGCCCCCCGAGGGCGTCGGCCCCGTCTCGCTCGAGCACATGGAGCGCGCGATCGTCGAGGGAGCGACCAACCGTGCGGGCGCGTGTGGGCGTTTGACACGAAGGCGAGATGTTTCGAGAGCGAGTAGAGTGCGGCGCCATGTTCGGCAGGTCGACCAGCAGCTCGGTTCATCGCGCCTCCGCGATTCTTCTCGTCCTCGCCGCCGCGACGCTCGCCGCGTGCGGCGGCGCCGCCGCCGCCACGAGCGGACCCACCCCGGGCGAGACCACGCCGAGGCCCATACTGAGCGGCGGCAACGCCAGCAGCGGCGAGACGCTGTACGCCGAGCTCGGCTGCAAGGGCTGCCACGGCGTCAGGGGCGAAAAAGACACTGTTGGTCCCAACCTCTTCTCGATCACCTGGGATGATCACGAACGTGAGGAGGCTCGCGAGACGATCCTCGCCGGCGAGCCGGACCACCGTCCTCCGATGCCGAGCTACCGAGGCAAGGTCGACGACGCGAAGATCGCCGACTTGCTCGCCTTCTTCGAGCAGAAGTAGGTCGCGCGGGCAGTGAGCGGGGGCGCGTATCGCGATGAGGCCGCCGGCCTGGCGGCACGCCTGGAGGGTCTGCGCGACGACGTTCACCGCAGCGAGACGCGCTTCCCGCCGCCGGCATGGGTGTACCTGCCGGCGACGGCCGCCACCGAGCTCGCCGCATTGCGTGCCGCGGTCCCGCGTGAGCCTCCGACCACTATCGAGCTTTCGCTGCAGCTCGAAGCCGCGCTCGAGGCGTATCGCACGCGCCTCGAGATCGCGATCGAGGCGGCCCGCGAGATCGAGCCGTACGTCGGCGTGGCGCCAGACGGCGCGCCCGAG
>Ga0105046_10019878_pt1 | contig 10174 bp, 10 predicted proteins | sample MAT03_FD_78385 | JGI IMG/M metagenome (GOLD analysis project Ga0105046, IMG submission 78385) | Freshwater microbial communities from Lake Fryxell liftoff mats and glacier meltwater in Antarctica - MAT-03 (megahit assembly) | ecosystem: Environmental > Aquatic > Freshwater > Ice > Liftoff... | reverse complement strand
GGTGCAACGCACCTGGCAGCGCAGCCGGCAGGAAGCCGGCCCGGCCCGCGGCAGGCCGCCGGTGGCCCATCAGGCCTGAGAGACTGAGCGTCTTTCGTTCATGCCCGCTCATCACGCCAAAAGTCCCCCGCTCGTCGTTGCAAATACTCGCCATAGCCCGCTATGGCTGCGCTTTGCGCCTAGATCGGGCGCCTTTTGGCGCGCCGCTCTGGCACACCCGAAAAACTCTTAGCCTCTGACGCCCTGCCTGCCTTCCACCCATTCCCACCCCACAGGAGCCCCGCACCATGAACACCCCGAACAGCACCAGCCGCCCCGTCACCGCACTGCCTTTCCCCGCCGGCGGCTTGCCAGACAACGCCAGCTCGAACCCGGCAAGCAACCCCGCCACCAGTGCCCAGGCCAGCCGCGTGCTGCGCAACACCTACGCGCTGTTGTCGATGACGCTGCTGTTCTCGGCCGCGGTGGCCGCCGCTGGCGTGGCCTTCAAACTGCCCGCGCCCGGCCTGGTGGTCACGCTGGCGGGCTTCTTCGGCCTGCTGTTTGCCATCCACAAGCTGAAAAACAGCGGCTGGGCGGTGCCGGCGGTGTTTGCGTTGACCGGCTTCATGGGCTACTCGCTGGGCCCGATGCTGGCCAAGACCTTGTCGATGCCCGGCGGCGCGCAGGTGGTGACGATGGCGCTGGCCGCCACCGGCGCCACCTTCCTGGCGCTGTCGGCCTGGGTGCTGAGCACCAAGCGTGATTTCAGCTTCATGGGCGGCTTTTTGTTTGCCGGCATGGTGGTGGCGATCCTGGCCGGGCTGGGCGCGGTGTTCTTCCAGATGCCGGCGCTGGGCCTGGCGGTGTCGGCGATGGTGGCGCTGCTGTCGGCCGGGCTGATCCTGTTCGAGACCAGCCGCATCGTCAACGGCGGCGAAAGCAACTACGTGCTGGCCACCGTGGGCCTGTATGTGTCGATCTTCAACCTGTTCACCAGCCTGCTCAGCCTGTTCGGCTTCGGCGGCGGGTCGGACGACTGACTCACCAGGACCCCATCGCCATGAAATGCCCCAACTGCCCCGAGATCGCCCTGGTGATGGCCGACCGCCAGGGCGTCGAGATCGACTACTGCCCGCAATGCCGGGGCGTGTGGCTCGATCGCGGCGAACTCGACAAGCTGATCGAGCGCGCCGCCACCGCCGCCCCGGCCGCACGGCTGCCACCGCAGCAACAGCAGCGCGCGCAGCCTGACTTCGTCGATTCAGACTACCGCGGCAGCCACCCTTCGCAAGGCCGGCGGCGCAAGTCCTGGCTCAGCGACATCTTCGATTGACCGGCCGCCGGTGCGGCCCCTGCCGGCCGTCGGCCACACACAAGGAAGACCACACCATGCGCCACTACCCCACCAACAGCCCCCACGCCGCCGGCCGCATCCTTGCGCTGGCGCTGCTGGCCGACGGCCATCTGTCGAAGCTGGAGCTCGACGTGCTCGACCGGCTGGACGTGCACAGCCAGCTGGGCCTGGCCCGCAGCGAGCTGCACAGCATCGTGCATGGCTTCTGCGAAGACCTGCTGGCCACCGCCCACGGCAATTGGAGCGATGCCTGCCGGGTGGATGCCCACACGCTGTACAGCCTGCTGGCCGACATCGACGACCCTGCCCTGCGCCGCCAGTTGCTGGCACTGTGCGTGGCCATCGTCGACGTCGACCAGCATGTGGCCGACGGTGAATCGCTGCTGCTGGCCGCCGCCGTCGAGCACTGGGGCCTGGCCCGTGATCTGCTGTCGCCGCTATCCGCCACGGCTCTGCCCTGCTGATCTGGCCGGCCGACCCCGGCCATCGCCCTATCCCCACCACTTTTGAACTGACCCTGCCGTGGACGCCCTGCTCGAACTGCTCAACACCCCCTTCCTGGGCAAGGCCACCTGGGTCTGGCTTGTCTTTGCCGGCGTGGTGGTCACCTTGCTGGTGCTCGACCTGGGCCTGCTGCACAAGCACGACCGCGAGATCGAGGTGAAAGAAAGCCTGCTGCTGTCGGCCGGCTACATCAGCATCGCAGTGGCCTTCGGCGCGTGGGTGTGGTGGCTGCTGGGCGCACAAAGCGGCACCGAATACTTCACCGGCTTCCTGATCGAAAAATCGCTGTCGATGGACAACGTGTTTGTCATCGCGCTGATCTTCAGCTACTTCGCGATCCCGCGGCAATACCAGCACCGGGTGCTGTTCTGGGGCATCCTGGGCGTGATCGTGCTGCGCGCGCTGATGATCGGCCTGGGCGCGTCGCTGATCGCCAATTTCAGCTGGGTGCTCTACCTGTTCGGCGCTTTTCTGGTGTTCACCGGCATCAAGATGTGGATCGTGGCCAACCACATGCCCGACATCGCCAGCAACCCGGTGCTGAAGTTTCTGCGCCGGCGCCTGCGCGTCACCCCGGGCCTGCACGGCAATGCCTTCTTCGTGCAGCGGCCCGACCCGGCCACCGGCCGGCCGGTGCGCTGGGCCACGCCGCTGTTCCTGGCGCTGTGCATGGTGGAGATCATCGACCTGGTGTTTGCGGTAGATTCAGTGCCGGCCATCTTTGCCATCACCAATGACCCGTTCATCGTTTACACCAGCAATATCTTCGCCATCCTGGGCCTGCGGGCGCTGTACTTTGCGCTGGCCGCGATGATCCACCGCTTCACCTACCTGAAGTACGCACTGGCGCTGGTGCTGGTGTTCATCGGGCTGAAGATCTTCGCGGTGGGCCTGATCGGCAAAACCCCGCCGGCGATCTCACTGGGCGTCACCTTCGGCCTGATCGCCGGCGGCGTGCTGGTGTCGCTGTGGAAGACGCGGGGACAGGCGGCCAGCCTGCCCACCGCCACCGCCACCGCAACCGCCACCGCCGCCACGGCGGCTGGCCCGGCCTTGCCCGCGCTGGGGGGCCAGCCGTGACGGTGCCGCTGCACCAGCGCCTGCGCGACGCCGCCGCCGCCCTGCCGCGCGAGCCGGTGGCGCTGTCGCACCTGGCCGACGTGCACGGCGCGGCGGCCCAGGGCACGCTGCTGGTGTTGCTGGCCGCGCCCTGCATGTTGCCGGTGCCCGGTGTGGGAACGGTGCTGGGCTGGGGCCTGGTGCTGATGGCGCTGGCGATGTGGCGTGGCCAGGCCTGCAGCGGCTTGCCGCGGCGGGTGGCCGAGTTCGAGCTGTCGGCCCACTGGGCGCGCCGCGTTCTGCGCCTGCTGGCCCGCTTCTACGATGGCGCCGGCCGGTTGTCGCGCCGCCGGCTCAGCGCGCTGGCCGCTGCCGGTGCCCACCGCGGGCTGGCGATCGGTGTGGCGCTGATGGCGGTGGTGATCATCCTGCCGATCCCGTTCGGCAATGTGCTGCCGGCGCTGGCGCTGATGCTGCTGGGCCTGGGGCTGGTATTCAACGACGGCGTGGCCGTGCTGCTGGCTGCGGCCACCGGCGCGGGCGCGCTGGTCTACACCGCCACGCTGGGCCTGGCCGCGTGGGCCTGGGGCATGGCGCCTTTGCTGCAACAACTGCGGGCTTGAGCCCCCGGCACGAGGCGCGGCGCCGGCTCGTCACGTCAGTGACGTCAGTCAGGTCAGTCAGGGCAGTCAGGCCAGTCGGCCCTGTCAGGCCAGACCGGCCCGTCAGACGATTCAGGCCATCACCGTCAAGCTGGCCTGGGCGTTGATCCGGCAACAGGCTGATCAACCCGATCCGCCGACACCCCGCGCCGGTAGACCAGCATGCGGCCCTTGTAGCCCGGCGCCGTGCCAGCGCTCTGCTGCGGTGCGGCAACGAGCCGCTCCTCGTGGTGCAAGAACCCCCGATCGGCCATGCCGCGGCTGAACGCCGGCCGGTTGCCCCGGTCGGGGTCGGCGATCCAGACCTCGGCCGCTGGCGCGGCGTGCCTCGAGATGAATGCCGCCAGCGATGCGTCGGCATCCCGCTCATAGAGCAGGTCACTGCCGATGATCAGGTCGAACTCGCCCTGCACCTGCAATTCAGCCGGCAACACCGGCACCTTGCCCCACTGGCCGCGCCGGTACTTCATCGGCAGCAGGCCGTTGAGCCGCAGGTTTTCCAGCAAAAAGGCGCCGGCCAGCGGGTGGCAGTCGCTGGCCGTCACGTCGGCCCCGCGCCGGTGGCCCACCAGGCTGGCCAGGCCGAGGCCACAGCCGATCTCAAGGATGCGCTCGGTGACCGCCACCGGCCGCTTGGCCAGCCGCGCCGCCAGGTGCGCGCCCGACGGCCACAGCAGCCCGAACATGGGCCAGGCCGCCGACGAGATCCCCAGCCGATCGGCTTCGCCCAGGGGGTCGGCGTACTGCTGCCGGTCGAGCAGCGAGCGGATGATCAGGTTGTCCACGCCGGGTACGGCGATGGATTCTTGCTTCGTCAGGTAGCCGGGCATCGCGGGGTGCGAAGCCCGTTCGGGCAGCTTCGTGGATGCAGTGGAGACCGGCTCAGTATGGGGCCGGATGCGCAGCTGGCACGTTGCCCCAGGCCGCTGTGCCGATCGCCGGGATGCGCAGCATCGGCGGCACCGGCAATGGCAAGCCGTTGGCTTGCTCGCGCGCGATGCCGCTGCGGATCACCTCGCCCAGGCCCGCCACCAGTTCAACGCAACACTCGACCAGATCGTCCAGCGAGACGATACCGGTCAGCTGCCGGTCGCCATCGACCACCAGCAGGCGGCGCACGCCGCTGTCGCGCATCAGGGCCAGCGCCGTGTCCAGGTCGTCGTCCTCGCTCACGCTCACCGGCTGCGGGCTGGCCAGTTCGCCCACGGTGACGCGGGCGCCGTCGAGGCCGTTGGCCAGTGCGTCCAGCACCAGGTCGCGGTCGGTCACCACACCGCACACCCGGACCCCGTCGTCGCCCTCGCGGGTGACGATCAAGGCGCCGACGTGGTGCTCGCGCATCAGGGTTGCCGCCTCGGTCAGCGGCGCCTGGCTGTCGACGGTGACGATGCGGTGGCGGCAAATGGTGCCGATGTTCATGCAACGCTCCTTGGCTGCGGCCATTCAAGCGGGCCGGCGTTCATTGGCAGCCGGCCGATGACGCCGGTGTTTGAGTGCAATCAACCATCGGTCGCCGGGCCAGGCAGCCAGGTCAACCCGCCTGGTGGCCGGCGCTGTCCAGGCTCAGGCTGCGGCTGCCGCAGTGGCCAAGCGGCGGCCGAGTGCGGCAGCAACTGCGGGCCGGTGCAGATCGTGGCCGGTGTCTTCGGCCGGCCGCCGGGTGCTGCGCGACAAGCTACGCAGCCCGTCCATGTCAAGAATCCCGACCTCACGGTTGGCCACCTCCAGCAGGCCCCACTTCACCAGCGCCTGGAAGGAGCGGCTGACGGTTTCGTGTGCCACGCCCAGGTGGCTGGCGATGTCGCGCCGACGCATGCGCAGGTGAAAGCGCCGCGGCGACTGCCCGCAGGCCGCCATGCGCTGCGACAACTGCACCAGGAAGCGCGCCAGCCGCACCTCGGCCGCCACCGCGGCCATCACGTCGGCCAGCTCGCTTTGGTAGGTGAGCGCACGGCTGACGGCCAGCGTCACCACCCGATGCAGCGCCGGCAGCCGGGCCGACGGCGCCAGCAGGTCGCGCATCGGCAGGCCGTACACGCTGGATTCCTCCAGCGCCACGGCTGCCGTGGGGTGTTGGCCCATGCAGATGGCATCGAAGCCCAGCACCTCGGCGCGGCCGGTGAAGCCCAGCACCTGTTCATAGCCGTCCTCTGCCGTGCAAAAGGTCTTGAAGGTGCCGGCGCGCACGAAGTAGACAGTGTCGGCATGGGCGCCTTGGTGAAACAGCGTCTCGCCGGTATGCAGGCGGCGCAACGACACCATGACTGGGCTTGGGCCGGCGTCTGCCGGGCCGCCGCCCAGCAGTTGCAGCAGGTCGGACAGGCAACCCGGCTCTATCCGCCGGTCGCGCTGAAACCGTGTCACGTTGCTGACTTGCGTTGGCGCACTGCCAACGCCGGTGAAATCGGTCATCTTCATGGCTCCTCTGGGTGAAACGATGCGTCACTGCCATCGATGACCAAAAGTTTGCCGGGCAAGCTTGCCCTTGACCATCGGCAACAAAGCGAAGCTGTTCTCAGCCTATTCCGATGCCGATCGGAAAAGTCCTAAAGCGCGGTGGCGGCTGTCCGACTGCCCGGTTGATTTGCGTCAATCCCGGGTCGTGCCAGAGCCACGCCGGCGCCACCGCAACGGCCATACTCGAACCCATGTGCAATGCCGCTGCGGCGGCCCCAGGATGGCGCGATGACCGACAGCGTTCTGCCTCAGGCCAGCCCGGCCGCGCCTGCCAACATGTGCCCAGCCACCAGCCTGAACCCGTTGCCGGACGGAGGCCAGCTTGGCGGCTTCGACAGTGACTTCGACGCCCTGCTGGTGATCGATGCGCAGCAGCGCATCATGATGGCCAACCCAGCGGCGCTGCGCCTGTTCGGCTACCGTGCCGATGATCTGTTAGGCAGCCCGCTGTCGTGCCTGCTGCCGCTGCGCTTTCGCGACGCCCACGCCACGCTGGCGCAGGGTTTCATGGCCTCGGGTGACCCTGACCGCGCCGCGCTGCGGCGCCAGCCGGTGGTGGGCCTGCACACCGACGGCCACGAGTTTTCGCTCGAGGTGTCGATTTCACGGCTGGCTGTGGCCGGTGTGGCCGGTGCGGCCGGTATGGCCGGCGCGCCCGTTGCCAGCCAGCCGCTGTACACCGCATTGCTGCGTGACTTGAGCGCGCCGGCCGACGCGGCGGTGGGCCCGGCCACGCTGACGCTGCGCCTGCGCAGCATCCTGGACCTGGCGCCCACCGCGATCTGGATCGCCGACGGCGACCGCATCGTTTTTGCCAACCGCGCCTGCGCTGCGCTGTTCGGCACCCGGGACCACCGCCAGTTGATGGGCTGCTCGATCTACTCACTGCTGGTGCCGGAGTCCCACGCCACCGTGCGCCTGCGTGTGGCGCAGGCACTGGCGGCCGAGCAGAGCCTGCCGCTGGTCAGTGAGCGCATCGTGCGCTTCGACGGCGGCGTGCGCGAGGTCGAGATCGCCGTGGCCGCCATGCCCGACCACGGTCGCACCACGATGCAGATGGTCATCCGCGACGTGACCGAGCGCCAGCTTGCCAGCCGCATGCAAGAGCGCACGCGGCGCGAGTTGCGCCAACTCACCGCCAACCTGGTCGAAGCCCGCGAGGAAGAGCGCCGGCGCATTGCCCGCGAGCTGCACGACGAACTCGGCCAGCGCCTGACGGCACTGAAGATGGAGCTGGCCGGCCTGTTTCCACCCGGCCGGCCGCCGGCACCGGCCAGCCGGATGCCGGCCATGCTGGCGATGGTCGACGACACGGTGGCCGCGGTACGCCGCATCGCCACCGACCTGCGCCCGGCCATGCTGGATGACCTGGGCCTGAATGCGGCGATCGAGTGGCTGGCCGGCGAATCGGGCCGGCGCCTGGGCCTGGCAATCCGGCTGCACCTGCCCGCTGACGAGCCACAGGTGGGCAATGCCACCGCCACCGCGCTCTACCGCATGGTGCAGGAGGCGCTGACCAACATCGCGCGCCACGCGCAGGCCAGCGAGGTGCACATCACGCTGCGTTGCGATGCTGAAGCAGTGGCCCTGGTGGTGCAGGACAACGGCCGCGGCTTTGCCGAACTGCCCGCCACGCGCCGTGGCACGCATGGCCTGATGGGCTTGCGCGAACGTTGCCACATGCTGGGCGGCAGCATCGTCGTCGACAACGCGCCCGAAGGCGGCGCGCGCATCCGGATTCGCCTGCCGCGCGTGCTGCCGGCGCCAGACACCCAGCCGGGAGAATTGCCTGCCGCCGCCTCGCCGCCCGGCGCGCTGCCACCGACCGCAGCCAATGCCCAATGGCCATGAGCCAGCCCCAGCACACCATGACCCTGCACACTGCCGACCCCACCACGCTGCGCCTGCTGATGGTGGACGACCACGCCATCGTGCGCGAAGGCCTCAAGCGCGTCCTCGACCCCACCATCCACCACTGGGAGGTCATCGAGGCCAGCAGCGGCCTGCAGGCGCTGGACATCCTGCGCCAGCAGCGTGTCAACCTGGTGATTGCCGACCTGTCGATGCCCGGCATGACCGGGCTGGAGCTGATCGTGCGCATCCGTGCGCTGTACCCGGCGGTGGCCATCCTGGTGCTCAGCATGCATGCCGAGGAGCAGTACGCGCTGCGCGCCTTCAAGGCCGGCGCCAACGGCTATGTCACCAAGGACAGCGCGGCCGATGAACTGGTCACCGCCGTGCGCAAGGTGGCCGCCGGTGGCGCTTTCGTCAGCGCCAGCCTGGCCGAGCGCGTGGTGCAGCAGCTCAACGGCAGCGTGCAGGTGCCGCGCCACGCCCAGCTGTCAGACCGCGAATTGGAGGTGCTGCAGCGCATCGTGGCCGGGCAACGGCTGACCGATATCGCGCTGGCCCTGCACCTGTCGATCAAGACCGTCAGCACCCACAAGGCGCACATCCAGGAAAAGCTGCAACTGCCCAGCATGGCAGCGCTGATCCGCTATGGCCTGGAGAACCGGCTCGACCGCAGCCACGCCCGGCTTGCGCCCGGCAGCCTGAGCCCGCTTTAGTGTCTGCTTGAACCAGCAGCACCGTCCAGGCGCTGGATGAGCCGGCGCGGCGTCACATGGCGGCCATGACCTTCAGCATGTCCGCAAACGGCATGGCCGGCTTGGTACGCCAATCGGTCAACTGCCGCAGCCAGGCGCCGCGGCCACCGGCCAGCACCACCGCGCAAGGTGCCCTGAACCAGGTGGCCGGGCGCCACACTGCCCGGCCGGGTGTGGCGGGGGCGGCAATCCAATCGCGTGGTCGTGAAGCTGGGTATCTGGGCGCTCCAGGGCCGGGCGGGCCAGCCGGCGATGGCGCTGTCAGTCGCGGCGGCCCGGGCCGGCGCTTGCGCTGGCACAAGTGGCAAACGGGTCGATGCTGGCGCATACCAGGGATGGGCGTGCTGCCCTACATCAGCACAATGTCGTACTGCTCCGGGCTGAACGACGGCTCGGTGCTCAGCGAGATCGGTTTGCCGATGAAATCACTCAGCCCGGCCAGGTGCTGGCTTTCTTCGTCGAGCAGCATTTCCACCACCGCCGCGCTGGCCACCACGCGAAACTCTTTCGGGTTGAACTGCCGCGCCTCGCGCAAGATCTCGCGCAGCACGTCGTAGCACACCGTGCGCGCGGTCTTCACCTGGCCGCGGCCCGCGCATGTGGGGCACGGCTGGCACAGCAGGTGGGCCAGGCTCTCGCGGGTGCGCTTGCGGGTCATCTCCACCAGCCCCAGCTGGGTGAAGCCGCTCACCGTCACCTTGGTGCGGTCACGGCTCAGCTGCTTCTTGAACTCGGCCAGCACCGCGGCCTGGTGCTCGTCGCGCACCATGTCGATGAAGTCGACGATGATGATGCCGCCCAGGTTGCGCAGCCGCAGCTGGCGGGCAACGGCGCCGGCCGATTCGAGGTTGGTCTTGAAGATGGTGTCGTCGAAATTGCGCGCGCCGACAAAGCCGCCGGTGTTCACGTCCACCGTGGTCAGCGCCTCGGTTTGGTCGATGATCAGGTAGCCGCCGCTCTTCAAGTCAACCCGCCGGGCGAGTGCGCGGGCGATTTCTTCCTCGATGCCGAACAGGTCGAAGATCGGCCGCTCGCCCTTGTACAACTCCAGCTTGGCCGCTGAACCCGGCGTATAGGCCTTGCCAAACGCTTTCAGCGCATCGAACTGCAGCGTGCTGTCGATGCGGATGGTTTGCGTGCCGTCGCTGGCCATGTCGCGCAGCACACGCTGGGCCAGGTTCAGGTCTTCATGCAGCAGCGTGCCGGGCGGCTGGCTCAGGCCCTGCGCGCGGATCGCGCCCCAAGCCTTGCGCAGGTAGGCGATGTCGTCGGCCAGTTCGTCGTCGCTGGCGTCCTCGGCGTTGGTGCGCAGGATGAAGCCGCCGGGTGAGCTGCCATCGGTGGTGGTGGTCAGGCGCTGCATGCGGCCGCGCAGTTGCTCGCGCAGCTCGGGCGAGCCGATCTTTTGCGAGATGCCGATGTGGGTGTCCTGCGGCAAAAACACCAGCATGCGCCCGGCAATGCTCACCTGGGTGGAGAGCCTGGCCCCCTTGGTGCCGATCGGGTCCTTGATGACCTGCACCATCAGCGTCTGGCCCTCGAACACCTGG